>Ga0160454_100055_pt1 | contig 164033 bp, 151 predicted proteins | sample HID1971M_E6MG_FD_108218 | JGI IMG/M metagenome (GOLD analysis project Ga0160454, IMG submission 108218) | Enriched millipede-associated microbial communities from UW Madison campus, WI, USA - HID1971M_E6 MG | ecosystem: Host-associated > Arthropoda: Insects > Digestive system > Unclassified ...
CCTGGTTCGAGCTGCGTTGTACGAATTTTCGACTAACTTCCCTGCGTAAGCTCATGTGTGCAAATAGATCCGTCGTAAAAGTTTAATATCCAATAAATTGGAAACGTTGTGGGTCATGATTAGGTCTCCGGGAGGTATATACACCTTACTTTATTTATCGATCATCTAAGCAACCCTGTTTACCGGGCAACCCCTATTCGGCATGAGCCGCGTATACAACTCCCGCGTTTCAATCTCCTCGCTCCGTTATCCAATCATATCCATAAACTTCATAGCCGCGCTTGACAACGGCATATTCCGCTTTGTCATAATCCCGACCTGGGACGGGGGGATCGGAATGTCCAGCTCGATCTCGAAGAGCGATCCCTCCTCCAGCTCCTTGGAGACGAACTCCCGCGTCACGAATGAAATGCCGAGCCCTCTCCTCGCGAATTCGATCAATAAGTCGACGCTGCCGACTTCAATCTCCGGTTTGATCGTGTAGCCATAGCTTTGAAAAATCTCGGTTATCGTCATTCTTGCGCGACTGTTCCGAGAGAACAGGATAATCGGCTGCTCGAGCAGCATGTCCACCGACAGCTTCTTGCCCCGCAGCTCCTCATAGCGAGCGCCCGCGACAAAGCAATCCTGAAGATGGAAGCTTTCCCGCACCTCAAGCTGCGGATCGACGATCGGCATGCGTACGACGCCAAGATCAATTCTGCCTTCCTTCAGAAACGAGATGACCTCCGGCGTCGTGCCGTGATTCAGATGCAGCCGAATGTTCGGAAACCGTTCATGAAATTCCTCTATATATGGCAGCAAATAGTGCTTAAACAGCGAATCGCTTCCCCCGATTCTGAGCTCGCCGCTCTCCAGATTTTTGAGGGCGGCCATTTTTTCTTCGGCAAGCGAAATAAAGATGTGCGATTGTTCGATGTAGGAATAGAGAATCGCGCCCTCCTGCGTCAGTTCGACTCCTTTGGCGGTCCGATAAAACAACGTGATGCCGAAGCTGTCCTCCAACTGCTTGATGGCGTGGCTTACGCTCGGCTGGGTGAGATACAGCGCTTTGGCCGCCTGGGTCAGACTGCCTGTTTTAGCGGCCCAATAGAACACCTTGTACAGCTCGTAATTGCTGGTCATAGACACGGTCTATAGCTCCTGTAAAATATATTAATTACTTGTATGGCTCCTATTCGTATTATAGTGAAACTACGAAAGAGATACCAGACATGCGCGACAAAGCGTATTTGGAAGGAGCAGGAGGAAGATGGAGCCTACGACATTCGTACTGTTCGGAGCGACAGGGGATTTAGCCAAGAGAAAAATATACCCTGCTTTGTATAATTTATTCGTCGACGGCAAGCTGCCCGATTCGTTCTCGCTGTTCGGCCTTGGAAGAAGAGAATGGACCGACGACTCGTTTCAAGCGAACGTCGAGCGATCCGTTCGGGAATTTTCCCGGCGCGAAGCGAAAAACGACGGCTCGCTTGAACGATTCGCCCGCGCGTTCCGTTATCAGGTGCTGGACATTGGACGCGAGGAGGATTACGAGCGATTGCTGGGGCGGATTGAGCAGCGGGAGCGCGAGCTGGATGCTCGACCGAACCGGCTGTTTTACTTGTCCGTCGGACCGGAGTTTTTCGAGCCGATTGCTGCTAATATTCTTGCGAGCGGACTCGGCTCCGAGGAAGGCTGGAAGCGGCTCGTTATCGAGAAGCCGTTCGGCCACGATCTGCCGTCGGCCCGCGAGCTGAACCGGAAGCTGAGCCAGACGTTCGCGGAAGAGGAAATTTTCCGTATCGACCATTATCTCGGCAAGCCGATGGTACAGAAGATGGGGGCGCTTCAGCAAGCCAATCCGGTCATCCAGGCGCTCTGGACGAACCGCTACATCGCCAACGTACAGATTACGGCCAGCGAGACGGTCGGGGTCGAGGAGCGAGCCGGCTATTACGATCACGTAGGCGCGGTGCGGGATATGTTCCAGAACCACATGCTGCAGCTGCTCATGATGGCCGCGATTCATCTGCCGCACGAGAGCAGCTCCGAGCAGGTGCGCTTCAAGAAGCAGCGGATTATGCAAGCCGTTGCGCCGCTGCAGAAGCAGGACGTCGCGGCCAGCGTCGTTCGCGGCCAGTACTCGGCAGGAGAGGTTAGCGGCAAGCAGGTCGTTGGCTATTTGTCCGAGCCGGGTATCGCCGCAGATTCCAGCAACGATACGTTTATCGCCGCAAGGCTGGAAATCGACGATCATTACTGGCGCGGAGTTCCTTTCTACATTCGCACAGGCAAACGAATGAAGGAGAAGAGCACGCGAATCGTCGTCGAGTTCAAAGAGCCGCTGCAGCAGCCTTCGCAAGGACTTGGCGCGCCCAATTTGCTTGTCTTTGAGATCGGACCGAAGGAAGGCATCACGCTGCAGCTCAATTCGAAGGAAGGCGATGAATTCAAGCCGCTGCACGTCGAGCTGCACGGCAGCCAGGACGACGTTCCGGAAGCGTACGAGAACCTGATTCACGACGCGCTGCGCGGCGATGGCACATTTTTCGCCCACTGGGACGAAGTCGAGCTGAGCTGGCAGTGGGTGCAGCCGATTCTCGACGCCTTCGCCGAAAATCTCGTGCCCCTGCAAACTTACGCCGCCGGCTCTTACGGCCCTACAGAGTCCGATGCGCTGCTTGCGCAGGACGGCTATCGTTGGTGGTTTGACGAAGAGCTTGAAACTAATGCAAACAAAGGAGAACAATATGCCTACAACGCAAACTATTGAACAACTCGCAATCGACACGATCCGCACGCTGTCCATCGACGCCATCAACGCCGCCAACTCCGGTCACCCGGGGCTGCCGATGGGCGCCGCGCCGATGACTTACGCTCTCTGGTCCGGGCATTTGAATCATAACCCCGGCAACGCCAAATGGTTCAACCGCGATCGCTTCGTGTTATCCGCAGGCCACGGTTCGGCTCTGCTGTACAGCCTGCTTCATCTGTCCGGCTACCGCGTGTCGCTCGACGATCTGAAGCAGTTCCGCAAGCTGAACAGCAAGACGCCGGGTCACCCGGAATTCGGCCATACGGACGGCGTCGACGCGACGACGGGGCCGCTCGGCCAAGGGGTGGCGATGGCGGTCGGCATGGCGATGGCCGAAGCGCATCTTGCTGCAAAATTCAATCAGGAAGGCTTTCCGGTCGTTGATCACTATACGTATGCGCTTGTCGGCGACGGCTGTCTGATGGAGGGCATTTCTTACGAAGCGATGTCGATGGCCGGCCACATGAAGCTGGGCAAGCTGATCGTTCTGTACGACTCCAACGACATCTCCTTGGACGGTGACCTGAACCTGTCGTTCGGAGAAGATATTCGCAAAAGAGCGGAGTCCACGAACTGGCAGTACTTGCGCGTAGAGGACGGTAACGATATTGTTAAAATTAGCGAGGCTATTGCGTCCGCTAAGGAAAACGACGCGCAACCGACGCTGATCGAGGTTCGCACGATTATCGGCTACGGCAGCAAAGCGGCCGGAACGCACAAAGTTCACGGCAGCCCGCTTGGCAAGGAAGAGGCTATAGCGACGAAGAAGGTTTACGGTTGGCCTTCCGAGGAAGAGTTTTTCGTTCCCGCTGACGTCAGAACGCATTTCGAGCAGCTCAAGCAAAACGGAGCGGCGAAGGAAGACGAATGGAACAAGCTGCTGGCCGCCTACAAGGCGCAGCACCCTGCGCTCGGACAGGAACTGACGCAGGCGATTGACGGTTCCGTCGCGATCGATGCCGCCGACATTTTGACATTCGATTCCTCGAAATCGGTATCGACCCGCGTCGCGAGCGGCGAATCGATCAACCACTTCGTGAAGTCCGTTCCCGCCATCTTCGGGGGCAGCGCGGATTTGTCGGGCTCGACGATGACCGACATTAAAGGCGAAGGCAAGTTCGCCGTCGATTCCTACGCCGGCCGCAACGTCTACTTCGGCGTTCGCGAGCATGCGATGGGGGCTGCCGGCAACGGTATGGCGCTGCATGGCGGCGTAAAGCCTTTCGTCAGCACCTTCTTCGTCTTCTGCGACTACTTGCGTCCATCGATCCGTCTCGCTGCGCTGCAGAAGCTGCCGGTCGTGTACGTATTCACTCACGACTCCATCGCGGTCGGGGAAGACGGGCCGACGCACGAGCCGGTCGAGCATTTGGCCGCGCTGCGTACGATTCCGGGACTTACCGTCATTCGTCCGAGCGACGCGAACGAGACGGCAAGCGCATGGGCATACGCGCTGGAGCAGAAGGAAGGACCGGTCGCTCTCGTGCTGAGCCGACAAAACCTGCCGATCTACGAGCAGACGAAGGCAAACAAAGAGCAGGTCGCCAAAGGCGCGTACGTGCTGACGGAGACGAACGGCTCGCCGGAGCTTATTCTGGTCGCGACCGGCTCCGAGGTGTCGCTGGCGGTCAATGCGAAAGCCGAGCTGGAGAAGGACAACGTATCTGTGCGCGTCGTCGCGATGCCAAGCAGAGAGCTGTTCGAGCGACAATCCGAAGACTATAAGGAAAGCGTGCTGCCCCGTGCGGTCGCCAAGCGGATCGCGATCGAAGCCGGTATTTCGCTCGGTTGGGATCGCTATGCCGGCCCTGACGGCAAGGTGCTGTCGATCGACACGTTCGGCGCTTCCGGACCGGGCGGCGAAGTAATGGACTACTTCGGCTTCTCCGTAGGTCATGTTGCTCGTTTAGCGAAGGATTTGTTGAAGTAACCAAATTAAATGGGGGTTATGAAACATGAAATTTTTCATCGACACGGCTAATTTGCAGGACATCAAAAAGGCGTACAAAATCGGCGTGCTGTCCGGAGTAACGACGAATCCGTCTCTCGTTGCCAAAGAAGGCGTTAAGTTCGAGGACCGGATCGCGGAAATTTTGCGCGAAGTGCCGGAAGTGGAGTCGGTGTCCGCCGAAGTGACGCCGGACGCGGTTACCGCCGAGGAAATGATCGCTCAAGCGAACGAACTGATCAAAATCAACAACAATGACAAAAACGTTACGATCAAGCTGCCGATGACGCTGGCGGGCCTGGAAGCTTGCCGCTATTTGAGCCAAAAAGGCGTCAAAACGAACGTCACGCTCATCTTCACGGTTAACCAAGCGCTGCTTGCGGCACGCGCCGGCGCAACGTACGTATCTCCGTTCCTTGGACGTCTGGACGATATTTCCGAAGACGGCGTGCTGCTGGTAGCAAAAGTTGCCGAGCTGTTCCGCACGCATAACCTCGATACCCAGATTATCGCCGCATCCGTGCGCCATCCGGATCACGTTACTCGCGTAGCGATGGCCGGCGCGCATATCGCGACGATTCCGTTCAGCGTTATCGAACAAATCTCGAAGCACCCGCTGACCGATCAAGGGCTGGAGAAGTTTGCCGCCGACTGGAAAAAAGCCGTCCAATAAAGAAAAGAAACATATAGGAATGGGGAGGAACCTGCAGTGAGCAAACAGCAAATCGGCGTCGTCGGCTTGGCCGTTATGGGCAAAAACCTGGCGCTTAACATCGAAAGTAAAGGCTTTTCCGTGGCGTTGTTCAACCGTTCTCCGGAGAAGACGAAGGAACTGCTTGAAGAGGCGAAGGGCAAAAACTTCGTCGGCACATACAGCGTCGAGGAGTTCGTCGCTTCGCTGGAGGCGCCGCGCAAAATTTTGATTATGGTCAAGGCCGGACAGGCGACGGACGACACGATCAACCAACTCGTGCCGCACCTGAGCCCCGGGGATATCCTGATCGATGGCGGAAACGCTTATTTTCCGGATACGCAGAGAAGAAACAAGGAGCTGCAGGAGCAAGGCTTCCGCTTCATCGGCGCAGGCGTGTCCGGCGGCGAAGAGGGCGCGCTTAACGGTCCGGCGATTATGCCGGGCGGGCAGAAGAGCGCGTACGAGCTGGTCGAGCCGATCCTGACCGCCATTTCGGCGAAGGTCGGCGGAGATCCTTGCTGTACGTACATCGGCGAGGAGGGTGCGGGGCACTACGTGAAAATGGTGCACAACGGCATCGAATACGGCGACATGCAGCTGATTGGCGAAGCGTATCACCTGCTTAAGGATGTACTTGGCGTCAGCACAAACGAGCTGCATGAAATTTTCACAGAGTGGAACAACGGAGAGCTGGACAGCTACTTGATCGAAATTACGGCGGACATTTTCTCCAAGAACGATCCGGAGACGGGCAAGCCGATGGTCGATGTCATTCTCGATTCAGCCGGCCAGAAGGGCACGGGCAAGTGGACGAGCCAAAGCTCGCTTGATCTCGGCGTGCCGCTGTCGATCATTACGGAATCGGTATTCGCGCGTTTTATCTCCGCGATGAAGGAGGAGCGCGTCGCCGCCAGCAAGAAGCTGGACGGGCCGGCCGTCTCCGCATACGACGGAGATCGCCGCGAATTTATCGAGGCGGTTCGCCAGGCGCTGTACGCAAGCAAAATCGCGTCGTATGCGCAAGGCTTCGCGCAGATGAAGGCCGCTTCCGAGGCGTACGATTGGAACCTGAATTACGGCGGCATCGCGATGATCTTCCGCGGAGGCTGCATCATCCGCGCCAGATTCCTGCAAAACATCAAGGACGCCTACGACCGCAATCCGGAGCTGACCAATCTGCTGCTGGACGATTACTTCGGCGGCGTCGTCAAAAACTATCAAGCCGCTTGGCGTAAAGTGGTCGCCGTTGCCGTCGAAAGAGGCATCCCGGTTCCGGCGTTCGCCTCCGCGCTGGCGTATTACGACAGCTACCGCACAGAGCGTCTGCCGGCTAACCTGCTGCAAGCGCAGCGCGACTATTTCGGGGCGCATACGTTCCAGCGCGTGGACCGCGAGGGCAGCTTCCACTTCCAGTGGATGTAACAGGCTGATCCATTAGCACTTCAAGTTGCTAAAAAATAATCGATGAACAAGGTGAAAGGGTATATATCTCCCTCCGATGCTATACGCTCCTGAAATCTGAATGGGTGAACCCGTTACAATGGGATTTCAGGAGCGTATGAGGCAGTCTACGGGAGATATATACTCTTTTTTTGTCTATCGATCATTTCAAGCAACGTGCTAATAGGATAGCCCCTCGTGTCAATGGAAGTTGAGCGTGCCCATACTAATTTGAGGAAGTAGATGGGTTCATACTGCGCTGGGCGCGAGTCACGATTCTTTTTGTCATTTTCGTATCCGACGCTGCGAGCCATGCGCGGCAAAGCTCGACCACCCATTCGGGCTGCGTTTTGCCGGCGTCGTTCAACCAATTGGCGACGGAGTCCTGAACGTATTTGGAGGGATCGGATTTGAGCGGCTCAAGCAGCGGAAGCGCGAGCGAAGGGTCGTTCTTCAGTTCGGGAATATGCTTGGCCCATACCCCGCGCGGACGGATGACCTCGACGGAGAATCGGCGAAGGTTGGCGTCTTCGTCTTGCGTCCACGCTTGCAAGAGGAGGATCGCTTTGTCCAATTCCCTGGCAGCCGACTCGCGTACGGCCATCCATGCGAGCTCGCGAACGCCGAAATGACGATCCGCGGCAAACGACCGAATTAGCTCCAAACGTCGCTCCAGGGAATGCTGCTGCAGTCCGACAATATAGGCCGCCCAACAGCGAACGCTGTCCGAGCGATGCGACGACAGCTTGCCGAATATTGCTCTGCCTCGTTCGTCCGGCAGGCGATCCAGCAGGATGAGCCAGGCTTGCGCAATTTTCGGGATCACAGTCATGATTTTCTTTTCTCCGCTTATAGGCAGCTTCGCCAGCAGTTCCTCTATATACGGATCAAGCTCCAGCTCGCACGCCACATGCTCAAGCAGGAGACGATGATCGATAGCGAGCCATTCCGTCAAGTTTACCGTTTCGAGCTCACCGCTCTGTAAAAGCTTCATCACTTCAGCAGGGATGTCGTTGACCTTGCGCGCTCCTTTTCTGTTCGCAAGAGATGCGGCCTCTAGCTGTTGTTCCATTTTTCTCGCAAGCTCCTCTCCCTAACGATATTGTACCGGTATTTCCACGATATGCGGTTTCCTTCGGAAAAGCTGTAATGCAGTTTACAGCTTTATCCGGCCGCCTACGCATCTAATAGAGCGGAGAGCTTTTCCCGATTGACATGGATCGTCCGGAAGCCCATCCGAATCGCGCCGGCCTCGGCAAGCTCCTGCAGCCCAAGCGTAACCGCTTCGCGGGATGCGCCGACTAGATTGGCGAGTTCTTGATGGGAGAGCGAGATGCCGATCGCGCAAAAGTCGGACCCATCCTCGTTGCCGTTGCCAAACCGTTCGGATAGCTTAAGCAGAATATGGATGATTTTATCGTGCAGCCTGCCGATCGCGAGCTTCTGAGCCAATGTGCTCATATGCGCCAATCGTTGGCTTATCGCCTCGATCATATTAAGCATAAAACGGGGTCGCTGCAGCAAATAGCGCTCGAACCGTTCCTTATCCATCATGCAGATATCGCAGGCTTCGACCGTTTCGATGAACACGTCCCGCGTCCCCAGCGAAATTCCGTTCATTTCTCCGAATATATTGCCCTCGCTCAGGATATCCAAAGTGAACTGCCTGCCTTCGGCATTCAGCCGATAAAGGCGCACCTTTCCTTTTTTTATAAAATAGAGCTTCTCCGTAAACGTATCCGGACTTTGAATAAGCTGTTTTTTCGGAAAAGGGGTGATCGAGGTCAGCTCATCCATCTCGATCAGATCCTCTCGGTTAAGCGAGCGCAGCAAATCGAACTGTGATAGGTAATCGATTTTGTTCATAATTCCTCCCGATCATAGTCGTCGATGCTTATAGTTTACAGGAAAGCGTCCGATTTCGGGCAATCGCTGGCGAATCTCAGGCGAGGAAAAATTCGGAAAAAGTCGAGAGCCGGCGAAACTATCGCCTCGTTTCCTTCGTCCAACATAGGAGGAAGGAGAGGGGAAAATGAAACGAATGGCGGTACATAGTCAAGCGAAATGGGTGTTAGCGCTCATCGTAAGCTTGTCGCTAGCTGCACAGCCGTCAGGCTTTGCGCGGGCAGCGGGAGATGCGGCGGAAAAGGATGGGCAAACTTTAGGCTCAAAGGCGGTCGGGCCGGAGCTGGAGCAGGCGCTGACCAAAGCGGAGCCGCTGTTGTACGCGCAGCTGCCGCAGTCGGATTGGGCCGCGGTCGGGTTGGCGCTGAACTATAAGGAGGTTCCCGACAGCTATTTGCGGCACAAAGCCGACGAATGGCTCGATAACCGCGGCAAGTACGACAAAGTCAGCCAGCTGACGCGCTCGATGGCCGGCTATGCCGCGGCCGGAGGCAACGTTACCGATATCGCCGGAATCGACCTGTATCCGGTGCTGATGAACCATCCGGGCATGGAGGCGGAAGGCGTGCCGGAACTGGCGATTGCTTATCTGGTTGCCAATCGGTCGTTGTCGGGAACGCTGGCGCGTACCGAGTGGTATCCGGACCGGATTTATTACAAGCTCGTCGAACGGCAGGCCAAGGACGGAAGCTGGTCGATGTCCGAGAATAAGGCGGAGACGAAGGGCAGCGTGGCGGCGACTTCGCTCGCGTTGACGGCGCTGGCGGAGGCGACGCCGGACTCGGAGGAAACCCGGCGCGGGCTGGATTGGTTGAAGGCGCAGCAGTCGGCTGATGGCGGTTTCGGAGGCACGTCCGATACGGCGCTGTCCGTCCTCGCTTTGACCGCGCTGGGAATCGATGCCGCATCCTGGAGCCAAACGGATGGAAGCCATCCGCTAAGCTATTTGCTGTCCCGGCAGACGGATAGCGGACGTTTTGCCCAAGACGGAGATGGCGAGATCAGCTTAACAGAGACGACTGAGGCTTATATGGCGCTGGCTGCCTACAAGCGGTTCGCGAACGGCGAGGCGCCGCTGAAAGCCGTAAGGAAGCAGCCGGTCGTCGCTGATAGCGTGAAGGTGTCGATCGAAGGACCGGAAGGCTCGATTGCGCAGGGAAGGGGACAGAGCGGGGATGCGATTGCGTCCGCACTGGCTTTTCTCGATAAGGAAGGCATTGCCTATAAACTGAATACCGACTCGCAAGGCAAGAAGTCAATCGAATCGATTGCCGGCATTGCCGGCGGACGCTACGGAGCCAAAGACGGATGGAAGCTGGCCGTGCGCAGCGATCCGTTCGGCAGCTGGATGTTCCCGGAGAATTCACCTGACGGATTGTCCCTGGCGAAAGGAGCTGAGCTACTCGTCTATTACGGCTCGGACAACACTGCTCTGCTCGATACGATCATTGTCGAATAGAGCTATGAAGGGCAAACGGGCAGCGGTTCTCCGATTCCCGCGGACAAACCGTTCCATATGTATGTCAAAAAGGCGAACCGACAGCTCGGATACATGGTCGCGAAAGGCGTAACCGTCCGGATTGGCGACAAAACGGCGGTAAGCGACGCCGAAGGGAAAGTGTCGTTTGGCGGCCTGACGCCGGGAGTATACCAAATCGAGGTGACCGGGTACCGTAAAAACGCCGTGCCTACGGTAGCCAAAGACGATTTTCCGCTGCGCGTCTCCGCGCCGGAGCTGTCGACTTTTAAGGATGAAAAACAGGTGTCTTCCTGGGCACGCGACGAGCTGTCGTTTATGCTGCGAGAAGGGTATATAGAAGGCGTGGACGCAAAGGGCAGGACGCTGGCTCCGAAGCAAGCGCTGACCCGCGCCCAGTATGTCGTTCTGCTGCTCCGTCTGCTGGAGGAGGGAGCGCTGCCGAAGACGGGAAAAACGTTCTCGGACGTACCGGCAGGCGCATGGTACAGCGGAGCGCTTGCCAAGGCGGCAAAGCTGGGCGTTACCGACCGTTCATCCGGGAGCTTCGAACCGGACCGCGCGATTACCCGTGTGGAAGCGGCGATTATGGCCGCCAATGCCGGACGCCTCGCCACGTACGGCAGCGCCGAGCGGATGGCGTTCTCCGATATTGGGGGCCTCTCCGATGCAAGTAGGCAAGCGATCCAGGCCGTGTTCGAGCATAGCGTCATGACCGGAAGCGACGGCAAGTTCCATCCGCAGCAAACGCTCGTGCGGGAACAGGCGGCGGCCATTCTGGCGAGGCTCCATGAGGTTTTGAACCCGTACCACATCGCTTATTATTCGTAACGAAGCCCGTTGGAGAAGGCGTCGAGCCGGTCCCAATCCGTAACGACGATCCGGTTTCTGGCTTTGCGCAGGATGTCTAAGCCGGCGAGTTTCGTTACGACGCGGTTTAAGTGGCGGGGCGTCGTGCCGATTAGCGAGGCGATCTCGTGCGCGCTCTGCGTATTCAGCTCCTTGCCGAATTCGTTGCCGCTGCGCGTCGTCAGCAAATAGCCGGCCAATCTCTCCTCAACGGAGGCCAGCAGATTGATGCGCGATGCGGTCGTGCAGGTCTGCAGCTTATAGGCCAGATGCCGCAAGAGCTCTTTCATAAAAACGGAATCTTTCATCAACGCGGCTTCGGCCGTGCGGTTGTCAACGAATAGGAATTCAGCGGTCCGCACGACTTCTACTTCGGATTGTACGACTACCTTCTGCAGAAATTCGATATCTCCGAAGATGGACAGAGGATGGCAGAAACGCAGCAGCAAAGCTTTGCCCGTTTCTACGCTGGAGGAAACCTTCGTTCGGCCTGCTACTTGAAAATATAATCCGTCCGGCTCGTCGCCTTCCCTGAGCACGGATTCCCCGCTCTCGTAAACGCGAAGTTGAAATTCAAGCTCGCCGGGCGCGGAAAACATCCGATCGAGGCGATGAGCGGCTATGTGGCGACGTATACGTTCAGGCTGCGAAATGATGTTCATGCGGACTCCTTTTTTCGACTTTCGGACATCGGTCCTTTTTATCATACAGGAAACTGTTATGATGGGAAAAGCGAAAGGGGAGGAAAACGTTGCAGTTCGTTTTCGATTTGGACGGGACGATTTGTTTTCGGGGGAGGCCGTTAAGCGAGCCGATCGTTCAAGCTTTGGACGGATTGGCGGAACAAGGCCATAACATCGTATTTGCCTCGGCAAGACCGATCCGGGACTTGCTGCCTGTGCTGCCGCGCCATATGCGCCATTATCCGATGGTGGGCGGCAACGGGGCGTTCGCGGCGGCGGAAGGACGTATCGTTGCCGCAGTTCGCTTCGATGCGCCGACGGCGGAGGCGATCGTACGGCTCATTCGACGGTATGACGCGGATTACTTGGTCGACGGAACATGGGACTACTCCTACTCGAGCAGAGTGGATCATCCAATCCGGCGCAATCTCGACCCCGACGGGCTGGCCAGCAGCCTTCCGTTGGAACAACTAACGGAGATGGTTAAGGCGGTTTTCCTAAGCAGTTCGGACTTAGCGGGTCTGACGGAGGAGCTGAGCAGGCTGCCGGTCGTTCTATACAAGCACGGCTCGGAGGACATCGTCGACGTCAGTCCGGGAGGAGCGGACAAGTGGACGGGCCTACAGGCGCTTAACGTCAAGTCTCGGCAGTTCGTAGCGTTCGGCAACGACGCGAACGATGCGCCGATGTTCAGGCACGCTCTCCGCTCCGTCTGCGTCGGCGATCACGAAGAGCTGCTGGCGCTCTCAACGGAGCAAGTTCCGGCCGACGAACGGCTGCTCGCCGAGCGTATCCGCATGCTTGGCGACCAGCTTGCTTAATCTAATCGACGATAGGCCGATGCAATGGAAAAAGACTCCGAAAACCATGACTGGCGGATCGGAGTCTTTTCTTTATTCGTCCAAAAGAACGGCGATATCCTGCAGCACTTCCTCGTTATTCATACCGTCGCCCATCTCGTACACCCTTCGGATTTGCTGGTTGGGGTCGATCAATTGAAGTGAAGTGACATTATGCACGAATTGTCCGTCGCCCGTGTTGACGACGTTGATGCCGTACTGTGCGGCAAGCTCCTTCGTCGCCGCTTCCTCTCCGCGCAGCACGTGCCAGCCGCTCATATCCATCCCCATGCGCTCAGCGTATTTTTGCAAAGCTTCCGGCGTGTCCCGCTCGGGATCGAATGTGACGGCGACAAACCGCACCTTGTCGCCGAATAGGCCCTGCTGCTTCAACTTCTCCTGCAACTGCACCATTTTATAGGTGGTGACCGGACAAATGTCGGGGCAGCTGGTGAACATAAATTCCATCAGCACGACTTTTCCCGCGTTATCGCTCGCCTTGATCTGCTGCCCGTCCACATTCGTCAGCTCGAAATTCGGCGCAGCCTGCACGACGGGAAGGGAAGAGGCGGAACCGAGAGATCCGACTAGTATATAGACGGCGATCCCCAGGAAGAGTACGGCCAACAGGCACGGAAACAGATAGCTTCTTAGTTTCGGATTCATATTTCTACTCCCTTGCCTTAGTTTTCCGCCCGGCGGGCGAGCAGCAGACACGCGATAATCATCGCGAACGCGGCCAGCGCCAGCATCGGCACGGTGAGGAAGCCGAAGGCGTTCAGCACGTCGGTCGCACACGACACGGGCCCGCAGAACGGCCCGTCCGGCCCGTGCGGAAGCTCCTGCACCGCGATGTGGTAGACGGAGAAGGCGGCTCCGATTGCCGCAAGCGGCAGAACGTAGGGCACGATCTGCTTCTGGCCGCGCCGGGAGGCAATGCCGAGCAGTATCGTCAAAGGGTACATCAATATGCGCTGATACCAGCACAGGCTGCACGGAGTAAAATGCAAATACTCGCTTAAGTACAAACTTCCGGCCGTCGCGACGACCGATACGGCCCAAGCGTTGAACAGCCAGGAGGCGGAGCTAAGCCGTATGCGCATGGGCGACACCTCCCCAGCCCGTCACTCGTGCGAGGCGAGCCAAGTTGTAATCGTAAGCAGCTCGTCCTCCGTCAGGCGCTTCTCGAAGGCCGGCATGCCCCGTCTGCCTTCCTTGATCGTCTTGTAGAGCTGCTCCTTCGTCATCGCCGAGCCGATGTGCGCCAGCTCCGGTCCGGCGCCTCCCTGAAGCTGATCGCCATGGCAGGAGATGCACAAGGCCTGGAAAATCTGCTCCGACGCCTCGGCGTCTACGGCGAGTTCAGGCACGACGAAAGCGGGACCGTTGTCGGCCACTTCTTCTTTGTCCGGCAGCGCCGTCGCGAGCAAGTAGACGCCGAACAAGCAGGCAACCGCAACTAGCCCTGACATAAACCATTTACTCATGCGAAGTCCCCCTCGATTCGTTTTCACCTCCATCTTAACAACCGTTTTTTCCGCCCGCTATAGCTCTAAAGAGTCACATCGGACGTCGCTTGGCCGCAACCGACATAATAAGTTCACAATTTTGCCGCGCGTATAGCTCGCAAGGGTCATCTGAAACGAAGGCGATTTTCGTAGAATAGCTTCAAGGAGAATTACAAGGAGGATCAGCGATGAACGCAGCAGGGTTCCGCGTATTGGTCGTCGACGACAGCAGACAGGCGAGGGAAGGGATTCGAACGATTCTCGGGGGTGATGCGCAGTTCCAGATCGTGGCCGAAGGGACAAGCGGAGAAGAGGCGCTCGCGTTGACGGAGCAATGGATGCCCGACATGATTTTGATGGACATCCATATGCCGGACATGGACGGCCTCGAAGCGACAAGGCGGCTGAAGGAAAAGTATCCGTACGTGAAAATCGTCATTGTCACCGTGTCCGACGATATCGCCCATCTGTTCGACGCTTTAAAGAAGGGGGCGCAAGGCTATCTGCTCAAAAACTTGAACCCCAGAGCCTGGTTGGAATATTTGCGTGCGATCGCCGTGGACGAGGTGCCAATGACCCGCGAGCTCGCGTTTCGAATTTTGAAGGAGTTTTCCGCGGCGGAGCGGCCGAAATCTCCTGCGAATCCGCTTACCGCCCGCGAGACGGAAATTCTCGGACTCGTCGCCAGAGGAATGTCCAACCGCGACATTTCATCGGAGCTGACGATCTCGGAGTATACGGTCAAAAATCATTTGAAAAATATTTTGCACAAGCTTCATCTGGAAAATCGCGTCCAGCTCGCAAGATATGCTTACGAGCTAGGCTGGATGGGGGGCAAGCCCGACCGGTAATCCCGCGGCGACGCGCCCGTCCAGCGCTTGAATTGGCGACTGAAATGGGCAATGTCGCGGTAGCCGAGAAGGCTGGAAATATGATCGACCGACAGCGAAGTATCGCGCAGCAGACGCTGCGCTTCGTCGCGGATCATCGTCGACAGGTATTGGCGCGGAGAGGCGCCGTACACTTTCTTAAACAGTCGGTTGCAGTGGGATTCGCTGATGCCGAGCTTGCGGGCGATCGCGCCTACGAGCGGACGCTCCCCGTCCGAGTGACCGTGATAGATCGGCTGCTTGGCTGCGGCATGGATAAGAGATTCGATGCGGTGGGCCGTCTCCGGGTGAGGCGGCCTTCTGTCATCCTTCGTATCCGCGCCGGTGGACAGCAGCGAACAAAGCTGGGACAGCAGCTCGTAGAATGACGCCTGGATGCCGGTTCTAACCGCCAGATCGAACGATTTGTCCGATACGGCGTAGGCGGCCAGCCGGTCCAACGCGGGCCGTATGGCGATACCTTCGGGGGAATCCCCCGCTATGGCGGAATGTCTGAAGGCGTCCAGCAGATGGAGGAGCGGCGGATCGTCGATCTCGAAATGCAAGCAGAAATAGATAAACCCGACGGTCGAGCCGGAGCGGCTGGAATGAATGTCACCAGGGCGAATAAGGACAAAATCGCCCTCCTCTAGCCGGCAGGACGTACCGTTAACGATCATCGTCTGGCAGCCTCGGAGGACGTAATTGATCTCGTACTGTTTATGCTCATGAGAGGGGTAAACCCAGTCCGCATTCACTTCTCGCGCGTGCATAAAGGAAATATGGTGGGCCGATCGCAGATCGGGAACGAATCTCTCCGACACGCTGTTTTTGGTTCCCGTACGTAAATTGTCTTCCATGACGCTTTCCCCCTTGGCCAGGATAGAGCAACTCTATTTTAACAAAATATCGGCTTGATTTGGGTAAATAAAAGGAGAGAAAAGAGCATGGATCGTCTCGCGGCGCGGTGTTACTTTGGGAATAGGCCATAACGACCGCAAAGGAGAGAGCTTATTATATGAACCTTTTTTACAACGCGCACCATTCGCCTATAGGAGCCTTCGCCAGCTTTACTTTGGGTTTTAAAGGAGCGGCGGGAGGACTGGGCCTGGAGCTGGGCAAGCCGGCGGACCATAATGTGTACATCGGAGTGGAATCGGAGAACGGCAAGCGGCTTTATCGCTCATTGCCATTTTTCGAAAGCGCTGTCGACGAGAGCAGAAGGTATGACGTGGAGAAGGAAGCGGACGACGATGCCGCCGGCCCGCGTATTTATCCCTATTCCGGCGATGATATTCGTCGCGAGCTTCGTCTGGGCACCGACACATGGGAAGCGGAGGACCTCGTGTTTCGCATCTATTCTCCCGCGCATGCCGTTCCCGATCCGGAGCGCGCCTCTCCGGAGGAGCTGAAAGACGCGCTGCTTCCGGCGGTGTTCGCCGAGCTGACCGTCGACAATCGCAAGAGCTCGAAGAACCGCAGAGCTTTCTTCGGATACCGGGGCAGCGACCCTTACGCGAACATGCGGCGGCTGGACGATACGACGAACGGGAAAATGAAGGGAGTCGGGCAGGGACTGATTACCGCGATTGCAACCGACGACTCCTCGGCGCGCTCGGCGATGGGCTTCGGCATGGAACGGATTCTTGGCGCCGAGCTGGAGGAAAACTGGACTTTCGGACTCGGGATGACGGGAGCGATTGTTACGGACGTGCCTGCAGGGGAAATCCGCACGGTCCGCTTCGCGATCTGTTTCTACCGCGGTGGCGTTGCGACATCGGGGATGGAGACGAGCTATTATTATACGAGGCTGTTTCGTAACATCGAAGAGGTCGCCGATTATGCGCTGGCGCATTTCGATCGGTTGACGGAAGCTTGCGCGGCCGCGGATGAGGAGGTTGAGGCCTCCGGACTGAACGATAGCCAGAAATTTATGCTGCGCCATTCCGTCCACAGCTACTATGGCAACACGCAGCTGCTCGCGGATAAGGACGGCAAGCCGCTTTGGGTCGTCAACGAGGGCGAATACCGGATGATGAATACGTTCGATCTGACTGTGGATCAGCTGTTTTTCGAGATGAAGCTGAACCCGTGGACGGTTCGCAACGTGCTCGATCAGTTCGTCGATCGCTACAGTTACGAAGACCAAACCCGTTTCCCTGGAGAAAGCAAGCTTCATCCCGGAGGGATCAGCTTTACGCACGACATGGGCGTCGGCAACGTCTTTTCGCGCCCGTCGTATTCTTCCTACGAAATGTACGGCATCGACGGTTGCTTCTCGCATATGACGCACGAGCAGCTCGTCAACTGGATTCTATGCGCCGCAGTGTACGACGAGCGTTCCGGAGACCGGGAATGGCTGCAGGGAAAATCAGGTCTGCTAGAGGCCTGCTTCCAAAGCATGCTCAACCGGGATCATCCCGATTCGGACAAGCGCAACGGACTGATGGGGCTGGACAGCTCCCGCACGATGGGCGGGGCCGAGATTACGACGTACGACAGCCTCGACGTGTCGCTCGGGCAGTCTCGAAACAATCTGTACATGGCCGGCAAGTGCTGGGCGGCCTTTGTCGCGATGGAGAAGCTGTTTGCTCGCTTCGGGAAGCCGGATCTGGCCGTGATGGCCGGAAGTCAGGCGGAGAGGTGCGCATCCACGATCGCCGCGCAGCTCAACGAACAGGGCTATATTCCGGCGGTCATCGGCGAAGGCAACGACTCTAAGATCATTCCGGCGATTGAAGGGTTGATTTTCCCTTACATGACGGGGAACGAGGAGGCGCTGGACCGGAATGGGCGTTACGGGCCCTACTTGCAGGCGCTGCGGAAGCATCTGGATCACGTGTTCTCGAGCGGCGCCTGCCTGTTCCCGGACGGGGGCTGGAAACTGTCGTCGACCAGCGATAACTCTTGGCTCAGCAAAATTTATTTATGCCAGTTTATCGCCCGCCGCATTATGGGCGTCGATTTTGGCGACGGCGGCATCGCAGCCGACAAAGCTCACGTAAGCTGGCTGACGCATCCCGAGCTGTCTTATTGGAGCTGGAGCGATCAGATTCTCGCCGGGAATATCATCGGCAGCAAGTATTATCCGAGAGGCGTAACCAGCGTCCTTTGGCTGGAAGAATAGAGGCAGGCGAGGGGAGGAGCGGAAGGAGTGAGGTCAATTTCAGACACGTCAAGGCCAAGAAAGCGCCTCGCTCCTCCATCCGCTAGCTTCCGCTATCGTTTTTACGGTAGGCAAACGAGGCTCTCTTAGCTGAAATGAGAGTGACTTACACATCGAGAGAACGGACGGACTCATTTTCCTCGGTTATTTGTAAGCGTTCCCACAATTGAAGCGGAGGGATGCGAATTGAAAAGAGCGATTCTGGTCGACGATGAAGTGTTTGCTCGCAAAGGGCTGCTCGGGCTTATCCCTTGGGCGAAGCTAGGCTTTGAGGTCGTTGGCGAAGCGGAAGACGGGGAAGACGCCTATGCACTGATCGAAACGGTTCGTCCGGATGTCGTCGTCACCGATATACGCATGCCCGTATTGGACGGTCTGGAGCTGATTCGCAAAGTGCGGGAAAGCGGCAACGACAAAACGAAGTTTATTATTATTAGCGGATACGGGGATTTCAAATATGCCCAGCAAGCCGTTCGGTACGACGTATCGGATTATCTGCTCAAGCCGATCGACGAGAACGAGCTGGCGGCCGCGCTGTTGAAGATTGCGGGAGCTTCGGAGCCAGGACGGGCGGAAGCCGAGTACCGGTTCATTCAAGCGTCTGCGTTCGATCGTCTGCTGACGGGACGACCGGACGAAGGTTATCTGTCGGAGGCGTCGCGTATTTTAAGCCTTCCGCTGAACACCTCGCTGCGCTGCGTTACTGTGGAGATCAACGATGCGGCGTTCGACTCGAAAGAGGCGCAGGTAACGGAGGGACTCGAACGAGTCAAGCAGGCGTTAATGGAGGAGGGAGCGGCCTATTCGAACGGAAATGCTCAATGCTTGCTCGCAAAAAGCTTGACGGAGCTCCACTTTCTGCTATTCGACGAGCTTGACGCCGGGGAAATCCGACGGTTCGGAGAAAGGCTGATTCTCGCAGCCGGTCCTCACATCGATGGCGTTCTGCGCGTGTATGCCGGCGCAATCGTTCCGACGCTGGAGCGGGCCAGGGAGTCTTACGCATCGGCGTCGGCGCTGACAAGTTACAAATACGCTTTCGATAGAAGCGTGCTTGTCCACGAAGAGCTGGCGGGGCAATGCGTCGCTTACAAGGAATTGGAAGCCGGCCTGTTGACCGAACTGCTCGAGCGCTTGGAAGAAAGGGACGAGGCAGGGATGGCGAAGACGACCGATCGGATGTTCGACGCTTTTCGGGAGCAGCGCTATTCGCCGGAATCGGTTCAAGCCTCGATCTCCAGATGCATACACGGAGTAAGCGGCATTATCCAAAATATGCAGGGAGACGAGAGCGCCGTGATTTCGCTGCCCCGGCTGCTGCGCACCCGACGGGAGCCGAGAACGCTTAATGGCATTAAAGGTCTGTTCCTCGAATTTTTACGAGAGAGCGCGGTATATATATCCGGGCTCCGCAGCGCGATGACGAAAGGGGACATCGGTAAAGTCAAGCAATACATCGATAGTCATTTCGGCGAAAATATCAACTTGAAGAGCATTTCAAAGCGCTTTTACTTGAACCCGGTCTACCTTGGCCAGCTGTTCAAAAAAACGTACGGCGTCTACTTCAACGAGTATTTGCTGCAGATCCGCATAGCCGAAGCGAAAAGACAGCTCAGGCAGACGGACCGCAAAGTTTATGAGATAGCGGCTAACGTCGGCTTTGGCAACTCGGATTATTTCGTCTGCCAATTCGAGAAAGTCGAGGGGAGAACCCCGACGGAATACAAAAACGCGATATTGGCGAAGGCCTAGGGGGCAACGGGGCGCTTTCGTGATAGAAAAACAGGCATCGCCATGAACAACGCGCGGGGGCGGAACAAAATGCGGTCGCCGACTTCGGTTCTGCAATGACGACGATCATGCAAGTCATCGGGTTATTACGGCATACCGTTTCCGCAATGATACTTCGATAAGGACATTGGGAGGCGTAAAAGATTGATGGATAACATAGCGAGCTCAGGCGCTTATCATTCGGGAAAATACCGCAATTTGCTGGCGGAGTACGGATATGACGGGAAGAAGATTGCGGACAGGCTGGCGTTAGGTTGGGAGCAGTTATTCGGCGACCGCGAGGAGACCCGGATCTATTATCCTGCTGGCGAAGATATGGGCTATATGCTGGATACCGGGAACCTCGACGTCAGAACGGAAGGCATGTCTTACGGAATGATGATGGCTGTGCAGCTTGACCGGCGCGACGTGTTCGACCGGCTGTGGAAATGGACGTACAAGCATATGTACATGGACGAAGGAGAAAATGCGGGCTATTTCGCCTGGTCGTGCGAGCCCGACGGAACGAAGCGTTCGCACGGACCGGCTCCCGACGGCGAGGAATATTTTGCGTTGGCGCTTTTTTTCGCCTCGCACAGATGGGGAGACGGCGCGCCTCCGCTTGATTACGGGGCCAAGGCGCGCGAGCTGCTGAGCGCATGCGTTCACAAAGGCGAGGACGGAATTGGCCATCCGATGTGGAATCGGCACAATAAGCTGATCAAGTTCGTGCCGAACTGCGAGTATACCGACCCTTCCTATCATCTACCTCATTTCTATGAATTGTTCGCGCTGTGGGCGAACGAGGAGGATCGAGTTTTCTGGACGGAGGCGGCCGCGGCGAGCCGGAAATACTTAAAGCTTGCCTGTCATCCGGAGACGGGATTGGCTCCCGAGTATGCTTATTATGACGGTATGCCGAACGACGAGCGCGGCTACGGTCATTTCTTCAGCGACTCGTACCGGGTCGCCGCCAATGTCGGCCTAGATGCGGAATGGTTCGGGACGACGGAGTGGATGCGCGAGGAAGCTCGGAGGATTCAGCAGTTTTTCTCCGACAAGGACCCTAAGGATTACCGCAGATATACGATTTCGGGAGAGCCGTTCGAAGAGAAATCGCTGCACCCCGTCGGCCTGATCGCGACCAATGCGATGGTTTCGCTCGCCAATCCTGAAGGCGAGTTTGCCAGAGCCTGCGTCGAACTGTTCTGGAATACCCCCGTGCGTAAGGGAGACAGACGATATTATGACAATTGCCTATATCTGTTCGCGATGCTCGCATTAAGCGGGTCCTTCCGAATTTGGCATCCGAAATCATGAGAAACACGATTGGGAACGGCTCGTCCATCAGGAGGAGCATGCCTGCGAGTGGCGAGACGTGGTGAACGCTTATTTCTACCGCAAATCCGGCATCCCGGACCGACATGGTCGCACGATCTATTAACCGTAGGGAGGATGCGGTCAGGAATTGTGGAAGGGATGTGCACGGACTTGAGCAAGGAACGAGGCAAGAAGGCGGATCAAATAAAGGGGGGCTGAGGATGACGGAGTTGACCGTCCGGGAGGTCGTCGACGCGCTGGCGGAATGGGGCGGCGCATCGATCGGAGAAGCGGACCGGTTGTTGGCCGGAGAGCCTGCGACGGCGGTGCGAGGAATCGCCGTGGCGTTCACAGCAACGATTGGCGCGATGCAGGAGGCAGCAGACTCGGGCGCGAGCCTGCTCATTGTTCATGAAGGGGCTTTCTATTCCCACGAGAACGATCCGGCAGCTTGGCTTACTTGCGCCGCGTTCTACGAGGAGAAGAGGCGCCGAATAGCGCGAAGCGGCTTGGCGATCTATCGCTGCCACGACACACTGCACCGCTGCCACCTGGACCTCATTACGGAGGGGCTGATTCGCGAGCTCGGGTGGCAACGCTGTGTTGCGCGGCACCTGCCGGCCGCTTCGCTGATCGAGCTTTCGGAGCCGATGACCGGAGAGCAGGTCGTCAGGCATGTCAAGCAGCGGCTTGGTCTGGACCGGGTTCGCGTGGCCGGGAACCTGACGGTCGACTGCTTGAGGATCGGTCTGCTTGTCGGCTATCGAGGGGGTGGAAAGCTGGCCATTCCTTTGTTTGACCGCTATGGCGCGGACCTCGTCCTGTACGGCGAAGGACCGGAATGGGAGACACCCGAGTATGTGCGGGACCTGGCCGAAATGGGCGGGAGAGGCGCCATTGTTGCATTGGGCCATCTGGAGAGCGAGCAACCGGGCATGAAACTGCTGACAGAGCGACTCCAAGCGCTCTTTCCGGGCGTGCCGGTTAGTTTCTGCCCAGTTGCTCCGGCGTTGCGCAGCCTCTAACAGAAAAAGCAATAAAGCAAGCAGGATGTCTCACGGTCGCCATGACCGGGGGCATCCTTTTTTGCGTTTGTTGTCGCGGAATTCCATTTCCGGTGCTAGAATACTGTTTAATCGATAGGAGGGCTTGGCATGAGGGGGATTGCCGAAGCGTGTCAGAGACTGTTCCTCGGCACGATTCAGAGAAAGTTGGTGTTCGCGTTTCTGTTTGTAATCGTGCTTCCGATCGTACTTTCCGGCATTCTGTCCATCGGGCTAATCCAGTCCTCGGTGAAGAGCAAGGCGAACATCGGCAACGAAATGGCGCTGTCTCAGGCGGCGGCTCAGGTGGAGCGCGTCTTTCGGGATATGCTGATCGCTTCCAATACGCTGATGCTCGACGACGAAATTTCCGGCATTTTGACCGACAGCAGCAAGGACGACCCCACAGAACGGTACTACACGAGCAGCGTGATGAACAGCAAGTTTTTCAACATTCAGACGTCGACGCTGGACTATTATCCGAACCACTTTATCGCCGTCATCGACCGCAGCGGCAGCATGTACGCCACGTTTCCGCCGGAATCGGGGGCGTCGGACGCGCTGCTCGGCCTGCTTAAGGAAGAGCGGGTGCCAAGCAACGCCAACTATTTGCAAATGAGCGGCTCGTCCCATCTGATCGACTACGCGCCGCTGGGGCAGCCGATTCGGTATATCGTGTTGACGCGGGCTTACATGGAGCTCGGCAACGGTAAAAAGCTCGGAGACATCGTCATCGGGATGCCCGAGTCTGAACTGGCGGGCATCCTGAGGGAGCTGGGGGCCGAGCAGGGAATCGGCGGCTATGTAATCAACGAGGACGGCTATATCGTTTCCTCTTCGAACGAGGAGCAGATCGGTTCGCTGCTTCCCTATGCCGACGAATTGAAGAGGGCGAAAGCCGGCTTCTTCGAGCTGAAGGATAGCCGCGTCATCGTCAACGTCAAATACTTGGATCGACTCGGCTGGAGCGTCGTCCAAGTGGTGCCGGACGACGTCTTGTTCGCCGACGCCTACTCGATCCGCAATTCGCTCGTCTACGTCAATGCGCTGTTTCTGCTCGTCTTCTTCGGTCTATCCTTTTTCATCGCCCGCAGCCTTTCGAAGCCGATCTCCAATTTGAACAAGGCGACCGAAAGGTTAGCCGCAGGCCATCTGGAAACGAGGGTGGACGTGCTGCGCAAGGACGAGCTGGGCAAGCTGTCGCTCAAATTCAACAAAATGGCCGCGCAAATTCACGAGCTGTTCTCCAAGGTGAACGAGGAGCAGAAAACGAAGAGGGAGCTGGAGCTTAAAATGCTGTATGCGCAAATCAACCCCCATTTTCTGTTCAACACGCTTAACTCGATTCGTTGGCTGGCCGACGCAAGCAAAGTGTTCAACGTCAGCAAGGTGATTGTGGCACTCGCCAACCTGCTGAAAAGCAGCATTCTGAGCAAAAACGAATGGATTACGGTCCGCGAGGAAATCGAGAACGTCAAAAACTACGTGACGATCCAGAAGTTTCGCTACGCCTCGCTGTTTGCGGACGAGTACGACATCGACGACGATACGCTCGATTGCGGCATTCCCAAGCTCATCCTGCAGCCGCTCGTGGAAAATTCGATCATTCACGGCTTCGAGGGCTTGGAGCGCCAAGGCTTGCTGCGAATTCGGGTCCGCCGCGAAGACGGGCGGATCGTCGTCACGGTGTCGGACAACGGCATCGGAGCCGATCCGGAGCGGCTGAAGGAAATCGCGGAGGGGCGCAGAGCGTCATCGGGAAAATTCAGCGGCATCGGCATCGCTAACGTGAACGACAGACTGATCCTTCACTACGGAGCGGAATTCGCCTTAGGCATTCAAGGCGAACCGGGAGAAGGCATGCGGATGACGGTCGTCATCCCTGTGCGAACGTTAACGCCGGAGGAGGATGGACATGTATAAAATACTGATCGTGGACGACGAGATTTTCGTGCGCATGGGACTTAAAATGTCAATCGATTGGGCCTCTCGCGGATTCGAACTGCTCGGAGAAGCGTCCAACGGCCAGGAGGCGCTGGAGAAAATAAGCGAAACGCCGCCCGACATCGTCATCACCGACATCAAGATGCCGGTCATGGACGGAATCGGTTTGATCAAAGAAATCTCCTCGTCTTATCCGGAGATAAAATGTCTCGTACTGAGCAACTACGACGAATTCGAGTTGGTCAAAGAGGCGATGAAGCTTGGCGCGGTCGACTATTTCCTGAAGGTGACGATCGAAAGCGACAAGCTGCTGGAGGCGCTCGAACAGGTGTGCGAGAAGCTGGACGGGGAGCGCACCGCCGCGGATCGCAGGAGGGCGATCGACCAAACGATTCGCGAGCACCGGACGGTCATCGAGAGAAAATACTATTTGGACCTCGTCGGGCACGACGGTACGCCGGAGTCGCTGAAGGCGACGATAGATGCGCTCGGACTGAAGCTGTACGACATGCGCGGGGTCATCCTGCTGCTCCTGCTGAGAGATTACCGCGAGCTGCTGGAGGGCCGTTTTCAATCCGATCGCCGTCTGCTGGAATTTACGATTCTGAACGTCGTCGACGAATTGATCAATCATCAATCCGGCGGCAAGATCGTGGAGCATTCCCCCGGAGCGTACGCGATGATCGTCAGCTGGAGGGAGCCTCCCGACGGGAGTCGCGTCGCCGACTTGGCGGAGAGGGTGCGCCGGGCGCTGCGCGACTATTTGAGCATCGAAGCGAATGTCGTATGCGGCGCGCCGTTCGCCGGGCACGGCTCGCTTCAAGAGGCGCTGGCGTCGCTGGACAAGCTGAAGCTGGAAGCGTTCTACGAGCAGGAGGGGGGCGTGTTGCGCCAAGGGCAGGCGGTCTTTCCTGACGGCGCCATCGCCGAAGCTTACCGCGCGGCGAAAAGCCGCCTGAAGCTGTTCGTCGGACTGGGCGATGGAGCGAGGGCGGCGGCGTGCCTGGAGGCGTTCGTCGACGAAACGCGGGAGCGGCGGATCGATCCGCTGCTGGCCAAGCGGCATGTCGCCGCGCTGGCCGGAGCGCTGCAAGACGGACTTGCGGTCAAACTCGGGGACAAAGAAGGCACTCCAATCGACACGGCGATTGCCGTCCGGCTGGAGGAAGCGGAGGATTTTGCGGAGCTGAAGCGGACCGCCCTCGGCTTCGCCCGACAAGGCGAGCGGCTGCTCGAGAGCCATGCAGGTCAGCAGAGCCCGCGGGACGAAATTGTCAAAGTAATCGCATACGTAAAGGAGCATTACCGGCAGCGGGTGTCGCTCGAGGAGATGGCGCGCCGTGTCGCGATGAACAAAAGCTATTTCAGCCGCCTGTTCAAGCAGGAGACGGGGGAGGCGTTCCAGGATTTCCTGATCCGAACGAGAATGGAGCAGGCACGCGAGCAGTTACTGGCCACCGACAAGAAGGTTGCCGATATTGCGACGGACGTAGGCTACAACGATATTTTTTATTTTACCCGCGCGTTTAAGCAGTACTACCGCATGTCGCCGGGAGAGTATAAGAAAAACCATCGGGAGATCCCTTCAGAGTAATCAAATTTACAAGTCCGGCGGCACAAAAGCGCAGTTTACTCTGCGCTTTTGGTGCTGGGAAACCCCGAAAGCGCTTAACAAGCGATCAAAATGCAAACAAGCGGTAAAACAAGTTCATATGGTCGAGGCGCGATGTGACCTACAATTCAATTGTCGGACTCGCATCGACAAACTATCCGGGAGGTTACAGAACATGATGGCAATCAGAAGAAGCGCAGGCCTGCTCTTTGCGGGCGTCCTGACCGTCGCCCTGACCGCGGGCTGCGGCACGAATTCAGAGCCTTCGGCAAGCGGGGGAATATCCGGGACGCCGCAAGCCTCGGCAAGCGGATCGAAGCCGGCGGACGCCAAGGAGGTCGTCGTCCTGAAATACGCCTTGTCGGCCGACCAGGCGAGCAGACAGAGCACGAAGGATTTGATGGCGCTCGTCGAGAAAAAGCTGGGCAACGTGAAGCTTGAACCGTTCGTTATTCCGGGGGAAGGCGTCGAATTCAACAAGAAGATGACGATCAGCCTGATGGCCGGGGACGAGATGGACGTGCTGTACCAGAACGCGACGACGTACCAGAAGTTCGCCACGGCGAACCTGATCGAGCCGCTTGACGAGCTGATTGCCGGGGAAGGCTACGACATCGCCTCCATCTACGGAAGCAGCCTATCGAAGTACAACGATAAAATCTATATGCTTCCGGCGTTCCGGGACGTGCATGTGACGATGTACAACAAAGGGCTGTTTGACGCCGCAGACGTTCCGTATCCGGACAACGCCACCTGGACGTGGGACAAATACGTCGAGGCAGCGAAGGAGATTACGAAGCTGGGCAAGGGCGTATACGGCTCCTATATGCTGGACTGGGACAACTACTTCCTGTTGCAGGCACGGCAGAAGAAGGTTCCGGAATACAAGCCGGACGGTACTTCCAACTACGACGATCCGGCGTTTGCGGAGTCGATGAAGTTTTATGCCGATCTCGGCAACGAGCTGAAGGTTCAGCCCGACTTCATCACGTTCAAGTCAAAGAAAATGCCATGGGACGCCTTCCTGACGACAGACAATTACGGCATGTTCGTCGTCGGCAACTGGGCGGTACAGAGCGCCATGGACAAAAAGCAGTATCCCCGCGATTGGAAAATGGGCGTGGCCATCATGCCTCAGGTGGACGAAGGCGGCAAAGCCGTCATGGGCATCATGGGCGGCTACTCCGTAGCTTCGACGTCCAAGCACAAGAAGGAGGCCTATGAAGCGGTCAAAGCGCTCGCGGAGCTGCAGTGGACGCTTCCCGGAAACATTCCTGCCCGGGTCGATCTGAGCGATGAGGAGATCAACTCTATTTTCCAGCCGATGGTCGAAGGCCTGGCGGACGACGGAATTACGGTCGAAGAGCTGAAGGACGCCATTCTGAGTCCGTCGCTCGATATCGTGAGCGAAAAACTCGTCGGTCCCGGCATGACCCAGATCACGTCGCTTATTTCGTCGGAAGGCGAGCTGTACGCCACCAAGCAGCGGACGCTTGAGCAGACGATGAAGGAACTGAAGGAGAAAGCCGACAAGGCGATCGCCGAGGATCAATCCGCCCCATGAAAAAAGCGGCATTGGCGCGTTCGCATTCGCTTAGGCGGCAGGAACAATGGATCGGATACGGCTTTATTCTGCCCTTCACTATCGGCTTTATCGTCTTTCAACTGGCCCCGCTGCTGTCGTCCGTCGCGATCAGCTTAACGAATCTGAGCTTTATCAGCAATTTGTCAGGAGTCAAATTCGTCGGACTGCAAAATTTCATCTCTATGGCTGGCGACGAGCAGTTTACGGGAGCCCTGTGGAGGACGATCTATTATTGCTTCCTGTTCGTGCCGGGGGTGATCGCGGCCAGCCTGTTTTTCGCGTTCCTCATCAACCGGAATCTGTATTTGCGGAGCTCGATCCGCACGGCGATCTTCATGCCTTACGTGTCCAACATGGTCGCGATCGCGGTAGTGTGGGCGCTGTTGCTCGACGTGAACGACGGCCCGGTGAACGCGCTGTTGAGAGCGCTTGGCGTGGAAAATCCGCCGCTATGGCTGCTTGGGGAGAAAACGGCTATTCCGAGCATCGTCATGATCGTTGTCTGGCAAAATATCGGCTTCTTCATGATCGTATTTCTAGCCGCCTTGCAGAACGTTCCGAACGAGCTGTACGAGGCGGCGATGATTGACGGAGCGGGGGGGTTCGCGAAGTTCCGCCGCATTACGCTGCCGCTGATTTCCCCAACGACCTTCCTGCTTACGATCACGGCCATCATCAATTCGTTCCAGAATTTCGGACCGATCCAGGTGCTGACCAAGGGCGGGCCGGGGGCGGCTTCCACGACGCTGTCCGTCAACATTTATCAGGAATCGTTCGTCCATTACCGCATCGGCTACAGTACGGCGCAAGCGATCGTCATGTTTGTGATGATTTTGGCCATCACGGTCATCCAATGGCGCGGACAGAAAAAATGGGTTACTTATTCCTGACGGAGGCTTGCCAATGCGCAAAATCATCGTAACGTCGCTTGCCGCACTACTCGGCATCGTTAATTTGTTTCCGTTTATTTTTATGCTGTCCTCGTCCTTCAAGCCGCTCGGCAAAATTTTCGAGTACCCGTTCCGGCTCGTTCCGGAGCCGTTTATTTGGGACAACTACAAGGGCATTTTCGGCGAGCAGTACAAATTCGCCTTGTGGTACCAGAATTCCGCCGTAATGGTCGTGCTGACGCTTGCGCTCAAGTGTGCGATCGTCTCGATTACCGCCTATGCGTTCGCTAGGCTCAGATTTCGCGGAAGAGATATGATTTTCCTGTTGTTTCTGGCCGCGCTCATGCTTCCCGGCGATGCGACGATCATTCAGCGCTACGTCATCTACAAGGTGCTGCATTTGACCGATACGGTCTGGGCGATTGCTCTGCCGGCGGCATTCGACGTGTACTTCGTGTTTCTGCTGCGGCAGTTCTTCCTATCGATTCCGTTCGAGCTTACGGAAGCCGCGATCATCGACGGATGCGGGCATTTCCGAGTGTTCTACCGGATCATTCTGCCGCTGGCCAAGCCGGCGCTCATGACGATGATCCTGTTTTCCTTCGTCTGGTCCTGGAACGACTTTACGAATCCGTTCATCTTCATTACGAATATGGATAAGCAGATGTTGACGGTCGGCATTGCAATGTTTCAGGAGATGAAGTCGCAAAATTATGCGCTGCAGATGGCCGCATCCTCGCTGGCGCTCATTCCCGTCGTTCTTTTGTTTATGTTTTCGCAACAATACTTTATTAAAGGCATCGCCACCAGCGGCATCAAGGGCTAAGCCCTCGCTGGGGCGATCCCCGCCGGAGGAACGGAAATGACAGCGAATTTGCTGGCGGGACTCCCGCCGGAACATACGAGATTCGTGCAGCTGCCCAACGATAAAGGACATAACGCGGCATGGGATTTCCGGCGTTCGCCGGACGGCCGGTTTTATGTCAGCGTGTGCGGAGAGAGCGACCTTCCGCTCAGCGCTCTTCTGTACGAATACGACCCGAGAAGCGGCGGGTTAAGCTTGATTCTCGACGTGGAGAAAAGCTGGATCGTCGATCCGTGGCAAATGCCGCCGAGCAAAATCCATACGAGCCTCGACTTCCTGTCGGACGGCCGCCTTATTATGGCGACGCACAATACGTCCCCGGCTCCCGGGCACCAGCAATGGCTGTTCGAGCAGCATTACGAGCATCCGTGGGAAGGCTACCCGGGATCCGTCGTCCTGATCGTCGATCCCGATACGCGCCGATCGCGGACGCTCGGCATCCCCGTACCGCGGGAGAGCATTTACGGGGGCATTCTTGGCGACGATCAGCGCTACTACTACTTTCTCGGATATATGAGAGGCCATTTTTACCGGTTGAATCTGGAGACGAACGAGGTCAAGGACTATGGCAAGGTGTCGGAATTCGCCTCGTGCCGGCTGATCAAGGACGGGAAGGGCCGCATCTACGGAAGCGCGTATACAGGCGAGCTGTGGCGCTACGATCCCGGGAAGGACGAGATCGAGGATTTGAAAGTTTGCTTTATGTCCCCGCATGGCACGAAATACCGGCGGGCGCTTATTTTCGGCTTGAACTCCCTGCGCGGCACGTTGTTTCTGACCAACAACGTGGACGGCGAGATGCTGGAGCTTCATCCGGAGACGCTGGAGGTCACCCGTCACGGCAGCGTGCATCTGCGACCGGAGCAGCCTCGCAATCCTTACCTGAGACATGCGATCGGCGGACTGGCAGCGGACAAGGATTTCGTTCTGTATTACGGGCTGGAAACGTATCACGGCGCAGATCTGATGCGGCTCGTGCGCTGGGACATTCTTCGCGGCGACGCTGACCGGCGGCGCTCTGCTGACGGATGGAACCTTCGTTGGAGGCACGCGGGACGGGATGTTATTCGCGCTGACACCCGATTTGCGGCGGTCGACGGGGTACGGCCGGCTTTATTCGGCGGGGGCGCTGCGCAATTTTGTGCTTGCCGGAGACGATGTCGTGCTTGGCGTATACGGCGGCTCCGCAGATGCTGGCCACGTCTTCCGCTTCTCGCCGGCCGGAGGCTTCGCCGATCTGGGGCGGCCTCGAGTCGTCAAGGACAACGCCGGGCAGCGTGAGGTCGATTCGGAGTGGGCCAACATCCATCACATTTCTCTCATCGCCTACTCCCCGCAGGAGGACTGCCTCTGGGTGGCTTCGGCGGAGCAATACGGGTGCGCGATTCGTTATCGCGGACTGGCAAGGTCGGATTCATAGAGCACTCATTTCCGGGAAGGAAGGGACCGCTTATGAAAAGTCGTGCCGAACGATGATCGATAGACGGTCATAAGGCGCATCTATCTCCTTCCGAGGCGGACCGTCTCCAGGAGATAGATGCTTCTTCTTTATCATCGATCATCTTGTACGACTTTTCTTATGGGACAGTCGCCATTACTCGGCGAGCTTGAGCCGGCCGTCTTGCTCAACAAGCGGAAGGAAGACCGCTCGTTCCAGCGGCGTCTTGTTCGGCGTATGAAGCGCCAGCAGCAGCTCGCCGCCGAACGTACGGAAAATCATGCCGTGTCCGCCGTCGCTTTCGTAGATCGGCTCGGGCAAATGCTCCCAATGCCCGTCGATTTCGCCGTTCGCGGAGCGCGCGATCGCCTGAGCGTACCGGCCGCCGCGGAAGCTCGACCAGAGCAAGAGCAGCGTGCCGTCAGCGCAGCGGTGGACGAACGGCCCGTCGGTGACGTAGCCGAGCCCGTTTTTGACAGGTTCGACCCAAGCGGCGTCGCGCGCGGCGAACAGCTCGATCGGCTGTCCGATCGCTTTATCCAGTCCAGGCGACAGACGGATCGCGCAGATCGTTCCATTTACGATCTGCACCCACTCATGGCAGAAGATCATCCACGGCTCGCCTTGACCGTCCACATACAAAGTGCCGTCTAAGCATTCCCAATCCCGGGGCGTCACCGGTCCGTCGCTGTGCGGAAGGAAGGGGCCGAGCGGATGGTCGGCGATCAGCACTTGCGTGCCGCGGCAAACTCCGTCTGCCTTGAATGTAGCGAACATGTAGTATTTGCCGCTGTAGGCATGGACTTCGGGAGCCCAGTAGTTCTTGTCCGACCAGAAGTTCGCCTCCGGGCGGAAAGCCGGGAACGGGCCTTCCCAATGCTCCAGGTCCTTGCTGCGATAAACGTCGAAGCCGATTCCTTTACTTTTCCAAATATCCGGATCGGTCGATCCGTACAAATAATAGCAGCCTTCCGGCTCATGTCGCAGCACGAACGGGTCTCTCATCTGAATTTGTTCCTTTTTAAGCGTCTGCATCGGTCAGTCGCTTCTCCTCTCATGGATGGCAGGTTAACTTCAGCCCCACCGCTAATATTGGTCCACTTAATTAGACTCGATCTACTTGTAACGGCAAAATGTACGATTGTTGATAACGGTGTGAAGCGTGGCTTAGGCCAAAAAAGTGCCTCGGCAGAGCGTGCGAAGCCTCGAACTGCATGGCAAGTCGCTACTCGTAAGCGGGAATAACGACGCCGGGATTCGATTCCGGAACGAATCCGGCCTCGTCGCCGCGGAAGCCCAATCTCTCATTGCCTTCGACGCGGAACGCGTACTCTTGGCTGTTCCACAGCAGCCGACCGCGAACCGGGCGCAGCGTCATGCCGACGATGGCCTGGAGCTGGCCGGCGCGATCTGTGACGATCCGGACGCCGTAAGGGAATCGGGCCAGCTCGCGTCCGTCCGCGAGAATCGTACATTCCTCGGTCGAATTGAGCAGCTCGTAGGCTATTCCGTCGATTGTGCGAGCGTACGCCGTCCGTTCCGCCAGCGAAATTCCATGATCGAGCGGATAGGGCAGCAGCCCGGTGAACCAGACTTCGCCATCGGGAGCCGGCAAAATGCCGCAAAGCCGTTCGACGAAATCCAGCATGCAGAGCAGGGCGGGGGAGTAGCTTTCCGTATAGCCTTCTTCGCCCGTCCAGGGACTGAGCACTTGTCCGAATCTGGTCATACGCGACAGCGCCGACAAAATCGGCAGCATCGCCCAAGTCAGCTCGACGTGCCTGCCGTGAAGCTCGAAAGCATGCGGGGCGCGGATCAGGCTGAGAAAATTCGTCGCGCCCGCCCAGGTGTTGTGGGCCGAGTGCGGGTCGAAGCGCGGATCGTCCATCGCAATTGAAGTAAACGGATATTTGGCGAAAAACTTGCGCGTATTCAGCAAGTATCGGCTCAAGCTCGACGCGAATAACGAGGAGTCGCCGACCTCGCAGGCCAGCACTCTGAGCAGCACGTCGGATTGAAGCCGCACGAAGCGATCGTGCTTGTCCCGGTCGTAGAAGAACCCGTCGCTGCCGTCGTAGCAGTGTCGGAACAATGCGCGCAGCGACTGCTCTGCCCGTTCCTCCCACGGGGCGTCCAGTCCAAGCTCCCGGGCCATAAGCGCAAGATACTTGCGCGAGCAATAAACGCTAGCCGTCAAATCCGGGGCGAGATAGGGGGCGAGCGGCGAATTCGGATCTACCTGCGTCGGATCTCCGCGGTGCGGCGTGTCGGCCACGTGCCAGAACCGCGGGGACAGGTCGTGGCCGGTGTCGAAGGCGCAGAATGCCTCGACGCAGCCGGTGCCGCGCGTGTTGCGATACTTCTCCAGCCACTCGTCGTATCGATTCAGAGCCGCATACATTTTCTCCAAAAATCCCCGGTCTTTGCCGTTCGACAAATAATAGTTCCATATGCTTCTTGCCGGCGGCGATACGAGCTGAATTTGCCTAAACACAGGCTGACCTTCCGCGATTTTGTAAGGGATAAGCCCATCCTCGCGCTGATGGTCGGCGAACTGCTCATAGGTCGCACGCGATACGGAAGGGACGAATCGCGACAGCAGCTCGGCGTTGATCGTTCCTGTGCTTTCGAGCCAGCAGCCTTTGTACACGCCGCCTTCCTGCAGCGTCAAGGAGCCGTTCGACTCGCGCGACACGCAGTCGGGCAGCTTGTAGACGGCGGAGTAATACGCGTTCTCGAGCGTTCCTCCAGAAGCGGCGAACTTGACGCCGGACCGGGCGAATTCCGTCAGGAAGTCGCGTCCGGATTCATTGGCGAGCCCGCCGGCCTGGCGAAGCAGATCAATGGAACGAAGCCGTTCCAGTAATAGTTCCATTGCGATAGACACCTCGTTTATGGAAATCGGATCAGCGCTTATATTCCGAAGGGCTGATGCCGGTGATGGATTTGAACACTTGACTGAAATAGGTCGAATTCTGAAAGCCGACCATCTCGCTGATTTCGTAAACCATATACTGGCCGGTCGACAGCAGCTCTTTTGCCTTCTCGATGCGGTACTTATTGAAGTAGGTGACGAACGGCTCGCCGGTGATTTTCTTGAACAGTTGGCTTAAATAATTGCGGTTGACGTGGATCTTGGCCGCGATTTCTTCCAGCGTAATGTTCTGGTGGTAGCATTTCTCGATAAAATCGCCGATGACGCGGTCGATTAGCGCATGGCTCTTTTTGCCCTGCAAATTTTCCTTGATCTGCGCAATGGCGCGCGACATCTGCTCGTCCATCCAGTCGATCAGCCCTTTGGCCGTAGCGCTACGGTTGAGAGAGACGAGCAGCTCCTCCAAGCCGGTCTCGGCTCCGTCGTCGGCCGCCTGCGCAGCCGTCGACCAGGCGGATGTCCACCAGGCGCTGATGAGTCCGGCACAGACGCCTTTAAGCCCGGGAAGAGAGGAGGAGACGAATGCGCGATCCGCCTTTAGCTCCTGCCATAGATCGGCCGCGTCCTGCAGTCGCTTCTGGAAGATGGCGTCGTTCAGCTTGCGGATCAGGTCGAGCGGCATAAGCCGCCCTTCCTCGGGATCCGTTTTTTCCGCGAATCGGTAGATGCGGTTCCAATCGTTCATTTCCGCCGTTTCGATGGCCGACTGGCTTTCCAGGAACGAGTCGAGGATGTGCTCGTAGCCGGTCCACGACTTTCCCAGGCCGCCAAGCATCGAGATTTTCATATATTGCAGCACGCTGTCGACGATCGCCGTCGACGCCTCCATAATGTTCGCGCTTGCGGCATCGCCTAACTGCGCTGCGCTGAGGAAGAGAACGACGAAGTCTTTATCGGAGTAAGCGACCACCTCGGCGGCAAGGTCGGGGCAAGCTTCCAGCCGTTTGTCCAGAACCTCGCGGATAATGTTGCCGGTTCCGAAGCGAAGCAGCTGCCAGTCTCGCTCACTCGTGCGCGTTCGGCCTTCCGTACGAATGAGGCTGAGCGTCAGCGCCTGCACGTCTATCTCCAGAGGCAGCTCCATAAATGCGATGCGCTGCCAGGGAAGCTCCTCGCGCCGGTAACGCGTCGTTAGCAGATCGCGGAAAAAAAGCTCTCTCATCGAGCGCTGCACGATGTTCTGCTGCCGGACGTAGCTGGCCAGCAGCTCGTCCCGTTCCTTGGACTCGTTGAGCTGCTGCACGACCTCGCGAACGACGAACTCAATCTCGGAAATGCTGGGAGGCTTCAGAAGAAAATGCTGAATGCCTTTGGTTACCGCTTTTCTAGCATTGGCATAATCGTCGAAGCCGCTCAGGATGACGACCGGAAATTCGGGATCGATCTCATGAATCGCCTCGGTCAGCTGGAATCCGTCCATCTTTGGCATATAAATATCAGTAATGACGATGTCCGGCATGCGTTCCCGGAACAGTTCAAGAGCTTGAGCGCCGTCTCCGGCCGTTCCGACGATACGAACGCCCATGTCTTCCCATGGCACGTGTTTCAGCAGACCGTCGATGACGTATTGGTCGTCATCCACCAAGAGAATCGTATTCATCCGCAAGACTCCTCGTTAGTTGATTAAGCTCCTCTTCGTCGCGAATGAGCGGCAGGCGCAGCGATACCCGGGTCTGGCCCGAGCCGAGGCGATCGATCTCGACGCCGTAGGATCGCCCGCAATAGAGATGAATCCGGTCGATGACGTTGCGGATGCCTATGCCTTTGGCATTCCCGATGTCGAAATCAGGAGGAAATCCGACACCGTTGTCGAGAATGGAAATGAGCAGCGAAGGGAAACCGTCCGTCTGCTCGGCTTCGACGTGGACCTCGATGACGGCGCGATCCGCGCGGCTGCCGAAGCCGTGAATAACGGCGTTCTCCAGAAAAGGCTGAATGACGATTTTCGGAATCAGACAGGCGAACAGATCCGGTTCTGCGTGCTCGGAGTAGACGATGTCGAAGTTTTGCCGGAATTTCTGGATCGCTATATAGCAGCGGGCGTGATCCAGCTCGTCCTTGACGGTGACGTACCACTTGTCATTGCTCAGTCCGATGCGGAACAGCCGGGATAGCTGATGCACCATTTGGCTGATTTCGTGCGCTTTGTAATCCATCGCCCGCCAGTGGATCATATCGAGCGTATTGTACAGAAAATGCGGCTTGATCTGCGCGTGCAGCAGCCGCAGCTCGGCTTCCCGCCGGTCGCGGTGCTCCTTGTTCAAGCGGCCGATCAGCTGCTTCAACCGCAGAACCATGCGGTTAAAATGCGTGGACAAATACATGTATTCCTGAATGCTCGAAGCGCCCATCCGCACGTTAAAATCGCCTTTCTCGAGCGTATGCATCCCATCGACGATTCGATAGATGGGGGAGGTCAGCTTTTTCGAAATCCAAAAGGCGATCGGAACGGAGAGAAGGATCAACGCGGCGAGCAGCCAGAACGACAGCTGCCGGATTTCCCGTCCGCTTTCGAGAAAGACGTCGCGCGGAATCAACTGCATCAATCGCCAATATTCCGAATTTTTGTCCGAAGCGATCAGGTTGTACTTGCGTCCGTCGATCTCGCCGTTCATCGGCAGCGAAGCGTCTCCGAGCAGCTTGGCGAAATCCTCCTTGCGCTCAATGTCCGCTCCGAACCGGATCGGAAAGTCGGGAGGCAGCGTCGAGGAAATGTAATTGCCGGTAGAATCCATGATGACGTAGTAGTCTTCGTTATTTGGAGAGAGCAGGCGCTTGGACAGCGTATTGAACAGTATTCGGTCCGGAATGTTGATCTTGACGATGCCGAGCGATTGTCCGCGGTTGCTGATGATGCGCTGGACGTAGCTGACCATTTCCGTCTGGCCGCCCGCCGAGTCGTAAGAGTGGGAGGCGATCCAGAACCCGTCCGCTTTGTTCATGCGTTCCAGCCAGCCCTGAGCTTCCGCATCCTCATAACGATAGAGAAACCGGTCCTGAACCGGTAAATAACTGCCGTGCCAATCGCTGTACAGCTCGATCGAATGAATGCCGGTTTTGACGGAAAGCAGCTTCTGAAATTCCTCGTAAATGCTTTTGCTCTTGGAATAGAAATCGTAGAAGCTGACAGGGGAATCGGCCAGGTGGCTGCGAATCAGCTCGTTCGTCACCAGGAAACGCGCAGTGTCCTGAATGCCGGACACGTAATTCGACAGCTTCTGAGACGTTTCCTCGAGCAGCTCCTTCTTCGTCTCGCGGATTTCGCGATAGGCGAGATCCGAGTATGTGGAGTAGAAGAGACCGGCTGACAGCAGCAGAAGAATGACGTTAAAGCCGATGAAACAGAGCACCATGAGCGTAAACAGTTTGGTCGGATATTTGAATAGCTTGCGCATAGGCTCCATTCCTTTTCTCGGGGTGTCGTTCTTCTATTCTACCCTTTCAGGCCGGACGTCGCGATTCCTTGCGTAAAGTATCTCTGACCGGCGAAAAAGACGATCAGGCTCGGAACGATCGACAGCACCGACATCGCGAATACGGCGCCCCAGTTCGAGTTGCCGCTGGAATCGAGGAAGAGCCGAAGCCCAAGCGGAACCGTAAACTTCTTAATATCGCTCAAGTAGATGAGCTGTCCGAAGAAGTCGTCCCAAGTGCCCATGAAGGTAAAGATCGCGGTCGTAATCAGCGCCGGAGCGCATAGCGGCAAAATAATTCGCATGAACAGCATAAACCAGCCGCATCCGTCGATTTTCGCGCTCTCGTCGAGTTCTCGCGGAATGCCGCGGATGAACTGGACGATCAGGAATACGTAGAACGCTTCCGCGAAAAACTTCGGAACGGTGAGCGGAAGGAACGTATCCACCCAGTTGACCTGATGAAAGATGATATATTGCGGAATAAGCGTTACGTGGCCGGGAAGCATGATCGTTCCCAGCATGACCGCGAACCACAGCTTCTTCAGCGGAAAATCGATTCTCGCGAAGGCGAAGGCGGCCATCGCCGAACTGACGACGACCCCGATGATCGCGACGACGCAGATGAAGATCGAATTTAGAAAAAATCTTCCGAATTGAATGTTGCGCAGGCCGGACCACCCGTCGGAATAATGCTCGAACGTAATGACGGAAGGCCACAGGCTCTTATCCGTAAAGATCATTGTCGTCGGTTTTAAGGAACTGCTGATGAGCCACAGCACCGGGTACAGCATCAAGAGGCCGAAGCCGAGAATGAAGGCGTGCAGCAGCAGCGATTTCGTATTGTTGCGAATCGTCATTACTTATTTCCCCCCATCCGAATAGAAGACCCAGTAGCGAGAGGACAGGAACAGCAGGCCGGTAAATACGGCGATAATAAGCAGCAGCACCCACGCCATCGCGGACGCATAGCCCATATCGAGGAACGTGAAGCCTTTAATGTACAAATAGAGCGAGTACAGCAGGGTAGAGTTGATCGGACCGCCGTTGCCGCCGCTGATGATGAATGCTTTCGTGAACGTCTGGAACGACTGGATCAGCGTAATCGTCAAATTAAAGAAGATAACCGGCGTGAGCAGCGGCAGCGTAATTTTCGCGAATTTGCGGAATTTGCCGGCCCCGTCGACGGTTGCGGCTTCGTACAGCTCCACCGGAATCTGCTTGAGACCGGCCAGGAAGATAATCATAACCGCGCCGAATTGCCATACGGACAAGCCGATCAACGAATAGATCGCATAGTGAGGATTGGAAATCCAGGCCGGGCCGTCGATTCCGAACAATCCCAAGCCTTGGTTAAAAACGCCTTCCTTGTCGAACACCTGCTTCCAGAGCACCGAGATTGCGACGCTTCCGCCGAGCAGCGACGGGATGTAATAAATCGTCCGGTACAGGTTCAATAGCCGCAATCCCTGGTTAAGCAGCATCGCGATCGCGAGGGCGAACGAAAGCCGGACCGGGACGGACAGGAAGACGTATTTGATCGTGACCCAGATCGAGTCTTTGAGCCGGTAATCGTCGGTGAACATGTCGACGTAGTTTTTCGTCCCGATCCACTGCGGGCTCGTCAGCAGGTCGTACCGCGTAAAGGACAAATAAAACGAGGCGACGATCGGACCGAGCGTCAGGGCGAAAAATCCGATTAGCCAGGGGAGCAGGAACGCATATCCGGCCAAGTAATTCCGATATTTCTCTGTCATGGTTTCTCCTCCATCCTTAGGAAAAAGGGGAGCCTGGAGGGCTCCCGCAGCATTCCCGTTTCCGTACGGCCTGTTACTGTGCTTTGGCGAGCAGCTTCTGCATTTCCGTCATGAACTCTTCCGAAGCGGCGTCGATGGAAGAGGCTCCGAAAGCCACTTTCTCGCTCGTCACTTTCAGCAGCTTGATGAATTCGTTATCGAACGGGAAGTGCTCGAAACCGTTGCCCGTCGACAGCTTGGTCGCCAGCGAGATATAGTCGTACAAAATTTTGTCGACCGGCGTCGATTGCGCGGACAGCACGTCGCGGATTTTGGCCGACGGCGGCACGCCGCGCGTGCTGCCCAGAATAGCGGCGGCTTCCGGATCGTTAACCATGAAGTCCATGAACTTGGCGACTTCCTCCGGATGCTTCGTTCCTTCGTAAGAGGTGATGAACTGACCGGAGATCGGAGGGCTCATTCCGTTGCCCGCCGGACCTGCCGGGTTCGGCAGAAGGCCAAGCTGGTCTTCGGTCAGGTCCTGATAACCGAAAATTTGCGAAGCCGAGGCGCTCTGGATAGCGACTTGGCCTTTGACCGTCAGCGATTTGTCCACTGCATCCGGCGGGTTGGCCACCTGCACTTCCGCAGGCACGATCGCGCCTGCTTGGCGAAGCTCGTCCCACAGCGTGAACCAATTGACGATGTCCTGCTTGTCGAACTTGAGCTCGCCGTCGCGGTACAGCTCTTTGCCGTATGCGGCCAGGTAGGTCGACAGGGAAGCGTTGTCTCCCGACAGGTCATAGGCGCCGTAGAAGCCTTTGCCGAGGTTTTGCGAGATTAGCAGCGCGCTGTTCTTGAAGTCGTCGAACGTCCAGCTTTCCCCGTTCGGGAGCGGCACGCCCGCTTTATTAAACATAGAGGCGTTGAACAGCAGGCCCGTCTGACTGACGCCTAGCGTCACGCCGTAATACTTGCCGTCGTACGTCGCTTCGTCGATCAAGCTTTGATCGAAGTCTTCGAGCTTGATCACGCTGCCGACGTAAGGCTGCAAGTCGAGCAGGGCGTTGCGATCCACGTACTCCTTGATGTTGCCGCCCATCTGGATCAGGTCGGGGGCGTTGCCCGCGGCGATCTGCGTGTTGAGCTTGTCGAAATAGCCGTCCATACCGGAATATTCCGCGGTGATTTTGATGTTCGGATTCTCTTTCTCGAACATTTCGATGACGGCAAGCGTTTTGTCGTGTCTCTCTTGCGACCCCCACCATGCCATTCTGAGTTCGATGCTGCCCGGTTTTTCCGAGGCGCCGGTTGAGGCGCTAGGACTGGCTCCACCGGAACCGGATTTGGAGTCGTTCGCGTTGCCCGAGCAAGCGGACAGCAGAAGCGCGCATGTTGTGAACGCGGCGAACAAAGATTTTTTGCGTAACATTGAATCGGACCTCCTTTTTTTAACCTGCATGTTCATCATAAGAACTATTCGGTCGCGCGAACATAAAGAAAAGTAAGGCGATCCTTTAAAAATATCAGATGTTGGCGAGCGGACGGGCGAGAATATAAAAAAGAGACGGCCTCCGGATCGAGGACCGTCCCTTAATGCGGGTTATAGATGAGGAGGCTTGGCGTAAATCCGGTTGTACCGCTGCTGAAGGCCGTTGGAGATCAGTTGAAAGCCCATAATAAGCAGAACGTAAGCCGCCAGAGGAATGAACAGGATCCATTGCTTCGTGTAAAGGAAGCCTCGCGCCTGTCCGATCAGGCCAGCCCATTCGTTGGTGCGGCTGTGGTATTCGGGAGGATCCATGTACATCGTCGTGCCGCCTACGAACAGATTAAAAATCGCCAGCTGGCCGAACAGCGTCAGTACGAGTACGATTTCCTGCACGATCAAAATCAGAAAGCTCTCCTTCAGAAACGGGAACAAGTGGGAACGAACGATGGTCCAATGGTCGGCGCCGAGAGATTCGCTGGCAATCACGTAAGGCCGCTCGCGAAGAACGATCGTTTTATCCTTAATTGTCGACAGGACGGAAGGGATGCCGACCGCCGTCAGTACGAACGCCAACAGCAGAGAAAGCTTCGGCGGGGAAAGGGCGGAATTGATCGAAATGCCGATTAGCAGCAGCCATGTGATCAGAAAGATCGGGATGCCGTTGAGCGCTTTCCAGGAGTCTGCCGGTTGTTTCTCGGGTTGGCGTTCGCGGAAGTAGCCGAGCAGCATGCCGATCAGACCGCCGATGAATACGCGCGCGAACCCGATCCCGAAGGAGAGGAACAGCGTGTACTTTGCTCCGTCGAGCAGCTTGGTCAGCAGGTCGTAGCCGTACTTGTCCGTCCCGAATGGGTATCGTTGGCCGGGCGGGGCCGGAGGAGCGATAACCGTTCCTTTGCCTTGATCGTCCACGATATATTCGATTTTCAGTTGCTCTTGCAGGTCATGGGGAGAAAGGTACCCGCCAAGCAGAGCTCCCAGCGTCATCAGGACAATAATCGCAAGTCCGATTGTTAAGTTTTTGTTCATCGGGAGATCACCTTCTCCCATCCCCATAGATAGAGCCTTATCAATCCGTATACAATGGCGTACAGAACAATTAATGTCATTAATCCATTAACGACCAGCGCATATTGATAGCCGCCGAAGCCGATAGCGTCCGAGAACAGAAACATGCCAACCCCGTTCAGATTATACAAGTACTCCAGGATGAACATGTTGCCCATCAAAATGCCGAGCAGCTTGTGCAGATCCGCCTTGAAGAAAGGCAGGACGTTAGGCAGGGCATGATAAAAAACGATGCGCATTTTGCCCAGCCCGCGCGCTTTTGCAAAGCTGATATAATCTTCGCTTAGCGTAAGCCTCATTTGCACCGCCACGTTGCGGATCATATAGTTGGCCGGGATGAGAGCGGCGGAGAAAAGCGGAAGCGCGATCGCGGGATCGTCGGTGGACAAGCTGGCAACCTGGAACACGACAAGTCCGGTTTTCGAGGCGATAAAAACAACGGAGAACTGCAGCAGCAAAATCAGGACAAAATCCGGCAAAGCGCCGAATAGCTCGACGATTCTCTTAAGCCATTCGACTCTGGAGAGCGCAAAGTAGACGCCGATGAGCAGGCCGAGCGTCATGCCGATCAAGCTGCCGAAGAAAATATAAAATAACGATACTTGGAAAGAGACTCCGATCCGATCCCAGAAGGAGTATTCGTACTTGCCCGATACGAAGCGGAAGGAGTCGCCCGAACCCAGTCCGGAGAAGTAATCGCTTAGGGCCGCAAAGCTTTGCGACCATTGCAGCCTGAGCGGGCCTCCGTCGCCGTCCATTTGCAGCAGCAAAGGAAGCAGGGAGACGGCAAGTATGAACGCGAGGGAGACGGGAACGACCATCGCGGTTTTGACAACCCTGAGCATGCCGAATTCCGCATCCTTTCTCTCGTTTTGATTCATCTAGTATAGCTTCGGATAAAGGACATGAGAAGCGGATTTTGCAGAACCCGATACATTTGCACGATTTTTTACAATAATCAACGGACTGCTCCCCCATACGCTGTATTTTCGACGCGCAAGTAATAAAATGGAGGCATTGCAAGGCTAATTCGGGGGTAGATGCCGTTGAAAAAGAGAAGCATGACGTTGATCGCCGCGACGGCCTTGGCGCTTCTGTCTGCAGGCTGCGCTTCAAAGCCCGACGGGGGAGGGGAATGGAAGAAGTTCGAGAAGGACGAGCAGGCGGTATTAAAGGTAATGTATTGGGACGAGCAATCGTTTCATGAAGAATACGGGGTCCTGTTCCAGAGCCAATATCCGAACGTTGAATTCGAAGTCATCGGACTTCCCGTCGGTTCGGACCCGTCGCTTTCGGTTACGGAGCTGTACAACCGGTATATCGATGCGAACAAGCCGGATATTCTATTCGTCGATAAGCATCGGTGGCTTGTCGAGGAAGGAAGGTTGCTGGAGCTGGACCCGATCATCAAGCAGCAGCAATTCGATTTGGACGGGTACATGTCTGCGGTTCTGTCGAAGCTTCGGGAGGAAGGGGACGGCAAGCTGTACGGATTGTCCCCGAATTTCAGAAGCTTCGGGATCTACTATAATGCCGAGATGTTCCGGAAATACGGGGTAGAGCCGCCAACCGATTCGATGACCTGGGAGGAAATATTCGAATTGGCCCAGCGGTTTCCGGCTGACGGAGCCGGGGACGAGCGGATATACGGGTTTTCGCTGGACGGGTTTGCTCCGCCGTTAGCGGACGTCTTGTACAGTCTGATGTCCCAAAACAAGAAAATTCTCGATTCGTCGGGCACGGCGGTCGGGCTGGACGGGGATTCCTGGAGGCGGACATTCGAATCGATCGTAAGCGTCGTGCGGTCGGGGGCCTACTATGTGCCTACACCTGAAGAGACGGCGAAGCGCACCCGATTTGAGGAGGACGACCGTTTCCTGATGGGGAAATCGGCCATGACCTATCGGGATCACTTTTACCTGCGACAGGTAGACAACTCCTCCTTAGATTGGGCGGTCGTCACCGCTCCGGTCGATGCGCGCAATCGCACGCAGAGCAGCGTCTACGAGCTTGGTCCGGCATTCGTGATCAGCAGCCAGTCCGCCAATCCTCGTGCGGCATGGGAGTTCGTCAAGTATGCCAATTCCGCGGAGTTCGCTCAAATTAGAAGCAACGCGAGCAGCGATTTCTTATTCAGCAGAACCGAATACATCCGATCGCCGTCGAAACGGGACATCTCGGCGTTGTATAAACTCGATCCCATCGCGAACGCAACCGATGAGTTCGTGGCCTTCGAGCCGAGAGTGAGGATCGATTTGGTACAGTTGATCGCAAGCGAGCTAGCTGCCGCAGGAGCAGGACAGAAGACGCTGGACGAAGCGATCGCAGCGATGCGCGAAGACGGGGGCGCGCTGTTGGTCGAGGCGAAGGCCAAGATGAAATGACGCAGCCACTCATTTGAATGGTTAAGGAAAGGTGCGGACAGACTAGATAAGACAGTCCGTATAAAGGGGGCAAGCAAAGTGTATGCCTTATTGGGGATCTTGGGAGCAGCAGCTTGCATTTACGGCCTAGTGGGGTCGATCGTCATACTTCGAAATCAACAGCGAAAAGCCGGCGAAATGGATAAAGATGCAAGCTTGACCCAAGTAAAGCATCCGGTCCTCGCCAATCCGATCTTTCTTCTCTACGTCGTAATCCCTGTGCTTACGATCGTCATCGCCATGGTCTGGATTTTTATCACGGAGTCCTAAACGGAGGAATAGACATGAGCAAGCAAAAATATTATGTGTCCGTTCAGGCGAAAACGATATTGCCCAATCAAGGGGATGCAGCGTACGAGCTTGAAATTGAAGCTGAGCCTGAAGACGTACGACAGCTTCTTGAACTGTTCGAGGAGATGGAAAGCTTCGATAATGCAAGCGGTTTTAGGAATCTCATACCCGGAATTCCATACCATCATGACCAAGAAAACGACGGTTACGATTATTATCTTCGCGAAGTCTATAATAAGCTTCAAGAGGTCGGAACCGAAGAGACGAAAAAACATATTTCCCAGATGAACCTGGAATAAGAGGCCCCCCCCCAGTGGGTATGTCTCCGACTTTCCAATACGTTTTGGCCGAGATTGTTGAAAACGTTTGGGCAGTATGCTAAAATACTTCTAATTTAATTTCAGGTATTGGGGATGAATGAGAGAATGTGATTTTTCTTGCTAATAAAACAGCAAAGCGTACATTTCGCCTGTTTTGTTATGCAAGAAAATTACCTTCTCTTAGCTGTTTCGCCCATATCCTTATCCAGTTCCTATAAATAGGGATTGGATTTGCCGTATGAAACGAGCCGCGAGAAGATAATTTTCTTGCGGCTTTATTATTTATACGGAGGGATATATTTTATGTCATTAATTCATGTTAAAAATCTAACGTTTGCCTACGAAGGCAGCTACGATAACATTTTCGACAACGTCAGCTTTCAGATCGATACCGATTGGAAGCTGGGATTCACGGGAAGAAACGGCAGAGGGAAGACGACCTTCCTCAACCTGCTGCTCGGGAAATACGAATTCGAAGGAACGATTCATGCCAACGTCGATTTTGAATACTTTCCGTTCCCCGTATGCAACAGGTCGAGCAATACGCTGGACGTCATAGACGAAATTTTGCCGGATTACGAATATTGGCAGCTGTCGCGCGAGCTTTCGTTGCTGAAGATGACCGATGACGCGCTGTTTAGGCCGTTCGATTCCCTTTCCAACGGAGAACAGACGAAGGTGCTGCTCGCCGCGCTGTTTCTTAAGGAAAATAGCTTCCTGCTAATCGACGAGCCGACGAACCATTTGGATCTGAACGGCAGACAAATCGTCAGCGATTACTTGAAAGCCAAGAAAGGCTTTATCCTCGTTTCGCACGACAGAGCTTTTCTCGACAACTGCGTGGACCATATTTTGTCGATCAATAAGACGAACATCGAGATACAGCGCGGGACCTTCTCCGACTGGTGGGATAACAAGCAGCGCCAGGACAATTTCGAGCTGGCCGAGAACGATAAGCTGAAAAAGGACATTAAGCGTCTGTCCGATGCGGCCAAACGGACCGGCAAGTGGTCGGACGAGGTGGAAAAATCGAAAACCGGCATTAAGAACGCCGATTTTTTCGTAGACAGAGGCTATATCGGCCATAAGGCCGCAAAAATGATGAAGCGCTCCAAATCGATGGAACGCAGGCAGCAGGAAGCGATCGACGAAAAGTCAAAGCTGCTTAAAAATATCGAAAGCTCAGAGCATCTAAAGCTTGCTCAGCTTGCTTATCATAAGAGTAGGCTCGTCGAGCTGGATCGCGTATCGATCCGCTACGGCGACAGGCGGGTATGCCAGGACGTCAGCTTTGCGGTCGAGCAGGGGGACAGAATCGCGTTGATCGGAGCGAACGGCTCAGGCAAATCGAGCATTCTCAAGCTGGTATGCGGAGAGCGAATCGATTATGAAGGCGCGGTCAGAACGGGCAGCCAACTGAAAATCTCTTACGTTTCGCAGGATACTTCGCATTTGCGGGGCAACTTGACGGACTATGCGCGAAGCTGCGGCATTGACGAGAGTCTGTTCAAGTCGATTTTGCGCAAGCTTGATTTTGCCCGGATCCAGTTCGACAAGGACATCTCCGCTTACAGCGGGGGGCAGAAGAAAAAGGTGCTGATCGCCAGAAGCTTGAGCGAACAGGCGCACCTGCACGTATGGGACGAACCGCTTAACTTCGTGGACGTCATCTCCCGCATGCAAATCGAAGAGCTGCTGCTCGAGCACTCGCCGACGCTGCTGTTCGTGGAGCACGACAGGGAGTTTTGCGACAATATTGCGACTCAGGTGGTGCGTTTATAAGCGACGCCAACGAGTGGACAGAGTCATTTCGCTATCCGTCTGCGGAATAAGGCGACTCCGGTCATCAGCAGAAGCGGACCGACGTAGGCGAGATTGTTGATCAGCGGCCAGGTGAGGTTGACGAGTTCTTCCATCGACGCTTCATTGGTATAGGTCGTAATCGACAGAAGCAGGCAGACGAACGATACGGGAAACACGAGAATGCGTTCGTCCTTCAGTCCCAACAGCTGCGTTACCGTTCGCATCAAAATGTGAAGCAGGATGGAGGCCTTGAAATAAAAACCGACGATAAGCGAGAAGCCGATGACGGATTCAATGCGTTCGATAATTTCCTGAATAAAAATAAGCCGTGATAGCTGGTAAAGCGAATATTTGAGGTCTCCCGACAACGGGCCCAGCACCATAATACTGCACACGATCGAGAGGATTAAGGTTGCGCCGTTGATCGCAAGACCGAGGAACAGATGCTTGGAGACGGAGGGCTTGTCCTTGGTCCATACGCAGGGCAGGATCATCGCGAACGCCACCAGCTCGGAATAGGGAAAGCCGTAGGCGATATATGCGGCGTTAAGGACCGGGCCGATGCCCTCCGGCATGAGGGGAAGAAGATATTCCGGATGATACAGATTGCCGACCAGGACGCATACGAGAATAATGAAGCCGAACATCAGCACGAGCAGTACGGCTACCATTCTGGCGATCGCTTCGATGCCTGCGCGAACGGTCAGGGCGATGGTGGCGAACAGCAAGGAATTTACCGCGTAGGTCGGCGTTTCCTTGAGCATCGTGCTTTTGAAAAATAGACCGATTTCGATCACGATGCCCGCGACATGCCAGAACATGACGCAGGTAAACGGGATGAACAGCAATGCGGTCGCGGCGCGTCCAATTAGCAGTCGGCTGTATTCGATCATCGATTGCTCCGGAAACCGGCGGAACAAATACAGGACGCACGCCAGAAGAAGCATGCCCATGGCGAGGGCGATCAATAGAGCGATCCAGCCTCCGTTGCCGGCGACGTTCGTCAAAGGCGCGGGAATGATGACGATGGACGAGCCCGTCATAAAAAACAGGAACAGCATCGTCATTTGAACCGAGTTGATCCGTTCCAACTTATCCATAGCCTCTCCGCCTTACCTTGTTCGATTAGGATTGCGCCGGGTTGAGTCGCCGGACGAGCAGTTCGGCAGGTCGCTGGAACCGGTCGAACAGCATGTCCAGGTTGGGCAACGGCGCATCCGTTACGAAAATAACGGCAAGATACAAAACTACCACACATAGCGCACCGTACAGGAGTCGTTCGCCTCTGCCCGTTCCGCCGAGCTTGGGAAGATCGGCAATGAGCATTCCGGCGGCCAACGCGAGCAGGCAAACGAGCTTTCCGAACACGGTTAATCCTCCTTTTGCCCGAAGGGCGTTCCGACATTCATGCCGGTGCTGATGACTTCCACTTGCACTTTGATCCGAAAGCGGCTCCGGGCGAACAATTCGTCCCAGGAAGGCTCCAGACGCTTCCATAGCTTCGGGCTTTTTCGATAGAGCCGGTTGCCGATTCCGATAACGTCGACTTGGTTCCGCTGAAGCTGGGAGAGGGCGTGCGCCATTCGCTCCTCGACCCGTTCGGCGATTCTGCTTTCGAATTTCCTCGTGTCCGCCGCCGATTTCAGATGCGAGCACCGCAGCTCGCCGATCATCGCCTTAATCCGCACGTCGATGTCGACCGTTACCTCGTCGTCCTCAATGTGCGGAACGATCGTACTGACCAGCGAAATGACCTCGACCGACTCCTTGTCGTTAATTTCGGCCTTGGCGGCGCCTAAACAAGGAAACTCCACTATTCCGCTTTTGTACCGGTCCGTCAGCATCAAGTAGGCTTCCGAATCTTTCTCCTCCAGAACGGTCACCAGTTTGCTATCTTTGACCATGGCAATTTTGGAAATGGTCGCGGTGCGGCCGGAATCGCTCTTATGAATAAACGGAATGTCCGAGGCTCGCGAAGGGCTTTTCAGGTGAATGGCCAACTCGTACAACGGAATGCTCGTTGTTTTGGCAGAATAGAGAGAGCCGTTTGTTTCCATCTTTTTGTACTGCTGGCCTACGGTTTGCTCGATATAGGGAGGGATCTTCAAATAGTCTCCGGCTCGTCCTTCGGCGATAAGCGGCAGTACCGTTCCTCGCGGCTCATGATCCCGAGAGAAATAATCGAGAATTTCCCGGATATTTTGCGACCGCGCGAGCTGTTCTCCGATCAAAATAACGCGCATATGATCCCATTTCGCTTTGCGGCCGAACTTCATGGGAACGTCGCGAATAGCTTCGAACAGCGTCTTTCCGCTCGTGCTGATGTTGATGCCCTTCTGCGCAGCCTTGACTTCCTCTCCCATTCCCATTTTGCTCGACGGATTGTAGAATAGCGTCGTAAGCTGAAGCAGGCCGTCTTCACCGTGATCAATCGCTACAGCCTGGACGTAACCGTATTCGTCCAGCTCGTGATTGTCCCAGCAGCCTGCCGTCAGCAAGAGTAACAGCAGGGCGGCGGCGATGGAGAAGAGCGGCCTCATGCTCGTTGTTTTCCCTTCGGGCCGCCGCGGCGCAAATGTCGGTTACGCGGCGATCGCAGAAGCGCGAGACGCGGGAATACGATCAGCGTATCCCTGAGGCGACTGATGTCCAGCGGTCCGAACGAGGCCAAGTACGGTTGGCCGAGCGATCGCAGCTGTGACAGATGCAAATAGATGAGAAGAAAGCCGACCATAATGCCGAGTCCGCCAAACGTTGCAGCCAGAAGCATAAGCGGAAACCGCAAAATCCGGATGGCGATCGCCATATTGTATTGCGGAAGCGCGAACGACGCGATTCCCGTAAGGGCTACGACTATGACCATGACCGGCGAAGCGATCTGCGATTGAATAGCTGCCTGGCCGATGACAAGGGCGCCGACGATGCTTACGGCAGAGCCGATCGGACGAGGCAGGCGAATGCCGGCTTCCCGGAGCAGCTCGAAGAAAAATTCCATGATGAGCGCTTCGACAAGCGCAGGGAACGGAATGCCTTCCCGCGTATTCAGAATCGCCAGCAGCAGTACCGTCGGGATAAGCTCCGAATGAAAGGTGGATAAGGCGATATAGGTGCTCGGGAGCATCAACGCTATGATGAACGCGAACATCCTCAGGAAGCGGATGAGCGACGAGAACACCGTGCGATAGTAATAATCTTCGCTGGTCACGAAAAATTCCAGGAAAATGCCCGGACAGATGAGAATGGACGGGCTTCCGTTTACCAGCGCGATAATTTTGCCGTCGAGCAGCGCGGACACGGCGGTATCCGGTCGTTCCGTATAGCGAACCTGCGGAAACGGCGAGTAGCTGGAATCCTCGATCCATTCCTCCAAATAAGAGGTTTCAAGGATTTCCGCCTGCCCCACATCGGCGATTCGGCGCTTGAACTCGGCCAGCGTCTCCTCCTTGACGCTTCCGGACAAGTAGCCGTAAGCAATCTTCCTGTTGCTCTGTTCTCCGGCGGTGATAAATTCGAATTTCAAATTGGGCGACTTCAGCAGAGAGCGCAGAACGCCGACATTGCGATCGAGATTTTCGATCGTGCTCACATGCGGGCCTTGCACGCTCGGCTCGGTGATCGCCTCCGACGGTTGGCGTTGTTCAAGATGAAGGGCGTCGTAGGCAAGCGCTTTGTTCCACCCGTCGAAAAAAATAACGACTTTCCCGTCCAACGCGCCGCGTACCGCTTCCCCCACAGTAGCGAGAAGCTCGGCGGACGAAGCGGAAGCGCCGCGATGCTCGTAAAAATGGGCGACCTCCTCCACAGTGACTTCTGTGGCCGGGCCGATGTCGTGAAACACGAGGTTTTGCAGCGTCTCTCTAAGAAAGCTGCGACGGTCGGAGCGGGCAAGCGTCTGAAAATAAACCGAAAAAGCCGATTGCTGCAGCTTCGGTCCATACTGCCATGCCGTCACTTCCAGATCGCCGCAGCCGGCAAAAATTTCTTTCATTCGCTGCAGGCTGTCCGGGAGCAGACCGGGAATCGGCTCGGCGTGGGAAGTAGAAGACGGAGTCTCGGGTTGGGGCGGTATGCCGGAAGTCGCTTGTCGATAAGTCGGATTTTTCCTCATATGCGCCCGCCTCTCCAGGAAAAGGATGACAATAGCGTAATTAAGTTGTCCGATTGGCAGGGGAAATATACAATTTTTGGACTGGTCATAAGGAGAAGCGGCAGAAGGAAGGCGGAGGAGGCGAAGTTTTGCGAACGACAAAAAGAGGCGGACTCATAAGTAGAGTCGCACAAGATCATCCATTCGTACGACTCTTTTTTAGGAGACAGCCTCTATTGCTTGCTGGATCAGCGAACGTAAATGCCTCTGGCGTAAGGTGCGGGCGGCTCTACCTTTCGACTGATAGTCATAATCGCATGAAGCGCCCAGTAAGGATCGTTCAGCATGCCGCGCCCGACGGCGACCAACTCGGCGTCGCCATTGGCCAGAGCCGCCTCGGCCAGGTGAGGTTGGTCGAGATTGCCGACGGCGATGACCGGCACGTTCAGCGTCTCCTTGAAAGCTCGCGCGAACGGAAGCTGGTAGCCCGGATGGTTGGCCGGCTTGCGGCGTCCCGGAGGCGCTTCTCCTCCGCTGGATACGTGAAACATGTCGACGCCGGCGTCTTTGTAGCGCTGCGCGATTCGGAGCGCATGGTCGAGCTCGTAGCCGCCGTCCATATATTCGACCGCGGACATCCGCATAATTAGCGGCATGTTCTGCGGCATTGCGCTGCGGGCGGCTCTGACGACTTCTTCGCCGAAGAGGGCGAGATCGCGTCCGTATTCGTCGGAGCGATTGTTGATGCCAGGGGAATGGAACTGATGAAGCAGATAACCGTGCGCGCCGTGCAGCTCAATGGCGTCGAAGCCGGCCTCGACGGCGCGCCGGACGGAGTCCCGGAACTTGCCGACCATCGCTTGAACCTCCGACGTATCCAACGCCCTCGGTCGCCGGTACACGGTGTTCCCGGCAGCATCCGGAACGGGAATATCCGACGCTCCTACGGGTGCTGGGGCGTCCTCGGCTTTGCGTCCTGCGTGCGCGATCTGGATGGCGATTTTCGCCCCGTATTTATGAACCTCGTCCACGATGCGGGCATAAGCGGGAATTTGCTCGTCCGACCAGAGCCCCAGGTCGCGGTCGGAAATTCTGCCGTCCGGTTCGACGTCGGTCATCTCGACAATGATCAGTCCCGCGCCGCCAACAGCGCGAGAGACATAGTGAACGAAGTGCCAATCGGTCGGCGTGCCGTCCTTCAGCTCGACGGAATACTGGCACATCGGAGGCATGACTATACGGTTTTTCAAGGTAAGTCCCTTCAACGAAAAGGGGGAATCCAGGTGGGTCATCGACGATCTCTCCTCTGCCTATATAAGTTGAATTAATGGAGGGTAAGTCCATTCCCTTCTCTATGCCATTGGGTTATCTCTGCGAAGTCTCATCCTTTGCGTAGGTTTTCGCAGACGGGTCGGCTTTAGCCGCGGCGCGATTCAACGTCCTGCGAATCGCCGCTTCAATCCAGCGCCAGGGAACAAAGCGCGAAGCTGCAACAAGCGTGCGAGCCCCTTGGCCGATCGGATGCCGCAGCGTTTTCGTGCGGCTGGAAACGGCCAGCCGCGCGACCAACGCAGCTACCTCCCGCGGATGAGGAGCGGACTCCGCCGATTTGCGGGCGAAGCCGAGCACGGCGTTAAGCATCCTCTCGTAAGGAGAATCCGGCTTAGCGTGAATCGTGGCGAAGCCTTTGTCCCAGATCGGCGTGCGATAGGCTCCGGGTTCTACAAGGTATACCCGGATGCCGTAAGGCGCAACCTCGTGTCGCAGACTTTCGCTGAAGCCTTCAACCGCGAATTTGGAGGCGGCGTAGACTCCGTAACCGGGCAAACCGACCCTCCCGCTGACGCTGCCGATGTGGATGACGGTTCCTTCGCCTTGTCGACGCATCGCGGGCAGCACGGCCTGCGTTACCGCAACGACGCCGATCAAGTTCGTTTCCAGCTGCGCTCGCCACGCTTCCAGCGGAACCTCTTCGACAAAGCCGCCAACGGCATAACCGGCGTTATTGACGAGCACGTCGATCCGTCCGTAGCGCTCGAGCGTCTGCGCAACGACCGCTTCTATTGAAGCGGCGTCGGTGACGTCGAGCCGGGCAACTTCCAATTTGTCGGCGACGCCAAGCCGTTCGGCTTCCTGAAGCAGCGGATCGCGACGCTGCGGATCGCGCATTGTCGCAACGACGCGACAGCCTTTAGTCGCCAAAGAGAGGGAAATCAACAGACCGAAGCCGCTTGAGGCTCCGGTTACGAGCGCGATTCGCTCAACGGTCGACATGGACCGACCTCCTTTCCGGTTGCGGATGCCGTGCGGATGTCTATCAGTTTACCACTTTTTTGGTTTCGGGGCTCGCAGCGGCGGAACGAAATGCTGAAGCCAGAAGGCCGAACTGCTATAACTTGTATTTGCGCAGCAGAGGCACGCCGATTTTAGTAAGCAAATCTGCAAGCGCCGTCCAAGGCAGACGCCGCCGCAGCGGCAGATGGCCGACTTGGACCGCCGTATATTCGATCTCCGCCTCGGCTCCCCGATTGCGCTTGAACTGGGCCGCTCCGGAGCTCTCGTGCAGCAGAACCCGACGCTCGCAGGCGATTTCGATCAATCGCGCGGATAGCATCCGGTATAAGCCAAGCTGCTGCGGCAGCGATGTATCGTAACCGAATAACGGCGTTGTCATCGCGTCTCCTCTAATGTAGAAGCCGAGCACCGCGTCGAGCCGGCCGTCGCGACGGAAGCCGTGAAGCTCCAGTATTCCGTTATGCAGCGCTTCTTTCAGATAACGTTCCGTGAACTGGGGATTATGTCGCGAATACTTCTCGAGATACAAGAGACGGTACAGTTCCGCGATGCGAGGGATGTCGGAGTCCGCCATATCGTCGGGGCCGACTCTTGCGTATCCCCCCTTGGCGGCCAAAGCGCCGTCCCGCTTCAACAGCCAGCGAGATTTGGCGCTGCCGAAACCGGTCTCGCCGGTTCGCAGCAAATAAATCTGTCTGCTTGGAACAAGAATGCAGCCACGGGACTGCAAGCTGTCGATCGTACGCTTGTTCAGAGAGGGACAGAGCGAGCGAAAGGCGATCGCATGTCCGGGAAAAAGCGCAAGCAGCTTATCCAGTACGGCTGCCCACTGCGATTCGGCAAGCTCGGGGGACAGGTTGGTGGACAGCAGCCAGTTATTTACATGTACGATCCGGTTGAAGTCGGCGCGTTTTAGCAGGCAGCCGACGCCAGACAGAAGAGCGTCCAAGCAACCGATCAACGCTCGATTGCCCAGCAATACAAGCTCCTGCTTCGCATAGCTGACATAGTGAGTGTAAGGGGAGCATACGTAACTGTTGTCGTATTCCTTCTCGTTCACGGTTATGGGCAGCGGTATGCCGTCCACATCCAGCACAAGCAGCCGGGTGCGGACGTTGCGGACGAAGCGCTCGGAGCCTTCCGCGAGCAGCGGCAGCAAATATTGCTTAGCGTAACGGCCGTAATCGCTGTCGGGCCACACGTATTGATCTATATTGGCTGTATCGTACAGCTTGATGCGAGAGGTCATCGCTTGTATCTCCTTTCGACGCGCCGAAGCTTCGCGACGCCGGCTTCATGCGTGTAGGGGGAGAAAGCGAGAATTGGCGTTCGACAGCGCAGACGGCCGCATAACGCGGCAATGGCCGTCCGAACCCGCTCCTCCGTCATGCTGCGCTGATCGTCCGGCAGCTCCAGCTCGATCGTCCATTCATCTAGTCCGGTCTGAATCGCCCGGTACTGCGCGATAGCGGGCGAAGCTCCGATGATCGCTCGCGTTACGAAGTCCGGATAGATGGTGACAAACTCTTCCCCGGAACTAGAGTCGCCGCTGTTCGTTGCGATAAAGATATCGTCGCAGCGGCCTTCAATCCGTTCAATAGCCGTAAACGGGGAACCGCAGGGACAGGGACGGTCGCTCTCCGTCAACAGATCGTTAAGCCGGTAGCGGACAATCGGCTGCGTCTTGCGCGAAAAGTCGGTGACGATCGGCACGAACGTGCGGTCTTTTCCGGGTACGTATTCCTTTTCGATATAGACGAGGTCCTCGTTCAGGTGAAGAGTCCCGTGCGGACAGGTGCAGCCGAGAAAGCCTTCTGTGCATTGATAGATTTGATGGACGATCTGGCCGAACGCCTGGCCGATATACTCGCGATCGAGCGGGTCCAGCACCTCCGCAACGGAAATCACTCGTCGCGGCTTCACGGTAAGCTTGCCGGAACGAACGGCTTCGGCAAGACGGCGAAGCAGGGAAGGAGGTCCCGCGATAACATCGGGCTGTTGGCGTTCTATACGCTCAATCTGGTCGGATAACGGTTCGAGCAGATCGTAAAATTGAAATGACAGCCGCCTGCTGCGCACCGACTCGTACAAATTGCTGTTCGCCCTCAGGAAAAAGGCGATCGAGCAGCGAGACAGCAGCGATCCGGGCAGCAGCTTGCCAAGTACGGCGCCGGCCCAGCCGGCCTGCTCCTGCGCGTCGACAAGGAATAGCCCGCGATTGCCTGACGTGCCGGATGACAATCCGACCGTCACCCGGCCGAGAGCGGGCTGAAAGTCTCGCGAAGATTCGGCGGCCTCGGCCACGGCAAACGCTTGGGATTTCGTGATGCCCGCCGTATTGAGCGTATCGAAATGCGCCATCATCACCGTTTTGTCGATGGGCGGGAAGGAGCGCCACTCATCGGAGGGGATAGAGCCCCACCAATCGCGATAGAAAGCGGAGCGTTCGCGGACATGCGAGACATGCCGGACGACGAGCCGCTCCAGCTTGCGTTCGAAGGTTCGGCGATCCTGCTTGCCGCCGCGTCTTTTGCCGCTTCGATAATACTTGATAAACGCCAGCGCATTCCGAATCATAAGCGTCTTACCTCCCGGCTGTCGATATCGAAAAACTCCCGGCAATGGCTGGGCGCGATAATCAGCTCCGGATCGGCCGCCTGCCAGCTGCGCAGCCGTCGGAACGAATCGCGGTAAGCCGCGCGGTCATGCATAACCAGACCCGCGGCAGGGTGGGGCGGGCGGTTGTCGCGGAGCGCCCGGCTCGACCAGGCGGCGTCGGCGCAGAGCAGTACGCGCGTGTCGGATGTAGATAGCAGCAGGCCGATCTGGCCCGCCGCATGTCCCGGCATGGCAATCGCGATCAGGCTGCCGTCGCCGAACAGGTCGTAGCCGGAGTCAAATGGAACGTTATCCGGCAGAGAGACGCGTTCGGCCAACGATTCGATCGGCTGCGCGGTTTCCGCGAAGCGATCCGGAAGCAGGCCGGAGACGAAGCCGGCTCGGGTCGCCCGGATCGGCCCGAGATTGCGGACGGCGTCGTATGCCGCCTGCGGGTATAGAAAGCGGGAGAACGGAAAGTCCCGCGCGCCGCCGATATGGTCCGCATGGAAATGCGAAAGAATAACGAAGCGAACGTCCTCGGCGGCAATGCCGAGACGAGCGAGCTGCTGGACGGCGACGTTTTCTTCGCGCAAAATTACCGGTGTGAGACGACGATACATGGAATAAGGAAAAGAAGCGGTTAGCTCCCGGAACCGGTGAGAATAGCCGGTATCAAACAGGATCCAGCCCTGCGAGGGGTGACGGATGCAGGCGAATCCGGCCGGATAAGCGGCCGGGCGCAGCGAACCGCCTCGCAGCGTCACAAATTCGGGATGAACGCAATAACCGGCGGACATCAGCATCAGCTCGACTAAAACTTGCCGCGGTTGGTTCATGACGGGTTGCTCCTCCACCAGTCCGCAAAGCGGCGCAAGCCTTCGTCGACGGAAATTCGCGGCTCGTATCGCAGCGCGTCGCGCGCCTTGGTCAGATCAAGCGTCTGACTGTAGGCAAGCAGCCCGACCGTATAGCGGGTAAACGGCGGTTCCGCCCCCAGCGCAGGGAAAGCTCTATACAGCCACTCCAGCATTTGTCCTGCTGCAAGGGCGGCGGGACGGGAGACGCGCCGCGTGCGAAGCGGCAGCTCCAACAGGTCGAACAAGCGGCGCAGCACCTCGATCAGCTTGACCGGCTCGCCGTTCGACAGATTGTAGATCGCGCCGGCTGCGCTCTCCGGTGCGGAGCAAGCCAGCACTAGCCCGTCAACGGCGTTATCGATATAGGTCAGATCGAGCAGAGCCTCTCCGCCGCCGATTAGAGGAATACCGCGCGATTCCTGCACCCTCAGCAGCCGCGGAAACAGCGACGTGTCTCCCGGACCGAACACCGCCCTCGGACGCACGACGATTGAAGACAATCCGTCACGGCTCGCATTCGCCACGACTCTTTCCGCGATTAGCTTGGTGGCGGCGTAAGAGTTGACCGGCTTGCGAGGCAGTTCCTCTTCCTCGGAAACTAGCAGCCGATCATTATAATTGAAGTAAACGCTTGGCGTCGAGACGTGAACGAGCCTGCGCACGCCATGACGAAGGCAACCGGCGACGATATTCTCCGTTCCGGAGACGTTAGTCTCGTAGAAAGCCGGGTAGCGGCCCCAAGGGGAAGACAGCGCCGCACAGTGAATGACGTAGTCGCGTCCCGCGCAAGCGTCTTCGATTTCCCGGCGATTGCGCAGGTCCGCCTGAACGAAGGGGATGCCCTGCCCGGTCAATTGACGGCCGACGCTCTCATCGCGCCCCAGCCCCGTCACTTCCCAGCCGAGGCGATGAAGACGAACGACCGTCGCCCGGCCTAGAAATCCGGTCGCTCCCGTTACTAACACTCGTTTCATGAATCACCATTCCATTCAATATCGAGGGTAGACGCTTGCTGCAGCGTCAGGTTCCGCCGTTTGGCCGTCTTCCTTGTCCATGCGAGCAGGCGGAACTGCTCCGCGAAAGGCTTCGGATCGTCTCGCCGGAACACGACATCTCGTCCGTTTTGCCATGCGCGCAGCCATTCGCCGGGCATCCTCTCGCGGACGGCTTGAACGAGACCGTAGCTCAGCATAGCGGCGGACAGCATGGCGCCGCGACCGGCCTTGCTCGCAGGAGAAGCGATCCGATCGGCTGCTAGAAGAGCGGAGGGGGCGAGCAGCGCTTCCGTCAGCCCGCAATCCGAAGCGAACAGATGCACGCCGCTGGTCGCGCGGGGATTGCATTCCATCGGCATAACGGCGCCTTCCGGCGATACCATGAAATCGAAGGCGATCTGTCCGGTAAAGCCGATGCCGGCCACAAAGCGCCGAACCCAATCGAGCAGCATCGGCTGCTCGGCCGGTTCGTAGTGAATGCTGGCTCCGCGGCCGGCGCGAAACCGGCTGCGGTATGCAGTATGCGCTGCGATGCGGCCGGACTGCGCCACGCTGTAGGTGCACCACTCCTCGCCGCGCAGCAGCTCTTGAGCGACCCACGGCCGCTGGGCCGATACGCCGGTTGTTTCGAGCTCCTCTACCATTTCTTTGCTGCGCTTGGCAGTAGACAAAGGAGCTCGGCGAAGATCCAGCAGCAGCGTGCGCGAAGCAAAGCGCGAGTACGCCGGCTTGAGCACGAGACCTTCGCGGAACCGCGATTGTTGCAGCAGCGGCAGCCAGCCGTCGGGGGTATCGAGCGGAACCGTAGCCGGGACGGGCAGGCCGATTTCCGCGACGGTTGCAATAAACTTGCCTTTATGATGAAGGCGGTCCATTTCAGCAAGCGGAGCGGCCAGCACGCGGCACAAGCCTGCGAAGCGGCCGAGCTCCTTAGAGATATGGAAGATTTCTTCGCAGGTCGGAATCAGTAGATCGATGCGGTGTTCCCTGACAATCTCGCACAACGCGGCGGCGAACCTCCCCGAGCCTTCGGACGGAGGCGGAACAAGAAAGCTCCGCTCGACGGCGCGGGAAACTCGGCACAAATGATAGGGAGCCGATTCGGCCGCATAAACCCGATGTCCGGCTGCGTGAAAAAGGCGGGCCAGCTCCAGCGCTGCGGGCGAACGGCCTCCCGTAAGAAGAATGCGCTGCGGCCTCTGCGAATCCGATGCTGTCTCAGCGACCGCCTCAGTAGTCAAGGATCAAACCTCCAAGCGTCAGTCCCGCCGCCGTGCCGATAAGCAGCACGCGGTCTCCCCGTGCGATCCGTCCGGTGCGGATCGCTTCATGCAGTCCCATCGGAAGCGAGGCGGCGATCGTATTGCCGTGATTCGGCGTAATATAGACAAGCTGGCGCTCGGCGATGCCCAGCTTTTTGCGCATAAGGCGAACGGCCATCGCGCTGCCCTGATGGGGGATGACCGCTGAAAAATCGGTCATGCTCGTATGAGAAGCTCGTAGCAGCTCCTCAGTGAAGTCGGGTAGAAGGCGAGAGGCCATTCTATAGATGGCCGGGCCATCCATCTGGAACAAATAGTCGTCGTCACCCGCAGGGCGATACCCTTTCGGATGGCGTTTGGTGCCGCCGGCGCGAATTTCGGAGAAAGCGGCTCCGGCGCTGTAAGTGCGCATAGAAGCTCCGACGATAGCGGACGGTTCGCCATCCTCCGCCGGACCGATGACCACTGCAGCGGCTCCGTCTCCGAATAGCGCCGCGCTTTCCTTATGCCGCCAATCGAGGCCGACCGAAGCGATCTCGGACGTCACGATCAGTACGTAGCGATATCTCCCGGCCGCGATCATGCAGGACATGGCGTCGAGGGCGGCCAGAAAGCTGAGGCAGGTCGAATCGATATCGAAGGCGGGGACTCCGGATTGCTCCATTCCCAGCGCTTGCTGAATAAAGACGGCGGAGCAGGGAAGGGCTTGCTCCTTCGTGCCGCTGGCGCCGACTAGACAATCCATGTCGGAAAATTTCAAATTTGCCGCCTCAAGGGCGGCCAGCGCGGCTTTCGCTCCCATTGCGGAAGCCGTATCGTCTTCGCCGGCGTAGTGCCGGGCGACGATATCCGTGACCCTGCGGGTCCAGCCCCGCGACACTCCGAGGCGATCGTCCATTTCCAGATCGGTGATGGGCCGGCCGGGCAAATATTTTCCCGTTCCGTATATTTTGACTTTGCGTATGTTCATTAGAGATTCTCCTTTCCGCGCATCGTTCCCGCACGTTCATTGTGCCGGATCGTCGGCGGAGCGAATAGTACCTATTTTGCTTAGTACCCCATGATTCGACTGCAACTGTACATGTTCGACAAAGGAGGCGTCCGTTCCTGTCGCACGACAAAACAGCCCGGACCGCGAACGGCCGGGCTGAGCGAAAGGCAACTATTGCTCCCACTTAAGAATGTTCTTGCCGAACAAGTACAGAACGCCGACTCCGCCGAAAAGCAGAATCAACAGAAAGTAAAAGTAGAACATACTCAGCACCTCCAAAGTTGATATCCCCAATGTAGAGTGAAGCGGCTGAGGTGTAACCATCCAATTGTCCGGAACGTGCGTCCAGCCAAATTGAGCTGTTTTCATACGGTTGCGCAGGCGTAAATTGTGACGGCGCTGACATAAATTTATGACAAAATAGTGGTGTATCTTCGAAATTCGAGAATGATCGTGCAAGTTGTGATAGCATAAGGGAGAGAATAATCTGGAAGGAGCGGATAAGCCGTGCAGCGAGTGCAAAACAATCGTCTGAGTCTTGAAATGCCCACGAAATCGTTTATTCATGTCTTATTCGATACAATAAAAATCGGCATCATCAAATCCAATTTGATTGCGATGTTTGCAGGGCTGTGTATGGCTCTGTACGTCGAGGGAGTTCCGTTCTTCGATAAAATCGGCACGATTATACTGGCCGCGGTCGGCTCTTTCCTTGTGATCGGATCTGCGGGCGCGTTTAATAATTTATACGACAGAGACATCGATTCCATCATGGAGAGAACGAAAGGTAGACCGACCGTAACCGGCAGGGTGGGGACGGCTAACGGCTTGTTCATCGCCATCTGGACCGCCGTGTTAGGTTTGATCGCCCTATACTTCGCGTCGCCGCTGGCAGCGGTATTCGGGTTTCTCGGTCTGTTCTTGTATGTCGTACCTTATACGATATGGACCAAGCGGACAACGATCTACAATACGGAGGTCGGCAGCTTGTCCGGGGCCATGCCGCCGCTTATCGGCTGGGCGGCGATCTCGTCCGATCTGACTCACTCCGGAGCTCTGGCGATCTTCATGATGATGCTGGTCTGGCAAATGCCTCATTTCTATGCGATCGCGATCCGCAGAATGGAAGAATACCGCGCCGCGGGCATCCCCATGCTGCCGGTAGTCAAGGGCATTCGCAGAACCTACGTTCAAATGAACGTTTACCTGGTGGCGCTGTTGCTGTCCAGCGCGTTGTTCTGGCCGTTCAGTCCGGTCATCGCGATTTCAAACGCCGTCTTAAGCGTCTGGTGGTTGGCGATGAGCGTGTCCGGATATCGTCGTAAACCGGAGAAGAAGTGGGCGAATGCGATGTTCGTGTTCTCTCTATTCCATATTACGATTCTGATGCTGGGCATTATCGGCTTCTCCTTGATCAGACCGTTATTTTAAGAGACCCAAATGTATAATCGCAATTATGCGTGGAACACTAAATGGTGTATGTTCACAAAATGGACAAATTCTCTTCATCTATTCTTCATGAGAAACTAGTCGAATGGTGATACTATTTGTAATAAGCAGTAGATAAGAATAATTATAGACTGCTAACGATTCTCAATTAAAGTTTTTACAAAAAATACACCATACTGGAGGAATTTCAATGTCTCTGATTGGAACAGAAGTCAAACCATTTAAAGCAGCAGCGTACCAAAACGGCAAGTTTATCGATGTAAGCGAACAAAACTTCAAAGGAAAATGGAGCGTTGTTTGCTTCTATCCAGCAGACTTCACGTTCGTCTGCCCGACTGAACTAGGCGACCTGCAAGATCAATACGAAGCGCTGAAAGCTCTTGGCGTAGAAGTGTACTCCGTCTCGACGGACACGCACTTTACACATAAAGCTTGGCACGACAGCTCCGAGACGATCGGCAAAATCACATACATCATGATCGGCGACCCGTCCCACACGATCTCCCGCAACTTCGACGTTCTGATCGAAGCGGACGGCCTGGCTGACCGCGGCACGTTCATCATCGATCCGGACGGCGTTATTCAGACGGTCGAGATCAACGCAGGCGGCATCGGTCGCGATGCAAGCACGCTGGTCAACAAAATCAAAGCGGCGCAATACGTACGCAACAATCCGGGCGAGGTTTGCCCTGCAAAATGGCAAGAAGGATCGCAAACTTTGAAACCAAGCCTTGATCTCGTAGGCAAAATCTAAAGGGGGCCATTTCGGTGTTGGATGCGGATATCAAACAACAACTCAGCCAATACCTTCAGCTCCTGGAAGGCGATGTGCTCATCAAGGTGAGCGCATCGTCCGACGATGCCGTATCCAACGACATGCAGGCTTTCCTCGACGAGCTGGCCGGCATGTCCTCCCGAATTACGCTTGAGCAGGCACAGTTGGCAAGAACGCCGAGCTTCAGCGTGAACCGCGCCGGAGGAGAGGATACGGGTATCGTGTTCGCGGGCATTCCGCTCGGGCACGAGTTCACTTCGCTCGTCCTGGCGTTGCTGCAGGTGAGCGGACGAGCTCCGAAGGTAGAGCAGAGCGTTATCGACCAGATCAAAAGCATACAAGGCAATTATGCGTTCGAATCTTACGTCAGCCTGAGCTGTCATAACTGTCCGGACGTCGTGCAAGCGCTGAATGTCATGAGCGTGCTGAACCCGGGCATTTCCCATACGATGATCGACGGAGCCGCCTTTAAGGACGAAGTCGAGAGCAAGGACGTTATGGCCGTTCCGTCGGTCTTCCTGAACGGGGAGTTTTTCGGCAGCGGACGGATGTCCTTGGAAGAAATCATCGCCAAAATCTCCGATGCGCCGGATGCTTCGGCATTCGCCGACAAGGAGCCGTTCGACGTGCTCGTCATCGGGGGCGGCCCTGCAGGTGCCAGCTCTGCAATCTATGCGGCGCGTAAAGGCATTCGCACGGGAATCGTCGCCGAGCGGTTTGGCGGACAAGTGATGGATACCGTCGGGATTGAAAACTTCATCAGCGTGAAGTATACCGAAGGCGCCAAGCTTGCCGCTAGCCTGGAAGAGCATGTCAAGGAATACAACGTCGACGTCATGAAGCTTCAGCGGGCCAAACGGCTGGAGAAGAAGGACTTCATCGAGGTAGAGCTTGAGAACGGAGCCGTGCTGAAGAGCAAGACGGTCATTCTGTCCACCGGCGCGCGCTGGCGCAATGTCGGCGTTCCCGGGGAAGCCGAATTCAAAAATAAAGGCGTTGCCTACTGTCCGCATTGCGACGGCCCGCTGTTCGCAGGCAAGCATGTCGCGGTCATCGGCGGAGGCAATTCCGGCATTGAAGCGGCGATTGACCTTGCCGGCATCGTCAGCCATGTCACGGTATTGGAGTTCATGCCGGAGCTGAAGGCGGATTCCGTGCTGCAGGATCGCCTGTACAGCCTGCCTAACGTTACGGTCCACAAAAACGTGCAGACAAAGGAAATTACCGGTACGGACAAAGTAAACGGAATTTCTTTCATCGACCGGGCAACGGGAGAAGAAGCGCACGTCGAACTGCAAGGCGTATTCGTGCAGATCGGTCTCGTTCCGAATACCGATTGGCTTGGAGATGCCCTTGAACGCACTCGCATGGGCGAAATCGTCATTGACCGTCATGGCGCGACGAGCTTGCCGGGCGTATTCGCGGCAGGCGATTGCACGAACAGTCCGTACAAGCAAATCATCATCTCGATGGGTTCGGGCGCTACTGCGGCGCTTGGCGCATTCGATTACTTGATTCGCAATTAAAGCCTTAATCAACGTAAGAGCCGTAAGAAACGATTGTAATGGGAATGGAACTTTCATTCTCATCTACCGTTTCTTGCGGCTTTTTGTTATCAGCTTGTCGGCATAATCCTACGAATGCTCGGCATACAATCGGTAGAAAGGATATCGACAGGAGGGTGAACGCGTGAGGAAAGCTTTCTTTAATTCGTCCGTTAAGGGGGCGATTGCGGGAGCCATAATGACCGGCGGTTGGCTCTTGGCCGACTTGCTGCTGCCGGAGCCTTGGGGAGATGTCGTCTTGTTCGCGGCAATGGCGGTAGTGAATGTCGGGATCGGCTGGAAGCTCGGGAAGCTGTACGACCAGCAAGAGGCTAAGGAAGCGAACGCCGAAGCTGCAGAAGCACTCGATCCCAAAAGCGCAGCCAATTAGAAACTTTCCATAGAAAAGCAAGCTGCGGCTCCAAATAAACCTGGGCCCAGCAATTCGAACAACGTCAAAGGTCCCTTTGGCGTTGTTTTTTTTGCGTAGCAACATGGCACACGGCAAAAGTTTCTTCATGGAATGGACTAAGCTGACTGAATTGTCATCGGTTTGGAAATACCATACTCAGCGGAGATTACATGAAACCGAGCAATTCATGAATTGAATTGCGAATCAGCGTACTTCAACTGGAGGTATCGACGTGAAGAAAACAAATATCAAAATCGGACAAGCACTCGTCTTATTGTTAGTGCTGAGCGCTTGTACGGGGAATAACAATCAGGCTTCACCTACGCCATCGCCTTCGCAATCGCCTTCACCGACTCAAACTGCAACCACTCCGCCGTCCGCAACGGGAGTGACGGGCACCTCTTTTGACAATTGGGGTTCCTTCGGCTATACACTGACCAATAACCGTCACGTTCCTTACAAGGAGATCACCGCGGATAATGTCAAAGATTTGGGCGTCATTTGGTCTGCAGACTTAAAGTCGCTGGACCCGGATGTCAAAAACGGAAATCAGTCGTATCCTGTCGTCGTCGACGGCGTCGTCTTCATTACGACGGCGGGCAATCAGGTGTTCGCCTTCGATTCCGTTACAGGCAATACGATCTGGCACTGGAAGCCAACGGCGGAGCAAGCGGCCGGCTTCTCCAAAGCAGGAATCATCGCGAACCGCGGCGTAGCGGTAGGCGGCGGCAAGGTGTTCATGCTGGCGATCGACAATTCTCTAATTGCCCTGGATCAGAAAACGGGAGAGCTGGTCAAAATGATCAAGCTGTCCGACTATATCGACGGCGTTACGATGGAAAACGGATACTACGAGACGAATGCTCCCCAGTATTACAAAGGCAACGTCTATATTGGAAGCAGCGGCGGAGACAACGGAGTCCGCGGCTTCGTAGCGGCGTTTAAGGCGGACGATTTGACGCCGGCATGGGATTCCCCGTTTTGGACCGTACCGCCTAAAGGCCAAGATTGGCTGGCGAACAGCAAGTTCCAAGGGGGCGGAGCGGTGTGGTCGCCGGTTGCGATCGACGAAGAAACCGATATCATGTACTTCGCGACAGGCAATCCGGCTCCGGATTTCTATGGCGACAAACGTCCGGGAGCCAATCCGCACACCGACTCGGTCGTGGCCGTCCATGCGATGACCGGCCAGCTCGTCTGGGCCAAACAGGAAGTCAGCCACGATTTGTGGGATTACGATGCCGCAGCCTCGCCAATGATCATCCAGGCGACGGCGAAGGGGAAGAAAAGGAAGCTTGTCGTTCAGGGCGGAAAATCCGGACTGTGGTTCGCCTGGGATGCCGCTACGGGGGATGAAGTATGGCATGGCATACCGTTTGCCAAAATCGATCATCCGAAGCCTACGGTCGAAGGCGTAGTTGGCTATCCCGGAGTGCTTGGCGGGGAAAATTATGCCCCCGAAGCGTACGATCCGGCGACAAATTATGTTTTGATTCCCGGCATTGAACAGCCTTCTCTCTTCAAGGCGGCGAAGACGGAAGAGGAAGCGGGCACACCGGATTTTCCCGGAGCCGCAGCTTTCGGAACGGTGATCGAGGAGGTGCCGGATGTTAAGGGATACGGCACGATTACCGCAATTGATGTGGACACGGGCAAGCAAGCCTACCAGATCAAAACGACCGATCCGCAGCGCGGAGGCCTGACGAGCACGGAATCGGGCTTGGCTTTCTTCGGCGAACTGGATGGCAAGGTGAATGCGCTGGATATCAAGTCGGGCAAAGTGATCTGGACGTTCCAGACGTCAGGAGATAACGTTCAGTCCGCGCCTTCGATTTTCAAAGTCGACGGCAAATCCTACGTCGTCTTTACCACTGGCGGGGCAAAACCCAAAGTGCACGTATTTGGACTGGGCGGAGATAAGACGCAAGGATCGTCAGGCGAAGCCGAAACCGGCGGCGCGCATTCGGCAAAATAACGGAGAGAATCCGAGATGAAAAAGAAGAGCGTTGCCGGTCGATTCTTCTTCACGGCCGCCGCTTTGGCGCTGCTATGGACCGGTTATTGCGATGAAGCCAAAGCGCAGGCCAAAAGCCCTGAGAGCCAGATCTCTCTTGAGGAGACGGTCTTTGCCGTTAAGACGTGGCAGACGAACGGCTCACACTTGACCGCCGTCAAAGGGAGACTGACTTATGAGGGACAGCCGGTCGCAAATGCGATCGTGCAGGCTGCTTTGAACGGAAGGCAGATTCGGACTGCGGAGGACGGCTCTTTCAAGCTGCTTGTCGACCGCAGTCTGCTAACCCGCACAGCGGTTCGCGTCGTTTCGGTCCAACAAGCGAGCATTTCCGGACAAGAGATCGGGGAAATTGAAACGGCTCGATTACTGTCGGCATCCGTCGCCATTAGCGTGTATCATCCGATCCAAATCCTCCGAACGGAGATTTCCGATACGGATTCAGGCATGATCAAAGTACATGCGCGGATCGGGAGCGAGGACGGGGATGCCATATCCTTTTTTCAGATAGATAAATACAGGATCGCCGGCAGGGTGGAGGATGCCGACGGCAATCCGGTGAAGAACGCAATCGTGTGGATCGATAGGGATCGGGGCGAAGGCTTCGCCAAATCGACTCCGACGGATCGGGACGGGAGATACGAGATGTTTTACTGGCCGGAAGAGGAGGACACGAACCTTACGGTGATCGTCGGCTCGCGCCGATACGCGCTGCCAGACGGGAAGGTGTTTATTCTTCCCCGCAATACGAGCGTCGATATCCGAGTTCGGCTTCCGAGAGAAGGCACAACCATCGACGACAGGTCTCCTAACCTGGTCTGTACGACATCGAAGGGAGCCAAGTATGCGGGATTGCTGGCGGGACTGGATGTCCCGCCAGAAGTGCCTTACAGCGTAACTGTTCCCGACCGGAGCGGCCAGTTCGTTCTAACGGTTCCGAGGGAAGTGTGGAAGCGGCGGCCTGTATTTTTCGAAACTCGACTGACGAAGTTCGTCGAGCGGGAGAAGGGGCTTAAGGCCGGCGATCCGCTCCCCGTTAGGTTCGTGCTGCCGAGCGATCAAGATCCGAGAGTGATTCCGTCTTCTGCATCCTGAACCGTCGCTGGGATCTCGTCTGGCAGATGCTCCATGTAAAACCGATGCCAGTTGCCGAATACGAACGACTTGACATCTTCCTCCCGGTAATGGCTCAGCAGCAGATTGACCAATCGGTCGTATTTTCCGGCGTGCTCCAGCCCGACGAGCCATTGCCGGATTCCATCGAAGTCGGAGCCGAAGCCGATATGCCGCTTGCCTCCGAGTGCGCAGATGTGCTCGATGTGCAGTAAAATTTTATCCATCGCGACCGGCTCCTCCTCGCTAACGAAAGGAGGAACGAACGTGATCCCAATGACGCCGTCCGACGCAATAAGGGCCCGGATCTGGGCATCCGTCAAGTTTCTCATGCGGGGACTGATTGCGCTTGCATTGGAGTGGGAAGCGATAACGGGCTTTCGGGACGCCTCAATAAGCTCCCAGAAGCCCTTCTCCGCGAGGTGGGAGACGTCCATGATTAAGCCTAGCCGATTGCATTCGCGGATCAGTTCCAACCCGGCTGCCGTAAATCCGCCTTTTCTCGGCTCCAGAACCCCGTCCGCGGCCCAATTGGCGCGGTTCCAGGTAATGCCGACGCTTGTTAATCCAAGGCGGTGAAGAATGCGAAGCAAAGCCAAGCTGCCGTGGAGGGAGTCGACGCCCTCCAGGGACAGCAGAGCTCCAATCCGATTTTCGGCGGAAGAGAGCCGTAAATCGGTTTTCGTACGAATAAAACGCATTTGCGGCTCGCGTAATATACGTTCATGGAACAGATCGATGCTTTCCAGGACATACCTGAAATCGCCAGAGTATCGTTCGGGCAAGTACACGGCAAAGTTTTGCACGGCTACGCCCGATGCAAGCATTCTCTCGAGCGTAACGTCCAAACCGCTTCCATGGACGAAGTCAAGCTCCGGGTCCTCCAGAAGCTTGCTGAGCACGTCGCAGTGGGCGTCGAAGATTTTCATTAAGCCGATCACCTGCCACGGTAGGAATAGGGGGGCCAACCGGCATTTTCGTTAGCGATCGTGCCGATCCGATCCGCGATGATACCGCGGTGAGGAGATCGCACGCACACCGGATCGGCCGAACGCGCGTCGCCGGTCAATAGGAAGGCTTGACAGCGGCATCCGCCGTAGTCCAATTCTCGCCGTTCGCAATTTCTGCAGGGCTCCGCCATCCATTCATAGCCCCGATAAGCATTAAAGGAAGGAGAGTCGCGCCAGATCCACGCAAGCTCGCGCTCCTTCACATTTTCGAAAAATAATGTCCGTATTTCCGATGATACCGTGCAGGGCAGAACCCGCCCGTCCGGCGCTACTGTCAGAGATAATTGGCCCCATCCGCCCATGCACGGCTTGGGAAAATCCTCGTAATAATCCGGTAAAATCCATAAAAGTTCGATTTGATGGCCGAAGCGTCGCTGCGCCCGCATATAGGCGGCTTCGGCTTCATGAAGCTGATCTTGTCGCGGCAGCAACTGATCGATGTTGCGCAAGGCCCAGCCGTAATATTGGGCATTGGCCAGTTCCAACCGCTCGGCGCCCCATGAAACGCAGAGTTCGATAATTTCTTCGATCTGATGAAGGTTGGTCCGGTGGAGCACGACGTTCATATGCAGAGGAAGCCCGTTGTCGCGAATCCGCTGCGCCGCTTGCCGTTTCAGCTCATGAGCCGAGAAACCGGCAATCGAGTCGGCGAGCTCGGAGGAGGAGGCTTGAACGCTGAGCTGGATGCTGTCGATGCCGGCCTCCGCCAGCTGCCGCGCGCGCCTGTCCGTCAATCCCACTCCGCTAGTAATAAGATTGACGTACAGACTAAGCTCCCGGGCGTGGCGGACGAGCAGTTCCAGATCCGGGCGCAGCAATGGCTCTCCGCCCGTGAAATGGACCTGCAGGACTCCAAGCTCGCCGGCCTGTTCCAAGACGCTCAGCCATGTTTCGGTCGACAGCTCGCTCTCCTTCTTCTGAAGCTCGATCGGATTGGAGCAGTAGGGACAATGAAGCGGACAGCGATGGGTTAACTCCGCGGTCAGGGCATACGGCAGGTTTACGGGCATAGCTCCAACCACCCTCTTTCCGCCGATGCAGCGAGAAATTCGACAATATCGTTTTCGAGTCCGGTCTGACCGTATGTCGATTCGAGCTCTCCGATCATTTGCGCGATCGTACGGTGCCCGTCGCAGAGCCGGAGAATCGCTGCCGCCGCTTCGTTAAGCTCTACGACCCGTTCCGGCAGCAGGAGCAAATCGGTCTTGCGGGCTTTGTCGTACTTCATGCGACCCGGAGCGCGCAGCTTTGGCCGTTCCGACAGCGCCCGCGCGCTCATCGTTCGTTGTCCCCGTCAGGGTAGGCCAAGCTTAATGCGTCAAGCAGCGCCCACAGAACATCGCACTTAAACCGCAAGGCGGAGAGCGCTTGCTCTTGGTCTTCGCGATTTCTGCATTCGCGTAATACTAGACTCAGACCATGCTCCGCATCTCGAGGCGCTTGGTGAAGCCGGGCTTGAAAATAGGCCAAGCCCTCGGGAAGAATCCACGAATACAGCTGCAGGAAGACGCCGATCCGTTTGGAGACGAGGGTGGGAGCGAATAGTTCCGTCAACGAGGAGGCTACGGCGATCGGCCAGGGCTGCAGGCGACAGAAGTTCACGTAGGCATCGACGGCAAATCGGACGGCGGGCAGTACGTGACGTTCATCCAGCATTTCCTCTCTAGGGATGCCGGCGGCTTCGCCCAGCCGCACCCATGCCTCGATTCCGCCCTCTTCGCCATCTCTTCCGTCATGGTCGATGATTCGCTGAATCCACTCCCGACGTTCTTCCCGAGAAGGAAGTTTGGACAAAATCAGCGCGTCTTTGACCGGAATGTTCTTCTGATAGTAAAAACGGTTGGCGATCCACGCCCGCAGTTGGACGGGGGAGAGCTTGCCTTCGTGCATGGCGATGTGATAGGGATGCTTGTCGTGATAGCGCTCCTCGCCGACCTGCCGCAGACGCGAGACGAATAGTTCGTTAGACAGCAAATGCGATTCCAACTTCAAACCTCCATTTCCATTCCGTCAACTCCGACTTCGATGCCCAGCTCCGTCAGCCTGTGGCGTTCCGGAGAGCTTTCGTCCAGCATCGGGTTCGTGTTGTTGACATGAATATAGACTTTGCGACGAGCGGGAAGCCTAGCTAGACGCTCGGCGCTTCCGTGAGGACCCGCAACGGGGAGATGGCCCATGTCGGCTGCGACTAAGTCGGATACGCCAAGCGAGCGAAGCTCGTCCCCGTGCCAGAAGGTGCCGTCCAGAAACAGGCAGTCGGCTCCATCCAAATGCTGCTCCAGCGTCGGCGACCATGCTTCTATCCCCGGAGCATAGACGGCGACGCCGCCCGTCAATCGATCGGTCAGCCGATAACCGACGACCCATGCCGCTCGGTCTTGATGACAGTTGGCGCCAGCGTAGCGGGGAGGCTTGTCGCCCAAATAAAACGGGCATACCGCTAATTCTCCCCCAAAAAGTGGAAAAGATTCCTCCGGCTGCGCCTCTAGCCAGCGGAAATTCGCGTAAGGCTCGACGATCCTCCTAAGCGGAAATTCGTCCGAAAGGGCAGAGAGGACGGGAGGGGGCGCGTAAATTTCCAAAGACGCGCTTTGTCTCAATTGAAGAAGTCCCGTCGTATGATCTAATTCCCCATCGGTAAGCAGTACGGCTTGAATGGGGGACTCGCGCAAGGAGGGTCCGGGATGAAGCGGGCCGTACGCTTCCGTCTGGAGACAGACGTCGGGGCCTGCATTAAGCAGCGCCCATCGTTTGCCGTCCGGGCTGACGGCCAGCGAATCGTTCCTTCTGGCGCGTAAGGACGGGGCGCCTGCGCGCGCGCGCTTGCAATTCGGACAGGCGCAATTCCATTGCGGGTAGCCGCCTCCCGCGGCGGAACCCAACACTTTAATGATCACGGCTATCCCCCTTTACATGAGAGATGCCGGATTTCTCCGGCATGCATGATTACTTCCGATAGGCGTAAGCCGTTACTTCGGCGCAAAGCTCGATAATCTTGAAGGAGGGCTTCACCCACATAGCCATTCCTCCCTTCCTTGGGATCGCGATGGAAAGCACGATTCATTGTATGTCGGGAACGGGATGTCCAAGAAGCAAAAAATAACGATGCACTCTCGTCCGATTGCCGGAACGGGAAATGCATCGTTATTGGCGGAAGATTCAGCGATTGCCTTGCGGGTTGCGATTCCGGAGACCGATAAGCCCGAAGAGTCCGAGCAATCCGAGCCATGCCCAGCCTGCGTTTCTGGTCGGATTAGCGGCGGCTGTCCGGTACGTTCCCGCGGGGGTCCGATTGGTGTAATCGCCTCTACCGCTATCCGTTCCGGTGTTCGCCGGATTAATGTTTCTAAACTGACTGCCCGTTCCCGTGCCGTAGACGCTGATCTCATGACCGGTCGCGCTGCCTGTGCTTTGAGCGTGAATGTGCGACCCGGCGGATGGCGTTCCCATCCCGTTGCCTAAACCGCCGTTTCCGCCGTTTGCCGTCCCCGTATACGCGTAAGCGGGAGCGGCCAGCGTCAGGGACAGGACGGCAATCCCGAATGCGCTTGTAAATCGGCTTTTCATAAGAATCCCTGCCTTTGAAGATGTTTTGATCTTCTGGCTAGCTTCTCTATTCGGCTCCGTTCTTATGCAAGGCTTGTACTACCGTATGCCGCCCGGGAATATACCTGTAAAAAAAGATCCCGGGGGCGGGAGCATGGATAAGATGTTCGCTTGGATCCTAACGATGAGTCTCGGTTTCGATACGTTGGTCGTCTCGGCTTCGTTGGGATTAAAAAAGGAAACCCGGAATAAGGTGAAAATCGCGCTCGTATTCGCGGCGGCCGAAGCCGTTATGCCCATTGCCGGCATCGTCATCGGCGGTGCGCTTGGCCACATGTTCCGATCTGCGGCGTCTCTAATCGGCTCGCTGTTATTAATCGCGGTGGCCATTTACTTCCTTTTCTTCGATGATGAGGGGGAAGAGGGGACGTTCCATGCAGAACTCGCCGGTTGGCCGTTGATTGCGGCGGCCGTCAGCATCAGCATTGACGAGCTGGCGGTAGGGGTTTCCGCCGGATTTATGCAGGTGCCGATGTTGCTTACGATTCTGCTGATCGCCTCCCGCTCGTTCGTCTTCACTTTTATCGGTGTGACGTTCGCGGCCAAGCTCAAGCCGATCATGGGCGAATGGGCGGAAAAGTGTTCTGGCGTTTTGCTTGGACTTATAGGTCTGTGGATGTTGCTGGAGTCTTTCTGAAGAAATCGAAGGCGCTATCTCATAAGTAGGGTCGTACGAGATGATCGATTAAGAAAAAGGGCATGTGTCTCCTGGAGACACATGCACGATAACATTCTCTTCGTACGACCCTCTTTGGCTTATGAGACAGCCCCCCCGAGCCCTAATCGGCTATCGGCGGGGCGTATAAAATTTCTGGGTGTAGTAAATTCGGTATTCGTAATCTTTCGAATAAGCGATCCCTACGCCAAGCTTTTCGTATTTGTCGCTTAGAATATTTTGGCGATGACCTTCGGAGTTCATCCATTCCGCATGGGCGAAGACGGCGTTGATGTGTCCGGCCGCAATGTTCTCGCCCGCAGCCGAGTAGGAGATGCCGTCGGCTTTCAGCCGATCGAACGGGGTAAGACCTTCCAAGTTAACGTGATCGAAAAAGCCGCTCTGGCCCATATCCTTGCTGTGGGCGCGCGCGATTGCGGCGACCTTGTCGTCCCAAGCGAGCGCTTTTTTGCCGGCAAGAACCCGGGATACGTTTGCGAGATCCAGCAACTCCCGCTCATAGGCGGCGAGGAGGGCGGAATTAACCGCGCCGTAATTCCCGTCCCGCGCGGCCGCAGTTTTCTTCTCGATCATGTAGATGCCCATTGTTTTGCCGCCGTTGTGCTGATCAAGCATAAAAGTCAGATAAGAGCCGTCCACTTCGTAGCTAGGGTAGACGTCGCTTTCCGTTCGAATGGATATATTCGCCTTAAGCTCCGTCAAACTGGACGGTTTGCCTAGCTTAGCCGAGATCGAAGCTTTCGTGGAGCCTATGGCGAGCCCGTCGCCGCTGCGCCACACGTTCGCATTGGAGAATAGGGCGACGACCTTGCCGCCCTTGATGCCAATCTGGGCATACTGCGCGTAGTCGTCGTTGTAAATATGCCATTGGAAGCCGTACTCGCTCGGATCTACGCGGCTCGGCTTGCCGAGCTTAGCCGTTACCGCTGCTTCCGAGTCTCCGACGGCAATGCCTCTCAGCCGGTATTCCTCGCCGATCTCCGGCTCAGGTTTGGCCTCGCCGCCCAAAGCGTTCACGATAAACTGGATAGCTTCGGCGCGGCTTAGCGCCTTTTGCATCTGATAGCCTTCCACTGTCGCCGACGTAATGCCTTTGGATAAGCCGTTGTCGAGCAAATACCGGACGGCCTCGGCGCGCCCGAGTATTTGTCCCTTCAAGGCGGCGATAAGCTGTGCCGCGCCGCCTCTGTCGAAGCTCGCGCCAGCTTCGGACAACGGAAAGCTTCGTTCCTTGGCGTACTTGTAATACGGGGCGCTCCATGTCTCTCCCGCCTGACGAACGGTCAGCTCGCCGGGAACGGCTGCCGCCAGCAGAAGCTTTAGAAATTCGGCTTCGGTAACCTGCTGCGACGGACGGAATGACCCATCGCTGTAACCGTCGACCCAGCTCTCCGCAGCGGCCCGAGCAATCGCGTCGTAGGCCCAATGCGATGCCGGCACATCCTTGAAGCCCGCGGCAGCCGCCGATAAAGGCTGAAGCGCAGACGTCAGGAAAAGTACAGCACCCGTAAGAAGTAACGTCATAAACCTCCTTTTCAAGCTGCTTGCGTTTTTGTTCATCTGCATATCCTCCCTTGTTGTAATTGCAAACCGGATCCTCTTCGAGAAGGACAATATGTATTTCGGACATTCGGTCTCGTATCGACATAGGCCTTTTTTCTCATCGTCTTTCCCAAAAGTGACCCGAGTCCGCTTATAGCGTAACAAAAACCCGCGGAAATCGCGGGTTTTCAGTTCTGATTAGTTAAATATTAATGTGTAATTTACAATAGTGTGTGTCATACAGTATAATCGCAATAGGAGCTGATGATATGCCAGACATAAACGAAACGATTAACGGTCTCCTGGGCGAGCTTAGGCGCGGCACGATCGTCATCGGCGTGCTAAGTCAGTTAACTGAGCCGCAGTACGGCTATTCTCTCGTTCCGGTGCTGGAAGAGAAAGGCGTGGCCGTTGATCCGGGAACGCTGTATCCGTTGCTGCGCAGGCTCGAGAAGCAGCAATTGCTAGAGAGCCAGTGGGACACGAACGAGGCGCGGCCCCGCAAGTATTACGTGCTTAGCCCGTTCGGAAAAGAAGTGTATGAAGAATTGTGCTTGGAGTGGCGGAAGCTGATCGTCAGTATGGATGCGCTCACGGCCGGAGCAAAAGGAGGAGAATAGAGATGGAACTGATCGACCGTTATATCTATGCGGTAACGCAACGTCTGCCCGAGCCGCAAAGGGAGGACATTAAACGGGAGCTGCGAGGCTTGATCGAGGATATGATGGATGAAAGGGCGTCTGAAGGAGGGGAAACTCGAGAGGATGCGAAGGGTGTTCTCATGGAGCTGGGAGACCCGAACGCGCTGGCCGCAAAATATCGCGGTTTCAACGAGCGCTTCTTAATCGGGCCTTCAATGTTCGATTCGTATTTGACTACGCTTAAAATCGTGCTGTTCTCGATCTTAATTGGCTTGACCGCCCTGTTCGCAATCGAAATTATCGTTAAGCCTGGCGACGTGCCGGAACGATTTACTGAGTTTATCGTTTCCTTGTTTACCGCCTCTGCCCAAGGCTTCGGGTGGGTAACGGTCATATTCGCTTGGATTGAATACCGGAAGCGCATGAATGCGTCGAGCAGCGCCGATATGTCGAAGGGCTGGGACCCGGAGAACTTGCCGCAAATCCCCGATCAACAAGCGAGGATCAAATTGAGCGAACCGATTACAGGCATTATTTTTACTGTTCTAATTGCGGTAATCTGTATCTATTCGGTCGAGTTGCTCGGCGTATGGAGACTCCGTGAAGGAGAACGCGTAGTCATTTCCTTCTTGGATGCCGACGCGTTCCGCGCCTATCTACCAGTCGTCTGGGCATTGGCCGCTCTCGGAATTTTTAAGGAATGCATTCGGATTATTGCGCGTAACCGGTCGGGTACTCTGCTTGTGTTCCACATCGTCGCGACGGTCGCCTCCACGGTTGCGGCATGCATCATACTGGCTGACTCGGCCATCTGGAACCCGGATTTCATTCGAGAGCTGGAAGCTACGGGGCTGTTCACTTCCGAAGGGAAAAATTACGATTCATTCGTGTCGGTATGGGCCAGAGTAAACGAGTGGTTCGTCGGCGTGATTGCTTTGTTCGGCGTAATCGATATTTTATCCGAGACGTATAAGTGGTATCGGGTTAAAACTTAATTCGTGAGGGGGGAATCAACGCACCAGTGCCGGAGCGATGATTTCCCGGAATACGTTCGTCGGATTGCGTTCTTTTTTCCTTCTGTCATCCGTCAGAACGACAACGAGCCGGAAAACGGGAACGACATAGACGAATTGACCTCCGTAACCCCGCGCATAGAAATAATCGAATGAGGAAGGCGCGATGTCCGTCTCGTCATTCGGTGGCGCGTGCTCCGACGACAGCGCAGGGCCAAACGTATCCGTCCACCAATGCCAGCCGTAATAACCGACATTCGGCGGGCCGGCGGGAGCGGCCGGCTGTACGGAACGGATCGCGCGCTCCTCGGAGACGAGCTGCCGTCCAGCGGCGCGGCCTCGATTCAAATAGAGCTGCCCGAATGCGAGCAAATCCGCTGGACGAAGCCGGAGGCCGTATCCTCCCGTGTGAATGCCTTGCGGATCCGTCTCCCATTCGTATTGCTCGATACCAAGAGGACCGAACAGCTCCAGCTCGGCAAAGCGGGCGATCGGCATGCCGCAGGTTTGAACAAGTATCGCAGACAGCAATTGGGATGCTCCGGAGCTGTATTCCATTTTCCGTCCCGGCGCTTCCGCCATCGGTTGAGACAGCACAAAATCGACCCAGTTGTCGGAACGGGTCATGCGAGGAAACGATTTAATTCCGCCGAATTCGGTCCACTTGAGCCCGTCGGTCATTGTCAGAAGATGTTCAATTGTAATTTCCCTTTTCCGGGAATCCCCATCCGTCAGAAGCGTCGGGAAAAATTCCGCGATTGGCGTATGCGGCTCCGGGAGCCTTTCCCGATCCATGGCCATACAAATTAAAGCGGACAAAATGCTCTTCGTGCACGAGTTTATTTTGGCTATTTCCTCCGGTATGCGAGAATGGCGGTAATGCTCGTACAGGTTTTGTCCGTCCTGGTTAACCAGACAGCTTCTAAGGCCAAGAGGAGGGATCGCGGATGTCAAAACGGTTGTCAGATAAGAGAGATTCATACGTTTGATCTTATCGTCCTGACCGCGGGAATGCAAATAAGAGGCGATAGTTGCTTGAGATGATCGAGATATAAAGAAAGGGGGATGTGCCTCCCGGAGACTGCCTCATACGCTTCTGAAATCACTTTATCACGGGGTTTACCCATTCAGATTTCAGAAAGCGTATAGCGTCGGAGGGAGACACATCCCCTTTGCACCTTATTCATCGATTATCTTTCGCCGAACCGAAGCGCAGCGTTCGAACATAAGCCGCAAGCTCGGCGAACGGAAGCCGCAACAGCGTCATCCCGTTAGCGGTCTGCGAGACGGCGCCAGGCAAAGAGAGGAGCTTAATGAACAGCTTCGGCAGCTTCTCGCGATCTCCCGGGCACCAGAACTGAAACCATTCGACCTCCGGATTGCCTTCCTGTGCCGCATCAAGCAGGGCGTGGAGCCCCTGAACGAACAAGCCGATCTTCCGATGCTCCGGAAGCACAAAGGCGAGCTCCGCCTGGCACACGTGGCGATCCTGATGATCGTTAGCCCCGGTGCCAAAGACGAAGCCCGCCGCTCCGACAAGCTCGTAAGATTCTTCTTCGATAACGAGCATCGCTTTGCCGAGAACGAGAGGGCTGCCGGCAAAGCTGAGCTTGACGTGGAACGGGTAAGGCAAATTCAATGCTTGATGGTTCGATAGGATAAACTTGATATAAGCTTCATGATCCATGTCGAACTCGCAAACTCGAAAGAGGTAGGGCATTATTTCGTTACGATGACCGGAGCAGCACGGAGAGAATCGTTTGCTTTGACGATTCTGCCGAATCCGGAACCTTTTTTAATTTCTTTGATGTCAGGCTTAGCTGGATACATGGGCTTGTCCTCCTTTAACGCATAATTTGGAAATCCCTTTTAATTATAGGGGATTCAGCCGGTTTAGAATATACCTAATATGGGGTATTTCTGCGGAAAATACCGATTCCTGTCCGACACTGCCTTCCCGAGTGCCCTCGAATCGGGCGAATTTCGCATAAAGCTTGCATAAGTACGGATTATCCGAGAGCGCGCACAACCTGACGACTTCTACTTCAGGGTGATGCTCGGAGATGTGTTCGATCATATACTGCAAGCCTCTCGCAAACACGCGCGATCCTCTTCGCTCCTTGTCCACAATACAGATGTCGAGCAGCGCGGAGCTGCGAGCTTGGGCTCCCTTTTCCAACTCTTCAAAATAGAGGCCAGATGCCCCGACCACTTGTCCGTCACCATTCACTCCGTAATGCAGCTGACCGTCCGTCATATATCCGTACAGCAGCGTAACCATGTCGACCGTACATAATGAAGGATGTAAATCCCTTCTACGCTCCACCATGAAAAGGGAGACCTTGGCGTAATCGTTATCCTCGACGCAGCGTTGGAATGTTACCGTCATACCGTTTCTCCTCTCTACGCAATTCCTTTTCCTATGTTTGCTAAAAATAGAGTACAGCAGTTTTATTAAGCTGTAAACGAGCCCGTCTTAACGAGGGTCGAGATTCTTTTTGTAATAGCCGGGATTCATTCCCGTTATCGCCCTGAACGTCTTGGAGAAATGATGAACGTCCGTAAAACCGCAATACTCGCTCGTTTTTTGAAGGGAAAGTCCTTCTCGCAATAGCTCCTGAGCGTATTCGATCCGCTTCTTCAACAAGTATTGGTAAGGAGTCGTACTGAAATGCTGCTTGAAGAGCACGGTAAACCGGGAAGGAGAGAGCCCGGCTTTTTTCGCCATGTCGCTCACATTGATCGGTTCCGAGATGTGAAAAGCAAAATAGGACTCGATCCAGTTCAAGAAAGGCTGCTGCGCGAGCATGCTGGGCTGAGGGCGCATGTATTGCTTGAAGAGCGCCATGATCCATTCGTAGGCAAGTTGATGCGCCTCCATAACTCCCAGGTAGGTTTGCTGCTGCCAGCAATCGATCATGCGGATAACCAGCTCCCGCATTTTGCCCGGATGGGCGGTTTCGAGCAGAAACGGGATGCGAAAGGCATCGCAATCATGCAGCCGAGGCTGCATGTAAGCCGAGTAAGGCGTCATATCCAGTTGGCCGGGATAAGTGACAAAGCTGCTTTCCCTATTCGGGTTATAGAAAAAATCAAGATGAATGTAAGGGTTGTTCGTCGGGGTGAGTCCCTTGATCGTATGGATGTCTCCGGGTTGAAGAAAACACAGGTCGCCTTCCTTCAGCTTATGGAGCCGGCCGTTTACTTCAATTTCGAACAGACCCTCCTGCGCGAAAAAAATGATGTAATCGAGCAAGTTGCGTTCGCCCAAGAAGAAGGGTGGACGGACCGCATAGCCTGCGATCCGGATATAGGGGGCGAGGACGTGATCGTCTATTTTCAATGGCGGACCGCCTCTTCCGGTAGCGGATTTTCAATCGTTTTTTACATAAAAAAAGCGTCGAATCTACAAAGGATTCCGAATCCGTTTTCACTATGATTGAAGTAAGCTTATGCAAGTATATCATAGTTCAGAAATGGGGATAAACCTTGAAAAACGTGTATATAGGCGCTAAAACAAAAGAAATCAGCTTCCCGCTTGGAGGAATCGGAAGCGGAAGCATCGGTCTTGCGGGCAACGGCAGATTAATCGATTGGGAGATTTTTAATCGTCCGAACAAAAGAAGCTTTAACGGTTTTAGCCACTTCGCAATCAAGGCGGAACGACAGGGGAAGCTACTGGAAGCGCGGGTATTGAACGGGGATTTGCAGACCTCCTTTATGGGCGAGCCTCTTCGCGGCGCCCCGTTCCATAGCGGGTACGGGTTCGGCCCGGAAAGTCAGACGATGGCGGGAATGCCGCACTTTAGAGAGGTGGAATTCAAAGGCGAGTTTCCGCTCGCGAGCCTCTCGTTCTACGAGGCGACGTTCCCCGGACGAATCGGGCTGACGGCGTTTAACCCGTTCATTCCGCTGCAGGAGGACGATTCCAGTCTTCCCGCGGCTTTCTTCGAATGGGAGATCGAAAATACGGAACAGGAGACGACAGCCTATACGCTGTGTCTATCTGCGGGCAATCCGATTCCGACCGAGCGGGTCTATCATCGATACGGTGTTAGCGAGGTCGCGCGCGGGCAACGTATTCATTCGATCCAACTTGGCTCCAACCAATATGACGACGGTCATTCTCAATTCGGCAATATCGTCCTGGCGACGGATGCGGCGGATGTCAGCTATCAGGAGTTCTGGTATCGCGGCGGATGGTGCGACAATCTGGAGATGTTCTGGCATGATTTTGCGCGGCCCGGACGCATGAAGAATAGAAGCTACTCCGAGGATGAGCCGCCGTATGCGAGGAAGGACACGGCATCGTTGGCCGCGCATGTCGAACTCAAGCCGGGAGAAAGGAAGAAGGTTCGCTTCACGATCAGTTGGCATTATCCTAACATTGAAAATTATTGGAACCCGGACTCGGCTGGGCCTAACGGCTGGAGGAATTACTATGCGACGATGTTCGAGGATTCCCGGGCAAGCGCGACATATGCTTTCGAGCACTGGGACCGTCTGTATGCGGATACGCTGAAATTCAAGGAGGCGCTGTTCTCTTCTACGGTGCCGGACGTTGTTAAGGAAGCGGCATCGGCTAATTTGGCCGTGCTTAAATCCGCCACAACTTTGCGGCTGACGGACGGTTCCCTTTACGGCTTCGAAGGCTGTATTGAGGATTCGGGCTGCTGCGAAGGCTCCTGCACGCATGTCTGGAACTATGCCTATGCGGTTCCGTTTCTGTTTCCGCGATTGGAGCGCAGCATGCGCAATCTGGACTTCCGGTTCAACAAACGCGAAGACGGCCAAATGTCCTTCCGCTTAATGCTTCCCCTCGGACGCGAAAGGATGGATTGCTCCTGCGCCGACGGTCAGTTCGGAGGCGTAATCAAGGCTTATCGCGATTGGAAGATTTCCGGCGATACGGACTGGCTGAGAACGATCTGGCCGGATATCAAGCAATCTATTGCGTACGCATGGGCGGAGAGCAACGAGGACAAGTGGGACCCGGACAAGACGGGCGTTCTTACGGGGAGACAGCATCATACTCTGGATATGGAGCTATTCGGTCCGAATGCCTGGCTAAGCGGATTTTATTTAGCGGCATTAAAAGCCGGAGCCGAAATGGCAGCCTTCCTGGGTGAACAGACGACGGCGGATGAATTCGATTATTTGTTTCGCAAGGGAAAGCTGTGGGTCGACGAGCACCTGTTTAATGGAGAGTACTACGATCAGCGTATTAACTTGTCGGATAGAACTCTGCTAGACCCCTTTGAAGACGATTCCGTCAAGTCGTATTGGAACGACGAACTTAACGAATTGAAATACCAGATCGGAAGCGGTTGCGGCATCGATCAGGTTGTCGCCCAGTGGCATGCGAATCTGTGCGGGCTCGGCGAGATTTTCGACAAGGAGCAGACTCGTACAGCGCTGAAATCGTTGTATCGTTACAATTTCAAGACGAATAGAAGAGAGGATGCGAACACTTGGCGCTTGTATTCTCTTAATGACGAGGGCGGACTTGTCATTTGTACTTGGCCGGAGGGCGTCAACAAGCCGGCCATTCCGCTTACCTACAATTCGGAGACGATGACGGGCTTCGAATATCAAGCCGCTTCTCATATGATCAAGGAAGGCTTGGTCGAAGAAGGTCTCTCTATCGTTCATGCGATTCGCGAGCGCTACGACGGCGAGAAGCGAAATCCGTGGAACGAAATCGAATGCGGCAGCAATTATGCGAGATCGATGGCGAGCTATTCGTTGCTTCAGGCGTTCAGCGGCTTCGAATACGACAGCGTTGTCGGGAGAATCGGTTTATGCCTATACGCTCGGGGGAAGGCGCGTTCCGCACGATTTGGTCGCTCGATAGCGGATGGGGGACATTCGAATGCAACGAAGAACAAGCGCTGCTCCAAGTATTAGGCGGACAGCTCGCTTTGCGAACGTTTAAGCTGCCCCGGGAGCTGATTGCTGCAGTGGATGGCGTTAGGGCGAACGAACGCTCCTTGAATTATAATAAGGTCGGAGAGGAGCTAAGTTTAGTCGAGTCGTGTCAACTGGATGTGAACACCCCGCTGTCGATCACCTTCATCTAACAGACCTTAAAATTCGACAATCGCATGGAGCCCTTTGCGAAGCAGCCCGGCAATCGTGTACTATTTAGGTAGTGATAACACAATGAAAGGGATGTGCGGCATGTCGTCATCAGATAAAATCAAACTGACTTCATACTCCAGCAAAGGAGGCTGCGGCTGTAAAATCGGTCCGGCAGACTTGGCACAAGTCATCCGTTCTCTTCCGCCAGCCGCTCCGAACCCGAATCTGCTGGTAGGCTTGGATACAAGCGACGACGCGGGGGTATACCGTCTTACCGACGAGCTTGCGATTGTGCAAACCGTGGACTTCTTTACTCCGATCGTTGACGATCCTTACTCCTTCGGGCAGATTGCGGCGGCCAACGCGATCAGCGATATTTACGCAATGGGGGGGACGCCGCTGACAGCGCTGAACATCGTGGCGTTCCCCATCACGACACTGGACAAGCAAGTGCTGGCGGAAATTTTGCGGGGCGCGGCGGACAAGGTGAACGAAGCGGGAGTTACGCTCGTCGGCGGCCATTCGATTGACGACAAGGAACCGAAATTCGGTCTTGCCGTGACTGGTCTTATCCATCCGGAGAAGGTGCGTACTAATTCCGGGGCTAGGCCCGGAGATCAGCTGATCTTGACTAAGCCGATCGGAGTCGGCATTCTGACAACGTCGATCAAGAAGGATCAGCTGTCGGAAGAAGAAGCTGCGCGCGTGACGGCCGTCATGGCCGAATTGAATAAAACGGCGGCGGAGACGATGAGCCGCTTCGAGGTACACGGCTGCACAGATGTGACCGGATTCGGGCTGCTTGGACACTCGCTGGAAATGGCTAAAGGCAGCCAAGTCGGACTGCGACTCGAGAAAGATCGGGTTTCGCTGCTGCCGAGAGTAAGAGAGCTCGCAGAGAAAGGCTTTGTCCCCGGCGGGACGAAAAACAACTTCGGACACGTGCAGGAATCGGTTGTTTTCCCGGAAGCCATGGATCAAATTGATCGTTGGATTTTGTGCGATGCCGTTACTTCGGGAGGCTTGCTCATTGCCGTTGCTGCATCCGATGCGGCGGATCTGCTCTCCGCATTGCAGGAAGCCGGGGTCGAGGCAAGCCGCATCGGCGAAGCGGTGACGGAGCATCCCGGACGGATTGAAGTCGTATAAATCAGGCAGCAAGAGTTAGGAGAGAATCTTTTGTTTCAGGATATGACTTTGGAAGAAATCAGAGCGCTGCAGCAGAAGCAGCAGCTCGCGTTTATCGATGTCCGCTCCCCGTCCGAGTACGAGCAATCCACGATTCCGGGAAGCTTAAATATTCCGTTGTTCAGCGACGCCGAGAGAGCGGAGATCGGCACGATCTATAAGCAAACGAGCGTACAGGCGGCCAAAGAACGGGGGCTGGAGATCGTATCGGCCAAGCTTCCCGCCTTTATCAAGGAGTTTGCCGGCATCGGTCCTAGGAAAGTCGTGTTTTGCTGGCGCGGAGGCATGAGAAGCAGGACGACGGCAACGCTGTTGTCATTGATGGGCATATCGACGGTGCGCCTCATCGGAGGTTATCGGGAATATCGCAGCTGGGTCGTCGAAACTTTGAGCACGATGGACTACGCTCCGCAGGCCTATGTCATTCACGGCAACACGGGCATAGGCAAAACGGCGATCCTGAACCGACTGCAAGAGGAAGGATGGCCGGTATTGGATCTGGAGGCGATGGCGGGACACAGAGGATCGATCTTCGGGCATATCGGCTTGCGCAGCCATAATCAGAAGACGTTCGACGCATTGCTTCTCGAGGAGATGCTCCGCGTGCGGGAGTCGCCGTTTGTCCTCTTCGAAGCGGAGAGTAAACGGATCGGCAAAGCCGTACTGCCGGATGTGCTGATCCGCAAAAAGGAAACCGGCATTCCGATTCGCATCGAAATGCCGGTAGCGGCAAGGGTTGAACAAATTATTTGCGATTACCGGCCCGAGGAATACAAGGATCAGTACATCCAGGCGTTCAGACAGATCAAATCGCGCATTCATACGCCGGTAGCGGCCGAGATCGAGAAGTTGCTGCAGGCCGATCGTTATGCCGAAGCCGTTGAACTGTTGCTGGAGCATTATTACGATCCGAGATATGCTTACACGGCCGATCAGTACGGAGAAAATCCGGGTGTCCAATTCAACGTCCAAAACGTAGAGGAGGCGCTGGCGGCGGTTCGAGACTATTTATCGCCGCTGCGTCAGTAACATGTACGACGGGGCTGCCCCATAAGCGCTTTTAAGTGGCTCCTCAGAAAGATAATCGATAAACAAGGTGCAAGGGGATGTACCTTCTTCCGATGCTATACGCTCCTGAAATGGGAATAGGTAAACCCGTGACAAGGTGATTTCAGGAGCGTATGAGGCTGAAGCAGTCTGCAGGCTACTCGTGATCATACAACCCTTGATCTTGGTCGATTTATACGATCTTTCCTACAAACTTCCGTCGTTTGGGCCTGATTCGAGTTGCTTTGTACGGTTTTTCGAACAAATGTTTGCCGTTTGGGCCTGATTCGAGTTGTTTTGTACGGTTTTTCGAACAAATGTTTGCCGTTTGAGCCTGATTCGAGATGTTTTGTACGGTTTTCCGACTAACTTCCCTGCATAAATGTTTGTGTGCTAATAGATAGATCTGTCGTAAAAATTCAATTTTCAACCAATTGGAAAAGTGTGGTCCCCTTCGCATAACTGACAATATTCATTAGCCTTTGGCGGCTTCCTTGAAAGCTTTCACCAGATCGTCGGCGCTCTCTGAGATGAGGAACAGAACGTGGTCGCCTTCAACGGCGATTTTATAATTTTGCGCATTTTTGTACGGTTCAGGCAAATATTGCTCAAACATCTTCTGAACATCCTTTGCGCGCTGCTCCATGCTCTTCTTGATCGCGTCGATGTTTTTGGCGTCCTTGACTTTAACAACTGCAATCTCGTTGGAGATAAGGTTGATAGCCGGAGTTTTAATCGTAAACTCCTCGATCAGCTCGCGGTCGATATCATAGTAATCCTTGAGCGTTTCCTCCGTCAGATCGAACAAGCTCGGTTGCTCAATCTTTTTCAGCATTTGATTGACAATTTTGTCTGTAGACGACTCTTCCGCCTTTTCATCCGGCTTTTCGGTTTGCTCCGGCTCTTGAGTTTGACCCGGTTCGGAAGAGGGGCTTGGATTGGCGCTTTCGCTGGCAGTCGGCGTGCTAGTCGGACTTGGAGATTCAACGTTATTATTGGATTTGCCCGAGCAAGCCGTCAAGAGCATGCCAAGCAACGCGGTAACGAGAAGAAACGATGCAGCGGTTTTTTTCATGGGATTTCTCTCCTTGTTCTGTCATTTCTAAGAAGTAATCTTCTTGACATGTTATACGGACGGCACGTTCCGCCGAAAGGTTGCAGCCAATTTTATACGAGAATACGAGTACATAGGTTGAGGAGGCCATCATATGTCGAATTCGACAAAGCTGATTACAGGCTCTAACGCGCCCTTGCCAAACGAGTCCTTGCTGGAACTTACGGTGGAATGGACAAGCTCGCCGGCCGAGCTGGACGTAAGCTGTTTTATGGTGAACGAGCAGGGCAAGGTCCCGTCGGATCATTATTTTATTTTTTATAATCAAGCGGAAGACCCGGGGCGTCACGTTCGTTTTGAACCCCAAAATCCCACTTCGGTAAAATTTACAATCGACCTGAACGGACTGATGTCTTCCCCGATTCAAAAATGCGTGTTCGCGGCAACGCTTGACGGACCAGGTACGTTCTCCGAGGTGCAGGGCTGCAAAATTACGGCCAATGTCTCGGGTTCAGAGATTGCGTACGATTGCAATGAGGGCAAAGCGGAGAAGACGCTGGTGCTGGTCGAATTGTATCGGCATGGAGGCTGGTTCAAGCTTAGGGCGATCGGCCGCGGCTTTAACGGCGGGCTGAAGCCGCTTGCGGAGTCACATGGCGTAGTCGTCGACGAGCCGGAAACGGAAGCTGCGCCGGAAGTCGCGGCATCGTCCTCCGCGAGCCCGTCTGCGCAGACCTCCAGTCCGACGCCTGTCGCCGATCCGGCTCCGGTCCAGTCGAATCCGCCGGAAACGAAGGTCAACTTGACCAAAATCGATCTGTTGAAGAAAAAGGTCCAAATCTCGTTGGAGAAAAAGAGAATGGATACGATTAAGGCGCGAGTCGCAGTCGTATTCGACGCTTCCGGCTCCATGATGTCACTGTATCAGAAAGGGACCGTACAGCGAGCGTTCGAGAAGGTGCTGGCAATAGCGGCCTGCATGGACGACGACGGCGTGATGGACGTATGGTTTTTTGGCAGCAAGTCGAAAAGGACGCCTAGCGTCACGGAGAACGATTACGAGGATTACGTCAAGAAAACCTATCCATCACCGAGAGTGTTCGGCGGGCTGGGCGCCGGCAATAACGAGCCGGTCGTGATGGCGGACGTGATCAAAAAGTATACAAAAGAGGAGCCGAGCGACGTTCTTCCGACGTATGTCATTTTCTTCAGCGATGGCGGTATTTACGAGACGAAGAAAATATCCAAGCTGCTTATCGAAAGCTCGAAGACGGGCATTTTCTGGCAGTTCGTCGGCCTTGGGAACGCAAGCTTCGGCGTATTGGAGGAGCTTGACAATTTGCAGGGACGGTTCATCGACAATGCCGATTTTTTTGCGCTTAGCGATCTGGACAAAGTCACCGATGAGGAGCTGTACGATCGGATATTCAACGAGTTCCCGGGCTGGCATCGCCAGGCGAAGGAAAAGGGCATTTTGCGCTAGGGCGTGTATTCATACACGCCCTAGCGCATGTCAAGAATTGCAAGGCTCGGCGCGAAGCTTCGGCAAACTATAATTTGCATTATAGGAGGTGACACGATGTCGGAGCAGCAGATCTACATTCGATTTCCTGAGGAGACGGACGCAGCGGAATTGGCAGACCTGTACAAACGCAACAGGGAGTTCTTCGAGAGGTTTTCGCCCGGTTGCCCGGATGAATTTTATACGAAGGAGCACCAGCTTCAAGCGATCGTCAAGAGCCAGGTGGATCGCAAGGAGGATCGGAGATATTCCTTCGTCATATGCCACAAAGAGAACGAACGGATTATCGGGAATGTGGATCTGAACTTCGTGATGCGAGGAGTCCTGCAGAGCTGCATGGTCGGATACAGTCTGGATCAGGCCTACAACGGCAAAGGCTACATGACCGAGGCCGTAAAACAGGTAGTTCGTTATGCCTTCGAAAAGCTGAAGTTTCACCGAATCGTGGGAGAGGCCTCCCCGCGAAATCCCGGATCAATCCGCGTGCTGGAAAATGCCGGCTTCCATAAAGAGGGGATCGCGCGCAGCAACGTAAAAATAAACGGGGTATGGGAGGATCATCAGGTACTGGCTCTGATCAATCCGGCCGATTAGCATGATAAGCAACCAGTTACTCTAAAGATGATCGATAACAAGGTTAGAAGTGCATATATCTCCTTCCGAGGCTATACAATCCTGAAGACCGAATGGTAAATCCGTAATAGGTGATTTCAGGAGCGTATGAGGCCTTCTCCGGGAGGGGATATATGCATTTTTTTCCAATCGATTATTCAGTTCAACTCTGCTTATGGAACAGTCTCTTTCGTTTGCATTAAAGTTAAACTTGAGAAATCAAGTTTTTTTTGCGTATCCACAGATCCTAATGCAACAAATGAGAGAGAAACTGGATATTTATAGGTAGCGGCCGTTAGGAGGAGATAAGTTGTTAGAAGCGACCCTACTGCATCAATTAAAACAAGGGAAACAATCCGCATTGGAGCGTCTTATTGACATGTATGCGGGTTATGTAAGCAAAATCGTTAGAAACGTGATCGGGAGTCAGATGAAAAACGAAGACGTCGAGGAAGTCGTTTCGGACGTATTCGTATTGCTGTGGACGCATGCCGGACAGATTCGCGAAGACAGTAAAACAATAAAATCCTACCTTGCCGCTATCGCAAGAAATCAGTCTCTCAAAAAATTGCGAGAGCACGCTCCTCGAATGTATCCGCTTGATGACGATATCTTGATCGTGGAGGATTCAACGAGCGCATTCGCCGAATCGGAACAAAAGTATTTTCTCGAATGGGCGTTGTCGTTGATGAGCGAGCTGGATCGGAATATTTTCGTTCGTTATTACTTCTTAATGGAGAAGACCGCCGATATCGCCGAACAATTGCAAATGAATGAATCCACCGTGAGAAGCAGGCTTTCGCGGGGACGCGACTATTTGAGACAAGTGCTTAGAGATGGAGGCGGCTACGATGAAAATAAAAATATCCGAAATGTTTGAGCATGCGCGTATTCATGCGGATGACCTCCAGATCGAAGAAGATCCGACTATCGATAAAGACAGAATTCGGAAAATCGTTTTACATAAAATCTCTCCTAAGAAAACCTCTCGGAGGTTTGCCGTAATCGCCGTAGCTATAGTGGCCATGTTAGCGGCGGCCATTGGCGCAAATGCGGCTACCGGCGGCAAATTGTTCGGCGCGATCGTATTAAACGACAAAAACAGGCATCTTGCTGAAATGCCTGACTATGCTTCAATGACGGAGGCGTCTGCCGCGCCATCGATTAATGACGTTAATAAACCTGGTCTCAACAGCAATATCATTCATGAAGGTCAACTTCAGACCCTTAACGCCGGTTCCGTCACTAACATTGAGCTGGAGCAGAAAGACAGCTTGTTTCTTATTCCGCAGCTTCTTACCGGCAACGGAGATCTGGTCATTTTTACGAAAGAGAAGGGTGCAGGGTGGGAGCTGAAAAAAGGCGATAAGCTGTCGATCGAGTTTAATCTGGATCTGACGACGAATAGCTATTCGGATCCGAACGGCGAGTATATGGAGCTCGGATTCATCCATAACGGAGAGCTGATCAAAGGCTTCCATAGCAAGGAGAAAAGCTTCGCCTATACCGTCACGGCAGACGAAGATGGTGTATATTACTTCTATGCAGAGAATTATTCGGCCGGTAAAATTATCGTTGAAAGCGGGATTGTTGAACAACAATAAACCGCAACAGAACGAAGATGGAGGATTACAGCTATGATTTTCCCAACCGTCGAGCGGATTCAACTCGCCCCCGGGTTCTGGTCCAGCTTGCGCCGATTAGGGATAGAGGCACGGGACATAGCCCGGCAAGCGCAACTGCCGACATCTCTTATTCAACAACCTTCCTTCACTATCGAACCATATTTCGCAATCTGGCAAGCTTATTCCGATCTCATCGGCGATGTAGGCACGGCAATCGTTAAGCTTGCGACCGCCTTCGAGACGGCGCATTATCCGCCATCCGCTTTATCGACTTTCCATGCGCGCGACTACCGGGAAGCGCTGACTCGCATGTCACGTTACAAGCAGCTGTGCCGCTAACGGATTATCCAAATTTTACTTGCCGAAAATGTTGAAAAGCGATTATGGCCGCATTGTTTTTATCGCGAGCGAAGAAGCCGTTATGCCTTCCGGGCAGATGCCTCAATATGCCATGACGAAATCGATGCTGCTCTCGTTGTCCAAAAGCTTGTCCAAGCTGACGAGAGGAACCGAGGTCACCGTTAATACGATTATGCCGGGACCGACTCTCTCCGAGAACGTGCAGCAAATTATAGACGGCATCTATCCGCACGAAGAGATGACATTTGCCGAGAAAGAGCAACGGTTCATGGCTGCCAACCTGCCTCAGTCCGAAATCCAACGATTTATCAAGCCCAATGAGATAGGCAGACTGGCCACGTTCGTATGCAGTCCTCTTTCATCCGCATTTAAGGGATCACCAATCCGCATGGACGGGGGAATGGTGCCGACCATCTATTAACCGTTTACCTTAAATAAACAACGGGGGGGCTGTCCCATACATGCACGAAGCCATTCCTTCTTTCGTACGACTTTTTACTTATGAGACAGCGCCCCCGAATCAATCAATACGTTTCATACACGAGCTCGCTGTCTATTTTCAGCTGTTTATCAAAAGCGACGTAGATATACAGATTACCGGCCGGAGTATCGCCTGCATCGTAGCCTAATCGCAAGGAGCTATCCGCACTAAATTCAAGCTCGGACAATACCAGCTCATTCACATCTTCGTCGGGATGAGCTTCGGCAATCAGGCCAAGCGCGCTGCCGATTAATTCGTCCAAGTGTTCCCACGCGTTCCTGATGACAGAAGACAATCGTTTCATATCGGCTTTGGTGGCCGCTTCCGTTCTAACGGAAAGCTCATGCCCTCCGTAGCTCAGCGTAGAAGCATAGGAAGACATCGAAACATCGTATTGAAAAACTCCAACCCCTTTGACCGTATGATCCGGTTCGACAATCAGATTATCGTAATTTAACTGCTTCAGCTTGGGGTTATGGGCGGTATCCAGCTTCGTTATTTTGTTCTCCGAGCAATAAAGTTCGACCAAATGCGCATTATGGCTGAGATCCAAGCTCGCGATATGATTGTTGAAGCATCTTAATCCCCGCAGTACCGTATTCCCGCTTATGTCCAAATGCTTGAGATGATTGTTATTGCAGCGGATATCCGTCAATTCCGCACAGGTCGTTACATCCAGGCCGATTAAATAATTGTTCCCGCAATCCAGCCGGGCAAGCCGGGGGTTATGACACAGGTTCAAATCAAACAGGGAATTGTAACCGCAGTTAAGCTCCTGTAAATTTACGTTTTGCTCTACGTTCAATTCCGAAAGGATATTCCAATAACAGATCAGCTTGACGAGCATAACGTTGTGACGAACACCAAGATTCCGGATCCGGTTAAACCCGCAATCGATCGTTTCCAATAGGGCATTATCCTTCAAACTTAAGGAAGCAATTTCGTTCTTGTTGCAGTCGAGCTCTTTCAAGAGCGGATTGCGGCTTGTATCCAGCCGAGTCAGCGCGTTGTATCTGCAAGACAGCTTTTCCAAATTCGGATGATTGGCCGTATCGAGCGAGGTTAATTGGTTTGCGGCGCAATCGAGCGTCTTCAGAAGGCGATTGCGGCTAAGATCAAGTTCCGTTAAGCTGTTGAACGAGCAATCCAGTTCCTCTAGGGAGGCAAAATGCTCGATTCCTTTTAAGCTTGAATATTTGTGATTGGCAAGCTGCAACGACTCTACTCGGTCTACATCGCCGAGCAGAATCGTCCCGCGATTGCCGCAAAATGTTTCCAAGATGTAGGCTTTGAAACCGTCGTCAATGAAATCCTGAGTGATATCCAAAACGTACCTCCGATATTATAGATTCCCCAAATACGCTTTCTCCAGCTTCGCCAAGTCGAACTTCTTCATTTTCATGAACGCTTTGGTAACGCGACTGCGTTGTTCCGGAGTGCCTTCGGCCAACATTTTATCCATCCGGACGGAGGAGATTTGCCAGGAAACTCCGTATTTGTCCTTCAACCAGCCGCATTGCTCGGCATTAGGCACCGCGGACAGGCGGTCCCAATAGTAGTCGATTTCCTCCTGCGTCTCGCAGTTGATCAACAGGGAGACAGCCTCGTTAAATTGAAAGTTGTGCGAGTGCGCGCTGTCCATTGCCGTAAACCAGGTATTCTCCAACATAAAATCGCTGAACATAACGGTGCCTTCGCGGTCCGGCTCCATACCGGGTCCGTAACGAAACAGCGAGCCGGGTCTGGCATTGCGGAAGAAGGACAGATAGAATTCTCTTGCTTCCTCCGTTTTGCCGCAGTTGTCGCCCACGAACAGGAGGGAAGAGATAATCGGGGGGCGAGGCTCGCCTTCGGGATTGGTTAGCATCAGCTGCCAGGAGACGCCGTACTTGTCCTGGATCCAGCCGTATCGTTCGCTGAACGGATATTTGTCCAGCGGCATCAACGCAATTCCGCCGTCGGCAAGCTTGCCCCAAGCTTCGTCGATCATTTCTCTTGCGTTCGTCTCCCGGGAAGGATCGAAATTGACGGTGAACGAGATCGAAGGATTGATCTTGAAGTACGGTCCTGCGGAGATAGCCATAAACGGTTGTCCCCAGACGAGAAACGACACAAGATCGCATTCGCCCGAAGGAGTGTCGTACAGAACGGTCGAGCTCGTGATTCGGGAGTCCGGAAAAACGGAGCAGTAGAACTCCGCGGCGTCTTTCGCCCCTTTGTCAAACCACAGATGCGGGGTGATGGGCTGCATATCATTTTCCTCCCTAAACATGGATTTGACTTTTATTTTATCATAAAGAACCTAACGTTTCGAAATAGAGGATTATAGGTCTATGGAACTATAAAACGACTGTTGCATTTATCTAGCTGATCCGTTATATTGGATTTAGTTAGATAATCTAATTATATGCCGGGTGAGATGATGAACAAGAAAAGCAGGAGGGAAAGCGGTTTGGATCAATTGTCCAAGCTGGGGATTACGCCTTATTTGGAATTATTGGACAAGACCGCCGATGGAGAGACAAACCGAACCTCCGGCCGGCTAGGGCTGTTAATGCTATGGTTCAGCGATCATTTTCTGGATGCGGTCGATGTGGAGCTGGCGCCGTTCGATATTACCGAAAGCAAATTGGATTTGCTGCTGCTGCTTAAGCTTCACGAAAGCAGAGAATTTATTTCGCCGTCTTCGCTTGCGGACAGATTGGGAATCAGACGAGCTTCGGTGACGGCAATGCTGGACTGGCTGGAAAAACGAAGCTTGATTCTCCGCAAGTCAAGCGAACAGGATCGTCGAATGATTCATGTCAGCTTGACGTCGGAGGGACGGCGGCTGCTGGACCTTGTATTGCCCACGTTTTGGTCTGCCTGCTCCTCAATCATGAACGATCTGGATCAAGAAGAGACGATTCTGCTGGATAAAATACTGGTGAAGCTAAATGCCGGCATTGAAAAACGATTGGGGGTGGGGCGTTAAAATTTTTTTGGACATATAATTAGATTGTCTAATTATAAAAGTTGAACCAAAGATACCTCGAAGAAATAACCCAATGGAATGGAGAAAGGGAATGGTTTTGCCGCGAGTTTTGGCTTTGGGCTGCTTACCTATAAAGTTCTTATCGATCCAAGCAGCCCAAAACAACCTGTCTGAAGTCGGCAAAACCATCCCTTTTAGAATGCAATGGGCTTCCCTTCATTGGTTCAACTTATATGAACAACTTATATAAAATCGCATAATAACGAGGTGTATCCATTTGTCAAAAAACTATTCTCTTATGACTTTTATTCTTTGCTGGGCCGGAATGGTCGTTATGTCCAGTTTATATGTTACAATCCCGCTTTCCTCCGTGTTTGCCGATGCTTTCGGGATTTCATTAACGCAAGCCGTTGCGGCCGGGAGCGGATTTTCGGCGGGGTTTGCCTTAGGCTGCTTGATCTATGGCCCGTTGTCCGAAAAGTATGGACGCAAGCGAGTGATCGTGATCGGACTTGTCGCTTTAGTGCTTCTATCTCTATTGCTCGGAATGGTAAATAGCTTTACCGGGCTCGTTATTCTGAGATTCATGCAAGGCGCTGCCGCAGCTACCTTTTCTCCCGTTGCGCTTGCTTATGCCGTCGAGATGTTCCCTGCAGCCAGGCGGGTAACCGCAATCGGCTTTATCAGTACAGGATTTCTGGTCGCAGGGATTGTCGGCCAGGTGATCAGCGGCATAGTCAATCAGCAGTATGGCTGGAATACGGTGTTTGTTGTTCTCGCCGTTGTTTACGCAGCCACCCTGCTTCTGGTGGCAGTCGGTTTGCCGAGAGAGGAGACCCGATCTGCCAGCGCGAACATTTGGGATCCCATTAGACGGATGCCATCGCTCTTCAAGCAAAAAAACATCGTGTTGAGCTACATCATCGCTCTGGTGCTGTTGATGTCCTTTGTCAGTATGTACACAGTTTTGGGCAGTTATTTGGCGGGGCCTGATTTTGGCCTTGATGCGCGGCATATTTTGTATATCCGATCGATCGGCGTTGTGGGCATGCTCATTTCTCCGTTTGCGGGCATGCTGACGCAGCGATTCGGCGTACATGTCGTAATTCGCTGGGGATTAGGCGCGGCGATTGCAGCACTGGCTTCGCTTGGCCTCAGTTCGAATTTAGTTGTGATGGTTGCGACAAGCGTGGTTTTCGTAGCCGGAATCGCGGTATCCGTTCCTGCTCTGATCTCGTTGATCGGTCAGTTGGGCGGCAAATCGCGGGGAATCGCGGTTTCTGTCTATACGTTTATTCTTTTTGCGGGAACCAGTCTGGGACCGATCCTGTCCATCCGATTTATGGCATTGGGGAATTATACGCTGACCTTTTTGCTGCTTGCCGTCGTTCTCGGCGTCGGTTTATTGTCCGCATGCCTGATTCGCAAGGATTCCTCTGTTGAAGCAGGGGGATGAAACTTGCTTTAAAACTCCTTTTCATATATCTTGGTTGTATAGTATCTTTATAATCAAGATATATTTTTCGGAGGAGGACAAGACGATTGCCCCACGACAAGCATAATCAACCCACGCAGCAGCAGGAGAACCTCACCTTGCGCATGCGCGGACTTGGCGCTCGAACAGTGATTTACCAGCAAAATGTGGCATCCCGTTTGGGCTTGAATAACAGCGATTTTTTGGCGATTGATATTTTGCACGAGAAGGGTCCGATTACTGCAGGCGAACTAGCGAAATTTACCGGGCTTACGACAGGTAGCGTTACGGCGTTAATCGATCGACTTGAGAAAAGCGACTACGTCCGCAGGCAGCCTGATCCCAACGATCGTCGGAAAGTGATTCTCGTTCCGGTATATGAAAATAAGGAAGAAGTCAGCGACATTTATTTATCTCTTCACGCAGCGATGATCCAGTTGGCTTCCAGTTATGAGGATATAGAGCTTGAGCTTATTGCACAGTTCTTAGACAAAGCATGTACGGTTTTGGAGGAACAGATTCACGATCTCAATTCCAATATATCGGGGGGGAATTAAAGTGCCGGTATTGGTGCTATACGCAACGAAAACAGGAGCAACCGAGCAATGTGTAAAGGTGCTAACGGAAGAGCTCTCGGAATGCACGATTTGTAACGTTGAAGTGGAGAAGCCCAAGCTGGAAGGATTTGAGAGTGTTATTTTAGGCGCAGGGGTAAGAGACGGGAAAATCTACAAACCGCTGCGCGACTTTATCAAAAAAAACCACGAAGAGTTATTGACCAAGCGAGCGGGTTACTTTATTTGCAACGAGAAACCGAAGGAAACGGAAGAAATCATCGAGCGGAACATTCCCGGGGATCTGAAAGAGGCTGCCGTCTGCATAGCGTCTTTTGGCGGGTATAAAGCGTATGCTGCGCCGAAAGAGGGAACGGATCAGCTGAAGGGGATTTTCGTAGATAAAATAAAAGCTTTTGCCGAGATCATTAAACATCGGTAAGCTGCGGTTACAATAAACGATGAACGAGAGAAGGGCCTCGAATTCCGCTGCAAAGCGGGCGAGGTCCTTTTCCTCGTATCGTGCTTCCCGGGCAACATATGGTATAGTAGAAAATAATCGAAAAATGTAGGGAAATGCTGGCGAATCGATCAAGCAGGGGCGAAAAGGCGGTGAAAGGTGCCCCTGAGCGGGTTTGCAGACACGCCCTAGGAGGAGGAGAAATATGGGTGGGCGCAGACTTCTGAGACACGGATTCGTTCTGGCGCTGCTGCTGTCCGTCGCGCTGCCAGCGCTGCCGGCGGAGGCAGGCATGTTTGATCGGATCAGAGACATTTATAACGCCCCGGACAAGGTGGACGAGCTTCGCGAGCAGTATGAGGAAACGGCCCGCTCGCTGGAGGAGCAGCGCCGAAAGCTGACCGAGGCGGAAGCCTCGCTGGATGCCTATTCGGCCGAACAGGAGCGGATGCGGGCAGAGAACGAGCTGTACCGACAGCAGAATGAGGAGCTGCGGACGCAGAACACGCTGCTCACGGATCGGCTGGAACAGCTCGAGAAGGACAAAGCGGACAAGCAGGCCATGTATCGCAGATGGATGACGATGATCGGGGCGGCCGTTGCGCTGGTTGTCGGTTATGTGCTGTCGATCCGACTGTGGCGCTATTCCGAATGGCGGAGAAGAAAACGGCTGCGCGGAGGGATGAGAAATGCGGGTTGATGCGCCGCCGAATCTGGGACACGTTCGCATTGATCTGGACGGCGAGGAGACGTTGCAGCTGCTGCATCCGAAAGCGCTGCTTGCCTTTCATGGGGACCCGCGCCATCGCGAGGATCGCTTTATGGATCTGTCGGGGATGTATCGCAAGCGCAAGCTGATCAAGTCGGAGCTGCGCGGCCCGGCAAGCCTTATTCTCGGAATGATGCCCGGCTGCCTGATGGAGGTTGTCGACATTCCGGAGGACAGCAATTTGCTGTTCGATTTTCGCCATGTGTTATTTTACACGGATGGCATGACGATGAAAAGCAGGGTGCAGACGTTCAAGAACGCCTGGATTACCCGGGAGCTGGTACGGATGAGATTTTCCGGGCCCGGACGAATCGGCCTGCTGTCTTCCGGGTCGATCGCGACGCTGCAGCTCGATCCATACGTTCCGTTGTTCGTGGAAGCCGGCTCCCTTGTGGCCTACTCGGAAAATGCGAGCATTAAGCTGTCCGTCTACGGCAATCCTTTGGCAACCCAGCATATGAACGTGCAATGGGAGATGACGGGCACCGGTCCGATTCTGATGCAGACGGGCTTTCGCGATAGCGCTCTGGAGGACCAGATCCATAAGGACAGCATCGTCAGGAGAACGCTGCGGGAGCTTCTTCCATTTGGCGGCGTATATATTCGATAGCGGGTACGATTTGGAGCTGTTCCGAGGAAAAGTTGGGGGCTGTCTCATAAGTAGGAGCGTCAAAGATGATCGGTCATCTTTTCGTGCGACTCTCTTACTTAGGAGACGGCTCCTTGTTGTTATTTGCATGGATGAGATTCGGGATTGCCCTTTGTTCTCGTCCCCGTTATGCTAGAGTTAAAAGAGGAATTAGTCGATCCTGCCTTAATACTCGCTTCCCCTTTTCTAGGAGGTAGTTATGTCGCTATCGACGGAAAAATATTTAATGCTATTAAATCATTTCGGAAATCGGGCGATTGTTGGTGAGGAAGCCGAAGCGACGATTGAAGAGATGTCCGGCGCGCTGTACTGTACGTCTCGCAACGCGAAGATTGTGATTCGCAGACTGGTCGAGGAGCGGTTGATCCAGTGGCGGTCGGGTAGAGGAAGAGGGAACGTGTCGCGGATCGTTTTCTTGGCGGAGAAGGAGCCCTTCCTTGTCGAGAAAGCGCAGGAGATGGCCCGCAAAGGGGAATATAAGCAGGCGTTCGAGCTGCTGCATGAGTTCGGCGCGGAGTCCACGACGGTGGATCGTTTTATTATGTGGCTCAACGATCAATTCGGCTATCAATCCGAGCCGGCTCAAGGGGATGAAATGGCGGATACGCTGAGATTTCCGATGTTCGAGCCAATTCTGACGCTGGACCCTAAGCAGGTTTACTTTTCGGTCGATGCTCACATGATGAGACAGCTGTACGACCGCTTGGTCGAATACGACGCTTCCACCGGGACGTTAACGCCGGGGCTGGCCCATTATTGGGAGTCCAACCCGGAAGCGACGGAATGGACGTTCTACTTGCGCAAAGGCGTGCGATTCCACCATGGCAGGGAGCTGCAAGCGGAAGATGTTCGCTTTACGTTCGAGAGGCTGCGCGGTAACCAGCCTTCAAGCTGGCTGGTCAGGACGGTGAAGGATGTGATATGCGTCGGCTCCCGCGGGGTTCGCGTACGGCTGAACCAGCCGAACGTCATTTTTCCCAGGTTCGCCAGCTCCAACGGAATGTCGATTTTACCAAGAGAAGCGGAGGACGAGGCGTTCTGGAGCAAGCCGTCCGGGACCGGGCCGTTTCGCGTGACGAGCTTGACGAATGATCATTGCGAGCTGGCAGCCCATCGGGAGTACTATCGCGGCCGGGCGCATTTGGATCGCGTCGTCATCGCCTTTATGCCCAAGGAGACGGCCAAGCACTCGGAGAACGCCGAATGGCGTCAACTGCTGCACGGCAAGAAGTTGTACGATCGTCGGCAGAACGACAGCTGGGACAAGATTGAGGCGCTGTGCAGGGGAAGCATGCTGATGATGTGGAATTCGAGCAAGGACGGACCGCAGCAATCCATGGATTTTCGGAGGGCGTTCGGTCTCTTCCTCAATCGCAAGCAGATGATTCGCGATCTGGGCGAGGATCGGATCTATCCTGCACGGGGCTTCAGGCCAACGCTGCAAACGCCCTATCTGAACGAAGAGATGGACGAGCGCGAGGCTAGGCGGCTTCTGCTCAAATCGGGGTATAACGGAGAGGAGATCGTGATTTCCACCTACGGCTCGAACTCGTCCGACGCCCACTGGATCGAGCGGCGCTGCGCGGACTTCGGAGTAAATATCAAACTCCATTTCACGACACATGCCAGCGTTCGTAAGGAAGGCGTCTTGCCAAGCGCCGACGCGATGCTGTTCTGTCTCGTATTCGCCGTTGAGGACGTGTGCGAGATCGAGAACTACGAGCAGAACGGCAATTTTCTGAAGGAGCATCTTCATCCGGACATAGGCGAGTGGGTGAAGCGGCAGATCGACAAGACGCTTGCCGCTCCCGATCCGGCCGTTCGCCGCCAGTTGCTGGATGCGATAGAAGACCGATTGCGAGAGGAAGCGCATGTTACGTTCGTTCTTCATAAGAAGCTCAACATGTATATCCATCCTACGGTCAAGGGCGTTGGCCTGAACTCGTTAGGCTGGATCGACTTTAAGGATATTTGGTTGGAGAAATGCGATTAAACGGGCGCAAGGAAGGCGGATTCGTCGCTTTACCCGAACGGTTGCTAGGATTTCGCCCGAAATGACCCTATAATAGAAATTAGAACGAATATTGTCGGAAGGGATTGTTTGAATGAATTTTGCCAGCAGGCTTATGCAGAAGGTCAAGAGCCGGTTTGTTCAACATAAACTTAAAGCGTACACGGACAAGCTGAACGCGATCTCCGAACGGAATTTGACGGGGTGGGACGATAATCGGTTAAAGGCCGAATCGGCTAAATTAAGGGAAAAGGCGCGGTCGGGAACGGCGTTGGACGACATTCTGGTCGAAGCGTTCGCCATCGCGTCGGAGGCGGCGAGCCGAGTGCTGGGCATGCGTCCTTACGATGTGCAGATGATGGCTGCAGCGGCGCTCCACGACGGCAATATGGTCGAGATGCAGACCGGCGAGGGCAAGACGCTCGCAGCGGTGATGCCCGCTTATTTGAACGCGCTGCAAGGCAAGGGCGTGCATGTGCTGACCTTTAACGATTACTTGGCCGGACGCGATGCGCAATGGATGGGACCGGTCTATCGGTTTCTTGGGCTGACGGTTGCTTCGGTCAAGGAGGACATGACGACGGAGGAGCGCCGGCAGGCGTATGCGGCCGACATTACTTATGTGACGGCCAAGCAGGCCGGGTTCGATTATTTGCGGGATACGATCGCCATGACGAACAACGACATTGTGCATCGTCCGTTCCATTATGCGATCGTAGACGAGGCGGATTCGTTATTGATCGACGAAGCGCGCGTGCCCCTGGTCATTGCCGGGGAAGTGGCATCCGGCGGCAATGACGGAGGGCGGATGGCGAAGCTGGCCAAGGAGTTGGCGTTGGGCGAGGATTATGACTTCGACGAGAACAAGCGCAATGTTTTCCTAACCGAATCCGGCTCGGAGAAGGTGGAGAAACGGCTTGGCACAGGCAATCTGTACGAAGCGCATAACAGCAATTTATTAACGGCATTAAATTGTGCATTGCATGCGGAATCGCTGCTTAAGCGCGACGTCGATTACGTCATTCGCGACGGCAAGCTGGAAATTATCGATCCTTATACGGGACGCGTAGCGCAAAACCGCCATTGGCCGGACGGCCTGCAAGCCGCCGTTGAGGCGAAGGAAGGCATCGAGACGAAGTCGTCGGGCAAAATTCTCGGCACGATCACGCTGCAGCATCTGCTCAGCCTGTACCCGAAAATTAGCGGCATGACGGCTACGGCGCAGGACTCTGCGGACGAGTTCGAGGAGACGTACGCGCTAAGCGTCGTCCAGATTCCGCCCAATCGGCCGCGCATTCGCGTCGATCACGAGAGCCGGATCTACACGCATAAGGAAGCGAAGCTCAAAGCTCTCGTTCAGGAGATTGCGGAGGTGCATGCGACGGGACGTCCGATTCTGATCGGAACGAGCAGCGTCGAGGAATCCGATCAATTGGCGGAGGAGCTTCATAAGGCGAACGTGAGCTGCCATGTCCTGAACGCCAAGAACGACGAGAAGGAAGCGGAAATTATTGCGCGCGCGGGAGAGCTGGGCGCAGTCACGGTGTCTACGAACATGGCCGGACGCGGCGTTGACATCCGTCTCGGCGCGGGGGACGCCGCCCAAGCGGAACAAGTGGCAAGGCTCGGCGGCTTGTACGTCATCGGCACGCATATGAACGAGAGCGCGCGCATCGACAATCAGCTGAGAGGCCGTGCCGGGAGGCAGGGAGACCCTGGGTCTTCGCGGTTTTACGTCTGTCTGGAGGACGAGCTGATCAATCGGTTCGGCATCGAGAAAGCGATTCCGGCCGCTTACCGGACGGGCAAACAGGACGAGGAGCTGTCCGCTTCGGTGTTCAGCAAAAAAATGGATCATATTCAGCGCGTCGTGATGGGGCAAAATTTCGAGCTGCGCAAGACGCTGAACAAGTATTCGGATATGGTGGAGGAGCAGCGGCGCATTCACCATGACCAGCGCGAAGCGGTGCTGCACGATCGCAGCGGCATGAGCGATCGGGAGAAGCACATCCGACTGTATTTGATGGACAAGGCTTGGGCGGATCATCTGGCTTACGTCTCCTACATTCGCGAAGGCATCCATCTGGAAAGTCTGGCGAACCGCAACCCGGTCGACGAATTTCATCACCGGATCATACACGCCTTCGAGCAGATTCCGGATAAACTGGAGAAGGAGACGGTTAAGGCGCTTGGGAGGCTCGATGCCTCAGGTACCGGCGATCGTGCGGAATGGGAGCGGATGGGCTTTAAGCCGCCAGCGAGAACGTGGACCTATCTGATCCAGGATCAGTTTATGGAGAAGAAGACGAGTATTTTCAACTTCTAAACGAAGTTGTGCAAGGGAGACATCGCATGAACGTCAGAAAGATGAGATTATACGATACCGAGAACATCCATTCCGGGGACGACCGCGACGAGTTTGAGAAAGATTACGCGAGGCTGATTCAGTCTCCGGCTTTTCGTAGACTGCAAGGAAAATCCCAAGTGTTCGGCGCCGGCTCGGGAGACTACTACCGGACGCGGCTGACCCATTCGCTGGAAGTGTCGCAAATTGCCCGAGAAGTGGCTAGGCGGCTTGGCAAGTCGTATCCGTTCCTGGCGGTGAAGGAGCATCCCGGCTTGACGATCGATCCCGAGGTTGTGGAATGCGCATCGCTTGCCCATGACTTGGGCCATCCGCCGTTCGGCCATAAAGGGGAAGAGGTGCTGGATCGCCTTCTCCGCGCGGAGCACGGCCTGAAGTACGAGGGGAACGCGCAAAACTTCCGCATCCTCATGTTCCTGGAGAAGCGGGCGGGCAGCGACAGCGGCCTGGATCTGACGGCGGCGGTGCTGCTGGCGATCAACAAATACCCGTACTGCATCGACGATCCGGGGAGGAACAAAGGCATCTACCGCAAGGAATGGGAAGGCATCGAGTTTCTTCGGCAGACGTGGGGAATGCCCGAAAGCTGCGCGACGCTGGAAGCCCAACTAATGGATCTGTGCGACGATATCGCTTATTCGACCCACGATCTGGAGGACGGCATTCGAGCCGGGAAAATTTTGATGGATCGCGCCTTCTTCGAGGATGATCGGGTTGTCGCTCACGTGCTGCAGGAGATTACGGAAGACCCGAACTACTCCGCCGGCAACTGGCAGGGCGTCGATCAGGAGGCGATGGTTAAGCGCGTGCTGATCGAGTTCTACGAGCAATGGGCGCAGATCTACGTGGAATGCGAGCGCGAGCCGTCGCGAACCCGCCGGGAAATGAAAGCGCGCTGGGTACGAAAGTTTGCCAGCGAGGTCGGCATTATCGACGATGCGGCGAGCGGCTGGAAAAAGGTGACGTTCGTGCGCGAGGGGCAGCGGGATTGGGGACTGCTGCGGACGATGGAAATATTGAAGAAGCTCGCTTGGGTGACCTTGATCAAAGATTTTCGCGTGCAGAGGCTGCATAAGCGGAGCGAGGTTATGATCGAACGACTGTGGGGCAGCTTCAAAAACTACGATACCGGGCGGTTGATTATTCCCCCGGATTGGCTCTCCAGCTACGAGGCGCAGAAGGCGAAATGGCCTTGGGAGCGGCTTGCCGCCGACTACATCTCCGGCATGACGGACGCTTATGCGGAGAAGGTGTACGCCGAATTTTACGCCAGCCGCTCCGGCTCGATCTACGAACGCGATTAAAATTTTCCTTGACCCTGACATCAATGTCAGGGTTTATGCTTGTTAAGAATCGAACGCCAAGGGGGAGCAGCCATGCAAATCGGGGAATTGTCCGCCAAAACCGGAGTCAGCATACGTTCGCTCCGGTACTATGAGGAACGGAAGCTGCTGACCTCGGTCCGCGGCAGCAACGGTTACCGGGAATACTCGCCCCTTGCCGTGGAGCAGGTACAAACGATCCGGCTTTATTTGGCTTTGGGGTTGACGACGGAGCAGATTGCGAGCTTTCTTCATTGCGTGCTTAAAAATGAAGAAGCCTTCTGCCGGGAAGTGCTTCCGGTATACGAAAGCAAGCTGCGGGAAATCGATGCCCAAATTGCCGAGCTTAGTCAGATTCGCGCCAACCTGCTGGACAGAATCCGGTCGATTCGGAAAAAAGATTAGCAAGCAAAGGAGGCAAAGCGGCGATATGATTCGAGTTAACGATGCGAACTTAACGGAAAATCTTCCGAGCCAGGGCTTGGCGCTCGTCGATTTTGGAGCGGTCTGGTGCCCGCCCTGCAAAATGCTTAAGCCGATTATGAACGAGATCGGAGCCGAGTACGGGGAGAAAGTCACCGTGCTAGAAGTCGATTGCGACGAATCGCCGGAAACGGCATCGACGTATGGCGTCATGTCGATGCCGACGGTGCTGCTGTTTCGCGACGGACAACCGGTCGAGAAACTGGTCGGCTTCAGACCGAAATCGGCGTACGAGAATTTGCTCGCGAAATATGTTTGAAAAAGCTGGGCTTCAAAAATGAAATGAGAACCTACCCTTGGTGTAAAAACTTGGGGTAGGTTTTTTGCGATACAGCATGCCGGAGCCTGTGATATCATGGTGTTGATACTGATCCTAATATAGGATAGCGGTGATAAAAAATGAATATTCGTCATTTTGAGAACGAGATAGATCGCACGATTTTGGAAAGAGGCTATGGTTACTACATAGAAGGGAATATACTGGAGGTTCTCTGCCAGGGAAAGAATCAATACTTTGTGCAGGTTGAAGGCAGCGAAGTATACGAGGTAGAGATAACAATCGACGAGAGCGGAAGGATTGAGCGCTCTGTTTGCGATTGTCCGTATGACCTGGGCTCGGTTTGCAAACATGAGGTTGCGGCTTATTATGAATTGCGCGACATTCTCGACGACGATAGCGACATAGAGGTTATACAAGGACCGGCAGTCACGCATCCGAAATTGGCAGAGGTCTTAAGCGCGCTCTCCAAGGAGCAATTAATTGAGGTTATCGTAGAGATGGCACAGCAGGATGGCGTCTTGAAAAATAGCCTCATTTTAAAATATTCTCAAGGCAGCGATGCCGAAGAGCTTGATAGATGCAAGAAATTGATCGCAGCTATCGTCAAAAAATATACGGGCAGGGGCGGTTTTATAGAATACCGGAAAGTCGGCAGTTTTGCGAAAGAGATAGCTGAGGTGCTGGAGAAGGCCTGGGAAACCGAAAACGTACTTTTGACGACGGATATAGCGTGCCTTGTGCTGGTTGAGGCTGTAGAAGCTTTCCAGTATGCGGACGATTCCGACGGTGACATCGGCTGGCTGGCGGACGAAGCGGTGGATCAACTACATGAGGCGCTAGCAGAAAATTCCAACTGGGAGCCGGAATTGAGAGAGCGGTTATTTCGGAAACTGTTGCAGGAGAGCGAAAGAACGACCTTCGATGACTGGGAGGATTACAGAGTTGCTCTTCTGGGCATGTGTGCTAAGTTTGCCGATGTTGAAACCTTAAGAAATGCGCTAAAAGCGAATATAGAAAATCTCGTACACGCATACGCAAGCCAAGAATATCAGAAGTATACGAGTGAAGCTTTACACGGAATATGGCTTGGTATTCTTCGGGAATATGGTTCTGCGGAGGAAACGGAGCAGTTTATCGTAGCTAATCTCCACTACGGCTCCTTTAGGGAATCGCTCATAACCAAGTATAAGCAAGAGAATGATTTCGATCGTGTTGTAAAATTGGCTTTGGAAGGTGAGGAGCTGGACAAGGGTCATGCCGGGCGGATATTAAAATGGCAAGAAATCAGATATGCCGCCTATCGTGAGTTGCAGCTTAAGGAAGAACAGATGAGGTTGGCCGAACAGTTGCTGCTTGCTGGCAAGTTCGAATATTACCGCGAACTTCAACAGTTAGCTGGAGAAGAGCGGGAAACGTAATATGAGAAAAAAAGAGCAACGTCGGAAAACGAATGATTAGGATTAATCGATATATTTAAACCCAATTTTTTGTTGTCAACGCGAAGGATGTTGCCTATGATGAAGTGGAATGAAGAAGGGGGACAAACGATGAAAATCGATCTTGGCAAACGAACCGCGCTCGTAACCGGAGCAACCGGGCAATTGGGAAGGGTAATGGCACGCACGCTGGCGCAGTGCGGCGCGAACGTCGCGATTCATTACCGCAGCAGCGAGGCTCAAGCGGTTGCTCTGCAGGAGGAATTGACCGGCTTGGGCGTGAGATCGGCAATCGTAAAGGCGGACATTACCGATCTGCAGTCGATTATCGACATGAAGCGGGAGATTGAAGCCAAGCTTGCGCCGATTGACATCGTGGTCGCCAACGCGGTTGTCCAATACGAGTGGACAAGCATATTAGAACAGGCCCCGGAGGATTATGCCAGCCAGTTCGACTCTTGCGTTATGCAAAGCGTCTACTTGGCCAAAGCGTTCGCTCCCAGCATGATCGAGCGGAAGTGGGGCAGATTTGTCGGTATCAACACGGAATGCGCGATGCAAAATTTTCCGACGCAATCGGCGTACGTGGCGGGCAAACGTGGAATGGACGGCATCTATCGCGTGCTGGCCAAGGAAATCGGCGAGCACGGCATTACGGTGAACCAAGTCGCTCCGGGCTGGACGATCAGCGATAGAGATCGGAAGAACCATACCGAGCGCCAACAATCGTATGAGCAGAGCGTTCCACTAAAGCGCAGGGGCACGGACCAGGAAATCGCCAATGCGGTCGCTTTTCTGGCATCCGATCTTGCAAGCTTTACAACAGGAGCATATCTTCCGGTCAACGGCGGCAATGTAATGCCGTCTATCTAATCTATCGGATGGGCGGAGGGGCGGCATGGATATAAGTTCGCATCGAGCTAGCAATGGCAAGATTGAAATCCATTATCTCATCTCGAACGGCCAGGATACGTCGGTTCCTCTGCTTATCTGTCCGGGTTTATCGGAGACCGCCGAGGAATACGTAGAGCTGATGACCTATTTGTCTCCCCGGAAATGCGTAGTGCTGTCGTTTCGAGGACGCGGTCAGAGCGATACTCCGGAGAACGGGTACGACTTGCAGCACCACGTTTCGGATATCGCGGCCGTCGTCGGGGATGCGCAGCTTAACCGATTTCATCTGTACGGGATTTCCCGTGGCGTGGCTTATGCGCTCGGCTACATGGAGAAGCATTCCTCGGGAGTCATGTCTGTCATCCTTCAGGAGTATCCAGCCGAGCATAGGGCGATGCCGGAAGGCTGGGCGAAAGATTACATAAACAGGTACCAGGTCCAGTTCTCTCGACAGCGCCATATTCGTCCCGAAGCGGTTAGAGGGATCGAGCGGGAATCCACGCAGCTTCGCCTATCTAAAGGAATCAACAAGAAGCTGCTAGTGTTGCGCGGAAAGCTGGAAGACAGTTTGCTCAGCGATGAGGACTGTCGGCGATACGAACGCTTATGCACCGAGGCGAGCTTTGCCTTATTCGAACACTCCGGTCACGATCTGCGGCATTTGGAGAAAGAGCTGCTGTACCGGACGATTGGGGACTTTATTTTATAATACCTCGAAGAGATGACCCAATGGAATGCAAGGGGCTTCCCTTAATTGGTTCAACTTAAATAGTTCCGGCAAAATAAGACTAATGCAATGGAGGACAGCTTCAACATGATACAGGCGTTTATTTTCGATATGGACGGCGTTATTATCGACAGCGAGCCTCTGCACTTTGCAGGCGATATCGATACGATGCGGCATTTGGGCGGAGAAATTACGCAGGAGGAGCTGGAACGGTTTGTCGGCATGACTAATCCGGAAATGTGGAAGATCATCCGCGCCGAGCGAGCGCTAGTGCAAACGGTGGATGAAATTATCGCGTATCAGCTCGCAGGTAAAATCAAGGCGCTTGAGGAAAGCGCCTATGAGCCGATCGACGGCATTCCGGAGCTGCTGGAAGAGTTAAAGCGGCGCGGCATTCCGGTAGGAATCGCTTCTTCGTCTGCAAAGGATTTTATTCTTGCCGTGCTGGCGAAATTCGGCATCGCGTCCTACTTCTCCTGCGTCGTCAGCGGGGAAGAGGTGGACCAAGGCAAGCCGGCGCCGGACGTCTATCTGGAAGCCGCCAGACAGCTAGGAGCGGACCCGAGCCGCTGCGTTGTGCTTGAGGACTCCCGGAACGGCATCATTGCGGCGAAAACGGCAGGGATGGCGTGTATCGGCTACGTCAATGAAAACTCGGGCAACCAGGATTTGTCCGCTGCCGACCGGATCGTTCGTTCAGTTAGGGAAGTATCGATCGACGCGTTGTAATTATTGGCGACATGGCATTCCGAGCGGTATAATCAAGCCATGAAGCAGATTTCATTACATCGAGACATTTCCGCTTGGGGGAAGTTCCATGCAGCAAATCTTTGAAATCGTAAATGCCGCTAGAGACGATCTTGAACGAATCGTCGCCATCTACAATACAACGATCGCCAGCCGCAGCGTGACCGCCGATCTTGAGCCGGTGACGCTGGAGGACAGAATAGCATGGTTTGAAGAGCATTCGCCCGGGCATCGTCCGATCTGGGTGATGAAGGAGGGCGGTGCGACCGTCGCCTGGCTCAGCTTCTCCAAGTTCAACAGCCGAGCCGCTTACGACAGTACGGCGGAGATTAGCATTTACATCGATCCCGAATATCGATCCAAGGGGATCGGAAGCTTGTTTTTGCGTAAAGCGATCGAGGAGTGCCCGCGTCTGGGTATTCGCAATATTATCGCACTGGTGTTCGGACATAACGAGGCGAGTCTTGCGCTGCTGCGGAAGTTCGGTTTCGAGCAATGGGGGCTGCTACCTGGCGTAACTACGCTGGACGGCATCGACCGGGACGTCGTCTATATGGGGCGGAAGGTGGCGGCTCCTTGATCAAGGAGGTAACGAAGTGACGCTGTTTATCGCCATCGTGCTAATTATCGGTTTTGCGGGCATCATCGGCAATCAATATTCCGGCTTGCAAAGAATGACGCAGATGCAGAAGACGCTGGAGGAAATCCGCGACGAGCTGCGCGGTAAGAACGGTTGAACGGCCGGCTTAGCCAAACAAGGACCGAGCGACGGGAGGGAGACTCATCTCCATATCCCAATCGCTCGGTCCTTGTCGGTTAATACGGACAAATTTAGAATACTTTAGTTGTCCAGGTCTCGCAGTTCCACACATCGGTCGCGACTTCGCGATAAAACTCCGGTTCGTGGCTGATGAGCAGGATACTGCCTTTATAAGCCTTCAGAGCGCGCTTCAGCTCGTCCTTGGCGTCGACGTCCAGATGGTTGGTCGGTTCGTCGAGCACAAGCAGGTTGGTCTGCTTGTTGATCAGGTTGCACAGCCGAACTTTCGCTTTCTCGCCGCCGCTCAGCACGGCCACCTTGCTCTCGATATGCTTGGTCGTCAGGCCGCACTTGGCGAGCGCCGCGCGAACCTCGAACTGGGTCATCGCCGGGAAGTTTTGCCACACTGCTTCGATACAGGTTTCATCGGCCACGTTTTTGATCTCCTGTTCGAAATAGCCGACGAACAGGTTATCGCCCCGCTTCGCTTCTCCCGACAGAGCCGGCAGTTCGCCGAGCAGGCTGCGCAGAAGCGTCGTCTTGCCGATGCCGTTGGCGCCGACGAGAGCAATCTTCTGGCCGCGCTCCATCAGCAGGTCGATCGGACGACACAGCGGCTCGTCGTAGCCGATGACGAGGTTTTTCGCTTCGAAGATCAGACGTCCCGAAGTGCGCGCTTCCTTGAAGTTAAATTCCGGCTTCGGCTTCTCGCGGGCGAGCTCGATGACGTCCATGTTGTCGAGCTTCTTCTGGCGGGACATCGCCATATTGCGCGTAGAGACGCGCGCCTTGTTGCGGGCGACAAAATCCTTCAGATCCTCGATCTCCTGCTGTTGACGCTTGTAGGCCGACTCCAATTGCTGCTTCTTCGCTTCATGCAGTTGCACGAAGTTGTCGTAATCTCCAACGTAGCGGTTCAGCTCTTGGTTGCCCATGTGGTATACCAGGTTAATGACGCTGTTGAGGAACGGAATGTCGTGGGAAACGAGTATAAAGGCGTTCTCGTAGTTTTGCAGGAAACGCGTCAGCCAAGTGATATGCTGTTCGTCCAAGTAGTTGGTCGGCTCGTCAAGCAGCAAAATGTCCGGTTTCTCCAGCAGCAGCTTGGCGAGCAGCACCTTCGTGCGCTGACCGCCGCTTAGATCGTGCACGTCGCGGTCAAGGCCGATGTCGCCCAGTCCGAGGCCGCGGGCGATCTCCTCCACTTTAGCGTCGATCAGATAAAAGTCGTTGTTCGTCAAAATGTCCTGAATCGTGCCGACTTCCTCCAGCAGCTGCTCCAGCTCGTCCGGCTCCACGGAGCCCATTTTCTCATACATCCCGTTCATTTCGGCTTCCAGGTCGACCAGATAGCGGAACGCCCCGCGCAGCACATCGCGAATCGTCATTCCTTTCTCCAATACGGAATGCTGGTCGAGGTAGCCTACGCGCACTTTTTTCGCCCATTCGACTTTGCCGGCGTCCGGCTCCAGACTGCCCGTAATAATGTTCATAAACGTCGATTTGCCTTCGCCGTTGGCGCCGACGAGTCCGACGTGTTCGCCTTTGAGCAGGCGAAAGCTGACGTCGTTAAAGATGGCCCGGTCTCCGAAGCCATGGGATAAGTTCGTAACGGTTAATATGCTCATTAATCAGACACCTTTTCCTTTATTGACACACTAACTTCCATTATAAGCGGTGAACGGAGGAAAACTCAACGATTTCGATTGTCGGCTGTCGAACTGTTATAATAGAGTAAAATATAAAGGGGGAGTTACCTTTGAAGCTGAGAGCGTTAATTGCATTGCTGGCATTGACCGTTGCCGGTTGCTCGGGGGGAAACAACGATTCCGGCTCGCCTCAGGCCAGCCCAAGCGCCGTTAATCAGGAGTCGCCGCCAGCCTCCGTGGCGGAGACGGAATCGCCTTCCGCGACGCCAAGCGCTTCGGAGACGCCCGACCCGTCCAAAGCGAAAGCGATGCTAAATATGGAGGGGCTGAACGCGCTGTTCGGTTTTGCCGACGAACAGGGAACAAAGCTGATGGCGCTGACCGACGAAATAGAACCGGGAGCGGCTGAGAAGAGCGATCTGAAAGGCTACAAGCTGGCTATCGGTGAAGGGGGCGGTCAAGTGCTTAGCATCCGTTATGCGAATCACCAAGACAGATCGGAGCAGGATAACGGCCGTCAGTCCATGTACAACTTCGACAATATGGCTGGAGATATCTATGCGATAGAAGAGGGGAAGGCGACGCCGAACGAGAGCTACATTCTCGTATCCCCGGAGCAGTTCGACATCGATGCGCTCATTCCGCTCAAGCCGGCTGCCGATCGCGCGCTGCCCGACGATATCGCCAAGAAAATCGCGGAAGAGAAGGAACGGGCAATCGAACAAGGCTGGCTGCTCGCTCACGCCCAGGACGGTCAACGAATCTACGTCGTTCAGTTTGAGCGTCAGGGCGAGAACATGCTGGCCAGCCTCGTATGGCAGGAGGGAGAACGACTCGTCTTTATGGACTATCCGGCGACCTATAACGATAATTCTGCTTGGCGGGTCGATGACGGAGGAGAGATCTCTCCGGATATGTTCCGCTTCCTCTTCGCCGCTCGAAGCGCCGACGACGGCATTGTTCTCGGCGTGCAATGGATGGGAGCGGAAGGAGAAAATCTGAGCATTCTAAGTTCTTCGGGCGATCGCTTCGAGAAGAGCGGCATCTCCGGCGGCCGTTATTTATCGCCTATTTGAGCTTATGGTAGCCCTTGTCTCCGAACGGTTGAAGCCGCTCGATCCATTTGGTCTCGAGCTGCTTTAATTCGTCCTTGATATTCACGAACGGATTGTCGCTCGGCTCCAGTACTTCCAGCACTTCCATGGCGAAGGCGTCCGCGCCGTATTCAGTCCATTCCCGCTGGAGCTCCTTGTTCGGATAAGTGCCGAGGCTTAAGCTGCCGGCTCTTCCGTTCAGGGACTTCAGGTTCGGGGTTGTGTCGACCAGCACTTTGCCGTTGATTTTATTGCGAATTTGGTAGACCCCGGCTTCGATCTTAATTTCTTTATATTGCTCCAACAGCCGGGCGCGTTCTTCTTTGCTTAATTTGTTCATTGCAGTTCGCTCCATTCTTTAAACTTTGAGCCAGTAGGCGCTGCCGTCCAGCTCGCGATCCATAAATCCGTATTCGATCAAGTACCTTCTGAGGACGGCGTAATCCTCGTAAGCCGTCAGCAAAATTTCGTTCACTTCTTTCTCCGAGTAAACCCGACCGTTCTCGAACCGCTTGGCCAGCTCGGTCAGGACGATCACCTTGTGCTTCTCTTTAATAGAGAACTTGCTCAGCTTGCCGTCGCGGCCATCGGGAAAATAGGCATCGAGCACGCCCGCCGCTTCGTCCGCCGTAATATGATAGCGTTCGTCGACCATGCGTGCGGTTTTGTGGACATTGACAATGTCAGGGGCATGGCGGTCCTTTTCCTTCAACAGCTCCATCAGAGCCAGATATACCTTCGCCTGACGTTCCTTCTCCTTCAGTACGAATCGATGATTGCGAATCGTAGAAGCGCTGCCGATTCCCAGCTCCGTGCGGACCTCGTCGTCCGATTTGCCTTGATAGAACAGACGCAGCAGGCTGTTCTGGTGGTCGGTCAACCCGGTAAGCTTCTTGTCCAGGTCAATCAAACAGTCGAATACCGAGCCGTGGTCCTTGCCGATATGACGCCGCATCGCTTTCTCCGCATCGTAATAGCCGCCGTCATCCGGATAGATAACGCCAAGCTCGGTCCGTATGCCGCACAGCAGGCAGGTAAAATATTCTCCCTCGCGTACATAGCCTTGCTTCAGCTCTTCCACAGAGCTGCTCCAGAAAACATCCGTAATGCTCATTTAGCAAACACATCCCAATAATGTCTGTATTTATAATAGACAATATACAACAATGTTTGCCTTCAGTCAATGAAGATGGGCTGGGGCCGGAGCGGACGGAAGACGCGGATATAGACCCGGATAGCGGCCGAAGGTATAATCAGGAGAAAAACAGTGGAGGTTCTGACATTGAGTACATACTGGAGCGAATTAACGACATCCTTGGAGCCTTATGTGCCCGGGGAGCAGCCGAAGGATCGGACATACATCAAGCTGAACACGAACGAGAACCCGTACCCTCCGTCCCCGAAAGCGTTGGAAGCGATCCGAGAAGCGGCCGGAGCGGACTTGCGTCTGTATCCCGATCCGTCCTGCGATGCTTTGCGCGAGACGATTGCAGCCTATTACGGTTTTGCGAAGGAGCAAGTGTTCGTCGGCAACGGCTCGGACGAAATTTTGGCGTTTGCTTTTCCGGCCTTCTTCTCGGCCAATCGCAAGATTCTATTCCCGGACATTACCTATTCCTTTTACCCGGTCTATGCGCAGCTGTATGGCATTCCTTATGAGACGGTACCGACAGATGAACAATTCAGAATCGATCCGAAGACGTATGCGGTAGAGAACGGAGGCGTTATTTTGCCGAATCCGAACGCGCCGACCGCACGTTTTTTACTTGTTAATGGCATTAAAGAAATTCTCGAAGCAAACAAAGAACAAGTCGTCATTGTCGATGAAGCTTACATTGACTTCGGCGGAGAATCGGTTGCGCCCCTCATTGCCGAATATCCGAATTTGCTCGTCGTTCAGACGCTGTCGAAGTCAAGATCGCTGGCGGGATTGCGAGTAGGCATGGCGCTAGGTCATCCCGACCTGATCGAAGGGCTGAACCGGATCAAAAACTCGTTTAACTCCTATACGTTGGACAGGCTGGCATTGGCGGGAGCGGTCGCCGCAATCGAGGATCGGGACTATTTCGAGGAGACGAACCGGAAAGTCGTAGCGACAAGGGACAGAACGACCGCGGCGCTGCGGGAGCTCGGCTTCGAGGTTATCGATTCGTTGGCGAATTTCGTCTTTGTTACGCATCCGCAGAAGGAAGCTCGGGAGCTGTTTGCGCTGTTGAAGGAACGGGGAATTCTGGTGCGGTATTTCAACAAGCCGAGGATCGACCGGTATTTACGCGTAAGCATCGGCACAGACGAAGAAATGGACGCTTTGTTGGACATGCTGCGGGACATCTCCGTTTAAAAGGCGGGAACTGATTTATCTATTGATTACAGGAACAGGGGCTGTCCCGTAAGCAGAGTTGCTTAAGGGACAGCCCTTGTAATGTTAAACCTACAAGTGGGAGAAGGGCTCTGCCTCGGACGAAGCGTCGACAGACTGAGCGGCGACGACCAGAGCTTGGAGCCGGTCGCTGTCCATCGGTCGTCCCAGCAGGTTGCCCTGGGCGAACTGACAATCGTTTTTCTTGTAGAAGGCGAGCTGCTCGTAAGTCTCCAGCCTCATGGCGACGATATCGCATTGCAGCTGCTTGATCGCTTCGAACAAGGAATCGCTCAGCTCTTCATTGGAGGAAGCTAGCTTTTCCTGCAGCAGAGTGTTGTCGATTTTGACGGACTGAATAGGCAGCTTACGCCAATGGATTAGCGTGTCCGCTTCCATCTTGTAATCGTCAATCGTCAGCCTGACGCCCAAAGCCTGAAGGCGCTTCATCGGCAGCTCGGCTTGCTCGAGAAGCCCGGAAAGCGCTTGCTCCGCGATTTCGAATTCCAGCCGATGCGGCTCTATTCCAGTATCGGCGAGCGCCTGCTCGACGATTGCGGCTAACCCCGGGTCCAGCAGCTGCGAAGCCGACAGGTTCACGGAGATCGTCATGGAGGAGGGCGCAGGGATTGCTTGCGCAACTGTCATGCAAGCTTGGCGGATCACCCATGCGCCGATCGGAAGCAGCGCTCCCGTCTGGTCGGCGATCGGGATGAACTCTTCCGGTTCAACGCTCCCCAGCTCCGGATGCTGCCAACGAAGCAGCGCTTCAAAGCCGCGCAATCTCCCCGAGCGAACCTCGTACTGAGGCTGATACTGCAAATACAATTGCTTCTGCTGCAGCGCGGTACGGATATGGACTTCGATCATCGTGCGGCGACGAATCTGCAAGGTCAACCAATCGTGATCGTGTACGGCTTGCTGAAGACCCGAAGCTTTGGCATGCTGCAGCGCCGCGTAGATTCGCTGAAGCAGCTCGTCTACGGCAATGTCCTCCTCGGCACACGTCGTCACCGCGATACGGGGAGTCAAGTGATATAGCCTCTTATTAATCCAATAAGGCGACGATAACAAGGTTTGCAATTCGTCCCACGTTCCCGGCGGTACGTAGGGCAGCTTCCGGGTGGGGGAACCGGTCATCGCAATCAACAGTTGCTCGCCTTCAAGCCAGCACGCCGCAGAGTGACTCGACAGCCAGATCTGCAGGCGCTGAACGACCTGATGGCGCAGATGGGTTCTGGACAGCTCGCGGTTCAAGCGCTGCACGGTCTCTCCGTCGATATCGAGCAGGGCCAGGCAAAAAGGCGTACGCGCTTGAATCCAGCCGCTCAGTTGCTCTCGAAAGAGCTTGGGAGACATCACCTTATTCATATCTTCGATTCCGTTGCGCCGCTTTCTTGTCCATTCCGAGCTGATGAAGTAATGGACGAGGACGGAGAAGACGGGAAATAGAAGAAACATGCTGGGCGTGTAGCGCTGCAACCAGCTTGAGCGCACCTCTTCGGGCAAAATGACGGCGGCTACTCCAAAGCCCATGATAGAGACGAGGACGCCAAACAGCACGGGATGTATAAAGTAAAGGCGGCGATCGGGATCCTGCGGACGGTATCGCCAATAGGCGAGTCCGATGGCAGTGGCGAGCAGAATGGTCGCGATTCCGGTCTCCATACCCGCTCCGCCAATAACGATCCGCACGCCGATCATTCCGGCATCGGATACGAGTGCGGACAACGGACCTCCAAGCCAAGCGGCCAATCCGGCGACAATGAAATACATCGGAGCAAGCGTGCCGGCTTGTTCATGCAGCGGAAACAGCATTGTCGATATGCCGGCGGCTCCGAACAACAAACCGTATATTCCGTTTCTAAGAGCGATTCTCCGGTGAATTCCGGCAGGAACCAGGCGATAACCAATGACGAGAAATAAGATGACGACAGCCATATGCTGCATGAGATCGATTAGGCTAAGCCAATTCATTAACAGTTCTCACTCCCCAAGCATAAACGGCATTCGCAGTTGTCGGTCATATCGGAAAGGTGGGGGACCGCGAGCTTTAGAAACCCCCTCTACAGTTTGACTGTTAAGCGTTAAGGGGATTACGGGAAAAGTATTAAGGAAAGTGTTAGGAAAAAATGTGTGTCGTTAACAAATGAAAAGAACTTCCTGTTCGCGCCGGTAAGCGGAATAAGGAAGTTCTTCTCATTTCGTTATGTAGTCGATAAGTTCATGGATTCATGAATTTGTAACCGACGCCCCAGACCGTTTTAATAAATTGCGGTTCTTTAGGGTTTTTCTCCAGTTTGCGTCTCAGGTTCGTGACATGAACGTCAATGGCCCTGTCGTTAATGAAGGAATCGATACCACGAACGGCGTTAATCAATTCTTCACGGCTGAAAACACGGTTCGGATGCTGATAGAAGAGCTTCATAATTTCGTATTCGGAGAACGTCGTCTCGATATGCTCGCCGTCGAGCACGATCGTGCGCCGCTCCAAATCCAGAGTCAAGCCGCCGCTAGAGGAGGGCGGGGCATGGTGCGAATCGTGCTGCGGCAGTGAAGCGGGAGCTTTGACGCCGCCAGGGATTAAGTTCATCGTTCGCCTTAACACGGCTTCCATACGCACCTTGAGCTCTTGCATGCTGAACGGCTTGACGAGAAAGTCGTCCGCTCCGTAGCTGATCGCCTGAATCCGCACGGTAACGGACGGCTTCATGGAAATGACGATGATCGGCACAGCGGTCAGATGTCTGAATTCGGCGCAAAGCTCTGTTCCGCTCGCGTCGGGAAGCATCAGATCGAGCAGCAAAATATCCGGTTTAAAGGTGTCGAGAGCGTGCTTGCCGTCTCGTGCGGTTTCAACGCGCTGAACGTCGAAATTTTCTTCGGTGAGGTAGAGGGTGAGCATCTCTCCGATGATAGGATCATCTTCAATTACAAGCACTCTCGTCAACGTCATGTCACACCCTTTTAAATGAAATGTTAGGAATATTCATATTTTGCTAACATTTGCCTCGCCTACTTATTATATAACGAGGTTTGTCGTTCGTCTAACTCCTTTTTTGTTCAAGCAGGCGATTTATCGTCTCCAAGCCGGTCTCAAGCGAACGATGGAGCTGCCGCTCCGCTTCCGCGACCTGTTCGTCGCTGCGCAGCGAACGCTCCAAACCTGCTGCCGCTTCCTGAATGGCCAAAGCTCCGAGATGCCCGGCCGAACCGCTCAGCGAATGCGCAAGGCGGATCGCGTCGTTCGTCTTGCCGTCCTCACGCAGCCGATCGAGCTGGTCGTGAAAATCGGAATATTGCGCGATAAATTTATCCAGCAGTCTCATGTATAGCTGCTCCTTGCCGCCGACTCGCTGCAGGGCTACGCCTGCTTCCAAATCGGGCGCATTGGGCCATGATTCCGCACCGGCGATCGAAGCGATGCTGGCCGACTCTGAGAAGGACACGGGCGCGCCGGGCAGCCATTTGGCAATAACGGAATAGAGAAGGACGGGCTCGATCGGCTTGGTCACAATATCGTTCATGCCTGCTTCGCGGCAGCGGACATGCATCTCGGGCGTTACGTCTGCCGTGACCGCGATAATCGGAAGACTCTCTTCTCCGCGAAGCTGTCGGATGCGAGCCGTAGCCTCGATCCCGTCCATGTCCGGCATATGCAAATCCATTAAAATCAAATCGGCTTGAGTCTGTCCCGATTCGACGAGCGCAACCGCCTCTGCTCCGCTTTCCAGCAATAAAGTGCCATAGCCTTGCGAGTTCAGCAGCTGGTTTACGACGATGCGGTTGATTTCCTGATCGTCGACGACCCAGATGCGCGAGCGCGTTTCCACAGCCGCGGCGGTCTTCCCAGGTTTACCGCCGTCAAAGCTCGGAGGAGGGAAAACGCTCATAGACGGCATTAGCGAGGCGTTTGTTATCACTTGAAGCGCTTGGCGAATCGGCACAGCGGAGCATGGCTTGACCAGCACGACTTCGGGACGGTAGACGTCGGCAAGCTGGTAGAGGGCGTCGCGCCCGGAAAGCGTTGTGGATGCGATCGCCTTTACTCCGGCTGCGTTAAGCGTATCTTTCCATTCCATCCACGTCTCTTCTCCGTGCATGTCGCCGCACTCCATGTCGATGACGATCGCATCCCAGCGAGATTCCTGCAGCAGCAGCAGAGCCTGCCGCCAAGAAGACAAAGCGACCGTCTCGCATCCGAATGAAGTGAGCAGTACGCGCCAATGCTCGGCGACTTGGTCGTGATCCTCAAGAACGATCACTTTCAATCCCGGAAATTGCGGCTTCATCGCAGTTGGCTGCTCCGGATTGACAGGAAACGTCAGCTCGAAGCCGAATTCGCTCCCGACCTGATACTCGCTTGCGACGGAGAACGTTCCGCCCATCCGCTCGACAAGCGTGTGGGAGATCGCCAGACCGAGTCCGGTTCCTCCGTATTTGCGGCTTGTTTTCTCATCGGCTTGCATGAAAGGCTTGAACAAGCGTTCGCGCTGATCCTCCGTCATGCCGATGCCGGTATCTTTCACGGAGAATTTAAGCTTTGCTTTCCGATCGTCGAGTTCGAGGAGGGAGACGGAAAGCTCAATCAATCCGCTGTTCGTAAACTTGATCGCATTGCTGCCCAAATTAAGCAAGATCTGCTTTAGCCGAGTAGGGTCCCCGATCAGCCCGTCGGGAATGCTCGGGTTCGCGCGAATAATGATATCGACCGGCTTCGGCCCGATTAGCACGGAAAACAGCCCGCTCAGCTTATGCAGCAAATCTTCGAGCTCGAAAGGCACGTTCTCGAGAGTCAGCTTATCCGCCTCCAGCTTCGAGAAGTCTAAAATGTCGTTAAGCAGTCTAAGGAGGTTATCGGAAGAGACCGCAATCTGCTTTAAGTAGTTCGCCTGCAAATCGGTATGCTCCAAACGCTGAAGCAGATGGGTCAAACCGATAATGCCGTTAAGAGGCGTGCGAATCTCGTGGCTCATCCTCGCAAGGAAGGAGCTCTTCGCTTCGTTAGCCCGGTCGGCTTCTTCCTTGGCGCCCAGCAACTGTTGCTGAATTTCCTTCTGTTGTGAAATGTCCCGTGCGATCGCCGAATAGTAGATTTCTTTCTCGTTATCGGCTTGGTGGGCCACGACGGTAATGGAGGTGGTCAGAATAGAGCCGCTTGCGGTTATAAAGTCGATTTCTCCCTGCCAATATCCGTGGGTCCGGGCCTCCGACAAGCCTTCCGCAAACCGAACCGTCATCGAGATGGTCATATACCGATTAAGACCATTGTTATCCTCGCTTAACTCCGCGATATCGAGAAAGGCGAGACCGGCTTTATTCAAATAGAAGATTTGACCGCGCACGTCGAAGGATGCGATCATATCGTGCGCGCTGTCGGTAATTTCGAAGAGCCTTGTATTCGTCGCGACCGCTTGTTTGATCTCGCTAATATCTCTGGCAATGAGAACATAACCTTTGGCGGCTCCGTTCGGATGGCGGATAATGCTCGTGTTCAACGATACGAGCATGCGTTCGCCGTCGCGGTTAATCCATATCCATTCCCAGTCCGGCAAGAAGCCCTTGCTCGGCATCAGGAACAGCACGGATTCGTCCGGATTCACATGAGTCTGCAGCTTGTTCGAATAATAGGTCGCGCGTTCATACAGCTGTTGCTGATCGTGCCAGACCAGCAGCGCTTTTCTTCCGATCACTTCCCGTTCGCCGTAGCCCAGCATCTCCTCCGCGCGCTGGTTAAAAGAGGTAATGACAAAATGGGAATCCGTTACGATCATAGCATATTGATTGTGCCGGATGAAAGCTTGATAGGGCTCGAACAGCTCCTGCAGGTTATCGATCATGCCGTTAACGGAACTGGCCAGCATGCCCATTTCATCTTCGCTCTTAAGGGTCACCGGGCGGGGGTAGAAATTTCCTGCCGCCACTTTTTGCGTCACGGCTACGACCTGCTTCAGTCGGCTTAGAACCGAACGATTCATTACGATGTATAGGAACAGTCCCAGAAAAATTTGCGTGACGGCTATCAGAGCGGCGTTCAGCCATAGTGAACGCCGCAGCGGCGCTTCGAACTCGCTCTTCGACACCGAGTAGACCGCATACCACTGCGTGTCCGGCACTTTTATGTAAAACAGCTTAAGTACGCGTCCGAACACCATCGACTCGCCATAGCCTTGCTCGCTGCCCTGCAGCTGCTTCACGAATGCGGCGATAGCCGGCTCCTCCTCGCTGAAGTTGCGCTTCAGGATAAGAGAGATGTCGGTAGAATGCAGCAGGTTCGTGCGATTATCGATTAGAATGGTCGAGCTGTCTTTAAAATTGTCGGACTGCACGTTCAGATGCCGGGAGAACAAGAGGGGCGCATCCAGCGCAAAGCCGATGACGCCGATCAGCCGGGCTTCCGGATCGTAGAACGGAACCATATGCCAGAGCACGGGGTAGCCCGTCGAGTCCAGCATCATCTCCGCCATGGAGCTTTTGCCTTCCAGCGCTTCGTTGAAGGAGGGGAAATCTGCGATTTGAATAATTTCTCCCGTCGTTAAGGTCATATTACCGGCCAACGAGGCGATGCCGATATGTCTGGCCGGGAGATCGGTTTTGGCTACGGAGGCGCTGAGATAGGCAAGACGTTCTCCGGTGGTGTGGTAGCGCATCGGAATCGAGCGGCTGAGCAGCTGCGCTTCCTTCATTCGCAGAGAGAGCATCGCGCGCAGGCTCGTTACGGTTCCGCTTAAGCTAGCCAGCCGGTGACGCTCGAGCTGATCGTTCATTTGTTTGTTGGAGGTTTCGTAATTGATGAAGTTCATTGCGATAAACGCAAGCGTATTGAGCGCAATAAGAATGACGGCGATTTTGAAGCGAAGAGAGCGGAACATGTCGAACCCCCCAAACAACTTTTGGCAAAATATTAGACATTTTCATACAAAACAAATACATCCTGTATAAATCTTCTAATACACTTCTTCTATCATATCTAATAGAGATCGATTTCGACAGACCCAACTTGCAACACCGAGAGGAGATTCGGTATCGTGGCAACCATGATGACGAATTGGGAGGTCGTAACGACGGATGACGCCCGAACCGTCCGATTGTGCGAGGAATTCGGCGATCGGTACGGCTTTACGGCTTGTGAGACGACAACGTTAAAGCTGTGTCTTTTGTACGGATTGTCGGACGAGGAGATCGTTCTGTATACGAAAACAGAGCCCCAGCAACTAAGGGCCCGGCTCGATTGTATAATGGGCAAGACAAGAACGCATACATCGCGTGAGCTTCAGGCCTTGTTTCTTCGGTATATGCTGCACAGGCTTCCGACGCAATAGATGCCGAAAGCCTGTATGTGCCCGTGCAATAATCGAGATCAGGAAGCGGGGAGGTCGACGATGAAGGCGGCGCCGGTCGGGGAGCGATTGTAGGCGAACGTTTCTCCTTCATGCATGTCTATAATTTTTTTGACGATCGACAACCCGAGACCGCTGCCTCCTCCCGAGCGCGAACGCGCTTTGTCCTCCTTGTAAAATCGCTCGAAAATATAGGGGAGAGCCTCTTCGGATACGCCCGGCCCGTCGTCGGTAATCAGTACGCGAACCCGATCGTTGATTTTCGTTATACTGACGCCGATCGTGCCGTTCTCGGGCGCGAACTTGATGCCGTTGTGCAGCAGATTAACCCATACCTGGCTCATCAGATCCTCATCCGCGGTAATCGTGCATTCCGGCAAGTCGACGTCCATCTCGACGTTTTTTTGCTGCCACTGGGGCTCGCAACTGAGAATGAGATGGCGAAGCTGTCGGTCCAGCCGATAACTCTTTTTCTCGAACGGATGTTGACGGGACTCGAGCGATGTCAGCTTGAGTAAATTGTCGCTCATACGGGACAGCCGCTTGCTCTCGATTTCAATAATGTTCTGATAATGCTTGCGCGTCTCGGGAGCCAGGTCGTCGCGCTGCAGCGCGCGGGCAAATCCGGCAATCGACGTAAGCGGAGACTGCATCTCGTGCGAGACGTTGGAAATGAACTCCTGGCGAAGCTGCTCCATATGGTTCAATTGGGTAGCCATCTCGTTGAAGCCTTGGATAAGCGGGCCGAATTGTCCCATAAATCGCGGGTTGGCGTCCAGATTTACGTTGAAGTTGCCCTTGGACAGCTGCTTCATGGCGCTGAGCATCTGCATAAACCATTCCATCTGACGTCGCATGGGAGCAACGAAGATACGTAAAATGCTCATTCCCAGAAACAGGAAGGTCATCGTCAGCAGAAAAGTAAAATACTGTCGCAGCAGCGTATCCTCGTATTGCGAGAACCATTTGGCGTAGACGGCGTCCAGCACGAGATGCGCGAGCAGCCAACAGGCTGCCAGTCCGAGATGCATCAGCGCGAAGAAGAGAAAGACCCATTTGCGGGAGGGCCGGAAATCCTTCCCCAGCTCTCTCATCCGCTGTCTGTGCTCCAGGTTGTCCCGGAACACGTTAAAAGGTCGTCCGCGCCTGCGTTCCTTGTGTTCCGAGAAGCTCCGCGACGGGCCGCGCGGGGTCATGAAGACACCTCAAGCCGATAGCCCAAGCCGCGGATCGTGGCGATCCGAAAGGCGCACCGATCGTCCGGAAATTTCTCCCGCAACCGCTTAATGTGGACGTCTACCGTACGTTCGTCCCCCTCGTAATCGAATCCCCATATTTGCTCGATCAGCTGCTCTCTGGAGAAGGTTTTGCCCGCATAGCTGGCCAACTTGAACAGCAGCTCGAACTCCTTCAGGGGAAGGGAAAGCGACTGATCGCCTACTTGCACCGTATAGGTTTGCTTATTCAACGTTACGGCTCCAACCGTCACGTTCTGCGAGATCGAGATCCGGTATCGCTTAAGCAGCGCTTTGATTCGCGCGACCAGCTCGACGGGCTCGAACGGCTTGACCATGTAATCGTCCGTTCCGAGCTGGAATCCTTTGACCTTCTGCATCGTCTCTCCTTTGGCGGTAAGCATCAGCAGCGGCATATCGTAATGCTCGCGCAGCTCCTTGCACAGCTCCCAGCCGTCCATGCGCGGCATCATTATGTCCAGAACGGCCAGATCGACCTTGACAGACTCAAGCAGCTCAAGCGCATGTATGCCGTCGTTTGCGGCTACTACCTCAAAGCCCTCCTGAACGAGGAACACTTCAACCAATTCGCGAATGTGCGGATCGTCGTCGACAATTAGTATTCGGGTCATCGTCATAGCTCCTTTCAGTCGGTTATCGTGCCGGAATCGCATTATTTTTACATTATCCGCTTTATAAAGCCGGAAATCCATTCTTCTATTGTGCGCTGCATATATGAACGGAATATGAACTCCGGGATAGGAAGCGCGCCCGCGTCCATGGTACAATGGGGCAATAGAAATCGGAGGGAAAGACATGACGAAGGATGTATGGATCGGCAACGAACGGCTGAGCGCTCAGCTCGCTTTTCTGGTGGAAATCGACAAGCTGAAATCGGTGCTTCGCAAAACCTACTTAATCGATAAGAGCCGCCTCGAAAATTCGGCCGAGCATAGCTGGCATGTGGCCCTGTGGTCGATGCTGATGCTGGAGCACGCCAACGATCCGTCGCTGGATTTGCATCGCGTCATTCGCATGCTGCTGCTGCACGACCTTGTGGAGATCGATGCGGGCGATACGTTCGCTTACGACACGCAAGGCTACGAGGACAAGGAGGAGCGGGAAAATGCCGCGGCGGCCAGACTGTTCGGTCTGCTGCCGGACGATCAGCGCGAGGAATGGATAACGCTGTGGCGCGAATTCGAGGACGGCGAGACGGCCGAGGCGAAGTACGCTTCGGCGCTTGATCGCCTGCAGCCGATTATTCACAACCATTACACCGGCGGCGTGAGCTGGCGCAAAAACGGCATCGTACGCTCGCAGGTGTTGAAGCGGCTGGACCCGGTTAAGCAGGTATCGGAGACGTTATGGGCGTTTACGCAGGAAATTTTGCAAAAGTCGATCGATCAGGGCATTCTGCTGGACGATCCCAAGGAAGGGGAGGGCTGACAATGCCGCGTTTGCCGGGAACGAACGTGATGCTAAGAGAATATCGAAGAGACGATTTGCCTTGGATTCGGCAATGGGTGAACGATCCGGCTATCGTCCTCCATCTGTCCGATATTTTTCTGTATCCGCATGCGCAGGAAGCGACGGAAGCTTATCTGGAAGCGATGCTGGAGGGCAAGTCGGACGGAAGAGGGTTCGTCATCGCCGATCTCGCGACGGAAGCCTACATCGGACAGGTGAATTTGGATGCGATCGATTGGAAAAACCGCGTCGGCAAAATCGGCATCGTCATCGGATCGACGGAGCATATGGGGCACGGCTTCGGCACAGAGGCGATGCGCCTGCTGGTCGACTTTGCGTTCCGCGAGCTGAACCTGAATCGTCTGGAGCTAGAGGTGTACGACTTTAACGAGCGGGCCATCCGCTGTTACGCAAGCTGCGGATTCGTGCAGGAGGGGCGCTTGCGCGAGCGTCAGTACAAGAACGGCCGCTACTTCGACGTCATTCAGATGGGGCTGCTCAAATCCGACTGGAAAAAAGGGAAGGACGCGCCGTGAATTCGGAGCTTCGCCCGATTGCGCGTTCGGCGCTGCGGCTGAAAGTCGGCAAATGGTACTATGTAACGCGCCGCTATGGGGAATGGATGTTCGGAGGAGTCAAATTCGCCAAGAGGAGAACTGCAGTTCCGTTACCGTACATCGTCGCGAAGCATCGAACCCCGCTCCTGCGCAAGCTTGGCGATTCGGACATGCAGCTGCAGCGCAACAAGATTGTTAATCTGCAAGCGGCGCTGCCGCGGCTGGACGGGATTTTATTGCATCCTGGAGAAACGCTGAGCTACTGGCGGTTGCTCGGCAAGCCGACGCGGCGTAAGGGCTATGTAGACGGTATGGTGCTGTTCTGCGGCGAGGTGAGGAAAGGCCTGGGGGGCGGCTTGTGCCAGCTGTCCAATCTCATCTACTGGATGACGCTGCATACCGGGCTGACCGTGACCGAGAGGCATCGGCACAGCTATGACGTATTTCCCGATGCGCGGCGGACTCAGCCATTCGGGAGCGGCGCCACCTGCTCTTATAATTATTTGGATTTACGGATTAAGAATCGCACATCTTCGATCTATCAGCTGCGCTTGAGTATGGACGACGAATATTTGTACGGGGCATGGCATGCAGAGCAGCCCGAGCGTTACCGCTACGAGGTGCGGGAGCGGAATCATCGCATGACGCAAGAGCCCTGGGGCGGTTATGTTCGGCACAACGAGCTTTACCGCGATGTCTATACGGCGGACGGGGAATGGCTGCTGGCCGAAGAAATCGCCGAAAACCACGCGCTGATGATGTACTCGCCGCTGCTTCAAGAGCCTTCGGGCGAAGCGGGCGAAGTGGGAGAGTAACTGAGGGGCTGGCATACGATCCGGCTGGACGGACCGATGAAAAGCAGGAAAGTAGGAAAGACGGTGCCATTCGATTTCATTTTACAGCGGTTTTTCCCCAGCGGGTGCTGGGAGATCGAGCAGGGTCATTCGGGCTGGAACAATACGACTCGCTTTGTGCGCGCAGACGGGCGCAGGTGGGTGCTGAGAATATACGAAACGCATAAAGATGAAGATAAAGTCCGTTTTGAGCATCGGCTGCTGGAGAAACTTAATGAGGTTAATCTTTCGTTCCACGTGCCGAGGCCTGCAGTCTGTAGCGATAGGAATACGATCGTTCGGCTGGAGGACGGGACGGAGCGGCTGGCTTGTCTATTCGCTTATCTCGAAGGAGAACGTCCGGCAGAGGGAAACGCGGCCGCTGCGCAAAGCTTGGGAGAAGCGACCGCAGAGCTTATTTACGCCCTGGGGGAGCTGAATTTGACGGAAGCGGCGGCTTACGCGCCCTATTACGAGATGGAGTCGTCGTATCCTTGGTGTACGCCGGACAAGGTGGCGAGGTTCTGCGAGGAAGCGCCCGTGGAGTTCGCGGAGGAGGCGAAAGCGCTGAGATTCATCGGCGAGGAGCTGAACGCTTTTCGCGCCTTTTTGCCGCGTTTTCGCACGCTTCCTCACCAACTGATCCACGGGGATATCAATTTCTCCAACTGCCTCTCGGCGCCGGACAATACCGAACGAATCGAATCGATTCTCGACTTCGAGTTCTGCACTCGGGACCTTCGGGCGATGGAGATCGCCGTTGTCGTATCGGGCTTCCTTGATGGGGACAATGGTCGGGAGATGATTCATGCATTTCTGCGCGGCGCAGGCAGCCGGGTACGGCTGAGCCCTGAAGAAGCGGAAGCGATCCCCCACTTGATCCGGCTTCGGACGCTCGATGTATTTCTCCATTTTCTGAATCGGTATTTCGACGGAGTGGACGGCATTGCCGTGCTGAAAGAACAGACGACTTCGGCATCGAGCAATTTACGCAAGCTTAACGAAGAGAGCGAATGGCTGGCTACCGCAGTTGAAGCGCTATATTAGGCTGAATATTGAAAAAGGAAAAAAGAAGATACGCGCAGAATGTTATAGTGTGGAAGTTAATAACGTTAATAGAAGGGAGAGGCCGCTATGTTCCAGTACCGTGACGCCACAGACGCGGATTTCCCGGTGATTGCATCTTTTCCGCAAAACGAGGACGAGGCCTTCTACATGTATCCGAAATCGACTTATCCATTGACTGCGGAGCAGCTTCGCTTGGCCGCTGCAGATCGTAGCTGCTTGACTGTCATTACCGATTCCGAATCCGTGATCGGCTACGGCAACTTGTACCAGATAAACGTTGGAGAAGATTGCTGGATCGGCAATGTCATCGTTCCCCCTTCGAGCAGAGGCTCGGGAGCGGTCGAAGGGCAGGTAACCCTATGACGAGGACGCTGATGATTAGCGACATTCACGGTTGTCTGGAGCCATTCGAGCGATTGTTGGAGGAAGTTCGTTTCGTGCCGGGACGGGACCGACTCATTCTGCTGGGCGACTACGTGGACAGAGGCCCGAAGAGCAAGGATGTCGTCGCGAAGGTAATGGAGCTGGTTGAGCAATATGGGGCGATCGCTCTTAGGGGGAATCACGATCAGAGACTGGTCGACCTGATTCGTACGAACGATCCGTACGTGCGCTCGAAGTTTATGGAGCACGGCGGCAAGATGACCATCAACAGCTATTGGGAGCGGGGCCGGGAGAAGATGAACGAGGATATTCTTCGCGAAGCGGTCGCTTATATCGAACATAATTACGGGCATCATATCGATTTTCTTGGCAAGCTTCCGCTCTACTATGAGGACGATCGGCATATTTGCGTGCATGCGGGGCTGAATCCCGCTTACCCGAATTGGAAGGACCAGCCGGCACGCGATTTTATGTATATCAAGAAAGACTTCTACCGTGCGAAAACGAAGGTTGACCGAACCGTCGTGTTCGGACATACGCGGGCTGCGGAAATACACGGAGTCTCCGAGGTGTGGTTCCACGAAGGCAAGATCGCGATCGACGGGGGCTGCGCTTACGGAGCGCAGCTCAACTGCCTCATCTACGAGGAAGGCGCGTACACTACGCACGCGACAAAAAATAGTCCGTCATCTCTTTAATCATATATTGTCGGCCAATGGGACCCCACGGGTCCCATTGTTTGCTGTTCGGGTAATAGACGCGCTGCTCACGCGCCGCCTGCAGCTCCTTCCATAACGGCTGCGAGGCGAAAGCAGCCACCGTCTCCGGATCGCTCCAGATAATAAGCAGCCGTTCCGGGTTCATCGCCGCCAATTCCTCCAGCGAACAACTCTTGTAGGAGCGATAGTCAAGCCCGGCGTCGGGCTGAAAATGCAAATCGCGGTAAAACAGATCCGTGAACGCATGCCCGGTTCGGCCGTAGACCCGGCAATCCCCAGGCAGCAGACGGACAATCGTCCAAGTGCCCTGCCGCGAGAAGGTAGACAGCGCGCGGGCTCCGGCGCGCTCGGCTTTTTTGACCTGCCGTTCAATTCGCTGCAGTTCCCGCTCTTTGTTCAATTGCTGCGCGATATCCCGTAAATAGCTTTCCCAGCTATCCCGCTCCTTCAGACGCACCAGGTTGGCGGCGCTTTGCCATTGCGCGTCGTTCTCGTTGCGAATGAAATCGGCTTTTAAAATCAAGTCGGGGGAGAGCCCGGTGACCTCTTCGGCGGCAATCGTTCGCTCGGCGTTAATCGGCATTGTCAGCGACAGTTGTTTATCCAAGTAGACGGGAAAGCCGGAAGCGGTGCCGTAGAAGTTCGGAAAGCCGGGAGCGGCTATCGGACGAATGCCGAGAGCGAGCATCTGATCCTGCAAATTCAAGCCGCTGACAATCGCAACGCGCTGCTGGTTGCGTTTGATATAGATCGTTGGGGATACGCCCTCCTGTTTTTTGAACACCCTGCTGAAATAGAGCTCGTCCTGAAAGCCGACGATGCCGGCGATTTGCTTAAAGTTCATATCCGGCTCAAGCATCAGCGACTTGGCGCGATCGATTCTTAGCTGCGTCAAGAACGCGCCGGGAGTTTTGCCGGCAAGCTGCCTAAAGCCGCGGCTGAACGAGCTGGGCGTCAGTCCGCTCATTCCGGCTAGCGACGCGATGGGCAGCGGCTTCATATAATTCGTTCTCATATACGCCATCGTCTTGCGAAGCATTCCCTGATCCTCGGACGGGGAAGAGGGAAGCGATTCGGCTTCGCGGAGCAGCATCGTCAGCTCCGCCATCAGAACCTGCAAACGCGATTCGTGCCCGGGAGCGAGCTTGCCGTTCTCCAGCAATTTGCCGACCTGAGCGGCCAACGGAGGCGGGAGCCGGTCCGCAATCGGTGAGTCGTCCGCCTCTTGCCAGCGGGCATGCAGGCCGGAGGAGTCTCCCGCGATTCTCATCGAGCGGTATTGCAGCAGGGTCAGTCGCAAAGGCAGTTCGTCGTCGTTGCTCCAGTCGAAAGCGACGGAGCCTCCGAACGATAAGCAAGCGCCGGGCTCAAGCCGGAACTCCGCGCCATCTGCGGTGCGCAGATTTCCGGCTCCGTTATGGATGTAGAGGATGGAGCTATGCCCGAGCTTAACCGTTCTTCGTCTGGCGCGCAGGGCAAGCTCATGCGTTTTCAAGGAAAGCGGATAAGCCTGAACGAAATCGACGATACGCTTCATGAGAGGGACTCCTTTCATAGCGACGAATGAGAGAGAACGAAAAATAAGCAGAACGGTAGATCAACAAGTGCTTGCACACTTGAGAATCGTTATCATTTACATTCTACCAAGACGAGCGATGGCAATCAATCGTTACCCTCCAAGTTTCGGAAATTTTGTCCATGTTAAAATGACAAATTCGTGTATACAAATACAGACGCTCACTCTATAAAATGATATTGAAAATCATTATCAACCGGAGACGGAGGTTAGCGTTTGGCACGAAAGTATCGACTGTTATGCGCGGTTGTTCTTGCGATCGCCTTCGCAGGATTGGCTGTCGGGTGCGCATCGTCCGGCGGCAGCGCGAAGGAAAACGGTGAGACCGCGATTCCGACATCCGAGTCCTCTTCCGGGGGCGGAGATTTATACGAGGCGATAACGCCGCTGCCAGCAGCGGATGCAGCAGATGGCTTGGCGAAGATGAACGACCTCGTCAAGACGTACAAGCAAGCGATCGAGTCGGACGATACGGCCGCCGCCCAGCAAGCGGCGCAGGATCTTGTCGGCACTTGGAAGGCGTTCGAAGAGGAGGCGGCGAAGCTGGACGGCCAACGCGCCGTTGCGGTTCGCGAGAATCTGGTCTTGTTGCTGGAGCAATCCGGCGACGCGAAGAACCGGGATCAACTCGTCGACATTTCGTACAGCCTCTACCAGACGATCCGCGATCTTAAAGAAAAAGCGGAAGGCAGTCTCTTGAACGAAGACACGGCCACCGAAGCCGAAGCTTCGGAAATCTACCCGTAGGAAAGGTGAGTTCGCATTATGATTCGCATGAACAAACGTTTGTTGGGCTTTGCTTTGTCGCTGGCCCTGATTATTGGTCTTCTTCCGTTTACGGCTGCCTCGGCTGCGCCGGTGCAGAGCGTTACGCTTAACCTAGACGGCAAGAAAGTTTCCTTCTCCGGAGCTCAGCCGCAACTGATCGGCGGCAAAATCTATGTTCCTTACGCTACGCTCGCTTCGCAACTGAAAGCGACAGTGAAGACGGAAGCGAAGAGGACGACGATTACCCTGAACGGCAAATCGCTCGCCTTCACTACGGGCACAGTCAATGCGACGATTAACGGCAAAGCCGTTAAACTGGAAGGCGCACCGGTCTCGAAGGACAAAGCCGTGCTCGTCCCGGCTCGTGCGATCGGCGACGCATTCGGCATCTGGGTGTCGTGGAACGGCTCGACCAAAACGGTAAGCCTGAACCGGACGAAAACGGTTAAGCACGCTCTTGGCGAAACGAAGCTAAACGGCGTTCCGCAGCGCGTCGTCATTTTGTTCAACGGTATGGTCGATACGAGCGTTCTGCTGGGCGTGAAGCCGGTAGGCGCGGTCGAATCGTACTTGCAGCAGCCTTTTTACGAATACTTGCGCCCTAGCCTGATTGGGGTCAAAGACCTTGGCGACGAGACGCAGCCGAACCTTGAAGGCATCGCCGCCCTGAAGCCGGATCTCATCATCGCTTCGAAAATGAGACACGAGAAAATCAACGATCAACTGAACAAAATCGCGCCTACCGTACATACGGAAGACGTATTTAGCTGGCAGACGAACCTTAAGTTTGCGGCGGATGTACTGAACAAGCAGCCGCAGGCCGACGCTTACTTGGCCAACTGGAACAAGCGCGTAGCCGAATTCAAGAAGAAAATGGGCGCCAAATTGTCCCAAACCGAAGTATCGGTAATCCGCACGAACCCGAACGGCACAGGCCGCTTCTACGTAGAAGGCTTTGCGCCGAACATCCTGCTGGATCTCGGCTTCAAATTCCCGAAAGCTCAGACGGATTTGACGCAAGACATTATGAACCTGGCAACGAAGGAGCAAACTCCGCTGCTGGACGCCGATTACATTTTCGACTTCACCGTGGACTGGGATGGAGACGGAGCCGTCTACAAGCTGCAGAAGGAATGGATCGATAACCCGCTCTGGAAAAACTTGAAGGCGGTCAAAAACAAAAAGTATTACAAAGTGAACGCCGTCAACTGGAACTTGTCCGGCGGACCGCTCGCAGCGCAAAAAATGCTGGACGATCTGTACTTCTACTTCAATCTGGAATAAAGCTTGATCCACCCTATGGATCGCCGGGGAACGAGACGCGAATGCGCTCGTTCTTCGGCGTCTTGCCCTCTATCGACGAACAGGAGCTTAAGCAATGACAGAACAAGGATTTTCGAGATTTTCGTACAAGCTGGCAGGGCTGCTCGCAGGAGCGGTCCTGCTTGCATGCGGTTTTATCGCCAATATCCGCTGGGGATTTACGAGTGTGAACTGGAGCGATACGATCGCCGCGCTGTTTCATTACGACGAAACTTCGATGAATCAGGTGATCGTGAAGCTAACAAGATTGCCGAGAGCGCTGATTGCCGCTGCGGTCGGAGCGAGCTTGGCGGTGGCGGGCGTCATTATGCAGGCAATTACGCGCAACCCGCTGGCATCCCCTTCGATTCTTGGCATTAACTCGGGTGCGGCCCTCGGGGTTGTCCTTGGCGTGACGGCGCTGGCGATCCAGAGCCAGAGCACGCTTGTCTGGTTTGCGTTCGGCGGAGCCGCCATCGCGGCTGCTACCGTATACGGGCTAAGCGCGCTCGGCTACGAAGGCATGACGCCGATGCGGATCGTGCTTGCAGGCGCGGCGATGTCCGCGCTGTTCATGTCAGCCACGCAGGGCTTGCTCGTCCGCAATCAGAGCTCGCTGCAGGACGTGCTGTTCTGGCTGGCCGGATCGATCGCGGGCAGGCCGCTGGAGCTGCTTGTCACCGTCATTCCTTATATGGCGGTTAGCTGGCTCGGGGCGTGGCTGCTGTCCCGCCATCTGAACGTGCTTGCCGCCGGGGAAGAGACGGCGGTCGGCGTCGGCATGCGAACGTCGCTCGTTAAGCTCGTCGGCGGCCTGTGCATCGTACTGCTTGCAGGCAGCTCCGTTGCCGTGGCGGGGCCGATCGGCTTCATCGGCATCGTCATTCCGCATGTGGCGCGCTACTTGGCCGGCCTCGATCATCGCTGGCTCATTCCGTACTCCGCCGTGCTTGGCGCGACGTTGCTGCTGCTGGCGGATCTCGCGGCCCGATTCGTGATCCCGCCGCAGGAGCTGCCCGTCGGCGTGATGACGGCGGCGGTCGGCACGCCGTTCTTCATTTATATCGCGCGCAGAGGGAAGGTGAAGGCATGATCCGCTCCGCCGGATGGTTTGCGGCGCTTAGCGGCGCTTTGATCGCCTTCTCCGTTATTTATATCGCTTTTGGAGATATGTCGATTCCCGTGGAACGGGTCGTACAGGCATTGTTTGGCGAAGGTTTGGCCGAAGAGACGCTTGTCGTACGCGAGCTGCGTGCGCCGCGCCTCGTCGTTGCCGTGCTGACCGGCGCTTCCTTGGCGGTAGCCGGCGCAATTCTGCAAGGCGTCTTCCGCAATCCGCTGGCAGCGCCCGATCTGGTCGGCATTACCGGAGGAGCGGCCGCAGCAGCCGCGTCGTTCCTGACGTTCCGCTCGGCGGCGGTAAGCATCGGGTGGCTGCCGGCAGCGGCGATGTGCGGGGCGGGCTTCGTCTCCATGCTCATCTATCTGTTCGCATGGAAGAAGGGCGTCGCCCCAAGCCGGCTTATTCTCGTCGGCATCGGAATCGGCGCATTGACCGGCGCCTACACGAAGGCTCTGCTCGTGTTCGGCAACGAATATACTGCCGCCGACGCTTACCTGTGGCTGACCGGCACGATCTACGCCAGCTCGTGGAAGCATGTGCTCATGCTTGCGCCATGGACGGTCGTGTTTCTGCTGCTGGCGGTCTACCAAGGGAGAAACATGAACGTGCTGGCGCTGACCGACGATTCGGCCATTAGCGTAGGCAACAACGTTGGCCGTAGCCGGTTTACGCTGATCGTTATCAGCGTCGGGCTGGCCGGATCGGCCGTCGCGATCGGCGGCGTCATCGGCTTCGTCGGGCTGATCGGCCCGCATATCGCGCGCCGACTCGTCGGCCCGGGAGCGCACAAGCTGATTCCGATGGCGGCGATTTGCGGCAGCTTGATCGTCGTTGCCGCAGATTTTGTCGCTCGCACCGCTTTCCTGCCTTACGATCTGCCCGTGGGCGTGTTTACGGCCGGGGTCGGCGCTCCGTTTTTCATCTATTTGCTGTATCGCAGTCGTAAGCGTTGATCTGTCGGCACCCTCGTGATACGATGGGCTTCTAAGCGCAAGTCGATTATATTCGAAGAAAAGGGAGGGTGGACGTTGGAAAATACGAGGTTTGAGCTAACGACCGTGACTCCGCTGCTGCGCATTTTCGACGTAGCGAAGGCAAAGGAGTTTTACGTCGATTTCTTGGGATTTGCACTGGATTGGGAGCACCGCTATGAGCCCGATATGCCTTTGTACGCGCAAGTGTCGATGGGGCGCTGTGCGTTGCATTTGACGGAGCATCATGGCGACTGTACGCCGGGTTCGGCGATACGCATCGAAGCGTCGAACTTGACGGAATACCATGAAATATTGACCGCCAAAAAGTATGGTTACGCCAGACCCGGTCTGGAACAGGCTTTCGGCTGTCTGGAGGTTCGAATCGCCGATCCGTTCGGCAACCGTCTTACCTTCTTCGAGAGGTTGGACGGTCTGTCTCCTGAAACTTGACGGTAATCAGCCGATCGTTCGCCGTATAAAATTGAACGGAGACGATAACGCCGAATTCCCGGCTGCCGTCTTTAAGCCATAGTTTGAATCTTTCCTCGGCCGCGCCAGGGGCGGCGGGGAATCTGCCGAGGTGAAGGTAATCGACGATGGGAACGCCGTACTTGGCTTTGGCCGCCTCCATCGCGACAATTCCCCACTTGGCGTATTCCGGCTGGGCTGTCTGCCCGTAAGCAGCCGAAGGATGAAGCGCGATTGGGGAGAGCAGGCAAAGCGCGAGCCATAGGAAGGCTTGACGGAAAGAACGGTTCATACAGTCACCTGTTTTCCTTGGAATATCTCCCGGAAAGGAGAGAGGGCTTGGAGACGTTCGGAAGAGGCTGTCTTTATTTAATCGGCTTTGTCGTACTGGTCTTGATCTTGTCGGCGGTTGTGGGAAGCACGATCAATATCCCGTGGATTATTCTTATTCCGGTCATCATTTTGGCTTTCTGGATCGCAAGCAAGAAGAGCAGGAAGTAGGGCGGGGGCGCCTTGCTTCCTGCTCTTTATCTTATTGGGGATGGATCATGTGCTCGGGACGGACGATCTCGTCGAATTGTTCCTCCGTCAGCAAGCCGCTTCGCAAGGCGGCTTCCTTCAATGTCAATCCCTGCGCATGCGCCGTCTTGGCGATCGACGCCGCATTCTCGTAGCCGATATGCGGATTCAGCGCCGTTACGAGCATGAGCGACCGTTCGAGATGGCCCTGAATGACGGGGATATTGGCCTCAAGGCCGACGGCGCAGTTGTCGTTCCACGAATGGATCGCATCCGCCAGCAAACGGGCCGATTGCAGGAAATTGAGGATAATAACCGGCTTAAACACGTTCAGCTCGAAGTTGCCTTGGCTGGCCGCAAACCCGATCGTGACATCGTTGCCCATCACCTGGGCGACGACCATCGTCATCGCTTCCGATTGGGTCGGGTTCACCTTGCCCGGCATAATCGAGCTTCCCGGTTCGTTGGCGGGAATCGTAATCTCGCCGATGCCGCTGCGCGGGCCGCTCGCCAGCCAGCGCACGTCGTTGGCGATCTTCATCAGATCGGCGGCCAGCGCTTTGAACGCGCCGTGGACATGAACAAGCTCGTCATGGCTTGTCAGCGCGTGGAACTTATTGACGGCCGAGCGGAACGACTTGCCGCTTAGTTCGCTTAGCTTCTCCGCGACTTTGTCCCCGAACTGCGGGTGGGCGTTAATGCCCGTTCCGACGGCGGTTCCGCCGATCGCCAGCTCGCGTAAATATTCGGCGCTGTCGCGGATCATCCTGGCGGACTTGTCCAGCATCGCGACCCAGCCGCTAATCTCCTGACCTAGCGTAAGGGGAGTAGCGTCCTGTAGATGCGTTCGGCCGATTTTGATCACGTCCGCGAACTGCTCGCTCTTCACTTGAAGCGTCGCTTTCAGCTTGTCAATCGCAGGCAGAACAAGATCTTCCACGGCGACTAGCGCAGCGATATGCATCGCGGTCGGGAACGTGTCGTTCGAGCTTTGCGACTTGTTGACATCGTCGTTCGGATGGACGCGCTGCTCGGCGCCCCGCTCGGTCAGCAGCGTATTGGCTCGATTGGCGATCACTTCGTTAACGTTCATATTCGACTGTGTGCCGCTGCCCGTCTGCCATACCGCGAGCGGGAAGTGTTCGTCCCAGTCGCCTCGGACGATCTCGTCGGCGGCATCCACGATCGCTTGCGTTTTATCGGCCGGGAGCTTGCCAAGCTCCGCATTGACGAGTGCCGCGCTTTTCTTGAGCAGGGCGAACACGCGAATGAGCTCTAGCGGCATTTTCTCCGTGCCGATCTTAAAGTTGCCCAAGCTTCGCTGTGTCTGCGCTCCCCACAGCTTCTCCACAGGTACCTGGACCTCTCCAAGCGAATCTTTTTCAATCCGGTAATCCATCTGAAAACACCTCAACTTCCTTATAAATTAGTCAGAAACTGCTAGGGCGTGTATGCATACTCCGAGGAAAACAGATATGGCCGAATTTTCGTTCCATGCAAGGAACTTTTGTGAAGGCGTACCGGGGGTACGTCAAGCAAAAGTGACGAAGCAGGGGAAGAAAGATGCCCCTGAGCGGGTTTGCATACACGTCCTAGGGCCACGATTGTAGCATCTAACTTATGGAAGAAAATTAATCATGGCCGTCGAAATGAAAATGAAAATGAAACTCAACTACACCAGTTTACCATATTTTTTGACAGGTTACAGTGTACGGATGTAAATGTGATGTGAAAAGGAGGAAAACGTCGCAGAGAATAAAGGCAGGCCTATAGCATCGGAAGGAGATAGATGCGCAACAGCATTGTGGGCAGTCCCTTCTCGCGTTAGGCTTCTTCCCGGCGGCGGTCGATCGCTTCGGCCATCGTCTTGTCGGTGAGATGGGCGTAAATCTGCGTCGTTTCAGGCGAGGCGTGACCAAGCTGCTCCTGCGTTTTGTACAAGTCGTTGCTTAAATAATAATCGGTGGCGAAGGAGTGGCGCAGCTTGTGCACAGACAAATACGGCTTGCCGAACCGTTTGGCGTATTTGAGCACCATCGCCTGAATGGCCCGCTTGGTCATGCGCGAGCCTTCCTTTTTGCCGTTGGCGATCGCAAGGAACATTGCTTTCTCGCGCTTGGGCGCTTTGTATCTCGTATCCCGCTGGGCCAAGTACTGCTCGAGATCGGGAATGGTGTCTTGGCGAAAATAGACGGGCGTCTTGAATGTATCGTCGTTTTTACCTTTGCGATAGACGTAAATGAGACGCTTCTTAATATCGACGTCATCGAGGTTCAGGTTGACGAGTTCGGATACGCGCAAGCCGGAATTAAGGATGAGGCTGACGATGCAGCAATCGCGAATCCGGTTAAGCTCGTGCGCGTAAATCGCCTGCTTGTTGGTCGAGACATCGTGGCCGTAATCTTCTTTAATGTAGTTAATGAATTCGATGATTTCCTGCTCCTGCAGCAGCTTGCCTTCCAGCTTGGCGGCGGTATCCTTCGGCTTGTGCGTGCGTTTAACCGATACCTTGGCCATGACGTTGCGCTTCAGCAGCGGGTAGAAGTTATCGTCTTCGGCGATTTGGCTTAAATAATGGAACAGCGATCGGAGCGAAGACAGCTTGCGCGAGATCGTCGTTTTCGTATTGGCGTGATCCCGCTTTGTCGCCAGATGCATGCGAAAATGATCGACGCTGTCCATATGTAGACGTTCCAGATCCTCCAGCGGCACCTCCGACATTTTCGGGGCCGAGGTCAGCCCTTCCGCCATGAGCCACGAGAGAAAAACCTCATAATCTCTGACGTATTCGAGCAGGGAGGACGGAGAGAGATCAGGCAGCTTGTAGTTGATGAATTTATCGACGTACCAGGGCATGGCCGGAATACGCCGATCAAGCTCTTCGCGGTCTTTGCGTTTTTGCAGATTCATGCGCTCACCTCGTTAGGATTAACTCCACTGTAATCGGACAAGGCGCTGAATTCAAGAGCCGCGGGGCTTAAGTTACCAGAACTGTCATTTCGCATGCGTGGCGGATTTTGTTACAATGGAGTTGAATTCGACGCCGATTTCGAGGGGGAGACCGTATGCACGGACCGGTGTATATTGCGGTTTGGATCGTATTCGTCGTATTGCCGATCATGGCCGGGGTCAGGAGAAAATGGTGGCCGCTGGGCATCTATGCGATCGGGTTCATCATTATGCTGCAAGCGCAGCTGCGAGACACGGGAGATTGGGACGATCTGGGCGACTTTGCCACCATGCTTGTATTCGTAATCCCGCTTTATTTGATTGGCTCGATCGTGTGGATCATTCAGGCCATCGTCGAGCGTCATCGTCGGAAAAACAAGGGGTAAATGTGTTGTGGTGGGAAATGTTCTGATTTTTACTCAAACAAGAATATAAATTCCATTTTGATGATGTGATTGTCAAACTTCGTTATAAGGGAACATAACGAAAATTATGTAAACTAGAGGATGCAAAATGATTAATGCCATTAATGTAAATGCAAAGTTAGAAAGCCAAGCCGAAACGTTCATCCGATCTTACTACGCAGAAACGAAGGGAATCGCTCAAGAGTGCGAGTCGCGGCTAAGCGAGGTTGCGCGGGAAATTCGCGAGACGGGTACGTATACGCATACGAAGCAGGAGCTGACATTCGGGGCGAAAATCGCTTGGCGCAACAACGCCAAATGTATCGGGCGACTGTTTTGGGACTCGCTTGAGGTGTTCGACGAAAGAGGAGCGGAGAATGAGGAGGACATCGTAGCGGCGTTACTGCGGCATATCGCATATGCGACGAATGAAGGACGTATTCGCCCGACGCTGACCGCATTCGCTCCTTCGACAGCGGACGGTCGGACCATTCGCATCTGGAATCACCAGCTCGTTCGTTACGCAGGATACCGGACGTCGACGGGGATCGTCGGCGATCCCGCTTCCGTTGAACTGACGGAGGCCATTCAGCGTCTAGGCTGGACCGGGCAGGGAACGAAATACGACGTGCTGCCGCTCGTGATCCAGATCGGCGACCGCGAGCCGAAATGGTTTCCGCTTCCAGAAGGCGCCGTTAAGGAGGTTCCGTTCGAGCACCCGAGCATCGCCGGGTTTGCGAAGCTTGGGCTGAAGTGGTATTCAGTGCCGATTTTGTCGGATATGGCGCTCGATATAGGCGGTGTGCGTTATACGGCGGCTCCGTTTAACGGGTGGTATATGGGAACGGAGATCGGGGCGCGTAATCTGGCAGATACGGAACGCTACGACGAGCTGCCGGCAATTGCCGATCTGCTCGGCCTCGACCGTTCTACGAATACGTCGCTGTGGAAGGATCGGGCGCTGGTTGAACTGAATGTAGCGGTTATCCATTCCTTTAAGGCGAACGGCGTAAGTATCGTCGACCATCATACGGCGGCGGAGCAGTTTATGCGGTTTATGAAGCGCGAACAGGAGCAAGGTCGGGAAGTGAACGCGCGTTGGTCATGGCTTATTCCGCCGATGTCGCCCGCAGCTACTCCGGTATGGCATCAAAGCGAGCTCCGTGAACGGGAGATCGACCCGGACTATGCGGCTCAGGAACGGCCTTACTAGCAGAGCGATTCGAACAAGGTGTCGGAGGAGAGAGGCCGGCTGCGTTCTATGCTTTGGCGAAATGATGATCTATAAGGGTACCCATAATTGAAAATCCTAATTTTTAACAAAAATTTATCTATTCCGCGATCATTTACCCCGAACAAGGCTGAAATTCCATCCAAGCACTACAGGGCAACCGATAAGGCCGCCACACGGTCTTATTGGTCCGAACGGAGCTGAGAGTGGGCGGATAAGGCCGCCACGCGGTCTTATTGGCCCGAACGGAGCTGAGAGTGGGCGGATAAGGCCGCCACGCGGTCTTATTGGCCCGAACGAGGCTGGGATATGAGCGATAAGGCCGCCACGCGGTCTTATTGGCCCGAACGGGGCTGGGATGTGAGCGATAAGTCCGCCACGCGGTCTTATTGCAGGCTAGAACGAGAAAACGCGGCGATATTGTGTCGTAAGCAGAATGTGTCGGACTTGAGCAAGATATTCCAAGGTAATGGTGCTAAAGCAGAATGTGATGGGCCAAAGCGAGAAATTGCGGGATGAAGGTGCGATAAGCAGATTGTGTCGGCTAAGAGCGAGAAAGCGCAGTATGATGAAGCTGCAAGCTGACAGAATCGGCTTCGAGAGTTATAACGAGGAGGGATAGAGGATGGCAATTGTACAGGTAACCATCGTACCGCTCGGAACGGGTACACCGAGCTTGAGCGAGTATGTGGCGGAGGTTCATCAGGTGCTGGAGCAATCCGCGGTCTCCAGTCGGATCAAATACCAGTTAACTCCGATGAGCACGATTATTGAAGGAGAGCTGGACGAGCTGATCGCGATCGTTCGCAGGATGCACGAGGTTCCGTTCGCCAATGGGGCGGCAAGGGTGTCGACGACGTTAACGATCGACGATCGCCGGGACAAGCAGGGGACGATGGAGCAGAAGCTTCTCTCGGTGGAAGAGAAGCTTAAGCGGTAGCGGTTGCAAGAGAGGCCCCGAATACGGACGCCGGATAAGTCGCACTGAACCGGGACAAGTAGCCGGACACCGTTCCGCGATAAATCTGCTGAGCTTCGAGTGCGTGCTCGAAGTCTGCCGGCGTGACGAAGTAGGCGGGCTTATCGACTGGACGGCATTCGCCGCGTTCCAATACGGAGGCGACGAAGTGCGAGCAGAAATAGGCGTTCTCGCGAGGAATTCTGCGACGGACGAGCACGCCGATCAGGCCGAGCAGATCGTAGCGGTAACGATCCGGCTGCCGTTTCATTTCGTGCACAAGGAGCTGCATCTTCGCACGTTCCCGCTCTCCGACCCGCAAGCGGTATACGGCGCATGGCGCGTCCTCGAAGAACGGGTCGTTGAAATTTTCTTGAACGAACCCGGCCAGAATCGGGTTGCTGAGCTTTTTACGGCCGAAGCTGTAGACTTCCTTAAGTTCCCGATCGAAGCTCAGGGAGGCATGGCTAAGCGGAGCTTTCGTTACCCACCTGATCGCTTCGCTGAGCCAGGTTCCGGTGGCGGTCAAGACGATATATACTTCATCGTTAGCGGGCATAAACGAAAACTCCTTCCGTGCGGCATCTGTTACTATTATTTTATAGAAAGCAGCAAAGGCCGATCACGTCCATGGGTAGTGTTGACGAATAGGACATTGGGCTGGCCCGCCCCCCGACTTAAGGCTGAATCGATGAAAGGATGAGCGCATTGCAGCGAATTATGATTTGCGAGGACGATCCGAAGTTGGCGGCTTTGCTGCAAGCGAATATCGAAAAATACGGATACGATACCGGGGTCGTCGAAGATTTCTCCGGGGTGACGGATTTCTTCCGCCGATACGATCCTCATCTTGTGCTGATGGACGTTAACCTGCCGAAGTTCGACGGCTTCTACTGGTGCCGCCAAATCCGCGCGTTGTCCAAATGTCAGATCCTGTTTATTTCCGCTCGCGACGGGGAAATGGATCAGGTAATGGCGCTAGAATACGGCGCGGACGACTACATAACGAAGCCCTTCCATATGGAAGTCGTCATGGCCAAAATTCGCAGTCAGTTAAGAAGAGCCTACGGAGAATATGCGGAGCGGACAGAGGAAAGAATCGTAAAGCTGGCAGGGCTGCAGCTCTATCCGGAGCGACTGGAGCTGGCACTCCATGGCGTCAACAGCATGCTTACGAAGAAGGAAGCCGTTCTGCTGGAAATGCTGATGAGGCGGTCGCCGCGGATCGTCAGTCGCGAGGCGCTGCTGGAGGAGCTGTGGGACGACCAGGCGTTCGTCGACGAGAACACGTTAAATGTAAATATTACTCGCCTGCGTAAGAAGCTTCAGGAGTTCGGCATCGACGCCAGTCTGGAAACGGTGCGCGGCGCCGGCTACCGATTGTTGCCGTCGTGGGAAGCGGAGGAGCTTTCATGAGACTGTTTATCCGCGAGCACCGGCCATTAATCTTCATGCAGATCGCGCAGCTGTTTCTCGTCCTGATGATTTACTGGCTGGACGGCTATCGCCATTTTCTAACCGGACTTTATTCCGTGTTTATCGGGCTCGTCGCGCTGACGGGCTATTTGGTATACCGCTATCAGGCGGAGCGACGGCTGTATCGGACATTAAGCGAGCCGATGGCCGAACTGGACGATTCCATTCAAGGGCTTGGCCAAGGTCCGCTGCCAGAGGCGGTCGATGCGCTGCTGCAATCGCAATATGGGCATTACCAGGAACGCATCAAGCTGACCGAGAAAGCCCGCAAGGACCATCTGGCGTTCATGAATCAATGGGTGCATCAGATGAAAACGCCGTTGTCGGTCATCCGGCTCACGATGGAGCAAGAGGACGATCCGCGCTCGGCCAGCGTGCTGGAGGAGGCCGACCGGATGGAGAAAGGACTGGAAACGGTGCTGTACGCCGCCCGCCTGGAAACGTTCGATCGCGACTTTCGGGTCGAGTCGGTCTCGCTGAAGACCATCTGCGAAAACGCGATCCGCGATAATAAGCGGCTGTTCATCGGCAGCAAGGTGTATCCGGACCTGCAGGTCGATCCCGCTTTGCTCGTCGAGAGCGATACGAAATGGCTTGGCTTCCTTATCGGACAGATCGTGACGAACGCGGTGAAATATTCGGCCGAATCCCACGAGAAGGTGACTTTCTTCTCTTTCGTGCGCGGCTCCGAGGCGGTGCTGGAAATTCGCGACCGCGGCATCGGCATCCCTCCGGAGGACATCAAGCGCGTATTCCAGCCCTTCTTCACCGGGGACAACGGACGCAAGTTCCGCGAGTCGACCGGAATGGGACTGTACTTCGCCCGCGAGATCGCCGAGCGACTGGGGCATCGGATCGAGCTGGAGTCGGAACCGGGCACAGGCACGCGCGTTCGTATCGTCTTTATCTCTTACCTTACAACCGTGTAAGGTAAGTGAAAGGCAAATCGATAGGCCGCCTTTTTCTCTCCGGCTACAATGGCATTATGAGACGGACGGCGGCTTTAACTTTAGGCCGCCTGCCGACAAGGAGAAGGAGAGAAAACGCGATGGAAATGCTAAGCGTACGTCAATTAAGCAAAATTTACGGGGGCAAGGTGCCTTCGCGGGCGCTGAGCGACATTAACCTGTCGATCGAGGAGGGAGAATTCGTCGGCATTATGGGCCCGTCCGGCAGCGGTAAAACGACGCTGCTGAATCTCGTAGCCGCGATCGATGCGCCGACGACGGGAGAGGTGCTGATCGGCGGCCGCAATCCGCACAAGCTGAAGAAGGGGGAGCTGGCGAAGTTCCGGCGGCGCGAGCTCGGCTTCGTGTTCCAGGATTTCAATCTGCTGAACACGCTGACCGTGGAGGAGAACATCGTGCTGCCGCTGACGCTGGAGGGCGAATCGGTTAAAGCGATGGAAAGCAAGGTACGCGACATTGCCGCCAAGCTCGGTATCGAGTCGATTCTGAACAAGCGCACTTACGAAATTTCCGGGGGACAGGCGCAGCGGACGGCAATCGCGCGGGCGATGATCCACAAGCCGAAATTTCTGTTCGCGGACGAGCCGACGGGCAACCTCGATTCGAAAGCGGCCAAAGACGTCATGGACATTCTCGTGGCGCTGAATCGCTCGGAACGGACGGCGATGATGCTCGTCACGCACGATGCGGTCGCCGCGAGCTACTGCCATCGGGTCGTATTCATCAAGGACGGCCAACTGTTCAATGAGATTCATTGCGGGGAGAGCAGACAGGCGTTCTTCCAGAAAATTATCGACGTGCTGTCGCTGCTGGGAGGGAACGCGCATGACCTTTCGACGATTCGCGTTTAACAACGTCATGCGCAACAAGCGCACGTACGCCGCCTATTTTCTGAGCAGCGCATTTTCCGTGATGGCGTTTTTCGTCTATGCGGTGTTTGCGTTTCACCCCGACGTGTCCGGAGGTACGGTACACAGCAACGTGTCTACCGCGATGCATTTTGCCGAAGGGCTGATCTACGTCTTCTCGTTTTTCTTTGTGCTGTACTCGATGAGCGCGTTTCTGAAGACGCGCAAGAAGGAATTCGGCTTGTTGGTCATGCTCGGGATGAGCGATTCGCAGCTAAAGACGATGGTGTTTCTGGAAAATGTGCTGATTGGACTAGGTGCGACGGCGACGGGAATCGGTATGGGGCTCGTGATGGCCAAGGTCATGCTGCTGATGGCCGAAAACCTGCTCGGACTGGACAATACGTTGAAGTTCTACTTGCCATGGGAGGCGCTCGGGCTAACGCTGGCCGCTTTCCTAGCGCTCTTCGTCGTCATCTCGGCGTTCACGGTAGTCATTCTGCGCGGCAATCATCTGATCGACCTGCTCAAGGGGAGCGCCAAACCGAAGAAGGAGCCGAAGGCGTCCGTCCTGCTGTCCCTGCTGGCGGTCGTGCTTCTCGTCGGGGGTTATGTCATCGCCTTGACGGCTAAAGGCCTGGTCGTGTTCATGGTGATGATCCCGGTGACGGTGATGGTAATTGTCGGAACCTACTTCCTATTCACACAGCTCAGCGTCTACATCATTCATAGGTGCCGGAGCAACCGTTCATTCTTCTGGCGCAAAACGAATCTGCTCTTCCTGTCCGACCTGGCTTATCGGATGAAGGATAACGCCCGGACTTTTTTCATGGTCGCGATTTTGTCGACGGTGGCGTTCTCGGCAATCGGTTCGTTGGTCGGCTTTAAAACGATGTCGACGAACGTTCTAGTGGACGAAAATCCGTTCGCACTCGAATATACGTCCGGCAAGGGCGAGACGGAGCGCGTGCAGACCGAGGTTGCGGAGATCGAACGCTCGCTTAGAGAGGCAGGCTTCGACTATCGGAAGCTAGGAGCTTCGATGTCGGACCAGAAGCTCGCGCAAGCGAAGCATAGCGTAATGGTCCTGAGAGCGTCCGAATTCAACGCAATTGCGGAAGCGGCAGGAGAGAAGCCGGTCGAGCTGAAAGAAAACGAATCGATGATGATCTATTATACGAATTCGATGGCCGGCAATCAGGCGACCGCTCCCAAGAAAGCCGTTCTGCAAGCGGGAGGCGTCGAGCTTGACCCGATTGGATCAAAGCCGTCTGTGACGTTCCGGGGCTATGGCGACTTTTATGTGGTAACGGACGCGCAGTACGATCGACTGGAGCATTCGTCCGTCAGGCACTTCTACGCGTTTGACGTGAAGGAATGGAAGAAGACGAAGGACGTCGGGCAGGCCCTCGAGGAGAAGCTGGCGGCAAGCGACAGCCGTTTTTTCTCCATCGCCTACGATCTGCATAGGATGAACCAGGCTTACGGCATCGTGCTGTTCATCGGCTTGTTTATCGGAGCTGTATTTTTCGTCGCTTCGGGCAGCTTCCTGTACTTCCGTTTATACGCGGACTTGCCTGACGATAAAGCGAAATTCAAGTCGATCGCCAAGCTCGGTTTGACCGATCGGGAGCTATCCGGCATCGTCACGAAACAATTGATGATTCTATTCTTCGTGCCGATCGTCGTTGCCTTTGTGCATGGCGTAGTCGCGCTCACCTCGATGCAGAACATGTTCGGCTACTCCTTGATGACGACGTCGATGACGGTACTGGGCACGTTTATGTTGATCCAGGCTGTCTACTTCCTGCTGATCCGCGGACGTTACGTCAGAGAAGTCGTCTCATAACGGACAATCTTGAAACGGCTCCTCCGCTGTGGGAAAATGTAATGAGGCTGTTTTTTTCGCGACAGCCTCATCTACATACTTTAAGCGCAGGAGAGGATGGATTCGGGATGAGAACGATCAAGCTGGGAACGAGTCAACTAGACGTGCCTGTCGTCGCGATAGGCTGCATGAGAATCAATTCGCTGGAGAAGGGCGAGGCGGAGCGCTTCGTGCGGACGGCGATGGATCAGGGCGCGAATTTCTTCGATCATGCCGATATCTATGGCAAAGGCGTTTGCGAAGAAATTTTCGCGGACGCGGTCGGGATGAACGCCTCTATTCGCGAGCAGATGATTTTGCAGTCGAAATGCGGCATTCGTCCGGGCATGTTCGACTTCTCCAAGGAGCATATTTTGGCGTCGGTGGACGGTATTCTGCAAAGATTGAAAACCGACTATTTGGACATTTTGCTGCTGCATCGTCCGGATGCGCTAGTCGAGCCGGAAGAAGTGGCCGAAGCGTTCGACTTGCTGGAAAGCTCGGGCAAGGTTCGCCATTTCGGCGTATCCAACCAGAAGCCGATGCAGATCGAGCTGCTCAAGAAGCACGTGAAGCAGCCGATCGTAGCCAATCAGCTGCAGCTGAGCATCACGAACGCGACTATGATCTCCAACGGCGTTAACGTGAATATGGAGAATGAATCGGCGATCGATCGCGACGGCAGCATTTTGGATTATTGCCGCCTCCACGACATTACGGTTCAGCCTTGGTCTCCGTTCCAGTACGGATTTTTCGAGGGCGTGTTCCTGAACAACGACAAGTTCCCCGAGCTGAACGCGAAGATCGACGAGATCGCCGCCAACTATGGCGTAAGCAATACGACGATCGCTATCGCATGGCTGCTGCGTCATCCGGCCGGCATGCAGCCGGTAACCGGCACGATGAACATCGAGCGGCTGATCGATTGCTGCAAAGCGAGCGACGTTCATTTGACGCGTCAGGAATGGTACGAGATTTTCCGTGCAGCGGGCAACATTTTGCCGTAAGGTTATTGTATAATTAACGCATCTCCCTTGAGAGGAGGAGGATGAAATTGACAATCAAAGATTGTCGGACTAGCCAAACTCATGCAAAGCCCGATCCGGAGGCGATACTTTGCATGGGGTGCATGTTGTTTCATCCTATCGCCTGATAAGCAAGCATAGCTTCGTTTCCGTCATTTGGCTTTGCACTTGTTTGTAACGAATACAAATAAGGAGCTGAAGTCCGAATGTGCGAAACTTTTATTGCAAACCATCAATTTAATGCCATTAAGAAACATGCGGAGAACGTCTTAAACGCGGTACGTACCGCTTCCGACCGCAAGGTCATCGAATCGGTCAAGTCGAGTGCGGAAGCCGAAGTTGCGGCGATGTTTCCGCTAGCGACAGGGGAGCGGCTCAAGCTGCTCGGAGAGATCGTTAACGTTCAGACGGCCGAGGATTACGCGAAATTCACGCACGCCTTGGAGCCTTATCTGACCGAGTTCCCGCGAGTGACGAAAGAGCAGATCGTTAAGCTGTTTCCGAAAAACAAGAAGCTGAAGCTTCCCGACCTGGCCGCGATCGATTATCGTTATATCACGTATTTAAGCTGGCTGGACGTCGCTTCGAACAAGCTGTTCATCGTTTATCCGCTGGACGGAAAGCTGATAGGCGTCGAAGGCAGATATACGCCAATGAACAAGAAGAACTACTGCTTTATTTGCCGTAAGTACGACGAACTGGCGCTTTTCTCCGCGGTATCGAAGAAAAGGCCGCCAAACAGCTCGCCCGATTACTACAAGGCGGTGGGAAACTACCTGTGCGCGAGCGGCCATGACTGCAACGCCAACATGACCGATACGACGGCGCTCGAGAGCTTTATTCGCTCGGTGCTCGCATAGTTTGCGCTTGACGATGGCAGTCTCATAAGTAAAATTTGTTCCAATAAAGCGTCCGCGAATCTATTCTCTTGCGGGCGCTTTTTGGCGTACTTGGCATGCATTCGCTCGTTCGCTCATATGTTGAAAATACGACTTCTTGTCCGATTTTTCAGTAAGGGGGCTTAGCGTTGTGGAGCATATCGCCATAAGGGGGATCGGCACGGCCGTTCCGTCCTATCGTCTGGAGCAAGAGGACGCCTCGCGGCGATTAAAGGAAGCGATAAGGGATCGACCGACAGATGCGAGATGGGTCCAGCGGATTTTCGCAAGCTGCGGGGTAGAGAGCCGCTATACCTGCGAGCCTGAATTGTTGAAGCCGGCGGACAGCTGCCGGTACATTCCCGCTTCGGCGGAAGTTCACATTCCCACGACAGCGGAACGGATGGGGCTCTATCGCGAAGCATCCGTTCCGCTCGCCGAGGAGGCTGCAAAGAAAGCGTTGGCCGATAGCGGGATCCATCCCGGCGACATTACTCATCTCATTGCGGCAAGCTGCACGGGGATGTTTCTTCCCGGGCTGGATACGGAGCTAAGCGGAAGGCTCGACTTGCGTGCGGACGTGAACAGGACGCCGCTTACGTTTCTGGGATGCGCGGCCGGTCTGACTGCACTGCGGCTGGCGCTGGAAACGGTTCGCGCCGATCGCGAAGCTCAGGTGCTTGTCGTTATGACGGAGCTGTGCAGCCTACATATCCAACCTTCCTTCGATCGCGAGGAGCTCTTCACTTCCGCCTTGTTCGGCGATGGAGCGTCGGCTTGCGTGGTGGCGGCGCCGGTTCCCGGACAGCAGGGGATTCTGGCGCTCCATGAGGCGCAAGCGGCGACGATTCCTCGCAGCGCAGAGCTTATGCAATGGACGATCGGCAATTACGGCTTCCGACTGCGGCTTTCTCCGGAAATTCCGGCGCTGATTGCAGAGCAGGTTCCCGAAGCGGTCCGAACGTTCGGGGCCGGTGAGAAAATTCCGGAGCTATGGGCGATCCATCCGGGAGGGAGAGGCATCATCGACGCAGTCGCCTCCGCGTTTCGGCTAACGGACGGTCAGGTCGAGGCCAGCCGCTCGGTGCTTCGCGAGTACGGCAACATGTCTTCGGCAACCATTCTGTTTGTGCTTGATCGGTTGCGAGAACGGCAGCGCCAAGCGAATGAACAAGCGAAGCAAGGCATCGCTCTGGCGTTCGGACCCGGAATGGTCGCCGAAATGCTTCGCTTCTCCTATCAACCATGCTAGGCGAACAGGGACTGAGGCGGCGCTCTTCGGAGCCGGAGCTGATGGACGATTTTACTTTCGGCGGAGAACCGCTTCGCGAAGCACTGCGGCATCTGCATCGGTTGAATCGGTTGTTCGGAGCAAGCGGGCCGATAGTTTATGGCATTAATCAATTGTGGAGGAGCGCCGGCAAGCCAGCCGCGCTGACCGTCCTCGACGTCGGCTCCGGTTCAGGAGACATCAACCGAGCCGTGTTGAAGTGGGCCGACCGAAGAGGCGTGAACCTGAACGTTATTTTGACCGATCTCACGGAGGAAGCCGGAAGAGAGGCCGAGCACCTGTTCCGCTATGAACGGCGCGTGACCTTTGTGAGGCAGGATTTGTTTGAGCTGAAGGACGGAGCGGCCGATATTGTGACCGCGTCGCAGTTCGCGCATCATTTTCCGTCGGAACGTCTGCCGGAGGTGGTGGGGAAAATGCGTAAAGCTGCCCGAATCGGCGTTGTCTTGGGCGACATTCACCGTCACTGGCTTCCGTGGGCGGCGGTGTGGCTGGCGACGCGGCTGTTGTCGCGCAATCGCTATATCCGGCATGACGGTCCGCTTTCTGTAGCAAAGGGGTTCAGGGGCAGCGATTTTCGCGAGCTTGCCGAGCAGATCGATCGGCCCGAGCTGTCGTATCGATGGCGGCCGCTGTTTCGCTATAGCGTTATCGTACCTCAATTTCGGGAGGACGAAAGCCATGAGAACGGAATTTGACGCCGTCGTCATCGGCGCGGGAATCGCCGGAAGCGCTGCCGCCTGCGCGCTGGCCAGACGGGGCTGGGAAGTCGCGCTGATCGACAAAGACAAGTTTCCCCGACATAAGGCGTGCGGCGAGTTCCTGTCCCCGGAGTCGCTTGGGACGCTGAAGAAGCTGGGCTTAAGTCGAGCGATCGCGGCTTTAGGGCCGGCGACGATCCGAACGGTGCGACTCCATACGGAACGCGGCGGCGCATCGTTGCAGATTCCGCTTCCGGGACCGGCTATCGGGTTAAGCCGTCTGGCGCTGGACTCTGCCTTGCAGCAGTCAGCCCGGGCCGAGGGCGCCAGCGTCTACACCGGGGTGACGGTAGCGGGAATATCGGACATTGGCGACGACCGCTTCGTGACGCTCTCGGCGAAGGACGGCGGCGAGCTTGTGCGGGCGCGAGCTGTCATTGCGGCTTGGGGACGGCATCCGCTGCGCTCCTATGATCGCGCCAAGACGGAGCCATCGAGCGGAGAAACGTATATGGGTATCAAAACCCACTACTCTACTATCGACACGGACGAGGCGGTCGATCTTTATTTTTTCAGGGACGGATATATCGGACTTGCGCCGATCGAGGGAGGGCGACTGAACGCAGCCGCGATCATCACGCCTTCGGCTTATCGCCGGTATGGCTCGATGAATGCGGTCGCCCATATACTGGACGAAGCCTCGGCGCGCATCCCACTCCTGCGCAGAAGATTGGAGAAAGCGGAGCAAGTGCCCGGAACCCAAGCCGCTGCCGCTCCGGTGCGAACGCGGGCGAAGCCGAGCGGTTGGAACGGGCTTCCGTGCGTGGGCGACGCCATGGCGGCGATTCCTCCTTTTTGCGGAGACGGAATGGCGATGGCGCTGCGTTCGGCGGAGCTGTGCGTACCGATGGCGGACGCTTATTTGCACGGATTGAGTACTTACGAGCAATGGGAAGAGACGTACACGGCGCAAATCCGGGAGGAGTTTGCCGGTCCGCTACGATGGGGCGGCTGGCTAGAGCGACTGTTGACTCGACCGGCGCTGGCATCGTTGGCGCTTCGAGCCGGCGCGGTCATGCCGGGAATCGCGGAGAGACTGGTACGGGCGACAAGACTGCGGCATTAGCCGAAGGGAGGTAGCACATGAGCAGGCGGGTAGCAATAACGGGGATGGGCTGCGTGACTCCGATCGGGACGGATAAGTCGGAAATGTGGCGCAATGCGTTAAATGGCGTTACGGGCATTCGTCGGTTATCCGATGAGCTGACGGCGCAATTGCCGGTGAAGCTGGCTGCGACAATAGACGAATTCGATCCGCTGCGAACGATGGAGGTCAAGGAAACGAGAAAAACCGACCGTTTCATGCAGTTGGCGATCGCGGCGGCCGACGAAGCGGTGCGGGATAGCGGATTGGTTTTGGGAGACAACGTCGATCCGCAGCGGACGGGCGTATGGATCGGAAGCGGAGTCGGCGGCATTGCGACGTTCGAAGCGGGAATGACGGGAGCGGTCAAAAATGGATACGATCGCGTATCTCCGTTTGCGCTGCCGATGTTTCTGCCCAATATGGCGGCCAGCCGCGTAGCGATTCGTTTCGGAGCGAAGGGGATAACGGCGTGTACGACGACGGCTTGCGCTTCCGGCTCGCAATCGATCGGAGAGGCTTTTCGGGCCATCCGCAGAGGAGAGGCCGACGCGATGATCGCAGGAGGCGCGGAGGCTCCGATTTGCCGAATCGGACTGGCTTCGTTCGCCGCTATGCGGGCGCTGTCGCTGCAGACCGACCCGTCGCAAGGCAGTCGCCCGTTCGACAGAAGGCGCGACGGCTTCGTCATGGGCGAAGGAGCGGGGATGCTCGTTCTGGAGGCATGGGAGCATGCGAAGGCGCGCCGCGCCCCGATTTATGCCGAGCTGCTCGGATACGGAGCTTGCGGCGAAGGCTATCATATCGCGGCGCCGCGTCCCGACGGGAGCGATTGGGCCAGGGCGATGAACCTCGCGCTGGAGGATGCCGCCCTGTCCAGAGGCAGCATCGGCTACATCAACGCTCATGGGACGAGCACGCCTTTGAACGACGCGACGGAGACGCTTGCGATCAAATCGGCGTTCGGCTCCCGCGCCTATGACGTCTCGATCAGCTCGACCAAATCGATGACCGGACATTTGCTTGGCGCTTCGGGAGCGGTGGAGGCGGTATTGACCGCGCTCGCGCTGAGAGACGGAATTATCCCTCCGACGGTCAACTATCAGGAGCGGGACGGCGACCTGGATTTGGACTATACGCCCAATGTGGCTAAGCCTAAGCGGTTGGTCGCGGCGATGTCCAACACGTTCGCTTTCGGCGGCCATAACGCTGTGCTTGTGTTCGGCAGATGACTCTGCGGCGCTTGACGAACACAGCGATCCGGCGGCGCTCGTGGATTATCGGCTTCTGGCTTATTCTGGCCGCTTGCTTCACTCCGCTTGCCGCCAAGCTGCCAGACGTGCTTGGGGATCACGGTCTGGAGACGGACGGCCAATATGCGGACGTTCAAAGACTGCTGTCGCAGGAGCTGCGGATGCCGGAGGAGCCGGTAATCGTCTTGTTCCATAACCACGACGGCAGATCTTCTCGAAGTTTTGGCCAGTCGATTGCGATCATGATGAGCCGGATCGGTCAAATATCCGGAACGCTTGTCGCATCGTCTCCGCTTGAGCGGCCGGAAATGCTGCAGGGAGAATACGCCTACGCCACGCTAGCCATTCTCCCCGGCTCGATGGAGGACAAGCAGCTCGCGTTGGAACGAATTCGCGGCGTGCTGACAAACAGCGGCGACGTCAAAGCGACGCTGACCGGCAAGCCGGTTGTGCAGCAGGACGTTAACCGCCTGAGCCGAACGGATTTGCAAGCAGCCGAAGCCGTCGGTCTGCCGATCGCGTTCGGACTGCTCGTCTTCGCGCTCGGAGGACTGCTGCCCGCCGTTCTTCCGCTTGCAGCGGGTGGCATCACGGTTATCGTCTCCATGGGAATGATGTGCTTGATCGGACAATACAGCGGACTGTCGCTATCCGTGTTCGTGTACAACGTCATCCCGATGGTCGGCATGGCCGTATGTATCGATTTCGCGCTGCTGATGGTGAGTCGTTTCCGGGAAGAGCGCCGGGGGCAGAAGGCGGACGAAGCGCTGCGCAGGACGATGATCACCTCAGGAAGAGCGGTGACAATATCCGCAGGCTGCGTTGCACTCGCACTACTCGGCACGCTCTACGTTCGCATGCCCATTTTCAATACCGTCGCGCTGGGGACGCTCGTCGTTTTGGCCGTTTCGATGCTTGTGAACCTGACTTTCGTTCCGGCGCTGCTATATGCGCTTCGAGGAAGACTGGCTTCACGCAGGGAGAGACCGCACCCTTCCGGCAGGCTATGGCGGACGCTGGCGAATGCCGTTATGAGACGGCCGGCTGCTGCTGTAACATTTGCCATGGGCTTTCTGCTCATCTGCATGTTCCCGATCCGCTCGTTGGAGGTTGGCGTGCCGGGACCGCAATCGCTGCCGCAGTCTCAGGAATCGCGACTGGCCGCCGAAGCGTTCGCTCTTCATTTTCAACCGTCGTCCGTATCGCAGGTGTGGCTTGCGGTGAAGGAGGGGCCCGGCAGCAGACAAGCTGTTGAAAGCATTCGTCATGAGCTGCTTCGCGATCCGTACGTGGTGCAAGCGGATATTAAGGAAGGTCATCTGGCCGGCGGTCAGGGGCATCGCTGGATTTCGGTATGGCTGCAGGGGGATAAAGCAGCGAATACGACGATGCAATGGTTGCGGGAGCGGGACAGGCAATATGCCGATCTTGACGTGAAGATTGGAGGAGAACCGAAATACGATCAGGAGGTACATGACGAGGTATTCGGCCGTATGAAGCACGTGCTGCTCTTCGTTGTCCTGTCCAATTTTCTCGTTCTCGCGGCGGCCTTCCGTTCTTTGTTCATTCCGGTGAAGGCGATTGCGATGAATCTGATGTCCATAGCGGCTTCCTTCGGTCTGCTGTCCTGGCTGTTTCAAGGAGGCCGTTTCGGTATCGAAGCGACCGACATTGCGATTATGATTCCGGTGTTTATTTTTGGCCTGACGTTCGGCATCAGTATGGATTACGGCATTTTTCTGCTATCGCGAATATATGAGGGCTACGGGGAGACGCGCAACAACGACAGGGCGATCCGCGAAGGATTGACGGCTTCGGGAAGCATCATCGCATCGGCGGCCGCGATCATGATCGCGGTAACGGCTCCGTTCGCGCTAGCCGATGTCTCGGGGGTTATGCAGCTTGGCATCGGCATTGCGGCCGTTGTGCTCCTGGATGCGACTATCGTGCGGATGCTCCTTGTCCCGGCGCTGATGAAATGTTTCGGAAAATGGAATTGGTGGCTGCCGTTTGTGAGAAGCTAAGCCAAAGCTTCCAATTCTTAACCGAACAGCAAAGGAGCGCACAGGATGAAGCAGCTTCCCGAATTTCCGCAGTCGTACTGGACGTCGTCTGTTCGTCTGCCCGAATTTCCTCCGTTAACGAGCGATACGGAGGCCGATGTCGTCATCGTCGGCGCCGGAATTACCGGAATTACTGCCGCTTATTTGCTGTCCCGCGCCGGGAAAAAGACCATTCTCCTGGAAGCGGGTCGCATTCTTAACGGAACGACCGGACATACGACCGCCAAAATCACCACCCAGCACGATCTGATCTACGACGAGTTCATCAACCACTTTGGCGAGGACAAAACGCGTCTGTACTATGAGGCCAATCTTGAGGCCATGAATTTTATGCGCGAGACGATTGCCACGGAAAGCATCGACTGCGATTTGGCGGACGAGCCTTCCTATATTTACACCGAGTCCGATTTGGCGATCGAAAATCTCGAGAACGAGCTCCGCGCCTACGAGAAGCTCGGCATCTCCGGAGAGCTGACGGATCATATTGCGCTACCGATTGAAATCAAGGCAGCTCTGCTGATGCCCAATCAAGCCAGATTTCATCCACTGTCCTATTTAATGGCATTAACAAACAAAGCACTGGAGGCGGGGGCTCGGATTTTTGAGCAGACGACGGCGATGAAGGTGGAGGATGGAGACGCGCCGGTCGTACTTACGGAAGCGGGAGCCCGCATTCGCTGCGGCCATGTGATTTGCGCCTCACACTTTCCGTTCGCCGATTGGAAAGGGTTTTATTTCGCGCGCATGCATGCGGAGCGTTCCTATGTTCTAGGGGTTAAAATCGAGGAGAGCTATGGCCGCGGAATGTACATCAATGCGGACAATCCGAAACGGTCGATTCGGATTGCAGCCGACGGTCAGGAACCGCTCGTGCTGATTGGCGGCGAAGGTCATAAAGCCGGGCAGAGTCCCTGCACGATCCGCCATTACGATGCGCTGAAGACATTTGCCGATTCTCTGTACCGCGTGAGGGAGATCGCTTATCGCTGGTCTGCTCAAGACCTCGTTACTCTGGACAAAATGCCCTACATCGGGCGGATTACTTCCGGTTCGGATCGTATTTTCGTCGCGACGGGGTATCGGAAATGGGGGATGACGAACGGAACGGCCGCCGCACGTCTGTTAACCAATCTGGTGCTGGGTCAAGAGGATCGATATCGCGAATTGTTCGATCCGTCCCGTTTGCATGCAGATCCCGATATCAAAAGCTTCGTAACCGACAATTTGGACATCGCTAAGCAGCTTATCGCCGGTAAAATGGATATCGTGTATCGATTGCCAAGCAGCCTGATCCCGGGCGAAGGCGCAACTGTCCGCGTTAACGGCAAGCGAGCGGGCGCTTATCGCGATCCGGAAGGAAAGCTGCATGTGGTGGATACGACTTGCACGCATATGGGCTGCGAGACGAATTGGAACGACGGGGACCTGACATGGGATTGCCCTTGCCATGGATCGCGTTTCTCGTATACGGGCGTGGTGGTCGAGGGGCCGGCCAAGGAGCCTCTTACCATTCTTGAGGTTAATGAGGTCAGTACAGTTACATAATTAATATTATGTAAACTTAAGTGAACATCGCCTAACATAAAATCAGGAAACGCCGAACATGTCGTGAGAAACGATGTGCGTCGGCGTTTCTTTTGCGTTTGGTCAAATCTGAAGGACGGCGAAGGCGGTTTTCCTTCTGATCTGCAGATGGACGACCGCCTTGTTTTTTGCGGGAGCGTTGGATAGCCGATTCGATCTTGCCGACATATGATGTCGTAATCCGTTCTTTCGGGTTCGTGAATGAGTCGAGACGATAAAGGAGATGTATAGCGAATTGACTACAATTACTTTTCGACGACTCATCCAGACGGCAATCCTGCCAGAGAAAGAGAAACTTGCGAAACCTGAGTTGCTTGATCAGGAAGCAAGATGGATTAAGAACCGTAGAGTCAAGGGCGTTTGCTGGCCGTATCGCAGCGCCAAGGAGCTGGGTTGGACGCTTTATTCTCCCGTCGATGTCGCCATCCATCCGTTATCGGAAATTCAAACGACGATGGATAAGCCTGAAGAGTTCGCGCGGCTCAAACAATTGACGGATATGGACGAATGGGTGCAGAAGGACGATATTTTATTGGGAGTTAAGCCGTCTTCCTGGTACAAAATTCACGAATACGAATATGAAGGTCGTTACCGCTCGATGTTCATTCCAAACGGGGAAGGAACATTGGAATGGCGACTTGGCTGGTCTGTTGACATCCCGGATGATCATCTGTTGTTGATCCAGCCGATCGAAATGAAGGACGCTCGTTTCATCGTACATCCGGGACTTCTCATGGGCACATCGGTACAATCCGTTCAGCGGCACCTCGGATTGCCGATTGCGTTCGAACCTCTGCAGCCTTGTAAGATCATTCGCGGAGAGCCGTTAGCAAAGCTATTTGTGCTGCCTAAATCAGTCCTGGCAATCAAAAGCACTACGCAATCGTAACAATGGTCATGGTGGCGCCAAGGTTATTGACGGTGAAACCCGAAACGTTGACCCATTGCAGGACGCTAGGACCGCCCGGCGGTGTCGTGACGATACTCGTGCCTGCTGTCGACGAGCCCAACGATTGTACTGCGGAAGTAAAGCTGTAGGGCACTTCCGTCCCGTTTAACGTTAAGACAAATTGAACCGGAGCCGATGTGACCGTGATGTTCCCAATCTCCCGATTGATAAGGTAAGTGTGACCGCCTTCCAGAAACACACTCGGAGATGGTGGCGTCTGCGAGATAAATGTCCCGTTAATCTCCGGCGGCATATTAAAAGGAATAGGGGAGTTATTCGGAATATCCCCGGTAAATCCACCATCAATTGTGGCGAACTCCTCCAGAAAATTGTTCCCTTGCGGACCCTGAGGACCTTGAGGACCTTGAGGACCTTGAGGACCCTGCGGCCCTTGTTGGCCCTGAGGACCTTGCGGGCCTTGTGCTCCAGCTGTTCCGGGAAGTCCTTGCGGCCCTTGCAATCCGATCGGTCCCGGAGGGCCGGGAGGACCTTGATTGGTTTGTAAGGCTAGATTGAGATCGATCTGGATCTGCAGAATTTCTCTCTCTAACCTGGAAATAGACGCTTCCGAAAGCTCAAACCGGAGAATGAACGTTTCGACTCGATTGAAAATCTCTTTTAATGCGAGGCTCAGCGCTAGCAATGAGAAATCCTCCGGTTTGGTTTCCGCCAATGTCAATTCTTGCAATGCCGTCCGAATGGGAATGTTAACGCCCAATTCGTCAAATTGCGCTCTCAAAGCGATCAATTCTTTGCGAAGTGCTTTGATCTGCTCACCGTTCAGAGGAGTTAGCCCCTGATGCAGCCGTTGTTCCAAAGCTTCCAGAATCCGCTGTATCCCGCCGAACCGCATTCTGGAGACCCGGATTCTGCGGCGTTTCCGTTTCTTTACGCAGCACACAATTTTTACTTTCTTTTTGCACGCTTTGTGAATTGACGTATGTTTTGTCTTGATGGGCACTTCATCACCATCCTCCAATTGAATTCAGTTAAAATTCAGGGCATCGTGATGTTTCAGCATAGTATATTGGCATACAACATGAGTTGCTTGGACATCTATCATGCCAGGCGTTCACCTTGCTGAGCTGCACGCGCTGAACAAGCGCTGGAATTGGACAAGCTGCATGCGGAGACGTTTAATTATTTTACGGGGCGGATTTGGGATACCTAAATTTCACAATATAAAACGGGATGTTCTGAAGTGGGAAAGCGTTGTAAAAGTAGTGGTGAAAAGTGGAAACAATAGTACAATGATATAACAGGCTACCGTCACGAAAGACAGTCTGATGACGATCGGGCAGAATAATCCAGTTACAAGTATAGATTAACCAAGCACCCCGATTTAAAGGGAGTTATCCTATTGCGTTATGACCTTAATATTGCTTGCACTTCTTATCTGACACTTCACGAACAAAAACTGCGGATCAAGTCGTTTCTAATAGAGTATTTTGGCACGGTGCGCTTTTCTCTTGTTGAGACAGGTTCATCTATTACAGCTGTAGAGGACGAAACGGTTTTGTTCGAATGGGTTAATGCGGGCAGACCGGACCGAACGGCTAAAGAATTGTTTCTTTTTGAATGGACAGAGCAAGAGAGCTGGGGTGGGCATTTCTTATTGAAATGCAGCTTTTTTAACCGTTTGGAAGATAACAGCCGACAGAAGCAATTCGAGAAAATCGTTTTGCAAATCAAAGAGCATTTGGATCATTCCACTTTGACACTCCGTATCACTGAAAAAGATAATCTCATCGATGTACGGCAATTTCATCGTCGTGGTGATGGGAATATCGGCTACGGGCTGTACCCTTATGCTGAAGATGAGAAGGGGCATTGGCGGGATAATTTGGGTATCGGCTTATGGATATATCGCGAGGATTTTCATCTTTTATACGAAGGAATCAAGCAGGTATATGCACTTAAGGGGAAAGGTTTTGAGAATTTTGATCATACCGGCATGAATTCCATTAGAAAATCGGAATGGCAAGTGATCCTGGACCATTGGTCTATACTAGCAATCAATAACCCATCCAGCGCTGAATTTATTGATTATGTAGGTCGGTGGGTGGTAGCAACGCTAGAGCATGTGAACGAAATTGCTATCGAAGGGAATTTGTAATTTGCTGTTTTGCGGAGGAATTGTAGTCTATACAAAAAAGGGGAGACAATCGTGATAAGGGATCGGGCGACTTGGAATAAACAAACAAGTGAATATAAGGAGGAGCTGTTGCGCGAGTTAAATGCACGCCTGCCTGCCGGTTTCACGTTTCTGAAAATGGAACGCTTCGAGCGGTTCGGGCTTGAGCTGGAAACGGGTATCTTTGTGTATGAAGGCTGCGAATTCGTATATGTGCCCGGAGACCGAGTTACACTCGGATGGGAGCAATGGGCAATCGGACCGGATGAAGAGACAAAAGGAGAGCTTGAGAGCGGCTTGGAGGATTTGAGCAGAGAGCCTGCGGAGTTGAAGCATGTACTACGAGAGCAAATGTCGCCTGTGCGAGAGGCTGACATAGGTCCGTTGTTAATTGAGCGCCAAACCCGCCTTGTTGCCTGGTATGAGGTGGAACTGGATGACTTGGATCCGGAGGAAGACAACGATGTGCTGGAGGCGCTCGAGCTCGTCAAGTCCTCGAATTACGGCTCCTATGAGCAGCATCAGTCTTTTCGATTGGACAAAGAGGATGGGCGTATCCGCATTTGGTTGTTTGCCGATAGTCCCAGCCAGCAGGCTTGGGCGAAAGATGAACTGCCCGATGGCTTCGATTTGTTAACAGAAGAGGAATGGGAATATGTGTACGGCGGAGGTCGTCGAACGTTATTTCCTTGGGGCGATAGCTTCGACTACCGCATGAGGGTCAGGCACTTCGGAGAACTTAATCCGGAGCAGAAAGAGCAGGGCGAACCGGCAGTGAGCGACAGAGCTTTCGATCTGGAGGAGAGTAGCGGCATGGGGCTACAATTCCTTGGCGATCCTTACAAACAGGAGCTGACCGTATCGCCTGAAGGACTCGTGCGCGGTAAAGGCGGGGACGGCGGTGCGCTTATCTGTGGCGGTATGGGCGTCACATGGGGCTATGTTCCTGTCGCTACCTATTATCGCGACCCCTATGAGGAAGAGCTGGAGTGGGAGGACCGTGCCGAATACTTGCATTATCGTCGCATCGTTCGTCTTTAATCAACCATGGAGCTTCGAGAAGTTTTGAGCCTCACGGCGACTGCAACGGAACGGTTAGTGGGTAAGTTGATAGCGATAAAATCCGACTTGGGTGTTGAAGGGGTAACTACAGATGACAGAAACGAAAAATAAGGAAACCTTGCATCATGCTTGTTATAACCAAAATGTGGATCTGGTGCGGGAGTATGTAAGTAATGCGAAAGCGAATAGTCTAAATAAAAAGCTGACTGATTATTCGAATCCGATAAACGGAACACCTTTGCAAATAGCGTGTAGAGTAGGAAATCTGGATATAGTGAAGCTTCTAATTGAAGCAGGTGCAGATAAAGAAATTAAAGATGTCGGAAGACAATCGCCCTTATCAATTGCAATTAGTCACAATTACATAGAGATAACTCGATATTTAATTGAAGCAGGCGCAGATGTCCATTCCAAAGGTCCGAACAATCTGCAGCCGATACATTTTGCATGTGAACGTGGAAATAAAGAAATGATTGAATTACTATTAGCCCAAGGAATCGATATTAATCAACTGGATAGCCTCAAGAGCTCGTTACTTGACTTCACAACAAATCTGTCCGGAGGAAATCTGGAAGCGACAAAAACGCTTATCGAAAATGGAATCGATCAGAAGTATTTTTCTGCAGCGTTTAAGTGGGCTTGCTGGAGAAATAATTTGAAAATAGCTGCATATTTGCTTGAGAACGGAGCGGATTACAAGAGTCAAACAACCCCGAAGTCAGAATTGTTGTTCTGGATTTGCGGGTTAGGATACAAAGAAATTGTTGAGCTGTTACTTGGAGTTGGCGTCGACTTTACTACACCGGTTAAATTTAAGGGTAAAATGCGTTCATATAATGGTAGCCCTTTGGAAAGAGCTATTGAAGCGAATCAATCTGAAATTGTAGATATGATTAGTTCTTTTAAGAGATAGTTCTGAATAGAGACGATTCTGCGCCGGCTGTTATACTGGCGCAGAATCCAGTCTCAACTTATAGAAGATAATCACTAAATTGAAAGGAAGAGTTTAAAATGGTTGATAAAGAATACTATTTGAGATTAAGCAGAGATGCTCAAGAAAACTATTATTTTTATAAAGAAAAAGCGGAGTCTTCAACTGTTCGGCGGGAATATACTACTAGCAAAAGATATGATGTTTCTCCATTTTGGTACGGGCGGCAAAGTACAGTTCCAGGAGAGGTTACGGATGTCGAATCGAACACATACTATGAGTTTGATATTCAAAATAGACTCCTTATCTCAGCGTGTGATGAATTAATTGATGGTTATGCTTATACGGTCTATGAAGAAAACCGGATCACCACAAGATTGTATGTAACAGGAGAACTAGATTCCGTTAAGGAATACTTAATACAAGACGGTTTCATTAGCCGGTGTGTAGAATACTTCCCTCGATTTGATAAGTTGCATTATGAAGACTACATATATGAGGGAGGGCGCTTAATCCAAGTATATCAGCCTCTAGTTGATCCTTATTATTATTCTCATCTTGTTCGTACTTATTTTGAGTATGATGAAGAGGGTGATCTCATCCGGGTATTAGATGGCAATAAGGGTGTCATTTACATAAAATTGTCGGATGAAGAGGCTACACTACTATATAAAGAAGTTAAGGAAAGACTAAAAATAGCATTAGTAAAAGTTATTGAAACTGTCTGCATAGACTTGGTGGATAGACGTTGTTGTTTCTTAGCCATTTATTTGCATGGTGAAGCTCCTGCTGTATACTCAACCATTTTCCATCCAGGATTACAATATATTAGAGAAGAGCAAATAGAAAACAAAGAGGATATCGAATTTATTTGGAGTTCTGGAGAGCATCCAGTGAATTATCAACAAGAACTTACGGATCAAGAATTAGTAACAATGTTAAGAACACTTATTATGTATTGGCATAATACAGATAATTGGTGGGAGGAAAGCATGGCACTATGGCAAGAAGTCGCTTATACAGTAAATGAGACGGATTGGTCTGATTTCCCATTACTATCCGAAGATTTTGTTTTGTTTGTCGATTGGGAGGGCTTGGACATCATAGAACTTGAAAAGAGTATTCCTGGCCACAAAATGGAAATACTTGGATCTAAGGGTCTATTACCAAAATAGGTGTATTGGTGGGGTGATCAACGATGCGACTTATAGATAAACTTACGAACCATACGTTGTTTTGCCCAATATGTGATTCTGAGTTGAATTGGTTTGACACAGCTATAGGTAAGAAGTTTCAAAGAGACCATCTAAAGTGCGTTTCATGTGACAAGTATTTCATTAACGATTCACAGTTAACTGAAACTGAAACTCCAAGACGACGTGTAGAACATTTCAAGCAACAGGGTTTTAATGATGAAGGTTACCAAGGTAATGGTTATATTGAGGATTATAGGAATTTACAGCAAACTATAATTTGACTATTTCACAAAACCCGTATTTTATACATATGTCCATAAGTTGACTTATAGCCATATAACTTAATTTTTTGTTGTCTGGTTGACAAGAACATAGACCGATAAATGACAAGAACATTGTCCGAGTCCGATTCCCCATTTTGTTCGCCAACGTACCAATCCCCATAATTCCACCGGCCATACGGCCATACTTGAATGAGGGATTTTTATATTCCGTAATCATTATATTTCGAATACACTCCGATCATATCAGTTACTGAAAGACCTAATTGTATTTCTCCAGTTGAAATTTTAGATGATTCCAAGAAGTTGAGTACAAAAGTCTGTCTTATACGATTTAAGGTGCCAAATTTTTATTTGACATAAGTACTGGTCTCTCCCTCTCTGTCTCCTTCTATTAATAGATATTTGGTTCTTGGTTATATCAATATTATTAAAGTTTAACATTCTGATTTCGGAAATACGGAGGCCAGAATCAGCAATCAGGCTGATAATTGATGCATCTCTCAAGCGATTTGATTCATAAAAAATTCTGTCGTGAGTATTCTTTGGGATGTTATCCTGGTAGACAAAATTAATAATCTCTGGTTTCATCAATTTCGAATTTATTAACGATTTGATTCCGATCTTGTTCAACTGACAGTATTTTGATAAACTCGTTATGCTTTAATAGGTAATTTCCTTCCTCATCTTTATTCATGAGTAAGAAAGAGAATATTGATCTTAATGAGTAAATTTTGGTTTCATCGACTTTTTACCTTCGTTTTTCAAATGTTGAACATACAGTTCAATGTCATTCTTACTTAAGTTATTCAAAAATATCGTGGTACTTACTTCTGATCCCATGATGAGTAATTGATTAACAGTCAGCCACTTAATAAAACATTCAAAATCCTTTAGGTATGCAATTTTAGATGAAGCTGCCAGTTCAGTTTTTTCGGCACAAAATCTCCCGATGAACGCAGGAGAACATTCTAACAATTTATCAAGTACTTTTTCGTCTTCTTGCACACCTTCGTTCGATTTTTCCTACTTTATTAGTATGCCCAGTTATAAAAATACGTTGCACGAGTCAACATATTTATCCAACAATATTTCATCTTTCGAAGGCATATTTTGTTGGAGTACGTAGATTCCGAACGTAATCATGAATGTATTAAATTTCTTCTTGATAATTTTCCGGACGGAGCTCGATCGAGTCGAAATAACGCATTGCTTGAGCAAGCGGAGTTTTTTGTAGTAGTGACGTTTTTCGAATTCGCTCCTGATCCAAATGAAAAAAGCTTACGTTCTATCATTAGACGGCTATTGTTTGCATAATCGAAATAACCGCTATGAGTGGAACATACTCCAGGAGGCTTCAGAAGATCTCTTAAAAATGTATAAGCCGGAATGCATAAGACTAATCTTCGTATATACTTATTTTATCAGCAACTAACAAATAATCATTAAGAAAGTGCAATGATAACTTTATTTTACTGTCTAATGTAATGTCGTCTACTTGAATAGGAGAGCTCTTTGAATCATAAATTTTGGTCTCACTGACGATATAAACGAATTTAATGTCATCGTTCTCAACGAATTGATTGTTATACTTGTCAAATTCAGATCCATTTGGGTTAAATTCCTTTAAACTCAGAGTATATAATATTTTAGTATTGTCTATTTTTAACTGTTTCTGTTTCACTATCCCATATGTAATAGCTGTAAAATCAAATGATTTTTGTTCAGTAGTTGTTGGGTTACCCTGACAGCCTCCAAGTAGAAGAAGTACAATTGTTACAGTTAGAATTACTTTTAGCTTTATTCTCAAATAGACGTTCGTATCAAATACAAAAATCGGATCGCTTTCAATAAACTTTTTATAATTATCGAAACTATCTCTCATGAGTTAATTCTCACTCCCTAGTATTTACTGTAGTAAAATTATACCATTTAAGTATACCTCATACAACACATTAACCCTTGATCTACTTACACCTCACTGGGATTATCGGTCGTCATGCTCTTATCTTTCAAATGCCGCGTATTGACGTTACACTGAAATTTTGGTTCAGTGTTTTTTCTTCAACATAACCTATATAAAAAACAGTTTATGCTCTGGTCTCTAAGTTTATTTTTATAGTGTGACATATCATATAAAATACTTGATATTATTGATATAAGCGCCGAATTGTAACATTACAATTTACAATGTATTTTATATATATGTCACTGTATCTGATTATGGCCTTGTAACGACTGCTTCTTTTTGAATTAACCCCCATAGGTACTAATTGCTTTCCGTATCTATTCGTGACAGTATCGAAGTATCCTGCCCGTTAGCACAACAACAGCAGCCGATCGTTCTGGCCGGCTGCTGTCGTCATCATTGAGCTATAGTTCTCCGTTAGCGTAATCACTTATCTCAGTCTCTGGTTTTATGTCTTAGTTTTCCACATTCGATACAGTCCAACAACTAGAAAGAAAAAAGCAATAACTTCGAGAGTCCTAGGAATGAAATTCAGTAATGTAATCATTTCCCCTATTGTCATTTTCAGCGGTAGTAAAGTTGGGTTTACAAAGTAAGAATCAATGAATCGATTTATTGTAAAAGGTGCAATAACATAATATATTTTTAGGAATATGACAATAAGAAAGAAGTAAAATCCTTCAATGAAGTGATTTTTCTTGCATTGTATAAGACCGAAAATTAATAAAACCAATAAGAAAACCGATACTAAAATTGAAAAGATTCCTAATAAAATCTCCAAATCACCACTCCTTTAATTCACATATTTTCTCTTTACCCTAATGTGCTTATATGTGAGGCTTGCCGAACACCTAATGCAATGACGTCCCGACGGGCTTAGGGGGCTGGATGTGGTCACTCGCTTCTCAGAGTAACCCGGAGCGTCACCTGGAAGCAGCCATTGCATTTAAGGCGTTCTCAAAATAGCTGTATACTTCATCTGCAATTCCCAGAAACTCTTCAACAAGTACATGACTATCCAAGTAACAAGCATACAGATAATCAACTAAAGCGGAGTCAATCTCACAATAGTTTGATATGGCATTCTTCATTTTAATAATGTCATCTTGCCATACACCTGTATCTTCTAAAACCAAAGAGTATAATGCACGAATTAATCTCTTAGAGTAACCTTTAATATATCTAGTTTTCATTGTGTCATCACTAGCATTAGAAAGTAAACTATGTATACGGTCTACTTCCTCCTTGGTCTCTGTATTTAAGTCTAAAATGAACTCCGGAGAAATAATTATCGGTGGTACTTCCTCACCAACGTCGTGCCCATATATACAAACACAGATTATCTTTACCCAAAAACCCCACTCATTTGGTTTACTTAATACATCGTCAATCGAGCAAATTATCGTATCAATCTTAGTTACTACTGGATATTCTTCCAAAAGCCTGTCTTTAATATTTGACAATCTTTCGTAATCAATATCTTTGGGATTTGCACATACAATCGTAAAGTCTGCATCTGACTTAAAAGGTTTAGCAGTTCCTTTTGGAATCGAGCCGCACATATAAATGCTATGAATCTTACCTTTAAATTCGGCAAGTATATTATCGACATACTTATCAACAAAATCCTTATATTCACTTTGTATAACAATTCTATTTATAACTTTTTCTAATATCATATAGACTCCTCCTAAACTAAGAATTTCTTTAAGCCTAACGTCTTTACCGAGGAGCAGAAGAAATCCCATATTCTCGAATTTATCCAACTGAATATTCAGCTGGCTTTCCCACAATCGGAGACAGTACAGTCGGAAAAAGATTTGATCTTCTCGATCGTCTTTGCGGGGGCGGACGCTTCGGGGACCTTGCGCGGCGTGCTCGACAAGATGAAGCGGGTGTTTGACATGGACAGCGAGTATTATTACATGACGATCGCCTTCAAGCCTGCGCCGTACAGTCCGAGCGGCTTTACAGCCGCTTATGACGAGGGGCGGGAAATGATCCGCCGCCGCCGGCTGAACGGCGAGACGCAAATCGTCTCGAACTTCGCTGGCCCCCATCAGGACTTTCATCTGACGCCGTCTGAGGACAAAGAGTTTACCGCCTATCTATACTCGAAAGATTCGCGAAGGGATTGAACTCTCCAGCCCGACAGCTTAAAGGGCCGCCGAGCATGCCGGCAGCCCCGCATCTTTCGGTTATCGTTCCCCGTTAGCACAGTTGGTACTGGCAGTCTTATTAGTGAACGATTGTACGTATTTGTTTAAATCCTCCCGAAACACTTCAGTGTATTGACCAACGGTATACTGATTCACTACATCTCTCCAGAAATGAATTGCTTGTTCATTCGTTTTAATCTGAACAACTTTCCATTTCGCTTGATATAAATTAAACGCTTGAAATGCCGCCAACTTTCCGAATCCTTTCCTTCGATACTTACTAAGGATTAGAAAATCATAAATAACATGAGTTGGATCAGGATCTGTATCATAATTTTCCCAATAATGCTCCAACTTGATTTCGAAACGTCCATCAAAGCCCAAATCTTCTTC
>Ga0160454_100062_pt1 | contig 155134 bp, 120 predicted proteins | sample HID1971M_E6MG_FD_108218 | JGI IMG/M metagenome (GOLD analysis project Ga0160454, IMG submission 108218) | Enriched millipede-associated microbial communities from UW Madison campus, WI, USA - HID1971M_E6 MG | ecosystem: Host-associated > Arthropoda: Insects > Digestive system > Unclassified ...
ATACTCCGAGGACAGCAGATTTTGCCGAATTTTCGTTCCATGCAAGGAACTTTTGTGAAGGCGTACCGGGGGTACGTCAAGCAAAAGTGACGAAGCAGGGGGCGAAAAGGCGGTGAAAGATGCCCCCGAGCGGGTTTGCATACACGCCCTAGCTTGGCCGCAAATCTCAAGATATAATCCGCGGACAACCCACATATATATCTCGTAGATGCTTGTCAACGGGAGGGTTATCCGTATGCCTAAGCGCCGTTCGCTGCGAATGCTGCTATTCGTCGCCGCCGCCGCCGTACTTGTTATGTCCGTCCGATTCGGGTTTGCCGACGCTTGGGTCGATCAGTACGCCCTGCCTGCGTCATCCTTGTCCGAGCTTGCCGTCGTCCCGCCCGCGATCGACGCCAAATCAGAGCCGGGGCCAGGCCCCGGACCGGACGCTCCGCAGAAACCGCAGGCCGCCGTGCTCAGCAATCGCATAACGGAATATCATATTGCCGTCTCGCTCGATGAGAATAGCGGGACTCTGCAAGGAGAACAGATTGTGACCTGGAAAAACCCGGGGCGCAAACTCGTCTCCGAAATGTACCTTCATCTATATCCCAACGCGTTCTCGCCCGGCAGCACGTTTTTGCGCGAATCGGGCGGCCAACTTAGAGGAGATAAAATGAAGGATGGCAGCTACGGCGGGATGGAGCTCACCGCTCTAACCACGGAAGAAGGAGAAACGCTGCTTCCCAGAGTCCATTATGCGCAGCCCGACGACGGCAATCGAACCGATCGCACCTTGGCGACCTTCAGACTGCCCGAGCCTGTCAAGCCCGGCGAGTCCGTCACCTTGCGCATGAAGTTCACGGTGCAGTTGCCCGACGTGTTCGCGCGCATGGGCAAAACCGGAAACTTCGTTATGGCGGGACAATGGTTTCCCAAAATCCCCGTCTACGAAACGGCCGGTACACGAGGGCGCTCCTCGGAAGGCTGGAATCTGCACCAGTATCACGGAGACTCCGAGTTTTATGCGGACTTCGGCATCTACAGCGTACGCATCAACGTTCCGGATGGCTACAAGGTAGCGGCTACCGGCTTCCTTACGAAGACTCCGGCGGTAACCGGCGGACGCAAAAGCTTCCAGTTCTACGCCGACGACGTGCACGATTTCGCTTGGTCGGCTTCTCCGGACTTCGTCTACGTGGAGGATTCGTTCTCCTCGCCCGGCATTCCCGGTGTGCGGATCAAGCTTTATCTAGACCCTCTTCATCAGCATTTGAAGGATCGTTACATGCATGCCGCCAAGTCTGCGTTGGCCAAGCTGGGTCAATGGTACGGAGAATATCCCTACTCCACGCTCTCCGTTGTCATTCCTCCGGCAAGCGGCAACGGCGCCGGCGGGATGGAATATCCCACTCTCGTTACCGGAGCGGCCGCACAAGACGACAATCCCGGCTACGAGTTGGAGCGAACGCTGGTCCATGAGATTGCGCATCAGTACTGGTACGGGCTTGTGGCCTCCAACGAATTCGAGGAGGCTTGGCTGGACGAAGGCTTTACGTCCTATACCGAGGATAAGCTGATGTCCAGCATTTACGGAGTGCTGCCCAACCTTCCGGTCGAAGCCAGCTATATGACTCATCCCGAGCCGCTGAACCTCTCTTCCTGGAAGTTCAGTTCCTCCGACAGATACGCCGAGAACGTCTACATGAGAGGCAAGCTCGTACTCTCCGCGCTGGAGCGTCAAGTGGGAGACAAAACGATGAGCAAGATTATGCGCACCTACTTCCAGAAGCACAAGTTCAAGCATCCGTCGTTTCAGGACTTCCAGAAAGTCGTAGAGACGGTTACGAAAGAAAAGTGGGACGATTTCTTCAGGGCGTATGTGCAAAAAGGAGAAATGGCGGATTTCTCGGTGGAAGCGATCCAGACAAGACGGACGGACAACGGCTACGAAAGCATCGTCCTGCTCCGGCGCAGCGGAGGCAGCCCCGAGCCCGTGTCGGTATGGTTGCAATTCCAGGACGGCCATTCGATGCGCAAAATATGGGACGGCGTTCAGACCCATGTGCAGCTTAAGCTGGAATCGGCCTCCCCGCTGCTCTATGCGGCGATCGATCCCGGCAATCATATCGTGCTCGACAATCGCAAAATCAACAATTATCTCAAAGCCGAGGTTCCGCCGCAGCAGCGTACCCGATATACAGCCGGCATCGCCCAAATCATAGAAGGCTTGTTCGGAGCTTTGGCTTGGTAGGGGGGGAAGGAAGAAAATGCGCAAACGACTAAAAATGGGATGGGACATGACCGTCCGGCATAAATATGTATTGGTTCTCCTGTTCCTGTACCGCTTGCTCTGGGGATTTTTCCTGTATCGGTTCGTCGATTCAATCGTAACGCCCGTAATCGCGCGTTATCCGGACGAACATCCGAACTCCGACGCCGCACACCTGTTTCTGATCGAAGCCCAGTTCCGCCTGCTGAAGACCGACCTCATCGACGATACGCTATGGCTGCTTGGCGGGCTGCTTCTCCTGAGAATGGTGCTGACCCCTCTGATCAATGCCGGTCTGTTCTACTCCTTCCGTCACTCCGCCGAGGAGGAAGGAACGCGGGTACTATCGGGAGTTCGCAGAGCATGGAAACCGGTAACCCTGCTCTATTGGATGGAAAGCGCGCTCGTGGCTCTTCCTGCCGCATGGCTGTTGCCGATGGCCAAAAGCCGGTTTTTTGCAGAGCCCTCCTTGACGGATTGGCTGCTGGAACTGCTCCCTTACGCGGCCTGCTGGCTGCTATACGGCTTAGTCGTTCACCTGTTCTGTCTGGTCATGCAGTTCGGAGCGGCTGCGCAAGAAGGAGCGTTAAGCAGTCTGGGGCTGGCGCTGCGCCGAGCCTTCCCTCTGCTCGGCATCACGTTAATCATGGTCGGAATCGGTCTGGCCGTGTCCGCCGCAGCTTGGGCGGTCTCCTTGCTCTGGTCCGGTTTTCTGGCCGTGGCGCTGCATCAAGCTTTTCATTTCGTGCGCTCCTTGCTCAAGCTGTGGACTGCCGCCTCCCAGCATCAGGTATGGGGCGACGCGAAATCGTAAGCTTATCAGGTCCCGACAATCGACAATATTCCTCCCGGGACATTCCCCCGGTTGCGCCGCATTATGGCCGCGACCGGGGTTTGGCGTTATTATCGGCGAGATAAATCTGGGACGAAAGGAGGATATCCGCACGCGATGTCCGTCCCTAGATTAAGGAATTCTAATATAAAAGTTGCAGGAAATTCGTCAGGATAACCGAATATATAAACCTGAAGAAATCTTAAAATGCCGAGTTCCCGTGAAACGGGGAACGGGGGAACCATCTTTTCGGGTGAGTTGGCTTTGCTTCAAAGGAGCCATAGGGGACCTTCTACCGAACCCTTAAGCTAACCTCGTAGGCATTGGAAGGAGTCGCCGGTTTTGCGTAAAGTGTCAGTTTTCTTGTTTGGTCTTGCACTGCTCTTGGCTTTTCAGGTCGGCAGCGTATTCGCGAGCTCCAAGCTCGACAATGCGATCGAGCCGCTGATCGGAACCGATTACAAGTACGGAGGAACGACCCCGAAGGGCTTCGATTGCTCCGGCTTCACCGGGTACGTCTTCGATCAACTCGGCATCGACCTGCCTCGCACTTCGCGGGATCTGTACGGCTGGGAGAAGAGCTCGAAGATTTCCGACGATGAATTGCGCGCAGGGGACCTCGTATTCTTCAATACGAGCGGTAGCGGCGTCTCTCACGTCGGAATCTACATCGGCAAGAACAAGTTTGCTCACGCCGCTTCCAAGGGCGTAACGATTACCTCTCTCGACGATAAGTACTACGCGAAACGTTATCTGGGCGCTCGCCGCTTCCTCAGCGATGATACCTATGAGAAGATCGCAACGGAAATCGAAGCCGAGGCAGTCGCAAAACAGTAATCCTGAACACGAGCATAAAAGAAGTACCGCCATCCTCTGGGTGGCGGTACTTCTTTTATCTTTCGTCAGGGGCCCGCGTTCAGCGAAATCCATGTCGAACCGTCCCAGAGGAGCAATTGACGCAAATTCGTATCGTAATAGGTCGTAACCCCAGCGATCATTCGGTGGAGCGGACGTTTGGCCGTCGTCCCGGCAAGCGGAAGCGCTCCGAGCTTCAAAAATGAGATTCGGCCGTTAGGATCGACCGGGAACTGCGTATAGACGTTCCGGTCGTTCTGGAACGAATACCAGACGTAATTGTCGAGCTGAACCGAATACTCGCCCAGGGCGTTCGCCGCTCTGTCGAAGAAGACGAACCCGGCCGCATCCGCGCGGGCGAGGCCTCCTGTCTTCGCTCCATGCAATTGAGCGTTGGGGTCGTTCAGTCCTTTGACATGCAACGTTCCGATCCGCAAATACCCGACGGACTCCGGCTCGAAGGACGACATGCCCGTTCCGTAACGATTGTTGCCGACCCGGACGATGCTCAAGCCGCTCTTCTCAATCGGGGAATAGTAGACCGAGAGGCTTTCGATTGAACCGGAGCTGTTATTGACCGTAACGTATCCCGTATTCGCATTTCGCAAGGTGACTCCTTCGATATGGAATGTCGAAGCCGCCAAAGCATAGACGCCTTCCAACAGTACAGCCGTGTTGACCTTCGTATGCTCGACGTTCAACTGATTGATGACCGTCTCGCTCTCTTCTCCGGTCAAGGCGAAGGGAACGTCGACGTTCGGACGATCCGACTTCAAATAAATGTTATTGAACACGTTGCCCGTACGGATCGTCGAACGGAAATCGATTCCCCGATACGAGAAGTTCTCGATTTCCAACGTGTCGTAAGTGACCGAGAACGACTCGGCCCCTTCCCCGTTCGGGCTGTAGATGGCCGTTCCCACATTCTCGATCCTGACGTTGCGAACCGTCGAGCCCCGTTGCAGCGACCATTGCGCCGCCGTGTAGATGCCGACGCGGTCGCCCATCGCTTCTTGATTCGTGATCAAGCCGCTGTCGAAACCTAAAGCAAGGTCCGCAACGACCGACGTTCTTCCCGCCTTCAGAATCGGAGCCTTCGGATTGGCGTTAGAGGCGATGAGTCGGGAGACGAACATGCCCGAGCCGACGAAGTTCTGATTCTGAATCTGCAGCGTCTCTTTAATATGATAGGTTCCCGCAGGTACGAAGACGCTCTTCCCGGTGGCGATCGCTTGTTTGAACGCCGCAGTGTCGTCCATTCCATCGTCCGGGATCGCTCCATAATCCGCCACGTTAGCATAGCCGATCCGGTACTCTCCGGAGGTTGGAATCGGAACGCTGCCGCGAGCGACTGAAATATCGTCGATGGCGATCCCACCTCCCTTGCGAATGCCCCAGGTCAACGCATAATCGTCGGCCGCGCCCGTCGTGAAGGTCAGCCTCGCTACCCGGTATTGGCCGCGGTCGACAATCTGAGCATCCTCGGCCGCTACGTCCGAGCTTCGCCATAGTACATCATGTCCGCCGCTGAAGTTAAAGCCGGATACTGTCCCCGTCGATGCGGATTTCGCATACAAGTAGTAGAAGCCGTCCACGGGCTCCGCTGCGAACGCTTTGTACTTAAACGTTATCGTATACTGGGTATTCGCCGTCAGCTTCAGCTTCTCGGAATCCGAAGTCAGAAACTCCTTCCACTCCTCCGTCGTTCCCGCCGACGCTTTGACGACGTATTGTCCGTTAATTCGCTTGTCCGCATCGTTAGAGACCGCTCCGCCATTCAGCGTTGTCCACACGGTGCCGGTCGTTTGCCCGTTCTCGAATCCTTCCGGAGCAGCCGTGTCGACGGGTTCCGGCGGAAGCGCTTCTAATCCGCCTTCCCTTATTTTGATGTCGTCGACGACGAGAGCTCCGCCGTTGTGAATGCCGAATACCCAAACATAGTCCCCGCTCCCCTTGGCGGTAAAGCTCATTTGCGCCAGCCGCTCGGAGGCTTGCCCGGTCACTCGGACGTGGTCGGTCGCAAGCTGCTCGGTCCGCCAGACGACCTCCCCTGCGCCGTTGAAGTTAAACCCTACCGTTTCGCCAGTGCCGTCCAGCTTTCCGTAGAGATAGAAGAACTCTCCCGCAGGCTCCGGGGTCAGAACGCGATACTTGAAGCTGACCGTATACGTTTTCTGCGGCGTAAGCGGAAGCTCCCCCTGTTCAAGCTTCAGAAACTCCGCCCATTGTTGGCCGTTCGCACTCGAGCCCTTGACGGAATATGCACCGGCCAGCTTCTCCGTCGCGGCGGATGTCAGACTGCCGTAGGGCGCTCCGAGCGTCAGCTTCGAGCCGGTCATCGTCCCGCTCTCGAAGCCCTCCGACAGCAGTACCGTTTCGGCCGCGGAGGCAACCCCGCTGCCGCGCAGCCCATAACCAGTCAACAGCAACGCCAAAACCGTAAACCAAATCGCGAACTTTTTCATTCGTTTCCCCTCGATTCTGGTAATTGGTTAACCTTTTACGCTTCCGAGCACGATTCCTTTTACGAAAAACCTTTGCAGGAACGGATAAACGAACACGATCGGCAGCGTCGCGATCAAAATTTGCGCCGATTTAATCGTGCGGTCCGATACGATCGCGAGCTCGGCTCGGCTTAAATGCTGGATGAACGTCATGTCCCGCTGCATAATGACCGTCTGCAGGTAGCTCTGCAACGGATAATGCTCAGGACGGTTCATGAGGATGAGCCCGTCAAACCAGCTGTTCCAATGCCAGACGACCGCAAACAACGATACGGTAGCCAGAGCGGGCAATGCGGCAGGCAAATAGATTTTCCACAACGTGGTCCAATGCCCGGCCCCGTCCATGAATGCCGCTTCCTCCAGCTCCTTGGGCAGTTGGCGGAAGAAGTTCAGCATCAGCACGACGTTGAAGACCGGCACGCCCGCCGGGAGCACCAGCGCCCAGATCGAATCCAGCAGCTCAAGCTGGCGGATAACCATGTACCACGGAATAAGCCCTCCGGAGAACAGCATCGTAAAAAAGAAAAACCAGGCATACCCGGTTCTCGAACGGAATGTAGCCGACTCCTTCGATAACGGGTAGGCGATCAGAATCGTCAGCAGCAAATTCAATCCGCCGCCGAGAGCCACCCGCTGCAACGTCACCCACATAGAGCTCCAGATTTCCCCCCGCGTCATCACGAACCGATAAGAGTCCAGCGTAAAATCGACCGGCCAGAACTTCACCCACCCCGCGGTCACGGCCGAACTTGAGCTGAGCGATACGGCGGCGATATGGACGAGCGGCGCGATGCACAGCAGCGATAAGGCGATCAGGAAAACCGCATTAAACGCGGAGAATAGCCTGGCGCCCGTCGATTGTCCAAGCACGTAGATTCCTCCTAGAAGATGCGGTAATCCGCCAATTTGTAAGCCGCGTAATACGCGACAGAGATGAACAGGAACGATACGACCGATTTGAACAACCCGACCGCGGTCGCAACGCCGTATTGGGCTTGCTGCAGCCCGAGCCGGTAAACCAGCGTGTCGATGATATCGCCGCTCGCGTATACTTGGGCGCTGTACAGGTTCACGATCTGGTCGAAGCCGGCGTTCAGCACGTTCCCGAGGCTCAGCACAACCATCAGCACGATAATCATCCGCATGCCCGGCAGCGTAACGTGCCAAGTCTGCTTCCAACGGCTCGCCCCATCGATGATTGCCGCCTCGTATTGCTGCGGATCGATGCCGGTCAATGCGGCCAAATATACGATCGTCGCGAAGCCGAATTCCTTCCAGACATCCGAAATCACCATCGTATAAGGAAACCAGTCGTTGCTGCCCAAGAAAAAGATCGGTTTGATGCCGAAAGCGCCAAGCGCTTGATTCACCAGTCCGGAGGAAGGAGACAGAAGGTCCACAAGCACTCCGCCCAAAATAATCCAGGATAGAAAATGAGGCAAATAAATGAGCGTCTGCACGCTTCGCTTGATCGCCTGTTTGCGAAGCTCGTTCAGCAGCAGCGCCACCGTAAGCGGTACGACGATGCCGGCGACCATTTTCATCACCGCGATGAATACGGTGTTCCACAGCACCTGAAAAATACCCGGCAGATCGAGCACATAGCGGAAGTTATCCCATCCGATCCAGGCCTGATCCCCGAAAAACCCTTTCGCGGGAATGAACTTCTGGAAAGCGATGTACGTGCCTAGAATAGGGACGTAGGAAAATATGAGCACGAGCAGCAGTCCGGGCAAAATCATCAGGTGAAGCGGCAGATTGCGCGACAGCGCTCTAGATTTGATCATCGTTGAAAGCCTCCTTCACGTTGCCAAAGAAAACAAGGGAAGGGAGGCGTCCCCTTCCCTGTGCCCGGATTACGACTTGCTCGCCCGATACCACTCGTTCGCTTCCTTTGTAATCTGCTCGCCGCCCAGCTTATTCCAATCCTGTACGAACGTATCGAACGCATCGATCGGAAGCTCTCCCAGAATGATCCGGGTGAACGTCTCGTTCGTCAGCTTGCCGAGCGTTGCGCTCTTCTCCGCCATCGTCTCGGTCGGCGCTCCGACGAACTTGTTCATCATGAAGCGGTCCGACTCCTTGTACTGCTTCATCACTCCGTATACGCCGTCAACGTCGTACCCCGCCGCCCAAGACCACAGCTTCTCGTTGCCGTTCTTGTACTCGGCGATTTTGTCTTGAATCACCTTCGCTTCTCCGGTCAGCTCCGCCAGTTTGCCGTTTGCCGCCGCCTCGGCGATCGCCAGATACGCGTCCAGGTTTTTGTTCGGCGGCTCCGGAGTGACGGGCGACAGCTTCCAAGTTCCTTCGGCGTCCCCCGGCAAGTAGTAGGTTCCGAATTCCGCCGTCTCTCCCCAGTTCTTCTTGATGTACGCATTAAACATCTTGAGCAGAGCTTCGGGATTTTTAGCGTCCTTGCGCACAGCCCAATACTGATAGGTTCCTAGACTGATCTCCGGGCGCGCCGGCTTATCGTCCGCGGAAAGAAGCGGATAGCCTTTCCATACCGCATTCGGATCGTTGTCGTGATTGGACTGGAACGGCCAAGCGCTCAGCCATTGCTGGCCGAAGGACACGCCTACCTTGCCGGCGGAAGCGGTCTCCGCCGTCTTGCCCCAATCCTTGACTCCGAACTCCTGATCCAGAAGCCCGTTCTTGAACATCCGCTGGAGTTCGGCGAGCGCGGCCTTCGTCTCCGGGCGGGTGCTTCCGTGCGCCAAGTTGCCCGATTCGTCTTCGACCCAGATCGTCGGGTAAGCGTGGAAGCCGTTAAAGAAACCCTCTAGTCCGGCGAAGCCGCCGAACAGATCCTTCTGAAGCAGCAGACCGACGGTGTCCGCTTTGTTATTGCCGTCCGGATCTTGGGTCGCGAACGCTTCGGAGATCGCCACGACGTCCTGCAGCGTCTTCGGCTCCGGCAAATTCAGCTTCTGCAGCCAATCCGTTCGAATCCAGACGAACTGGGCCATATCAATGGACGAGCGAATATTGGGGATGCCCATCAGCTTGCCGTCGATGGTCGCCGCGTCGAACGGCGCCTGTCCATCCTGCGTCAACACTTCCTTCGTCAAAGGAGCCGCGTTGCTCTCGTACAGGTCCCGCAAATCCATGATCAAGTCAGCCTCTTGCAGTTGCTTCAGCTCGGTCGCATCGACCTGGATGAAATCCGGCACGTCTCCGGAAGCAAGGGAAACGTTCATTTTTTGCTTGAACTGATCCGGACCTTTGGCGATCCAGTCGTATTTGAAGGTAATGCCTAATTGATCTTTGTATAGCTTCGACCATCGGTTGTTCTCGAACGTCTCTCCGGACAGCTTGGCCAGCACGCCTTCAAGCGTGTCGTCCGTTACGCCTACCAAAGAGATCTCGATCGGCGGATCGTACTTGTCCGCCGCTCCGGCGGAAGGCTGAGCGTTCGAAGCGCTCCCGCTCGGAGAAGCCGACGGCGCGCTGGATGAACCGGCATTTCCTTTGCCAGTGCCGTTCTCTCCTCCGCAAGCGCTGATCGTCAGCGTCGCGGCGCAGACGAATGCGATAAATGCTGCTCTAGTTCCTTTTCTCATGATCTCACTCCATGTTCGTATTCAGGGCCCTACAGCCATCGTAAAGCATCCGCTTGCTTCCGCGTAACGGGATTCTCATGACTTCGTTGACTTCTCATGACCTGTTGCCCAGAATGAATTCCTCCCGGTATTCCTGCGGCGTGCGACCGGTCATTTTCTTGAAAAACCTGGAGAAATAAGCCGGAGAGTCGATGCCGACCGCGGCTGCGATATCGCCGATTTTGCAATTTTCGCGCAGCATCGCTACCGCCCTCTCTAAGCGTAGATCCGCCAAGTAAGCCGTAACGCTCCGACCTGTGGCTTCCTTGAATAGCCGAGAGAGATAGGAGGGATTGAAGTATACCGCCTCCGCCAATTCGACGAGGGAAATCCCTTTATGCAAATGCTGCGAGATATACTCTCTCACATATTCGATCACTTTGTATTCCCCGTGCTCCCGTTTCTCCCCGAGACGGTCGAAGATCGCGTCCGCCTTCTCCCGGACAAAGGCGAAAGCTTCCCGCAAAGAGCTATGCCTCTCCGCGCTAGCCAGCTTCCCGACAAGCGATGCGTCCGAGCTCAACTCTCGCATTTCCCAGCGGTTCATAGCGGATAGAAGCAGCAGAGAAAGATGCCCGAACGCTTCCAAGCCGGCAGAGTCCTGCAAGCTTAGCTGCCCCCTTCTCGTCAATTGTTCGATTTCCTCCAACCCTCTCATAAAACGCTCTCGATTTCCTTTTTCCAGATCGGCTCGCAAAGCGTCCCATCTGTTGCGTTCGATAGGAACGTTGGCGACAGAGATGCCTTCTCCCGAAGTTTCCCGGCCTCGGTCCGCAAGCCCCCCTTCCAGCATGATGAATCCGCTTGCATAAAGCATTTGCCGAACAAGTCCTTGTTGGAGCTTCGAGTAGCGGAGTGCAAGTTCCGCCCATGACACTCCTCCTTCCGCCATGACGGTGGACAGCGACTGTCCCAAGCTCTCCCGGCAAACCGTGTGAGCCTCGTCCAGCGTCTCCATAAGCAGCTTGGACGACACCGGTTCCTCCAGTCCCGCTCCGGAATCGAACTGAACCAGCCAGACCAAATCTCCGTCGACCGTCGCGTGCGCGAGCTTCGCGTTTCTCCCTTCCAACGTATCGCACACGCAGGCAACCGCGAGCCTGAGCGCGGACACTCTCGAGGTTTGCGTCCCGTCGCCGCCCTCTTGCCTGCGCTCATCCAATCGGGAGATCGCCGCCATAACGGGCTTTCCCGGATCCAAAGCGATTTCCAAATCCCGAAACATCGCTTCTCTATCTTCGAACGTGCCGGGTTCGCCTCGTAACAAAGCCGCCAAGCCTTCGTTGCGCAGCATGGGAATCGCCGCTTTGACCCGTTCTTCCGCTTGCTGCACCAGCCGTTCTTTTCGTTCGCTCTCCTCGATCTGGACAATCGCTTTGCGCACCGTCTCGACGATGACGTCGTCATCCTCGGTTTTCAGAATATATCCGACTGCCTCGTTCTTAACGGCCTGGTAAGCAAATTCGAAGTCGGTGTACCCCGTCAAGAAAATGACTTTGCACTCCGGCCAACGCTCGCGGATTTTGCCGTGCAGTTCGAGTCCGGTCATTCCGGGCATGGCGATATCGGAGACGACGATATCCACTCTGCAGCGGTTCAGCCAAGCGAGCGCTTCCGTCACGGTTTCGGCTTTGTACACATCCAGCTCGTGCCCGTCGAGTTCGCCAAGCAGCTCCGAAATCCAATCCAGCACGTGCCTCTCATCGTCCACCAGCAATATCCGATACATGCTTTTCCCCTCCAAAATCAATCGTCGCGCGCACCGTCAGACCGCCGCCCGGGGTGGTTTCGAATCCGAGGCCGCTATCCGGACCGAATTTGATCCGCAGTCGACGATGAATGTTGATCAGTGCGGTAATTTCCGTCTCTTGCCCTAGAGACTGCTCATCAAGGCTGCGTTCGAGCCGGCCTCTCGTCTCCTCGTCCATCCCCGTTCCGTTATCCTCGATCGCAACGACGAAGCGCTCCCCGTCTCTCCCGTACGAGATACGGATTCGGCCATCCTTCTCCTTGTTCCGCATGCCGTGTTCAATCGCGTTCTCAATGAGAGGCTGCAAAATCATCCGCGGCACATAGCAATGCTGAATCCACGCCGGAAGCGGTTCAATGTCGATCTGCAGTCGGCTGACGAAACGCATAGCCTGGATATCGGAGTAGATTCGAGCGTGCTCCGCTTCCTTAGTCAGCAAAATCTCGTCCTCGCTATTGCGCGTAACGAATTGGAAAAACTCTCCGAGCTTTTTGGAAAATACGACCGCCTTGGAGTTATCCTCCATCTTCACCATCCGGTGCAGCATGAAGAAGCTATTGTACAGAAAATGCGGATTGATCTGCGCCTGCAGCTGCTTGAGCTCGGCCCTTTGCGCCAATATCGTCTGCCTGTACGCTTGATCGATAGAGGAATTCAACTGTTCGACCGTCCGGTTGAAATGCGCGTACAAGTAGTTGAAATCGTCTTTGTTCCTGCGATGAATGCGCACCTTCAGGTCGCCCGCCTGCAGCTTGCCGAAAGCGCGAATCACCGTCACGAGCGGCTTATGGATGGAACGATACAGCGATACGGAGAAGAATAGCACGATCAGCAGTCCCGTCGCGAGGAAAAACCACAACCATTTCCGATAGGTTTGCGCCGGTCCCGTCACGGAATCGATCTCCACCGTTTTGACGAGGGTCATGTCCAGCTTCTTGGAGTAATGATAGACGGCGAAGACGCTCCTCCCTTCGACGTCGGCGAACGTTTTGCCGTCCGCTGCCGGAGGAAAAGGCGGCTCTCTCGTACTCATGGCAAAGCCGATCGTCCCCGTCCGCGCTCCCGCGACCCGTTCGCCGCTGGAAGCTCGAATCAATGCGGCATCTTCGTCTTGTCCCGGTTGTATCAGGTAGGAGAGAGATTTGTCCAGTTGCTCTAGCGATAACGTCACTTCGACTAGAAACAGCGGCTTTCGATTTCTGGAGTTGGGAAACGGAGCCCTCAGCTTAAGGGTATCCCCGTCCAGCTCGGGAGCGGTCGTGAACCGTTGGCCCGTTCGCCCGAGAAGTTTCAATCCTTCTTGTCCGATATTATCGTAACCGTAAACGCCCGAGACGAGCGTATCCGTGCCGGGAATATAAGCCGCAACATCCTCGATCAGTTCGCTGCTGCTCTTGATCGCGAACAGCCGCTGCTGCAATCTCGTAATCGCGCTGCGGCGTTCGGAAATTTTCATAATCGGGGAGATCGTCGCCAGATTGTTGAGATTGTCGTCATTCAGGCTATCGAGTAGCAAAATCTTCATCTGTTCGACCTTCGTCTCCAGCTCGTTCAGGTAATACGCCGTCTGGGAGTCCATCGACTGATACACCTGCTCTTTCACCGCCTGAATCCCCCAGTTGTAGATCAACAGCCCAATGACATAGACGGGGGTCAGAATCGCAATAAAAAGCAGCAGCATTCTCATATAGACGGAGTTTCTCCATGGAATTCTGAATTTGTTCATCGTGGTGTCTCTCCCTGTCGAATGGCGATTCGTCTAACTTCTCATTATAGTCGCTTTCTCTTCGTGCCGGATTAGCACTATGATGATTTGTTTGACTTTTTATGTGGAATGTCGACGTAAATCAAAAAAGCCTGTCCTTAGACAGACCTGAAGAGGGTAGTTCTAAATAACGATCGTGTCGTCACTCTCTAGCTTTCTCAGCCATACGATCATGCAGCCTTCATTTTTTCTCTTCCAGTCTTGTCACTTCCTTAGGAGTCAATTCGGTCGCTTCGACGATCGTATTCCTATCGACTCCCAGCTTCAAGAGATTGCGCGCAACCTTGAGCTGACCTTTTTTTACTCCCTCCTTTAAGCCTTCTTTCAAACCTTCTTTCAAACCTTCTTTTTTACCTTCCTCCCTTCCTTTCTTCATTGCTTCGGGAATAAACGTTTTGATCATGTGGCTTACCTCCTCTTCCGTTTGTTTGTATTCGCACACGCATCATTTGATCAAGCTTCAGCTTCTCCTTCTTACGTCGATCTGATAACTTCATTATACACCACATCCTCCCTCCGGCGACCTCCGCAAACGCGAAAAAAAGCACGCCCCGAGCGCCTTCAGGCGCTTATCGGAGTGTGCTTCACTCGCCGTTTATTCATCTTTTTTCATTATACCAAACATATGTTCTCGTGTAAAGAATGAGATATTTTTCCGACAAATAGCAGGCTTTTACTTCAACCTTGTCGAAAAAAGGTTAGGAACGAAATACCGAACAAGGAGAGAGGATGCTTTGATCTTTCGCCAAATCGCTTCTACCGCAGCCGTAGCCGTCCTGCTTCTATTCGTCGCTTTCATTCCTGTTTACGGAGCCTCCCCATCCGTCGCGCCTGCAGGCAATACTGATATGGCCAATAGCCGGATCATCGCCAACAATTCATCTTCAACAAAGGGAAGCGTCGTTAAAATCGTAGACGTTACCAATTTACGCAGCGGGCCGGGATTGGATTACGATATCGTGGGCAAGGCGGTCCCCGGCGTTACGCTGCCGATCGTCGATACGACAGGGGACTGGTACGTCGTACCGCTGCCTAGCGGGGAGCGCGCTTACGTCGCCAACTGGGTAGTCGAGACCGAAACGCCTCTGCGTTATGTCGTGTTTGTGGACAAGACTAACCTGCGCAGCGGCCCCGGGCTGGAACACGACATCGTAGGCAAGGCCGCTTCGGGAGACACTTTGCCGATCGCCGGGGTCGAAGGCGACTGGTATATCGTTACTCTGTCGGGCGGAAAACAGGCCTATGTGGCCAATTGGGTCGTCCGGACGAACCTCGACGAACGCGAAGCGCCGAAGGTCTACATCTATCACACTCATAATCGGGAATCCTGGAAAAATGTCGCCCGTAACGTAACGGGCTCATCCGTCGACGATACGGAAATCAACATCACGTTGGTAGGCGGACATTTGGGAGAGAAGCTCACCAAGTCTGGGATCCGTTCTTTGGTAGAGACCGAGGATTTCATGGAACGGTTGAAGACGCAAAAGCTGGGCTTCTCCCAATCCTACGCGGAATCTCGCAAAGCCGTCACTAAAGCTATGAAAGCCAATCCGTCGCTGGCCTATTTCTTCGATATTCATAGAGATGCAGACGTTCCGCGCAAAAACACGACGGTTACGATTAAAGGAAAGAGCTACGCTCGCATCCTGTTCGTCATCGGAACGGCCCACCCCAACCATGCTGCCAACCAGAAGCTGGCCAACGAACTGGACAAACGGCTGAACAAAAAGTATCCCGGTCTGTCGCGCGGAGTCATCTCCAAGAGCGTTCACCAAGGCAACGGCGAATACAACCAATCGCTCTCCCCCGGCAGTCTGCTGCTGGAAATCGGCGGCGCCAACAATACACTGGAGGAAACTAAGCTGGCTGCGGAAGCCTTCTCCGATGTTTTCTCGGCATACTACAAGTCTCTCAAGTAACAAGTAGCATTGGCCCGTTCAGCTAATCGCCGTAACGCCACTCTATTATAAGGAGATTTCTTGATGCACAGAAAATGGATCGGCCTGATCGCCGGATTTGCTTTGCTGTTCGGAGTTACCAGCGTCTCGCAAGCCTCTGCAGCAACGGCCAAAGTAAAACTGCTCCCTTCCAATGATTATTTGGAGCTTCCCTATGTCAACGACAGCGGCAAAAAAGTGCAGCTTCGAGGCTACCAAAACTTCGAGGTCGATTGGAGCGCTGCTGTGGGCAATGCATGGCAATCCGAGCTAGATGGTAACCGATTGTTGCTTCTCGACGGTCATTTTACAAAAGCGATATCCAAATCGAACGGCCGTGAGCTATGGGCGCATTACTACAACGATTCAGATCTGATCTTTCTAGATCACTGGGGCATGTCGGCAGATGGGACACTCTTCACAATCCGCCAAGATATTATGGATGAAACCTTTGATCCGAGAATCGACCTAATTGATCGCAGTGGCAAGGTCAAGTCTACCTATAACCTTCCTCACGACAAGTTTTTATTCCCTGATTTTATTCCTTCGTCTGCTCTGGACTCGAAGGACAATCTGATTACGATTGCAAGCGGCAACATCATTTCTCTGTCTCCTCAAGGAAAGCTGAACTGGGCCGCCCCGAATGTTGTGGATTGGACGATCACGGCTTCACTTGCAGCCGATCATGTGTTTACCCGGCATGAAACCAATCTCTCTAAATTAATCGTCGATTCTCAGGACAATATACTTGTGCTGACCGATTCCGATTATGCATACTACCTGAGCAATACCGGAAAATTACTTTGGGAGAAACAGCTCGACCGTAATCCCAAGGATTGGAGCGCTTCTGGATATATTCCTGCAACCGATCAGTGGGTTCGCGCATACGGAAACCCGAATCCGCGAGTCGAAATTTTGGATCTGAAGAGCGGAAAGCTGACCAAAGTGAACAAACCGACAGCCGCCCAGCTCGATCTGGTAATGACGAAAGCGGGCAAAGGAAAATACTATGTGGAGGCCAAACGCGGGATTGCCCAGATCGACGTCTCCGGCAAAACGCTATGGGAGTATCCTCTACGTTTAAACGGCTATTATACAGTAGGAGACTTACTAAGCGATAACATAGGTAACGTATATATCAAGGATAACGGAGGCAGCGTATTTTCCCTTGATTCTGCGGGAAACGAACGGTTCGTTCTCATCGTCAAAAACAAACAAGCGCTACATCATATCGCAGTCGATGAAAAAGGGACGCTGTATCTAGTCGATACTCACTTGGGAGCATTGGCTATTAAGCCGAAGCAGAAATAAAATGCAAAAAGTCGTGAGCAACGGAATCCCCGTGCTCACGACTTTTTTACACGCTCCGATAAACCCCGAAGCCGCTCAGAGTCGGGCTCCAACGCGATTCGTCGATTGTGAGGCGCAGACGGCGGGCAGTCGTCTCGGCCAAGCGGCATATTTTTTTGTATCCGACGACCGTGCCTTCGTACAACGGCCGCCAATCCTCGTCGCCGGACGACGAGGACGACGCCTCCAGCCGGAAGCGCTCGATGCGCTGGCCCTCGCGAATATTCTCCGCAAGCACGACGCGGTCGAACGTCCGCTCGTCCCCTAGCTCGATGACGAGCTCCGCCTGCTCGACGCCTTCCGGAGCTTGCCAGAACGTCGAACGGTCTCCGTCGGTTATGCGCTGCGCCCCGTGCGGCTCGTCCTTCTCGGCCGAGCCTCGAACGGCGGCTCCCGCAGCCAAATCGGTGCCGTACGTCCGTCTAATTCGCTCGCCAAGCTCTCTTAAGCGTGCGACATCGTTCTCGTGCAGCAGCCCTCTTGTATCGGGAGGCAGATTAAGCAGGAACGTCGAATTGCCTCCAACGGTACGCTCGTACAGCTCCATCAACTGATCCGTCGTCTTGACGCGGTCGTCCTCCGCGGCATGGTAGAACCAACCCGGACGAATCGACGTATTCGTCTCCGCCGGATACCAGATCGCTTGGGCGGCCCTCGCCAACACATCGCGGCTGCCCAGGTCCTCATCCTCCGAGCTGACGCGCTTGGCGAACTCGCCGTCGTCGACCTGCTGCGAATTTTCATGAATCTTCTCGTTGTCCTGCATCGCCGCCGGGACGACGCTCCATTCCGATGTGCGGGTATGGCCCGCTTCGTTGCCGCACCAGCGTACATCGGGGCCGCATACGGAGATGACTGCATTCGGCTGAAGCTCGCGAATCAGGCTGTAATAAGCGTCCCAGTCGTACACCTGCCGCTTGCCGTTTGGCCCTTCGCCGCAGGCCCCGTCGAACCAGACGCTGAATACTTCGCCATAGTTGGTCAACAGCTCGCGCAGTTGATTGAGGAAGAAAGCATTGTAGGTTGGCGAATCTCCGTAGCTCCGCTCATGGCGATCCCATGGGGACAAGTAGACGCCGAATTTCAAGCCCGCTTTCCGGCAGGCGTCCGAAACCTCGCGAACGAGATCCCCTTGGCCGCCCCGCCAAGGGCTGCTCTTGACCGAATGCTCGGTATACGCGCTAGGCCATAAGCAGAAGCCGTCATGGTGCTTGCAGGTGAGAATAAGCCCCTTCATTCCCGCCGCTTGGCAGGCCGCAACCCATTGCTCCGCATCCAGCTCGGACGGTGCAAACAGAGAAGGGCTCTCGTCGCCCAGCCCCCATTCCATATCTGTAAACGTGTTTACCGTAAAATGAACGAACGCATAAAACTCAAGCCCCTGCCACGCCAATTGACGCGGTGAAGGCGAAATCTTCGCCGCTTCTTGTATTGAGACTCCCATTCCGCTTCCTCCTCCCCTCGATTAGCCGAGATCAGCCTTATCCGTCAATTGAACGACCGGCGCCGACGTGCCGTGAAGCTCGAACACGATCAACTCGTTCTCGCCCTCCCGCAGCAGCGGCGCAGGAACGTACAACGTGCGCGTCGGACCGACTTCCCAATACCGACCGAGGTTAACGCCGTTCAGGAAAGCTACGCCCTTCGTCCAGCCGTCGAAGCGAACGAACGTATCGGCCTTCTCCTCCACTTTAAACGTTCCTCTATAGAAGGACGGAAGATCCCCTTCCGACGCCTCTGCCGCAGCAGCAAAGTCCAATTGATCCAGGTTGTCCAGCGGAAGCGTACGGATTGTCCAATCGTACAGAAATTGATTGCCCAGCCGAATCCCTTCCGTAACTCCCTTCGCGTCGCGCATAAGCGGACCGTAGTTGACGCGTCCCATATTTTCTACGAGCACATCCAAGCGCAGACCCTCAGCCGGAACCTCCAGCGGAAGCTCAACCGGATTCCATCGTTCCGTCGTGCCGACATACTTGCCGTTCGCAAATACGAGCGCACGGTCGCGTACTTCCTGCAAAACCAGGTTCATACCGCTTCTCGGTCCGGTTACATGCGTCGAGTACAGAATGAAACCGTAAGCCTGTCCGACTTTCTCCATCGGCTCCGGGCTTGTGCGCTGTACAGGCGAAGAAAGGCGATCCAACTGTCCGAACAACCCGGTCGTCTGCTCCAGCCGCACCTCTCCGTAGGCTCGCTTCGGAATCGGCGCAGGCAGCTTCGCCTCCGGCAGTTCCGCATACCGCTCCAGCACCTTGCGCACCGCCCAATATTTCTCCGTCGGCTCGCCAGATTCGTTCAGTAGCGTATCGTAATCGTAGCTGTTCACTGTAGGCTCGTATCTCTGTATATGGTTCGCTCCGTTATAGAAGCCGAAGTTTGTACCGCCGTGGAACATATAGAAGTTGACCGAACCGCCCTCGGCCAGCATCTCCTCCAACGCGTCCGCCACATCCGCCGCCGGACGGGACTGATGCTCCTCCATCCAGTGATCGAACCAGCCGTTCCAGAATTCCATGCACATGAGCGGGCCTTCCGGCTGATACTCCCGCAGCTTGCGGAACGCCTCTGCCGCACGGGAGCCGAAGTTGACCGTCTCCAGTACGCCTTCGACCATGCCTCCCTGAAGCATATGATCCTCAGGGCCGTCGGAGGTGAACAGCAGCACGTCCATGCCGCGCTTCTTCATCCCGTCGCGAATGTATCCCAAATACTTCTTGTCGTTACCGTAGCTGCCGTACTCGTTCTCGATCTGCATCGCGATAATCGGCCCGCCGTTCGTGCACAGCAGCGGCTTGAAGCGCGGCAGCAGCTCGTCAAAGTAGGCGTCGACTTTAGCCAGATACAGCTCCTCGTAGCTGCGCAGCCGCAGGTTGCTGTCCTTCAGCAGCCAGGCCGGCAGACCGCCGAACTCCCACTCCGCGCAGATGTACGGACTTGGACGAACGATAACGTGAAGCCCCAGCTCGCCCGCAAGCCGAACGAACTTTTCCACATCGGCAATGCCTTTGAAATTAAACTGGCCTTCCTTAGGCTCGTGAATGTTCCAGGCCACGTAGGTCTCTACCGTATTGAAGCCGCATGCCTTCAGCTTCAGCAGACGGTCCTCCCAATATTCGGGCACGACCCGGAAATAATGGATCGCCCCCGATAAAATCCGAATCGGATTGCCTTCATATACAAAGTCGTTTCCTTGAATGCCGAACGTTGCCACCTGCGCGACAACCCCTCTCCAAAATTTGGATTCCCTTGGGATTCCCTTGGGTTCCCTGTTATCTTCGCCACAAACCGTCCATTATCCTTTTACTCCGCCAAGCATCATGCCTTCTGTCAGCTTTTTTTGCAGCAGTGCGTAGACAAGGATCGTCGGCACGAGCACGATAACAAGACCGGCGAACAACGAGCCCCAATCCGTAGCGAACTTCTGGATCTGCATCAGGTTGGCCAGGCCGATCGGGATCGTCTTCTTCGTATCGTCCGTTATCAAGGTCAACGCCAGCACGTACTCGTTCCAAAAGTCGAAGAAGCTGAACACGATCAGCGTAATGATCCCGGGACGCGCCATCGGTATAATCACGCGGAATAAAGTTCCGAAGTATCCGCAGCCGTCGATCATTGCCGCTTCTTCGAAGTCGTGCGGAATGGATTTCATGAAGCCCGTGAGCAGGAAAACCGAGAAAGGCAGCGTGCCTGTTGCATACAGCGCGCTCAGCCATAGACGGTTGTCCAGCATGTGCAGATCGTTCATCATAATGAAGAGCGGTACGATAATGTATACGCCGCCGATAAACAGCCCCGCCATATAGAAGTTGGACAGGAAGGCGCGTCCGCGAAATTTCATGCGCCCGAGCACGTATGCGGTCGGTACCGCCATGCACAGCAGCATCACCATCGATAGGACGACGACCAGCACCGAGTTGATCATATAGTCGCCGATTTTGGCCGTCGTGAAGGCGCGCACGTAGTTGTCCCAGTTCAGTGCCGCCGGCAAAGACCACGGGCTTTCCATGACCTCGGTGCTCGTCTTGAACGAAGCCAGCAGGTTCCAAACCAAAGGATACAAAACAATCAACGTCTGGACGAACAGGAAAATCCGAACGGCAAGATTGCCCCACAATTTGGAGAGAATTCCGCCGGATTTTGCGGCATGGGTATAAGCCGACATGTTAATGCGCCTCCTTGTCCGTTAATTTGTTGCTGATTAGCGCCAGCAGCATCGAGATGATAAAAATAAACACGCCGATCGCCATCGCATAGCCGAAGTTGGAATTCGTAAAGGCCTGCCCGTACAGGTAGGTCATCAGGACCTCCGAATGTCTGTCAGGCCCGCCGGCCGTCATGACGGACACGATAATAAAGCTGATGGACAGCACGCCGTTAATGCTGAAGACGATCGTGATTCGAATAATCTCCCACAGCATCGGGATCGTAATGTAGAAAAATTGCTGGATCCGCGTTGCGCCGTCCAGGCTGGCCGCTTCATAGAGCTCCGGCGAAATGCCGTCGATGCCCGCCATGTACATCACCATGTAATAACCTGCGGCCTGCCAGATCATCGTGACAGCCAGCGCCCACAGCACCGTCCGCTCGTCTCCCAGCCAAGACATGGCCAAGTTATCCAAACCGAGCAGTTCAAGTCCCGAATTGACGAAGCCGATTGTCGGATGATAGATGAAGGACCACAAAATTGCGATAACGACGAAGGACAGAATGCTGGGGAAGAAGAAGACCGTCCGGTACAAGCCCTTCTCCTTGAGCTTCGATTGCGTCAGCAGCGAGGCGTTGACCAGCGCAAGCAGCAGCGTCACGACCGGAACGATCAGCATCAGGAATCCCGTGTTGCGAAGCGCCAGCAGAAATACGTCATCGTGGAACATATCCACGAAGTTTTGCAGACCGATGAATTTCGGTTCGTCGCTAACTCCCGTCCATAAATAAAGAGATTTCTGAAAGATCTGGATGGTCGGATATACCTTAAACAGGAGGAAAAAGGCCAGACCCGGAAGCAGACAGGCCGCGATAAAGAACCCCCGTTTTGTTTTCATATTCATAGTCAGGCTCTTCCTTTCGCTTCTTGAGATAGAGAAAACCTGCCGGGTTCATCCAAACGCGCGGCAGGTTTTCCGGAAGCAGAAGCACATTTACTCGCTTACTCTTGTGCTCCGTTCTCTTTCAATTCTTTCTGAATGTTGGTGAAAATTCCGTACAGCTTGTCTCCGTATTCAGCCACAGTCATTTGTTTGTTCATCAGAGAGGAAATTGGCTTGTAAATATCGTCGCTCGGGTTGTACTTGCTGCCTTTGGCAACGGAAATGAATTTGCCGTTAACCGTAACGATTCCGTTGTCTACTGCTTTATATACGTTGTACGTCGATTCCGGAATAAACTCTTTCACCAAGTCCGGAGCGCCTTTGACGGCCATAATGCCTTTAGCCTTCTCGCCGTTCAGCTTCACGCCTTTTTCCGTGTACAAATACTTCAAGAACTCTTTGGCCAGCTCCGGATTTTTCGCCTTCGCCGGAATAACGAGACGCTGCACATCCGTCAAAGCCATCATCGGCTTGCCCGTCTCGAAGGAAGGAACGCCCAGGAAGCCGAATTGGAAGCCCTCTTCGCGAGGCGAATCCTTCATTTCGTCTTCGAACCATGTGCCGTTCGGAATGAACATCGCTTTGCCCTGCATGAACGCCGTCTGAGCTTGCGTGTGATTCAAAGCGATCGTGCCTTTCATCAACGCGTTGTCTTCGTTGGCGATCTTGTCGAGGAAGCCCCATACCTTAGTAAACGTTTCGCTCTTCCAGAATTCCGGATCGAGATTGTAGAACTGATCAAGCGCCTCTTGTCCGCCTACGTTAAAGATGGCCGGAACGATCATTTCCTCCAGGTAGCCCGGGTACAGCCCTTGATAGGTGAACAGCGAGCGACCGTTGTCCTTCGCCGTCGCTCCCAGCGCGAAAAACTCGTCCCAAGTCGTCGGAAGGGCGATGCCCTTGTCGTCAAACAGCTTCTTGTTATACCACAAGCCCATAACGTCAAAATTATAAGGTGCGAGATAAACCTTGCCGTCCCCGTAAGGCGAACTGGAACGGGACTCGAGTACGCCCGGAAGAATTTTATCCTTGAGCGGCGCTCCTTCGGAGGCTTCGTTGAAAATGTCGGTCAGATCGAGCAGCGCCTTGTCCTTGATCAGGCCGTCGATGATCGGCATATTGTCGCTGCCGGCCACGTACATGAAGTCGGGCGGATTTCCCGCGACGATCTTCGGACGTACGAGCTCGGCGATTTTCGGGCTAGCCGTAATATTAATCTTCGTTCCCGGGTAATCCTTCATGAATTCATCGGCGATCGAATCCCAGTACTCCCGTCCGTAACCGCCTTGGAATACAGCTACGTTCAATTCCATATTTTCGAACTGCTTGCCCCCTTCGGAAGCGCTGCTGCTTGCGGATGGGTTGGCGCTTGCCGAAGGCGAAGCTCCTTTGGAATCATTGTTGGAGCCGCAGCCCGCAAGTACGGATACCGCCACTACAGAGGCAGCGACCGTCGTTAACCATTTTCTCTGCTTCATTGTGAAACCCCCTTGATCGGATCTGCTCTCATTATAAGTTAGGGAGAAGCTCGGCCAAATGAACAATAAGCAGGAAGCGCATGGACGATTTTATCGAATTGTCCGTATGCTCTTGGCAAGCTGGACAATTTTCAGTCAATGGATCTTAAAATCGTCCAGGTTTAACTAATACTCAGTCGCGATCATGGGGTTTTCACATTTTTCGGGGAAAATCCGAAGCGCTTCTTGAATAGACGGTTAAAATAAAACGGATCGGGAATCCCGACCTCGATCGCGGCCTGCTTGACTAAATAACGGCCGGAAGCCAACATCTCGTAGGCTTTGGACATCCGAATCTCATTCAGATAAGTCAGAATGCTTTGACCCGTGTCGGCTTTGAACACCTGGCACAGGTATGGCTCCGACAATCTGACGTGATGGGCTACATCGGCAATGGCGACTCGCTCAGGGTAGCGCTCCTCCAGGTAACGCATCGCTTGCAGCACCTCTTCCCGAGCGGCGATCTGCGGACTCGCGGTATCGGAGGAACGATTTTCGATCTCCTTAGACAGCTCCCGGATCGTTTCTTTGAGCTGCGCATCCGTCTCCGCCGCCTCGACCTGTTCGAGCCATCTCTTCTCGTCCCATTGAATTGGAGTTGCCGGATCATCCGAATTGGCGATGCTCCATATCCCGCCGCTGACGGCTCTTTTTAGCTGCCTCGGATTGACCCGCTGCTCCGCGGCAAGCCCGATCAGCTCAAGCGCGCTCTCCGACCATAGGACGAGCGAACCGGAATTCGGCTTGCGCATGCTGTCGCGGAGCCTAGTCTCCGCTGCTTTGAACGCCTCGTTTCCTTCTTGAATCGTCTCGCGATTCGATAAGCACCCTGTCGGCGGACGAGTGTAGAACAGCAGTTCCTCAGCTTGTCGGCTTAGTCTAAGCTCGGCAGCCAGCTCATCTTCGTCCGATGCGGCGCTCGCATAAATCGCTTTAATCCGCACGTTGTAATACAAGGAAGCCAGACTGATCATGCGCAGCGCCAGCTCCTCCGGGCTTGAGAAGGATGTCTCGGAAGTATACGCAACCGCAAGCAAAAACCGCCTCGCCCCCGTACGGATAACGACTGTCCACCGACTGCCCGTAAAGAGTCCGTCCGCCAGCTTAACCAGAGTATCCTGAAATTCCCCGGATTGACGAAGTCCTTGTTCGTCTCCCTGCAGACGAATCACGAAGGAATAAACCGTTTCATCCGCGCCAATAAACCGCTCCCCTTCCCAAGGCTCGGAATCGGCAGTGAGCTCATCGAGCTTGCGAATCGCGGCGGCGATGCGGGGGGTTATTTCCTCAAGACGAGGAACTGCTGCATCCGATGCAGGAGCCGAAGCTGCGCCGTTCCTCGCATCCAGCTTCGCGGCGATCTCCTCCAGCGTCTGCATGAAGCTTTCCGTCTTGAGGGTCAGCTTGAGCATGTAATCGTAAGCGCCGCACTTTAGCGCCTCTCGCACCAGCTCGAAGTCGTCGTAGTTGCTCAGCACGAGCACCTCTCCGGAGAAGCCCGAAGCCGTTAGTCTTTTGATAAGCTCCAGCCCGTCCATCTCCGGCATTTTAATATCGGTAATGACGATGTCCGCGCCCGTCTCCTGAATCCGATTAAGCGCCGCCGCTCCGTTAGCCGCCGCCCCGACGTATTCGAAACGGCTTCCCTCCCAACGAATCAGCGTTTTGACCGCATGGCGCACGATCATCTCATCGTCGACGATCAGAATCTTATACATCGGACCGTTCCTCCTTCGCCAGGATCGGCAGCTTAATCTCCGTCTCCGTCCCTTCGTTCGGAGCGCTGCGGGTCACAAGACCGTAGGCCGCGCCGAAGTGGAGGCGGATTCTCTCGTCGACGTTGCCGATGCCTATGCCGGACAGCTTGGCGTGCGAAGACGATTTCCGGTTCTGGGCGTCGTTCATATCGAAGCCTTTGCCGTCGTCGGCAATGACGATTTTCAAAGTCGCGCCTTCCCTGACGCCCTCTACGCGAATGCCGACTCTCCGTCCATCTTCATTGCCGGCATGGAGAATCGAATTTTCCACGATCGGCTGTAAAATAAATTTCGGCACTAGGCACGCATACAGCTCGTCGTCGCTCATAGCGCAGCTCAGCTTAAACGAATCTCCGTAACGAATCCGCTGAATCGTCGCATAATGAAGCAGGTTGTCGATCTCCATCTCAAGAGGAATAAGCTCCTCCTTGACCAGAATCGTATTGCGCAGCAGCTCGGACAGCGATTCGATGCCCTGTCGGACTGTTTCGTTGCCGCTCATCATCGCGCTCCATTTCAAGGAATTCAGCGTATTGAAGAGGAAGTGAGGATTGATCTGGGCCTGCAGCATTTTCAGCTCCGCGTCCCGTTTGGCCTGCTGCTCGGATTCTACCTGAAAAATAAGCAGCTTAAGCTGCTCGACCATTTTGTCGATTGTTTCCGTTAGTTTGCCCATTTCATCCGGATACGAATTGCCGATTTTGGTTTCGAGTTGGCCTAGGCGGATTTGATTGGCATATTGCAGCAGCAGTCTCATCGGACTGTGAATGCTGAAATAAATCCACATAGCCAGCCCCCCGGACAGCATGAGCGTCAGTAAACAAATAAAGACGATGTTGCCGCGCATCTCCTTAAGCTCCGACACGAGGAAGGAATGCGGCACAAGCCCAATCAACTCCCAGTCCGCGGAGCGAATGTACGAGCTGACGACAAGCGTCTTGCGGTCGCTCACCTGGGTGTAGAAAGCTTCGTTCTTATGCTCCTTGTTCAGCTTGGCGAAAATCTCATTTTGCCCGTAGTCCGAACCTTGCTCGATCTCGGGCGCGACGGAGGAGACGACGAAGCCGTTCTTGTCCGCCACGTAGATTCTGCTGCCCTGCCCCAGCTCGACATGGCTGTACGTATTGCGCGAAAAAACCTTTTCATCGATCAGAATCATGATGTAGCCCAGTTTGCGATTCAAGTTGTCCTCGGCATACACCGCGCGGGTCAGCGCGATCCTGTTTGCGCCCCGATAGGTGCGAAGATATGTCCAGCTCGCATTGCCCGAGGAGGATTCAACCGAATCCGTTAACTGGTCCAGGCGTATATCCGGATACCATTCGAATCCGAGATCGAAAATCGGCTGCCCTTCATTCGTAAAGATTACGACGTTCGCGATATTGCTTAACCGGAAAATCTGCTGGGCAAGCTCCTCGCTTAGCGTCGATCTCAAGTTATTTTTCTGAAAATCCGTCATTTCCTCAAACTTAGGAAGCGCGCCCTGGATCGATTTATTGATAATGATCGCCTCGCTCAGCGTCTCGTACTGCTCCAGCTCCCGCATCATGTTTTGGGCAAGCTCGTTCAGCACCTGCTGCGTGGATGCGCTGATTTTCTCCGTAATGGAATTTTCATATTTGTAATTGGAGTAGAACGCAACGAAAAGCACGGGCAGAAGCGAGGTAATCAGAAACGCGGCCAACAGCCGGTTCTTGATCGAGATGCGCCGGAGAATCGGCGATGCGCTCCCGAGCTTGGAGCGGAAAAAGGTATTGCCGTTGAACATATGTCGGACGCCTCCTGTCGGAGTATAGTTTATCACAAAAGAAAAAGCCGTTCCCCAGACTTAACTGGAGGAACAGCCTCTCGCTTCAACTCTCGAACGATTATACGCCCTTAGGGAGACGACCTTCCCAATCGCTTCTTTCCGGGAGCCCCAATGCTCGCGCGGCAACGACCGCCGTATCCATAATGCTTACCGGCCCGTCGATCGCTCCGGCTTGCACGCCGCATCCGGCGGCTCCCCATGTAATCGTCATATCCATCGGATGGTCGCTGCCGTGATCGTTAGGATGAGTTCCTCCGCCGCCATGGTCCGACACCAGAATGACCAGCGTATCCTCCAACAGACCTTCCTCGCGCAGCGCATCTTCGATCATGCCGATATACGGGTCCGTCTGCTCGATCTGTTTGATCTGCCCCGGCGTGCCGAAACCGTGGGCGTGTCCGGCCGCATCCGGCAGATCAAACTGAATAAACATGAGCTTAAATTCAGGGGTCGAGCGAATATACGCAACGATGTCCTTGGCCAGTTCCGGGTCGGTCTTGGATACGCAGTGAACGTCAAGATTAGCTTCGATAATGCCTGTATTGATCGGTTCCCAGCAGCTAAAGGCCGCCAGGGGAGCTTCCGGCCATTGCGCGCGGGACAATCCGAATAGGGAGCTATAAGGAAAATGAGATGGAACCGTCTCGCGACTCGCCTTGTCGTTGTTGATGCCGTGCTTATCCGGACCTACCCCGTACAGCAGCGAGCCCCAGCATTCTGCGCTGATGCTCGGAAAAACGGTTTGCGCCTCGTAGGAATACGCTCCTCTTTCCAGCAGCGCGTGGATACGCGGAGTTTCCGCATCCTTAATAAAGTTGCCCGCTCCGTCAATGCCAATGATAATGACCCTGTTCGCTTTCATCTTCTTCCTCCTCCATCACTAATGACCGTTTTGTTGTTTTTTATTGCGATTAGTTGGTTTTATTCTCATCCTAATGAAATTATGCACGGCCGTCAATATGAAAAGGTAGTTTTTTAGAGCGGCGCTCACTATTATTAAAGGAGAAGAGATCCAATCCTAAGGCAGGCGATAGATTTTGCACTTTATTCGAACGATGATGAGGCATTTCGCTAGGCATAAGCCGCTGCTCGTCTTCTTCCTGATCGGTCTGCTTTTTGAGGTCGCCTACGCGGTCGGCGCCCCGGTGAGCCTAAAATATCTGGTCGACGAAGCTTTCGGTCCCAAGGACGTCCAAGCTTTCTATTTGATTTTCTCGCTTCTGCTCTGCGGCGGACTGCTCAGCCTCGCGGCGGGCTTGGCCGGCGAATATGCGCTGAACAAGCTGAGCGGACGGGTCGTTCAGAAGCTGCGCAGCGACCTTTACGTACATATCCAGAAGCAATCCGCTCCATTTTTTCAGCGCTTTCGAGTAGGCGACATTGTCGCTCGCTTCTCCTCGGATATGGCCTCTGTCGAACGAGTCGCCACCTTCTCGCTGCCTTTTTTTCTGAAAGAGGCTTTAAGCGTCGCGCTTGGCCTTGCCATTTTGATCTCGCTAGAGTGGAAGCTGACGCTAGTCATGGTATTCGGTTCGCTGCTGATGATGGCCGGTCCCCGACTGCTTCAAGGACGTGCGGAATCCGCCAACCTCCGCTACAAGGAGGCACAGGAGCGCTTCACCAACCTGATCGACGAGACGGTGAAGGGTCATCGCACCGTTCACGCCTATCACCGCCAGAGCTTGTTGTTGGAAAGGGCTCGTTCGCATATCCAGTCGCTCCTGACGCTTGGCTTGAAAATGCACGTCACCAACTCCTTGCTGGAACGTCTGCCGCTTACGGTTTTGCTTCTGCTCAACGGCGCGATGATCGGATTCGGGGGTTACTTGATCTTCCAGGATCAGCTCTCCATCGGGGGATTCATGGCCTTCTTCACCTTGTTTATGAGCGTCGGACAGGCCGCCTCCAACTTAACGCTGGTCATTCCCGGCCTGATCGATTCCGGGAGCAGTTTTAAGCGGATTGCGGAGGTTCTTGACTATGAGCCGGATTTACGGGAGGTCGAACGTCCAATCGAGCTGCCTCCAATTGTCGAAGGACTTACAATGGACGAGGTCACGTTCGGGTACACCGAAGATAGCGATCAACTCAAGGCGGTTAGCCTGCGCATACCTGTCGGAAGCTATGCGGCGTTCGTCGGTCCGAGCGGCTCGGGCAAAAGTACAGCCCTTCAACTGCTGGCCCGCTTCTATGATCCGAGGCAAGGCACGGTATCGATCGATCGGCGGAAACTGCGCGACGTTAGCGAAGCCTCCTTACGGCAAAGAACCGCCGTTGTCACGCAGGAATCGTTCCTGTTCAACACAACTATCCGGGATAACCTCCTACTGGGGCGCCCAGATGCGAATGAGACGGAGATCGTAGAGGCGGCCAAGCTCGCGCATATCCACGATACGATTGCAGCGTGGCCGGAGGGCTATGACACGCCCGTCCACCATGAGGGGGCTTCGTTGTCCGGCGGGCAGCGTCAACGCGTCTCCATAGCAAGAGCGCTGTTGAAGAAGCCGGAAGTTCTTCTGCTCGACGAGGTAACGTCCGCGCTTGATCCGGGTTCCGAAGCCGGGGTCAACGATAGCATTCGGCGTCTTCGCGGCAGCGCGACGGTCGTCTCGGTCACGCACCGGCTCGACTCCGTCGTACAAGCGGATCTGATTTTCGTATTCCAGGACGGGCGGGTCGTCGAAGCCGGCACTCATGAGGAATTGCTGCGGCGCGGCGGATTGTATCGCGAAATGTGGAACAAACAGCACGGGTTCGTGCTGTCGCAGGACGGACTGCATGTGAGCGTCGACGCAGACCGGTTGGCCCAGTTGCCCTTCTTCAAGGGCGTCGAGTCCGAGCAGCTTCGCGAGCTTGCCGATCTGTTTGCGACGGAAACGTTGCAGGAAGGCGACTCTGTCGTACGCGAGGGAGATTCAGGAGATAAGTTCTATCTAATCGTGCGCGGAAAATTCGAGGTAGTAAAGCACGGTTCCGATGGGGAAGATCGCAGGGTTGCAGTTTTGCAGGACGGCGATCATTTCGGGGAGATCGCCTTGCTCAAGGGGATACCGCGAACGGCTACGGTCCGGGCGCTTGGGCCTGCCGTCGTCATCTCCATGAGAAGGGACGCCTTCTTGGCGCTTACGGCCAAATCGCCCCACATTCTTCAGGCGGTGGAACAGACGCTTCGGGCTCGGCTATGAGCAGACTGTTTTGAAACTGTTTTGGGAAGATTCACAACCCTGGTCGGCCTTGATCTTCAAATGGGGATAAAACAAAGCTGCAAGCCCGCTGATGGGCTTGCAGCTTTTCTTATTTCGCCGATAGGACCGCCTCGCGTGCTTACTGCATGCGGATTCTCTCTACGCCAGTCGAAGACGAGTGTACTGCTTCAGCAATCCGTCCTCATGCTTTTTCATCCAATTCACAAGAGCCTGTCGCATGTCGTCCGCAGCAGCCAAGTATTCGCTGTCGTTAATCACATTGCGCAGCTCGTGCGGATCGCGAGCGAGATCGTACAGTTCGTCCGTGTCTCCGCAGTTAAACACATACTTGAAGTCGCCTTTGCGGATCATCCGCTGCGTGTACATAACGCTCTCCAAGCCGGCTCCTTCCGTCACGATGCTATCCGGCCAGTCCTCGATCGCTTTGTTCTCCAGCATCGGCGCGAACGATCTGCCGTCGCTGCCTTGCTCCGGCTCTCCAGCTCCCGCCAGATCCAGAATCGTTGCGTGAATGTCGCATGTTCCGACCATACTCGCTTCCCGGCCCGGATTGCCCGTTCCGGCTGCGGGCTTGACCAGAAGCGGAATGCGGCATGTTTCTTCATACATGTAAAAAGACTTGTCGCATAGCCCTCCGTGGATGCCAAGCGACTCGCCGTGGTCCGCGGAGAACAGAATGATCGTATTGTCGTACAACCCGTTTTCCTTCAAATAATCGAGCAAACGGCCGATCTGCTCGTCTATGCTGCTCATGAACGCGTAGTAATGACGAATGTGCGGAACGAAGTCCTCCCATGATTTACTTCCCTGCTTGATGCGATGAATGGAAGGCTTGCCGGTTCCGTCGTCGTCAAAATTCGGCCACGGCGGAATCTCGACGTCCCGGTACATATCCAGATGCTTCGTCGGCGCGATGTACGGCTCGTGCGGGCCCCAGAAATTCAAAGAGAAGAAAAACGGTTTATCCCGCTCGCGGAAACGATCGATATGCTCGATAGCGCGGTCAACCAAATAGTATTCGACCGTTCCTTCGACCGGCGTCGTCAGCTCGGCCGAGAAGTGGCCCTCGAAGTGGCCGGACAGCTTGTTGATCAGATTCCATTCCAGTCCTCTGTCCTGCAAGTAGGCCTTAAACGCCGCGTAATACATACCGCCCAGACCATGCCCCCCGAAGTCGTCGCCTTCATAGCCGACATCGGTCGGCAAGGAGCGCATTCCTGCCGCCAGCTCGGGAAAACGAACATAGCCCAGATTGCCGTTCGCATACCGCTCCTCCGGCCCCGACGTTCCCAAATGCCATTTGCCCGTATAGCCGAGACTATAGTCGGTTTCCTCCAAACGGCGGCTCAGCAGCCGCGATGTATCGGGAAGCTCCTGCACCATGCTTCCCATCCCATACCCGTTCGTCTGCATGCCGTGCTTAAACGGGTACAAGCCGGTTTGGATCGAGGCGCGCGCAGGCGTACATACCGGACAGCTTGTGTACGCATTGTCGAACACGATGCTTTCCTCTGCCAGTTGGTCCAGATGAGGCGTCTGACAGATGCTTCCTCCATACGCGGATAACGTATCCGTTCTCTGCTGATCGGTCTGGATGAACAAAATATTCGGGCGACCCGAAGCCGCCTTACTTGCCTCTGTCATCTTCGTCATCTCCTTTCGGTGCAGTCTATCATCCTAATTTAACATTTTTTCGTCAGTAGATTGCGAACAGCGCGGCGAACCTATAACCGCCCCTCCAACATCAATCTGTGAACCGCTTCGGCGAACAGGCTGTTCGACCAGGCAAACCAAGGCCGAGTAAAACGACTAGGATCGTCGGCGTCGAAGCCTTCGTGCATAAAGCCGGTCCCTGCATCCGTCGACAGCAGCATTTCCAGCAGCGTTGCCCGCTCGGCGTCGTTGTCGGCCGTCATCAATTGCATGCTGAGCGCAATATGCCAAATGTAGCGATGAGGCGTATGCGGACTGCCAATTCCTTGTGCCGCTTGGCCGCGATAGAAATAAGGATTGGCCTCGCTGAGAATAAAACGACGGGTATTGCGATAGGTTTCATCATCCGCCGGTTTGTACCCGAGATACGGGATAGACAGCAGGCTCGGTACATTGGCGTCGTCCATCAGGTTGTAGTTGCCGAGGCCGTCGGTCTCGTAGGCGTAAATGCGGCCGTACTGCGGATGAATCGTCACTCCGTACGTTTCGATTCCATACTCGATCTCTTCCTTAAGCTTTAGGGCTTGCGCTGCCAGCTCCTCGTCGCGGTATACGTCGGCCGCGATTTCCGCGACGCCGCCCAGAGCGACTGCCGCGAACATATTGGAAGGGATCAAATAGCCGAACTTGCAGGCATCGTCGCTCGGTCGGAAACCCGACCAAGTCATGCCCGTATAATTGACCGGCATGCCCATCCGATCATTGCGCAACGTATCCGACTTCGGCCCCGTATGGCGTGCAAAACGGTAAGGCGACTGTTCAAAATGCCGCTGCTCCGTCGTCCAGAGAGCGATAATCTGCCGAGCCGTCTCGCGAAACGTGTCGTCGAATACCGCCGTTCTCCCGGTCTCTTTCCAGTAAAGATAGGCCAGATGAAGCGAATAACAGAGCGAGTCGACCTCGTACTTGCGCTCCCATATCCAAGGGTTCAGCTCGGTCTCGTCCCAATCGAGCCGGTTATCGTTGGCCGCCTCGTTAAACGCATTGGCATACGGATCGATGCCGATAAAATGAAGCTGACGAAGAAGCAGGCCTTCAATTAACCCTTGAAGCTGAGGGTCGTTCGCCGCAAGCGGCAAGTAGTGGCGCACCTGCGCGCTCGAGTCGCGCAGCCACATGGCGGGAATGTCGCCGGTAAATACAAACGTCGTGCCATCTTCCAGCACCTTGGTCGTCGTCTCCAGCGTGTTGACGAAGCAGGCTTTAAACATCTCCAGCAGCTTCGGGCGATCCGCCAGTTTGACGTCGGCCTCGGCCAACAGCCGGACGACGGAATCGGGCATTGCTATCATACAGAGTCACCTCCGGGAATTGTCGGGCCCAATATAGGCACATGGCGCAAAATATCGTCGTGGCGGTCCATCCAGGTCTGCAGCAGCTGCGCCAGCCGCTCCAGCTCTTTCCGGTTGGCCGTTTTCCCGCTAACATCGCGGGTTTCCCACGGATCGGCTTCCATATCGAACAACTGAATGCGATCGATACCCGCTCCGCTTGCCGGACTGCGGTAATAGCGAATCAGCTTCCAGCGGCGATCCTTTACCATCCGCTGCAAGTCTTGGTAGGCGGTACATACATGCGTTCTCAGCGGCAGCGGCTCATTTGCACCCGCACCCGCACTCGCACTTGCACTCGTCTTCACGTCCACACCGCCCGCACTTCCGCCAGCGCCGCGCAGCAGCCCGGCAAAGCTGACGCCGTCGACGTTCGGCTGCTCCGGCAAACCGGCAAGCTCGGCCACGGTCGGCGCAATGTCGATGTTGCTGAGCAGCCCCGGCGGCTTCGCGCCCGCTTCAACGCCCGGCCCGCGCAGCAGCAGCGGAATCCGTACGCTGTGATCGTACACGTTCTGCTTGCCCATCAGACCGTGCTGCCCGATGGATAAGCCGTGATCTGCCGTATAGACGAGCAAGGTGTCGTCGTACAGCCCTTTAGCTTTTAAGTAGTCGACGATGCGTCCCACCTGTGCGTCCAGATGAGCGATCATTGCATAATAGTCGGCCAGATGCCGCTTGATTTCCTCTTCGCGGCGCGGCATAGAGGCCAGACGCTCGTCTCTCACGCCCAAGTCGCCGTTATCGAATGGATGCTCCTCGGCGAAGTTGGGCGGCATCGACAACTCCTCCGGCTTGAACATCGAAGCGTACGGCTCGGGAGCGGTGCGAGGATCGTGCGGCGCAGTGAAGGCAACATACAGGAAAAACGGCTGTTCGCCGTCCTGACGCTCCAGGAAATCGATCGCCGCATCCGCGAATACTTCGGAAGAATGTCGCGTTTCCACGTATTCGCGTTCCTTTCCGTACTTGCCCTCCGGGTCGAACGATTGCACCGGAACGTGCCAATGATCGCTCATACCATAGAAGAAAAGCTTATCCCCACCCTCGAAGCTGCGGGCGAAGCTCGCCTTGTCATTGTGCCATTTGCCAACCGCATAGGTTTGATACCCCGCGTCGCGCAGACATTCGGGAAGCAGCGGCACATCCGGGCGAATATCGGTGGAATGAGTCCACTCCGCCGGATCGCAACCGATCATCGAGCGGAAGATCGACTGCCCCGTCAGTACGCACGCGCGGCTCGGGGCGCATACCGCGCCCGTCAAGCCGCCGAAAATGTGAGTGCCTTGCATCGCCGCGCCGCCGGCAGCCAGCTCATCCAAAACTGGCGTGCGCACAATCGGGTTGCCCGAAGAACCTAGCGCTTCATACCGATGATCGTCGGCGATCAGAAAGACGATTGAAGGCCGTTTACTCATCAGCCTTTCACCGATCCTAACAGCATGCCTTGATTAAAGTGCTTCTGGAAGAACGGATAAATGACCAACAAGGGCACCGCCGTTACTACGACCGTTGCCATTTTGACCGGCGGACCGAATTCGAAGCCTTCGATTTCCAGCGTCATCGAAGAATCCGCAGCTTCGATCAGCATCTGCCGCAGAAACACTTGCAGAGGCCATTTCGCCGAATCGTTCAAGTAAAGCAAAGCGTTAAAGTACGTGTTCCAGTTTTGTACCAGATAGAACAGCGTGAACGTCGCGATCGCCGGCATCGACAGCGGAAGAACGATTTTACGGAACAGATACAGCTCTCCGCAGCCATCGATGCGCGACGCCTCCTCCAGCTCCGAAGGGAAGCTTTGGAAGAAGCCCCTCATTACGATCAAGTTAAACGGGGCAATCGCGGCCGTCAGCCAGATCGACCAGTAGCTATCCAGCAAACCGAATTGGTTCACCACGAGATAAGTCGGGATAATACCGCCGTTAAACAACATTGTGAACAACACGAGCATGTTCATCGTTTTGCGTCCGACCACCCACGACTTCGACAAGCCGTAAGCCATCATACTGGTCAGTGCGATGTTGACGAATGTACCGATTAGCGTAATCCACAGAGAATTGCGGAAGGAAAGCAGGAAATTGCGCTCCCGGAACAAGTATTGATAAGAGTCAAGCGACCACGTTTTCGGAACAAGGAAGAACCCACGGGACAGCACCTCCGCTTTAGTCGCGAACGAGACGATGACGACGTATAGAAACGGAAGGGCGACGACAAGCGTAGCCACGATGAGCACCGCGTACACGACCGCCATGAAAGTGCGGTCCGATCCTGACATTCGGTTCAATAGACTCCCTCCTCGCCTTTACGCTTGGCCCAACCGTTCGCCGCGACGATCAGGACAAGCCCGATGACCGACTTGAACAGTCCGACTGCCGTCGTGTAGCTGTATTCGCCCGTCAGAACGCCGTTCCGATAGACGTACGTGTCGAACACGTCCGACACATCCAGATTAAGCGAGTTCTGCATGAGCAGCACTTGCTCGAAACCGGTCTCCATCGTCTGTCCCAGCCGCAAAATAAACAGAATGATGATGACGTTGCGCAAGGCGGGCAGACTGACATGAAGCATCGTTTTCCACCGGCTGGCGCCGTCCATGACCGCGGCTTCGTACAGCGTAGGATCGATGGAAGCCAGCGCCGCGAGAAAAATAATCGCGCTCCAGCCCGATTCCTTCCAAATGTTCATCAGCACGTATAGCGGACGGAAGTAGCTCGAATCGGTCAGCAGCTCGATCCGCCCCCAACCGTTAGAGGCTAACAGTTGATTAATCGCGCCCTCCTGCGTAGAGAACAGCAGCACGGAAATGCCGACAACGACAACCCAGGAGAGAAAATGCGGCATATATGTGATCGTCTGTACTGCCCGACGAAACATGCGGATGCGCGCTTCGTTAAGCAGCAATGCGAGAATGATCGGCGCCGGGAAGAAAATAAACAGGTTAAGCGCGCTCAGCACGAGCGTGTTGCGAAACAGCATCCAAAAATCCGCATCTCCGAACAGGCGTACAAAATGGTCGAAGCCTACCCACGAACTGTTCATAAAGCCGTCGAACGGTTCAAAATCCTGAAACGCGATCAGAATACCGCCCATCGGCAAGTAACGGAACAACAGGAAGAAGAGCGCCCCCGGCAAAATGAGAGCATAGAGCGGTAGGCCGCGGCGCAGTCTTCCACGAATATCTGACGTCGGCATCGTTGCACCTCCAATGAGAAGAGGGAGAGAGCTGATGCGACTCTCCCTCCTCCGGCCTTATTTCAATTCAGCGTACAGGGCGTTCGTTTCTTCGATGATCTTGTCTCCGCCGCCGTCTCTCCATGCCTTCACCGCGTCGTCGATCGATTCCACGGGCGCGCTTCCGGTAATGACTTTGACGATGGCCGCAGAAAACTTCTGGTCCAGCTGGATGCCGCTCTTCGAGAACGTCTCGGAGATCAATCCAGCGGCAGGGTTCGTCCAAGCGTACGGCTCGGTTTTCTCGAACCAGGCCAAAACTTTGTCCACGTAGGTTTTATCGTCCCAGAGGCGGATTTGAATGCCCGGATCGAAGCGGCGGATGAACCAGGTAGACAAAATTTGCGGACGGTCGTTGTCGAAGGCGTCCAGCTTTTCGTAGGTGTCGCCGTTCTTCGTATAGTGAATGCCTTCAATGCCGTTTTTCGACCAAATATAGCCTTCGTCGGAGAACATGAAATCGATGACCTGCAAAATACGCTTCTGCTTCTCTTCGTCGAGCTTGGCGTTCAACACGATTTTCGTCGTGCTCGTGATCGTGTTCGCGAATCGCAGCCCCGTCGGTCCGGCAGGCGGATCGAGCTGAACGATGTCGGCCTCGGGAGCCAGCTTCTGAAGCGTCGGCACCGACTGCTTATACACTTCGTTCGGATTGACCTCGGCAATGCCGTTCGTATTGCCTTCAAGCTTGTTCCACGGATCGCGCTCCTTGTTCACCGGGAAATCCTTGTCCAGTATTCCCTCCGAGTAAGCTTGGCGCAAATATGTCGCCAGAGCTTTCCACTCTTCGGCCTGCGTCTGCATTGCCACCAAGGTGCCGTTGTCGTCCTTCCAGCGGTTAGCCAAGCCGAAAGCGCCCTTCAAGTAATCGATGCCCAGAATATCGCCGCTATTGGATACCGACATACTGAAGCCGATCGTATCCGGTCTGCCGTTGCCGTCCGGATCCTTCGTCGCAAACGCTTTGGCGACTTCATAGAATTCGTCGACCGTTCCCGGCGTCTTCAAACCGAGCTTGTCCAGCCAATCCTGACGGATCGACAGGTTGCTGCGGAAGGCGGGAGCGTACATCGGGAGTCCGAATACTTTTCCCTTCGGGTTCATCATCGTCATCGCTTCCTCGGTCACGTTGCCGACGAGGTTAGGGTAGTCTGCAAGCAAAGGCTGCAAGTCGAGAAACACGCCTTTTTGCATCCACTTGCTGTAGGTTGAAGCATCCCAAATTTGGAAGAGGTCCGGGAAATTGTTCGATGCGGCGAGCACGTTTAGCTTCTCGTTGTAGCTGTCTCCCGGCACCCATTGGAACTTCAAGTCGATATTGAATTTGTCGTTCAAATATTTCACCATCGGGTGATCGTCGGTCCATCCGCCTCCGGCCGCCGTACTGACCATCATCGTCAGCGTCAGCTTCTTCGATGTGTCGTCCGACTGCGAGGCTCCGCTCGACGATGAGGACGCTGCGGGAGACGCGCCTCCTCCTTTATCGCCGCAGCCTGCAAGAACCAGGGCAAACGCGGTGAACGCGCAAAGCAGCAAACTGAATTTTTTCATTTCGACTCCTCCTTGGGACTATTCTTTGTTTGTTCCCCAAGTATAAATAAGACGGTCTGCGACCGCCTTATCCGGATTCTTGATTTCTTACTCAATTTCACGAAGTTGAGACGATTGGCCGCTTGAACGGAATGCGAACCGTAACGACGGTTCCTTGTCCGACAAACGAATCAAGCCGCACGCCGTAATCCCGGCCATAGCGGAGAACGAGCCGCGCGTGCACATTAGGCAGTCCGAGCGAGCCTTCCCCGCTTGACGCTTTGTCCGGCTCTTCCGTCGCCTGCTTCAGCATGGCCCGCAGTTCGTCCAGCTGTTCCTGCGGCATTCCCTTGCCGTTATCGGCAATTTCGACAAGCAGATCCTCTCCCTCGTCGTAGGCGCTTACGATGACCGCGCCGTCTCCGCCGCGCGGCTCGATGCCGTACTTCACCGCGTTTTCGACGATCGGCTGAAGCGTCAGCTTCATACATGGACTGGACAGAAACTTGTCCGGTATAGAAAGCATGCTGGTAAAGCTGGATGGAAAACGCAGACGCACGATCTCCAAATACTTCGAGACGATGTCCAGCTCGTCGCGGAGCGTCACCTCTTCGTTCTCGAAACGGGCCGTATAGCGGTAGACGTCCGCCAAGCTGCGGGCGATCTTCTCGATTTTCGGCATATTTTCCAAATACGCCATACTCTTAATAATGCCAAGCGTATTGTAGAGCAAGTGGGGGTTAATCTGGTTCTGCAGCGAACGAATGACCGCTTCCTTCTGACGGATCGACAGCTGCATCTCCTTGAGCTGTAGCTCGTATACTTCCCCCACCAGCTTCTGCAGCCGATCCATCATCTGATTAAACCCGCGATACAAGTAATGGATTTCGTCCGGCCTGTCGTTGACGTCTGCGCGAACGTCCAGATCTCCTGTAGCTGCTTTGGCCATGACATTCTTAAGCACGACGATCCGCTTGGTGAAGCGGTTCGCCAGCAAAGGAACGATAATCAGAATAAGCAAGGAAACGATGACGAACGTCCAAATGATCGACATCCGCACGGCCTGCAGGCCGGACTCCATCTCTGCGGACGGAACGATCGAGAAAATATTCCAGTTCATCCGGTTCGAGCGGTTGACGGAGACGTACCATTCCTCGCCTTCCCAGCTTACCTTACTAGCCGTATCGGACAGCGCATATTGAAGCTTCTCCAGCGGAGTCTCCGACATCGACCTGCCGATCCATTCCCTGTTCGGATGGTAGACGACGATGCCGTCCGACGATGCCACGAAGTGATAGCCCGTGCGGCCCAGACCGGTCTCGCCGAACTTGTTGATCACCTTCTCCGGCATAATGTCCAGCACGAAATGTCCGGCCACCTCCACCGTCTCGACGTCGAAGATCGGAAGGATGACCGAGAATACCGGGAACGGCGCCTGATTCGGATACTTCGTATAGTGGGTCGGGTACAGTTCTATTCTTTCCCCGAACGGAAGAGAAAACCAGGGCTCGTTCGAGTAGAAGTTGGATTGCGAATAATAATAGCTGAAAATCGAAATCAGCTTGTCGTGCTTGGACATCAGAAACATGCCGGCAATCTCGGGGCGATTGGTGGCCACGTATTTGCGCAGCTCCTTCTCGATCGCTTCCGTCTCTTCCGGCTTGGCGGCCGCACTCTCCCGCAGGAAATGCTGAAGCTGCTCTCCGGCGGCGAGCGGAGCGGCGGATTCGGCAAGCTGCTCCACGTACGAATCGATATCGTAGTTAAAACGCGCAGCAGCTTCGCTGGACAGCTGCCGCACGTCCCGCCCGATAACGCGGCCGACCTGACGGTCGGCAATCGTCAGCGCGACGATCAGCGCCAGCATAATCACGAGCAGAAAACCGATGGTCATTCGCGTCCGATAGGAAGTCAAAAACTTGATGTTCATTTCAAACCCATGCCTTTGCGATAGTCGTTCGGAGTTTTGCCGGTCAGCGATTTAAACATCCGGTTAAAATGAGGGAGCGAGACGAAGCCGACCATCTCGGCCGCTTCGTAGATTTTGATGTCCTCTTCCAGCAGCAGCGTTTTCGCTTTATCGATGCGCACATTATTCAAGTATGCGATGAATGAAACGCCTGCATACTGCTTAAACAGCTGACCGAAATAAGAAGGGCTTAAATTGGCCCGCTGAGCCATTTGGCCAAGCGTGAGCGGCTGCATGTAATGCCGGTCGATATAGTCGCAAGCGCGGACCATCGCCTGTCTGGTTTCCTGCCCGGATTGCGATACGCTGACAAACGACCAGCTTTCCAGCAGCTTGCGGAACGTTTCCGCCGTCTCTGCCCGCTCGTTCCAGCCGCCGCCGGTACCTGCCGCTTGGAACGAAGGATCCATCCCTTGGATCAATTCGATCCACTTGCGTTCAAATATGGAGAAAATGGAGCCGCGGCTTCGCGTATGCGCGGTAGGCGTGTTCCAAATATGACGGAGCAGGTCGTCAAGCTCGCTCTGTCTGCTTCGGGAATCCAGAGTCGGAACGGCGTCCAGAAACGTATTGATCCGCTTCAGACATCCGTTCAACTCGCCCAGCATCGTCATGCGGGTGAGAGACCGCTTCAGCGCATCCTGCAGTTCCTCCTGCAGCACAGGCTTCATCAGATACTCGGAGACGCCGTAACGAACCGCTTGCTGCGCGTAAGTAAACTCGTCGTAACCGCTAATGATGATCGGCACGATCGGCATTCCGGTCTCGTCGATTTCCTTGATCAGCTGCAGCCCGTCCATCCTCGGCATCCGAATGTCCGTCAGCAGGATGGACGGCCACAGCTCGTTCAACATATGCCAAGCGTCTTCTCCGTCCACCGCTTCTCCGACGACGGCAAATTCCCCGCCGATGCGCGAAACCATCTCGACGAGTTCGCTGCGCAGCCAATGCTCGTCTTCCGCGATGACGATCGTATACATATTGTTCATCTCCCGGTAGCTTTTGATGTCTGTTGGATGTTCTGAATAGTTTACCCGATTCCGTTACGATCGGCCAGTCTATGCAGAATATCACCGTAACTCGTCCGGGAAAATGTAGATGGCTTCTTGGAATGGGCTGACGGCTCAGTTTCTTGATTACAAGGCTATCGGAGCAACAATAATAAATCTAATGCGCGCGAGCCATGTTTGGCGACGTACTTCCTTATTCGACATGAGGCAACCTCCCGTTTCTTACGTTTGCCTCATTCTCTCATAGGTTTCGCCGCTGCTGAAGGTGGGGCAGGTTTGACGCTTACTCTAAAAGTGTCATCGCATGAGCTTATTGGCTTAATCTCGGGTGGAGTGGGGCGGATAAGTCCCTCTCGCGGCCTTATGCCCCCGACCCCGAGACGGATCTAGCGGATAAGTCCCTCCCGCGGTCTTATTCACCCGTTCCCGGAACGAATGTGGCGGATAAGTCCCTCCTGCGGTCTTATGCACCCGCTTCCGGAACGAATGTGGCGGATAAGTCCCTCCTGCGGTCTTATGCACCCGCTTCCGGAACGAATGTGGCGGATAAGTCCCTCCTGCGGTCTTATGCACCCGACCCCAAGACGGATCTAGCGGATAAGTCCCTCTCGCGGCCTTATGCCCCCGACCCCGAGACGGATCTAGCGGATAAGTCCCTCCCGCGGTCTTATGCACCCGTTCCCGGAACGAATGTGGCGGATAAGTCCCTCCTGCGGTCTTATGCACCCGACCCCAAGACGAATGTGGCGGATAAGTCCCTCCTGCGGTCTTATGCACCCGCTTCCGGAGCCGCATGTTCTTACCGGCACCTGCATCCTGTCAGCACCAACTTTAGCCGAATCTCCAAATAGACCGGCGGTCACAGCTTCCTTCGCTGTGACCGCCGGTCTGCATATTGCTTCTTTAGGTGCGCAGCTCCTCAACCTCTTCGGAGGAAATATCGTGCGAGCTGTATCTGGCTTTGCCGTACAGGTCGGCTAAGCCTCTGCGAACGCGGCTCAACCAGTTCCCGTAATCGAGTTGGCGCCCTTTGCCCAAGCCAGCCGACCGCTGCGACTGCCAGCTCTCGAGCGACTCCAGCGTTTCGCCGGGCGTATCCGCAGACCGAAAAGCGTAGCCCTGCCGAATGCCCGTCTCCACCGCGTCCTCGTATAATCGCCGCACCTTCTCGGAATTGCTGAGCTTATCCCAATCCGTGCGGGTGCGTTTGCCGCGCAGCAGCGATGCCAGTCCTCCCTGCCTCGCTTTCTTCTCATTGCGCAGACTGCGCCGCTCTTCGACGTACGGGAGCGGCTCCAAGACGCGCTGCTCTCTCGTAAACCAGTCTCGAATCTTCTGGAGCAAGCCGCGCCAGGTCCATGTCCGATCCCTCCACAGCAGTCTGACGAACCAAGCCAGGCCAACTAAGGCAAACCCTGAGAACACCCAGAACAGGTAATCCCAAATCGGGCTTGGCTTTCCAGCCTCCTTCATTCCTTCCAGCGGAAACTGAGGCTGCATCTGCGCGGGCGGCTCCAGCTCCACCCCGAAGTCCTCCAGGATCGGAGACATGTTGACTTTTTTCGGAGTCAACCACTTCTCGCCATAGCCGACGGTCACTGCGATCGCCAGCACGCCCAGCGCCGTAAACACGATTGCGTATTTGCGACTGGACAGAAGCACCGTTCGAGTAACGATGCCGTTGTCGAGACCCGCCTTCTCGATCAAGCTGCGGTTAAATGAGACGAACCAGCCGATCATCCATAGCACGCTCAACACAACGGTGACCGTTCGATAGCCGGCCCAGGCTTCATTCATCGCAATCGCCAACAGCGTCAAGCAGCATATGCCGAATGCGAACGCGTACTGCCAGTAATCGAAACGCCGAAACCGCCCTCTCCAGAGAGCGGCGCATAGCAGGATCAGCAGCGGAAGCTGATCCGTGAACCATACTATTCCTACAGCGACTAATGCCAGAGAGATCGTCAGCAGCGCAAGCTTATGCCACAGCGAAGGCAGGCGGGCGACGATAAGTCCGGCAACGATGCAGAACAGCGCGATCGCAGCCGTTCCAAGCTTGTCCGGCAGGCTCATCCTCGCAGTAAGCAGCAGCAGAGCGGGCAGCCACAGCACGGCTTCCAGCAAAATTCTTATCCCGAGCTTCCCGGCTTTCCCGGTCATCGACCGACTCCTCCTTTCACCGCGAACAGCAACTGAACCGTATTTCCCTGATTTCTCAGTCGACGAACCAGTTCCTCCTGCTTGCCGTCGATAAATGCAGTAACGAGCAAGTAATTTTGCCCCCGCGTACGTTCCTCGACCAACTGCTCCAGCAAGAAGCTCAGTCCCAACGCCGTAACCGGGCGGAAGCTCGCCATCGCTTCAAGAAGGCTGTCCATATGCGCGGCACCGCCCCTGACCGGAGCTCTGTAGACGCCAGCCTCTTCCCCGACTCGGATCCCGTTAAAAATAAAACCGGCCTTCCCTCCGCCCGAAATGACATATTGTGCGGCGGAAGCCGCATAGCTAAGCGCGCTCTCGAAATCCTCCGGCTCGATGCGCCGATTGCCGGTCTGGTCGAGCAGCTCCGCATTTAAAATGACGATCAGGTCGTTGTCCCGCATGCTCTCCCGCTTGTGGACCAGCAGTTGCCCCGTTTTGGCCGAGGCGCTCCAGTTGACCATACGCATAGAGTCCCCTTCCCGGTATGGCCGAATGCCGGAGACGTCGGGGTGATCCTCCATGATCGGGCTCGCCATGCTTCTGACGCTCTGCAGATACTTCCTCGCGTCCAGCGGAAAATCGCGAAGATCTCTCAGCGCCGGATAGACGATCAGCTCGCATTCCGACTTCCCCTGCGACGACTTGCCCGGAATCCCGACCCAGTCGCCCAGCGTGACGGTATAGCTGTCTACTTTATATTTACCTCGGTGCGTGCATATAATTTCGTGCTTGCGCACAATCTCCGTATAAGAGGGAACGCTGAACAAGCTGGCATGGTTTTGCAGCCGATCTCCCCGGTGAATCGACGTATCCGCCTCGCGCTGCTTAAATTCAAGCTGGCCGGGCAGCATCGTCTCCACGCGCATCCACGGAAGCGGCATGCGCTTGCGGTTCGCGATCGTCTCGCTCATCCACACCGACTGTCCCGCATGCAGCCTAAACGCGCTGAAGGAACGGGAGTACGACAGACCCCGAAACCCGAAAAAATTAAACAGGACCCTCTGCGCCATATAAAGCACGAACATCAGCAGTACGATCCAGATGATCGCCGACATCTCTACCTCGACTCCAGTCCGGCTTCCGTCGGAACGGGAATGCCCGCCAGCAAGCTGTCCAGCAGCGGATGAGCCCGGTTGGTTTCGCCTCTGAAAGTATCCTTCAGAATGAGCCGATGAGCGAATACCGGCTTCACCAGGGATTTGACATCATCGGGAAGCACATATTCCCTTCCTCTCAGCAGCGCGCGAGCCTGCGCAGCCTTCAACAGCTGCAAGCTGCCGCGCGGGCTGACGCCGAAGGAGATGTCCGAATGACTTCGCGTCGCAGCGACGATGGCCAGCAAATAGTCGTAGACGGCGTCGGAAACGTGAACCTTCGGCACTTGAGCCTGCAACTCCCGGATTTCGTCGCGACCTAGAACCGCATGCAGCTCGTCCAGCGGATTGTCGGACGTAAAACGCTTCAAGATCGCGAGTTCCTCATCGCCCGACGGGTAGCCCATCGAGAGGCAGAGCATAAAGCGGTCCAGTTGGGCTTCCGGCAGTGGGAACGTGCCATGGTTATCGATCGGGTTCTGCGTGGCGACAACGATAAAAGGAGAATCCAGCGGATAAGTCGCGCCGTCTATTGTAACCTGGCGCTCCTCCATACATTCCAGCAGACTCGATTGGGTGCGTGGAGTGGCTCGATTCAATTCGTCCGCCAGCAAAATATTGGCGAAGACGGGGCCGCGGCGAAGCTCGAATTGCGCGGTCTGCTGATTAAATACGTTAATTCCGGTCACATCCGAAGGGAGCAGATCGGCCGTAAATTGTATGCGCTTCATTTCGCAGGCGAGCGAACGGGCCAGCGACTTGGCCAGCAGCGTCTTGCCCGTTCCCGGGACGTCCTCCAGAATGACGTGCCCCGGCGCGAGAAGCGCGATCAGCAAATGCTCAAGAACGGATTCCTTCCCTACGACGACAGAGCTGACATTGGCGATAACAGACGATAATTTATGCTCGACGGTTTGCTTGTTCACGACGCAAAAACACCCTCCTCCGTTTCCTATATTCTAGCATAGCGGAGAAGGGTGTGAAGTCGAGAATTCACAACTATTCGGTTAACTTACGCCATCGCCTGCACTCTGCGGTCTTCGTACGCTTCCTTCGCGGAATCCTCGACATGACGATCGGCCGGATCCTCCGCCAGGCCATAAGGCAGACACATCGGAGCTCCCGTGCGCGGGTCCGGGATGACATCGGCGTCGATATTGAACACGTCGCGAAGCATCTGCGGAGTCATGACGACTTCCGGGTGGCCTTCATACAGTACGGTGCCGCTCTTCAGCGCCACAAGATGCTGGGCGTATCGGGCCGCATGATTAAGATCGTGCACCACCATAATAATCGTGCGTTTCTGCTCTTTGTTCAGCTTCTCCAGCAGAATCATGACCTCCATCTGGTGGGCCATGTCCAGGAACGTCGTCGGCTCGTCGAGCAGCAGCACCTCCGTGCCTTGCGCCAAAGCCATGGCGATCCAGGCGCGCTGACGCTGACCGCCGGACAGATGGTCGACCGGACGGCTGGAGAACGTCGACATGCCGGTCGCCTGCAGCGCCCAATCGATCATCCGATTGTCTTCCGAGGAAAGTACGCCGAACCCTTTCTGGTGCGGATAACGACCGAACGAAACCAGTTCTCGGACCGTCAAGCCTTCCGGAGAGGTCGGGTTTTGCGGCAGAATGGCCAGATTCTTGGCCACCTCCTTCGTCGGCTGACGATGGATGAGCTTGCCGTCCAGATAGACGCCTCCTTGCGCAGGCGTTAGAATACGCGCCATCGACTTGAGGATCGTCGATTTGCCCGACCCGTTCGCTCCTACGAGCGCCGTAATCAGACCGTCCGGTACATGCAAGTTCAGTTCCTCTACAATACTCCGGCTGCCGTAGGCCAGCGACAAGTGACTCGTGCTTAATCGGGACATCTCTCATCCACCCTTTTATATGTTGAAAACGATTCTCATTAAACATCTATGCTATGAATGATAATCGTTCTCACTTCCATTGTCAATGGAAATCGGCAAATTGAACGCTGAAGGCGCTTGCCGTCGGCAACGTCTTGTCCGGTCGAATTGGCAACATTGGCTTATTAAGCTCGCAAGTAAAAAACGCCTTCTGTGTCCTCGAGGCTGAAGCAGCCTTGCAGAGACACACAAAAGTTGAGGCAGGGAAGTTTGTGCTAAAAATCGTACAACACAGCTCGAATAAGGCTTAAATGGCAAACATTTGATCGAAAAAACGTACAAAGCCGCTCTGCTCAGGCTCAAACGACGGACGTTTGTATGAAAAACCGTATAAATCAAGATCAGGGACTCCATATCACTAAGGCGTCTTCGACGAGTATATGGATAGCTTACGACCCTGCTTATGAGACAGCCCCTTCCGTTTGCAGTTGCCCGTTCAACCTCTGTACAGCAGCACGCTTCCCTGCCTGGGGCCGGACGGCGGGAGCAGCCGATCGACTGGCGAGAAGCCCAACGCTTTGATTGCTATACAGCGTCGGCCATACTCCCGCCCCCGACCAATCTCCCGGTACCCTGCCGATTGTTATATCAGGCCAATCGTCCCTTCACTGAAAATTTCCCTTTGGAAATGACTCTATCGTCCATAACGATCTTAAGCGTATAGTCTCCCGGTTTAGGAGCGTCGAAGCGGTGAATTACCCCCGGCCAATCCGAAGGAACCTTAAGCTCCCAGCGATCTACGACTTTGCTGTCCGAACCTTGGCGAATTTCAAGAATGACTTCGATATCTCCGGCTTTCCCCGGGAATCCGAAGCCATAATAGATTGACTCGTTTTCCTCGAATACGCTTGTCTGACCTGTGATGGCGCTGCCGGATTCGGAACGCCCGAACTGGATATCCGTCTTGCCGAAATTGGGAAAAAGAACAAATAAATTAATTATGATATACACGGTCAGCAGTCCAATCGCCATAAACACGCTTATAAAGCTCGTTCCTCCCTTTTGAGACAACGCTTTGAGTTTGAGGGAGCGTTCCAACGGATAGCGATTGATTTTATCGATCTGTTTGGTCGTATGCTTGTAATATAAGGCATTGGCGCCCAGTGCGATACCTACTGAACAAAATAAGCCGGAGCCTACATTGTTCACCTCGAGATCGAAGGCAATATTAACAATGTCGATAGCTATCCAAACACCTAATAATAGGAGTACGATTCCGTATTGCTTGCGGTACGCCAGCCAGAAGTAGGAAAGGAAAAACGCGGCCCAGTTCCAGCCGATATCCTTCGCGGGCGTGGCGCTCTTGCTCCACTTGCGCAAGTAGTAGCCGGAATTCCGCTGCACGAACGCCGTTACTTGCTCGTCGAAGTCATCGGCCGGATAATCGGGGGGCGCCGCGAATGACGGACGTTCCTCTAATCGATCCGCTATCCGTTCCGTCGAATGATAGGCAGGCCGATCTATCGTTTGATCTGCGGATCCGCCTTTCAACTGCGTCGCTCGCGGCTCCGGCGACCTCTCCTCCGGCGGATTCGCTTGCTGCTCCGACGGATTCCCTTGATGCTCCGGCAGCCTTCCCGCCATCGGCTTCTCCAGACTCACTTTCGGCTTCTCCACAGGCGGATTCGCTTGCGGTTCCGCAGTCCCCACATCAACCTTACCCCCGCACCGGCTGCAAAACCGGGCATGCTCAGGCAAGCTTTGTCCGCACTGAGTACAAAACAATGTCTACACAACCTTTGCTTTTTCGTTTGATTCCTCCCTTTTTCGACAATAGTTGTGGAAAACCCTTCCTTTACCGGCAGCTCCCCCCTTCGTTCATAAACAATGGGCAATCCCCCAAGCAAGGTATACAAGACTATCCATGCAAAATAAGGTATCTATCCCCTCTCGATCGGAGGGAGATAGATACCCGCTACATTCGTCCTGCGATAATCACTCGGAACGATTTTGCTTATTTATGGGATAGACAGCCCCTATACAACGGGTGCCTTCCGTTGCTTAATCGAACAAGTCGCCGAAGAGATCCATAACGCTTTTTTTCTTTTTCTTGTGCGGGTAATGACCATGTTGCGGATACTGTTGCTTCGGATACGGTTGCTGTTGCTGCGGAGGCGCGTACTGTTGAGGAGGGTAGTTCCCCTTCTGCTGCTCGTAGTCCTCCGACGAATCGCCGTAATACCAGGCATTATAGTCTTGACGCACCTCTCTGACGTCTTGCATCAGCTTCTCCAGCTCTCCGCGGTCCAGCCACACCCCTTTGCATGTTGGGCATACGTCGATGAGAATCCCGTTTTTCTCCACTTCCCTCATTCGGCTGTCGTTGCATACCGGGCAGTTCATAATCATAACCTCCTTGTTTTGGGTCCTCCTCCTTTTACGTCGGTTGTCCTAGAACGGTTTCTTCCAAAAAGATATGTTCTTGTCCGTTATTTTTGAGCTATGGCCGCCAGCGTCTTCAACAGAACCGTTGCCGCTTCCGCCCTCGTCGCAGGATCCTTCGGGAAGAAGCCATTGTCTCCTTTCCCTCGCATTATGTCCAGCTTCTTCATCTCGGCCGCGGCCCCGACGGCCCAGTCCGGAATGTCCCGATCGTCCGCGAATCCTGCTGAGCGAGCATCCGCCGCCAAGCTTAACGCCCTTGCCACCATCACGGCCATCTCCGCCCTCGTAATCAGGGCGTCCGGACGAAAGTTGCCGTTCGCATCGCCTTGGATAAGTCCCGCTCCTGCGGCTTGCGCAACGGCTGCCCGGGCCCACTGTCCAATTCGGTCCGCGTCCTTGAAGCTTAGAATCGTCCCTTGGTTTGAGAGCTTTAACGCGTTCGTCAGCATCACTGCGAATTCCGCGCGCGTCACGGTGCGATTGGGGCGGTATGAGCCGTCCGGATAACCCTCCACGATCCCTTTCCTTGCCGCATCCAGGATATCGGCTTCCCCCCAATGACCCGCGATATCGGTAAAGGCAGGCTTAGGCTCCTCAATGTCCGGCGAGCTCGAAGGATCAGCCGGATCTTCGACGGTTACCGGCTTGGCGCCGGCCCCCGAACTTCCTCCTCCAGAGCCGCCTCCGTTTCCGCCGTTGGAACGCGCATTGACGCGCACGGCAACCGTTGCCGCCACGGCAGGATTCGCGCGCAAAGCGGCCGTTATCGTAACGTCTCCGGCAGAGGACGGCGCCGTAAAGAGAGCGCTGAACCGGCCGTTCGCGTCCGTCATCGCGCTCGCGCTTCCGAAGCTGCCCGACGAAGCCGCGAGGTCGACCCCCACGCCGGAGACTGGAAGATCGCCAACGCCGTAGACGACTCCCGTGACCGATACACTGTCTCCGGTCAATACTTGGGCGGGCGTCGCTCCAACTGCGATATGGTCGGGCACAAGGAAGTTCAGCCCGCTAGCGGCCGATGCAACAACGATGTCCTGACTTGTGGACACCGTAAAATTTTCAGAGCCGTAGCTGCCCGCAGGAGGATTGGCAACGCCTCGTATTGCAACGGACACCCGGCTATTCGCCGACACGTTTTGCGGTAACGTAATCGTCGCCTCTTCGGCGGCGTTCTGGATTAACGCGGACGAGGCTGTGCCGTTAATCGTGTAATTCAGGTTTGAAGCCGGAAGAGTTGTACCGGACGGTACATGCAGAGTAAGGGTGTCCGAGCCCCCCTCCAGAGCTCCGTAAGCGCCTGTATCGAACTCGACGATCCAGTCCGCCGCGGCCTCTCCTGCATTGGATCCGCTCGCAACGCCGACGTTCGATACGGCTGATATTCGATGCGTCCACGTTCTCTCGAACAGATAGTCTTCGCTGTAACCGCTGAAGAGAACGGATTGCCCTCTCCCGCTATCGAAGACCATATTGGATAAACTGAGCTGCGGCAAATTCGCCTCCGTCTGCTCCGTCCAATTCATTCCGTCCCAGAACCATACGTCGTCTTTGGGGATGTACCCCGCTTCGCCACCGACCAGGATGACTTTTTCGAGATTCGAATCGTAGGCCATGCTTGCGAAGACGCGCGGAGCAGGCGAAGCAGCCGGCGCCCGAAGATTCCACTTCAGACCATCCCATATCCACGTCGTATTCGAAACATAAGGGAAATTGCTCGTATATCCGCCGAAAAGCACAACTTGATCGTTTTTCTTGTCATACGCGATGCTTGTCCGATTAATCGTCGTCGGAGAATCGTTCGGATCGGCCGGAGTGGCGTCTCTCCAGCTTGTTCCGTTCCATATCCAGGTATCCTTCAGATCCCCGTTCTCTCCCCACCCGCCATACAGAAGAACCTCGCCGTCTCCGATGTACGTCATGCTGAACTCGATCCGCCCCGGAGGATAGTTCGCGCTCGTATCCGCAGGGGTTGCGTTGCTCCATTTTGTTCCGTCCCATAACCACGTTTCGTTAAAAATGCCGGCAGCATCGTTTCCTCCGAAGAGCAAAATGCCTTTGCCTGGACCCGCGTAAGCCATCTCTCCGTAAATACGCGTTGACGGTGAATCGCTGGGATCTGCGGGAGTTACGTCCGTCCACCTCTGGCCGTCCCACATCCAGGTATCGTCCAGATCATCGTAGTTGATATCCACACCGCCGAAAAGCAAGGTACTACCGCTATCCTCGTCGTAGGCCATCGCCGAAGCGAATCGCGCGACCGGTCCGGGCGACGATTGATCAACCTCCTTCCAAGGGGGTTGGCTATAGCCGCCTCCGCCCACGGCTGCTCCCGCGAAATGAGGCAAAGAAACACCGAACAAACCTATGATCAGCGTCACGATCCAGCATTTCCTAGCATTTGCGAACAACTTGTCCATTCCCGTTCACCTCTTGAAATAAGATCAGCTCACTTTCATTTTAGTTAACGCCAATAAAAGAATAATAAATAACTCCGCGCCAAAAACCCCGAAAACCGCGCGGGGAACGAGCTCGCACGGTTTTCGGGTAAATTTCGTTTGTCGGCGATTAATCGCTGCATTATCCGCCGCCCCGTCTTGCTTTCGTGCAGTTCAAGGCGTACGTACGTCCGTATCCTCGCGCGTATCGGATGATGCGCCGCAGCATGGAGCGGTCGTCCAGCCTTGTGAACGGACAAGGATCGGGCCGCGTATTCACCTCGATAATCCATGCCCGCTTGCGCCGATCGACTGCTATGTCCAACCCAAGCTCCTTCATCCGGGGGTACGATCGCTCGAAACGCTTTGCGGTCGCATGCGCCATGCTGCCGAACCTGCTCAGCAGCTTCTTCGCCTGCTTCTTCCCCGCCGTGCGCCGCAGCAGGCTGCGCGCGGCGTAAATGCTCCCCCCCTGGCTGCCGTTCGTCACCGCTTTGCGAGGAGATGCTACCCGCGCGGCCACGCCGGTTACCTTCCAGCCTTTTTTGCGCCCCTTCTGGACCACGACTCGATAATCGATCGGTCTTCCTCTTAGCCTCAACACATGAATGCCGCGCTGCACCAGATACGGCTTCCGGCCTATTCGCTTGCGCACCCATCCGAACAAATCGGCACGGCTGGCGAACACACGGCGCTTCGCGCCATCTCGTACAGCCCATCCGCCGCGCGCCCTCTCTATTCTCATAACGCCTACGCCGCACGATCCAAATACCGGTTTGATGTATACCATCCCGTATCGGCTCAGCATCCTGCCAAGCGATGAGGACGTCAGACGCCGCGTTGCCGGGATATGCCGGACCAATGCGGCGGAACCTTCCAGCAGCTTCGTCTTGATCCATTTGCTCGATTCCGTCGTCCGATTGCTCACTTTCCTCGTCAGCTCCCTTCCTTTTCCCGTCAGGGGTATCGCTTTACGATCAAAGTATGGACAGCAGACCCGAAACGGCAGGGCCGACGCCTAGCTCCGCAAGGAAGAACGCGAGACGCTCGCGCACATATATATAATTATCGGCCTTTGAAGGCGGAAGCGGAGGAATCGCCATGAGTTTATCGCCTTTTCACGCCAAGATCGATAGGACCGTTCGTCTGTTTCCTTGGTACGGACAGCTTCTCTCGGATGCGGGCATCGACCGGTTCGCGGTTCGTTCGATCGAACGGCTTCCCTTAATGACGTCTGAGCTGCTGGAGCGTTACTACTACAGCCGCGAACTGCCGTATGCCGAGGATGGCGTTGTCGGACGGACGACGTCATATCGAACGTCGGGAACGAGTACGAACCGGCGGAAAACGATTTTCTATTCTGCCGAGGACGAAAATCATTATATTCGCATCAAAGCGGAGCTGTTTCGACGGATTATCGAGCCTACCGGCGCTTCGACTGCGCTCTCGGATATGGGAACGGGCCATGCGGCAGGCACCGCTCTGGACGTATTTGCGAGAATCGGCGTTGCGGCGGATTCTATCTCGTTCGAACAGCCGATTGGTCGTCATCTGGAACGGCTCGGAACGCTGCGGCCTCACGTTCTCTATACGATGCCGTCCATTCTCGATCGACTTCTGGCCGCGGCCGAGGACGACCCTGCCGGTTACGGACTCCGCAGCGTCATCCTGGTCGGCGAGATCGCCGCCCCCTCCTGGCGTCGCAGCGTAGCGGAGAGACTCGGACTGCATGAGGAACGTATCACCGACACATACGGCTCGATTGAGATCGGCACAATCGCGAGCTACTCGCATGAACATGGACGTTATTTGTTTGCCGAAGGCATTAAGGCCGAGGGAATATCGGCGGAGGCTCTGGGCGGCGGATGGGAGCCGCTGCAGGATGGGGAATCCGTACTTGTGCTGACCTCGCATGTTCGTGAGCTTTTTCCCGCCTTGCGTTTCGTCACCTATGACGTTGTCCGGGATTTGCGACCGATTCGAGTGGATGGGAAGTGGCGGCAGAGCTTCGAGGCACTCGTGCGCCGGATCGGGCCGGAGCTGAAGCACGGAGAGAAGATCAGCGTGTACGATATCGAAAATGTCGTCTATCGCCATTTGAGAGAGGCCCATGTCGCCATCCATGTGCGCGGGAACAAGCTGACGGTGCATATCGGCAGCCGCAGCCCTGTGGGCGCCGCTGTATGCGAGAGCATCGAACGGGAGCTGGCCGAGCGCATTCCCGAGATCGGGGCTATGATCCGCGGCGGGATTTTGGAGGCAATTCGAGTCGTGCCCGAGGAGGCAGCATATGACGGACCGGCGATTAAGCGGAAAAAGGTCTTCTATGATTGAGGGAGGGATGACGGGGAATGGCGATGATGCCGGGAGAAACATCAGGAGACAGCTGCGATTGAGGAAAGGGGCGGGGCGGATGGGTGATCTCGATCCGGGTTTGATGGACGCAACGGAAGCGCTGGACGGCATCGGAAGCGCGATTGGCAGGACGCCCCTCGTTACTTTGAGCCGACTATTTCGGGAAGAGACGTTCCGCGTATACGGAAAGCTGGAGATGATGAATCCGGGCGGCAGCGCCAAGGATCGCCCTGCGCTTCGCATCATACGCGAAGCGATTCGTTCGGGGGACATTCGCCGGGGGACGACGGTTATCGAATCGAGCTCGGGAAATATGGCGGTTAGCTTGGCGCAAATTTGCCGAGGACTGGGGCTTCGGTTTATTTGCGTCGTAGATCCCCGTACGACCGAGAGCCATCTGCGCCTCATTCGGCTACTGGGGGGAGAGGTCGAGCTGGTCTCTTCGCCGGACCCGGTTAGCGGAGACTATTTGCCGGCGCGGATTGAGCGAGTGAAGCAGCTGCAGCGACAGATCGGCAATGGCTATTGGACGAACCAGTACGGCAACCCGAACAATTATTTGGCCCACTACGAGACGACGATGCCGGAGATGATGGAGGCGCTGCCTCGCATCGATTATTTGTTTTGCGGGGTCAGCTCCTGCGGAACGATACGAGGCTGCGCCGAACGGTTGAAGGACGGCGGGCTGCCAACGACGATTGTTGCGGTAGACGCGGCTGGCAGCGTGATTTTTGGCGGGGCGAAAGGGACGCGAAAATTTCCCGGACTGGGGGCGGCGATGGTGCCTCCGATCGCCCGAGCGGAGCTGATCGACCGAATCGTATATGCGACGGAACGGGAGTGCGTGGATATGTGCCGAGAGCTGCTGCGCTCGGAGGGGATTCTCGCCGGCGCTTCCTCCGGCGGCGTTCTGGCGGCGATTCGCTCTCTTCGGGACGACATTCCGCCGGGTTCCATCTGCGCTGCGATTCTGCCCGATCGCGGGGACCGCTACTTGGACACCGTGTACAACGATGAATGGGTCGCAAACAACGTGTGAGTCCGAACAACAAATAGGGAGGAGGTTCGACGAGACATGATTTACCTGAATGACGGACATATCCGGCAGCTTGGTGCGGATTGGCCTTTATTAGCGGAACGGATTGCGCAGACGACGGCTTTGCTTGGCACTTCGGAGACGGTTCAACCGTTGAAGCCTTACTTGCGGTTCCGGGAGCCTGGCAATCGGATCATCGCCATGCCCGCCTTCGTCGGAGGCGAGACGGAGATGAGCGGCATCAAGTGGATCGCCAGCTTTCCGGGCAACACCAAACTCGGGCTCCCTCGGGCGCACGGCTCGATCGTCCTGAACGATCCGACTACCGGCGCTCCCGTAGCGTTCCTGTGCGGCGGCTTGCTTAACGAATTGCGTACGGCGGCGGTAAGTGCGGCGATGCTTGGCGCTTATTTTCAATTAGGGCGTCGCGAACGCTATCGGATCGGAATTATCGGATGGGGACCGATCGGTAAAAAACATTATGATATGATCACATCGATGTTTGGAGAAAAAGCGGAAGACATCAAACTGTTCGACATTCGAGGAATCGATCCCGCCTCAGTCGGCACGGGAGTCGAGCAGACCAAGGTGACCATATGCGATAGTTGGCAAGAGGTTTACCGGGAGAGCGATGTAGTTGTGACGTGCACAGTCTCGCCAGCTCGTTACATCGACGAGCCACCCGTACCGGGATCGCTGCTGGTGAACGTCTCCCTGCGGGACTATGAGCCGAAGTGCGTACGCGGGACACAGGTTATCGTCGACAGTTGGCAAGAGGTTTGCCGAGAAAATACCGATATCGAGCAGTTGCACCTGCACGAAGGACTTACGGAGCACGATGCGTTGACGCTTCGGGAAGTCATTCTCGACGGCGCACTTCGTTCGCTGAAGCCGGATGCTCCGATCTTTTTTAATCCGATGGGCATGGCCGCCTTCGATATTGCAGTTGCAGCTTACTATTGGCGGGAAGCGGTCCTCAAGAGCGTTGGCGTCCATTTGGATGCATAGCGGGGCATAGCTACTTGGCATGGCATGGGCGTTCATTTGGAACATAGAGGGGCACAGACACGTGGCATGGCGTTCATTTAGAGCATAGAGGGGCATGGTCACGCGACGTAGACGCTCAGCCGGAGATGCAAGCGACGCGATGCGAGATTTGGTACACTTAAACTGTACTTAATCTCAAAGGGGGTTACGATCATGATCGTTGCCATCAATACGATTCGCATCAAATCCGGCCATGTCGGGGAGGTAGCTGAGAGGTTCAAAAATCCGAAAGGCGTTCAGCACGCTCCCGGCTTTATCCGCATGGAGCTGCTGTCCGAGTCGCTAGAGGAACACGACGAACTGAAAGTATGCACAACTTGGAAAAATCGCGATGCTTTCGACGGCTGGGTAAACAGCGACGCTTTTAAGCAGGCTCATGCCCACTCGCGCCCCAAGCCTGAAAACAACCCGACCGACGGACAAGCCAGCCACGGCGAACAGCCTAAGCCCGGCGCAGGCATCATGCTCGGCGCCAAGCTCAGCGTCCACGAGGTCTTGTTCTCTTACCCCGACGCATAGCCTTTTTTCGCCAAGTCCACACAGGCGGGACAGTCAGGGGGAATTAAGGCATATTAAGCCTTTTTCCTCCTGAACGCTAATGGCCTCGCAGACCGCTACACTCACAAACATACTCTCTTCGCAGACTCTAACGGTCTCGCAGACCGCTACATCCATAAATATACTCTCTTCGCAGACTCTAACGGTCTCGCAAGCCGCTACACACGCAAACTCACTCTCTTCCCTGACTCTAACGGTCCCGTAGACCGCTACACCCACAAACATACTTTCTTCGCACACTCTAATGGTCTCGCAAGCCGTTATGCATCAACCGCCCATGCCTGGGGCTAAAGGCTAAGAAAGTGCCTCCATACTGCACAAGCTGCGGGGCAAAGGCCAAAAAAGTGCCTCCACGCTACCCGAGCCCCCGAGCGAAGGCCAAAAAAGTGCCTACATGCTACCCATGCCCTGGAGCGAAGGCCAAAAAAGTGCCTACACGCTACCCGAGCCCCGGAGCGAAGGCCAAAAAAGTGCCTACACGCTACCCAAGCCCCGGAGCGAAGGCCAAAAAAGTGCCTACACGCTACCCAAGACCCGGAGCGAAGGCCAAAAAAGTGCCTACACGCTACCCAAGCTCCAGAGTGAAGGCCAAGAAAGTGCCTCCACGCTACCCAAGCCCCGGAGCGAAGGCCAAAAAAGTGCCTACACGCTACCCAAGCGCCCGAGCGAAGGCCAAAAAAGTGCCTACACGCTACCCGAGCTCCGGGGCAAAGGCCAAAACGGCCGTGAGCGCGCATAGCGCACAGCACACAGACTGCTGACAATATTGGCCTTATCCCCGCGCGCTCTTGTTAGCCGCGATCTGCTCGGCCAGCTCGTTCAGCTCCGTCCACCGCTCCAATAGCGCGTCGAGCTTCGCCTCCAGCGCCGTCTGCTCCTCCATCAGCTGCTGCAGCCGGGAGGAGTCGCTCGCCGCTTCTTCCATGCGGGAAGCAACAGCGGCAAGCGCCTCTTCGGCCTCGGCAATCCAGCCGTCGATCTGTTCGAAATCCTTCTGGTCCTTATACGACATTTTTAGTTGAGGCCGCTCCTTGCGTTCCTGCACAGCAGCAGCCGCAGCCGGCCCCGCCGTCGATGCCCCGGAAGCTTTCGCCGGAGCACCCGCGGCCTGCTTCTCCGCTTCCTGCCGCTCGGCATATGCCTGATAATCCGAATAGTTGCCCGTATGCTCGGCAACGACGCCATCCCCCTCAAACGCGAGAATGCGATCCACCGTCCGGTCAAGGAAATACCGATCGTGCGATACGACGATCACTACGCCGGGGAATTCGTCCAAGTAATCCTCCAGCACCGTGAGCGTAGCGATGTCCAGATCGTTGGTCGGCTCGTCCAGCAGCAGTACGTTAGGCGCGTTCAACAGCACCCGCAAAAGCTGCAGACGCCGTTTCTCCCCGCCGGACAGCTTGGAAATGACCGACCATTGCACCGCAGGAGCAAACAGAAACCGCTCCAGCATCTGTCCCGCGGAGATCGTCGTTCCGTCCGCGGTCTTCACCTGCTCGGCCCCTTCGCGGATATACTCCATCACCCGAAGCGACTCGTCCATCTCCTCGTGCTCCTGGCTGAACCAGCCTAGCTTCACCGTCGGACCCAGCTCCACGCGCCCCGCGTCCGGCTGCAGCTTCCCGGCGATCAGCTTAAGCAGCGTCGACTTCCCGCTTCCGTTGCGCCCGACGATGCCCACGCGATCCTCCGGCACCGCGATATAGCTCAGATCGCGAATCAACTCTCGGCCTCCGAGGCTTTTCCGCAAATTCTCGATCTCCAGAATCTTCTTGCCAAGCCTCGTCGAGGCTACCGACACGTCCATCTTGCCGGAGGCGCCTTTTGGCCCCTGCGTCTTCAGCGCCTCGTAGCGGTCAATCCTTGCCTTCTGCTTCGTCGAACGAGCCTTCGCTCCGCGCCGGATCCAGGCCAGCTCGTTGCGCAGCAGATTTTGCCGCTTGGCCTCCGAGGCGGCCTCGCGCTCCTCCCGCTCCAGCTTCAGCTCCAGAAACCGGCTGTAGTTCGCTTCATAGAAATGCGCCGAGCCGCGATCCAGCTCGATCACCCGGTTGCTGACCCGGTCCAGGAAATACCGGTCGTGCGTAATCATCAGCAGCGCGCCTTTGCGCTTCTGCAGCATCCCTTCGAGCCAGGCGACGGAATCGTTGTCGATGTGGTTCGTCGGCTCGTCCAGAATAAGCACATCGGACGGCTGCAGCAGCGCCGCCGCCATGGCCACGCGTTTGCGCTGCCCGCCCGAGAAGGTCGCTACTTTGCCAAATACGTCGACAATGCCGAGCTTCGTCAGCGCGGTCTTCGCCTCGCTTTCCAACGACCATGCGTTCAACTCGTCCATTCTCGCATTGACGGCGATCAGCCGTTCCTGCAAACCGGAATCGTCCGGACGCCGCTCCAGCTCTTCCAGCACCGCGCTATGCTCGCGCACAACCCGAAGCTGCGGCGAATCTCCCCCGAGCACATGCTCCAGCGCGGTTTCCTCCGGCCCGAACGTCGGGTCCTGGGCCAACATGCGCAGCACGACGGAGCGCCCGGTCGTCACCTGGCCCGAATCGGGCGGCTCCACACCCGCGATTACCTTCAGCAGCGTCGATTTGCCCGTGCCGTTCACGCCGATAATGCCGACTTTATCCCCGGTCTCGACGCCGAACGTCACGTTTTCGAACAATATTTTGTCGCTATAGCTCTTGGAAATATTCTCAACGGACATCAGATGCATGCCCACATCAACTCTCTTCGTAGATAAGATAAAATACGCTAACCGTATCATATCATAGTTCTGCGCGAGTTCCGCCAGGCGACGTCCGTTCTCCTCTCTTTTTTCCTGTGGAAACGCGACTTACCGCCCATTAATACAGCCCTCCGATCCTGCGCATTCGCACAAGGCCGGAAGGCTGTCATTCATGCCGCAGGGCATGGGGAATTTGACTATTGCTTCTCATCGGAGTAACTTGGACAGTATAAACGATCAAGGAGGACTGTATATGATCTTCAACCATATTCTCGTTCCTTATGACGGCTCCGAGCCGGCGGGCAGAGCGCTCGACAAAGCGATTCAACTCGCTCGGAAGGATGCCGGAACGCGACTCACCGTAGCGCATGTCATCAACTTACAGCCTGTCGCGATCGGCGATATGACTTTCACTCAACCTGAATCCTATCAGGAAGAAGTCAAGAAACACGGAGAAAAGATTATCGACAGCGTGAAGCAAAAAATCGGCGACCTGTCCGATACGGATGTCGTGATTTTGGCCGGGTCGCCGGCTTCGGCCATTCTCGACTACGCGGACGGCTCAGACTGCGATCTGATCATCATCGGCAGCAGAGGGCTCGGCGCGTTCCGGGAGCTGATGGTCGGAAGCGTCAGCCATAGCGTCATCCTGCATTCGGGCATCCCCGTCATGGTCATGAAATAAGCCGGCTCACCCTCCGATCCGCACGGATACGGAAGCATCTCCCTTCGGAGCGCGCACGGTCACCAGACCGCCCTGCGCGCCTCCGTCGGGCCGACTTTCCCCTTGACGACTTTCCATGCCTCTGTAAGGTCGAATCTCCACCTGACAGCCTTCCGCACCGGTAATGACGACAGCCCCCTCACCCAGACGAGCGACATGCGGATGATAGATTACCGTCTCTCCTCCGTCCGGTACATACTCCATTTCGAGTCTTCCGGCATCGTAGTCGTAGCGGTATCGCAGCAGCTCGCCCCCGGTCTCCTGAGGATAAGCTCGATTCAGCCCAGCCGCGTAAGGGGCCTCCTTAAAACCGTCCGTCCAGCACCAATACGTGCTGCTCCACAAGTATCCCTCGAACAAAGCGACGATCGCCTTCGTCAAACCATAAGTGGCCGGATGGCCGCTGAACGCGCCCCATTCCCCGATAAGAGCGGGCACATTCAGGCGCTGCTGCACGCGGCGGTGAACGGCGAAGATCAGATCGACGCGATCCTGATTGTACGCCTCGTAGTGATCCGTATCGACGACGAGATCGTAGCCGTGCGGCGCATACAGCATACCCGCATCCCTGTTCCCCGCGCTGTCTGTCAAAGGCTGAAGCCCGGACTCAATGCCCATATTGGCAAAATAGCTCGTTTCCAGCAGCATTAGCCGCTCCGGATCAACCTCACGGATCGTGCCAGCCGTCCGATTAAAGAACCCCGCCAGCTTCTCCCGCTCAAAACTTTGAGACGCTTCGGTCGCACTCTCGACGAGCGGCCGATAGATCTCCATTTTCGCCATGCCCGCCAGCACTTCCAGCTTCTTCTCCTCGTCGAACCAGAGCTCCGCGAGCTGCCCGGGATCGGCATCCTTCAGCCCAAGCACCGTCTCCGCATAAGCGGCGATAATTGCGCCCAGCACCTCCTGCCCGTCCGTGCCCGGATACGGCTCGTTCATCAGATCGTAGCCGATCAGATTCGGACAATCGGAGAAAAACTCCGCCACATGCCGCCACATCGCCGCATAACGCTCCTGCAAGCCGACGCCTCCCGGCCCCGCAGCATTGTCCCAGAAACGATCCAACGCCCGGTTCACGGCCGGACTTTCCAAATAAGCATCGCTCCACAGCTGCCCCTCCACATGAGGCAAATCGTCGGTGAGCGTTGCCCAAGCCGGCGCCCCGTCCCCATACAAAACGCTATACAAATCCTGATGCATGTCGAGAAACACATAAATACCGTTCTGTTCCGCCCAGGCGGCCTGCTGCTTGATCTTGCCGAGATAGATGTCGTCGTACTCGCCCGGCTCCGGCTCCACGCCGTCCCAGATCAGCCCCAATCTCACAACGTTGTAGCCCTGTTCGCGAAACCAGGCAAACAGCCCCTCGTCGCACGGCTCCACATACCCTTTCTTTTTCTCCTTACAAACCAGATTGACGCCGTGAAGAATGACGTGCGCTCCGTCCTCGTTAACGATACGCTGCCCTTGAGCTCTGAGTTTTTTCATAGCTATGTCCTCCTCCTTTATTTCTCCGCAATCGGAATATGAATTTCGATATAGTGACGGTCGTACTGGTTATACAGATTGATTTCCAGCGAATCGCCGGCAACCCGGAAGCCGCGCCTCGTAATAAAAGCCCGCATAAGCTCATAGTGTTCGTCCAGCTTGGAATAGTCGTCCTTGCCGATGACCACGTATTTTCTCGCGCAATAAAACGGTTCAAGCTTACGAAAAATATCGCCCTCTCCCGCCAACGGATGCGTGGACAAAATGCCGTTGTTCAAATAGTTGTGATAGCGGCCTGCGAGCAAATTGTCCTGCGACACGATGGATATAATGTGGCAGAAGGCGATCCACTCCTTCGGCTCGCGGATGCGGCGCACCTGCTCCTGAACCCGGCTTCCGAGCTTGCGGTCGCCGCTTTCCATAATCGAGTCAGTCAACAATACCCAGGCAGGCTCTGTCTTGACCAGCTCGATTGTATTCGTGTCCTCAAACCTTCGAAGCTTCCCATGCAGTGTTTCGAGCTTGCCGGACAACTGGGTCAAATACGCCAGCCGACGGTCGATTTCGGACCGTTTCTCTCTGAGCAATCCGCGAATTCCGGCCAACTCCCGCTCCTCCAGCAGCTCCTGAATACGTTCGATCGGAACCTCCATCGCTCTGAGCATGCGGATCGTGATCAGCGCGTCGAACTGCTCAAGATCGTAATACCTGTATTTGTTCGTATCCCGGATATGGGGGGCCAGCAGCCCGATTTTGTCATAGTAGCGCAACGTATCGACGGGAATATCCAGGATTTGCGACACTTCCCCGATCGTAAAACTAAGCCTTAACGAATGCTCGCTCACCTATGTCCCTTCTCCTCTTCGCGCCCGATTGCTGAACGCCGAAATTTCCTCTTCCTTTTTCTTATCGAACGGATAGAACGAAATTGGAAGAAGCCCCAGCAAAACAGCCGCCAGAGGGATGATGCCCGCAGCCAGCCGTATGCCGAACAAAGCCGAATCCGTCTGAAAGTCCGCTGTCCCGTCATATCCGTAGGAGCCGATCACATTGATGAAGACCACCGTCTGTATACTTGAGAAAGCAACGGTAAACACCGAGAACAAACCGTTGAACAGTCCCGTTTTCCGTACTCCGGTCGTCCTCTCGTTCTCGTCGATGATCAGCGAGCCCATGGGCGCGGCCGCAGTGCGAATGTAGTTGACCGTAAACACGACCAGCGTATAGGAGATCGCGGCCAGCCAGAGGTTCGGAGCCAGGAAAATCCCGACATACCCGAGCACGGCGGCGATCGTCCCCCAGTAGACGCTGATCTTCGTACCGTTTTTCTTGATGAAATAGCCTGCCGCGGGAAGCACGAGCAGAACGGCCACATGCGTGCTCACGTCGACAATCGTCGCAGTGAGACCGCTTACATCCATGACGTCGTCCATATAGTACAAGAACGGCGTAAAGTAGAAGCCGATCGGCCCGACCGTGATGATAGAGAACAGAATGTACGAGAGAAAAGGCCGGGATTTGATAATCTGCCAAGATTCCTTCCATATGTCCCGCAGGTCGAGATGCTGGTTTTCCAGGCTTTCGTACATTTTGGCGTCGTCCCTCAGTCCCCTTAGCGCCAAGGTGAAAAAGATCGATTCGGCCAATATGACCAAGGTGAAGATCGGAAGGATGACCTCTCTCTTCCCGTCCCCTACCAGCAGCATCGTCGGAATCATCGTCACCAGAAAAGACATCCCTTGGGAGACATAGTTCTGGATAATGTTCACGTCAACGCGCTCTTCCTTCGTCGGTGCGGCGACCAGCGTGTAGGATTGATAGGCGATGCTGTAGGCTGTTGCCGCCGTGTCGTAGATGAACAGTTCCACCGTATACAGCAGAAAAATCGTCCACTCGTTCCAGGAAGGACTCGACAGCATCATCGCGAACGAAGAAAGAATCATGAACGGGACCGTGACGCGCATGACATAGACGTATTTTCCCCGCCTCGGCTTGTGCCTCATCTTATCGATCCAGACGCCGATGAACGGATCGTTGATCGCATTCCAGATGTTGTAGATGATATACACCCAGCCGACCATCGTCGGACTGAGGCCGATAATGTCGGTGTAATACTTGATGAAGACGTTGTGGATCAGCACGCCTCCGACCGACAGAATCGGACCGGGGAGCGCAAGCCGCCATTTCTCCTTCAACGACAATCCTGTGCTCGTAAAACGAAACGCATTTCTGGCATTGCCCGCTACCCTTCTTAGCCATTGCATCTCCATCTTCTCCTCCCCCAGTTGGGCCGCAGGATTAGGTTAGGCGCATCTTGCCTTTATCTTAAACTATGGAGTAACTCCAGAGTAAAGCGGTTGTTTGAAAATAAAGCGCATTCCGGTAAACTGGAGAAAATACGAGAGTTGCGGGAGGGCGCTATGCGGACGGAAGAGGAAGTTTTCGGACAACTGCTGGGCTTCGCCGAGCGGGATTCGCGGGTGCGCGTCGTTCTGTTGAACGGCTCGCGCGTCAACCCTAACGTTGCGAAGGACGAGCTGAGAGACTACGACGTCATCTATGGAGTGACGGACATAGATTCGTTCGTGCGAGATCAGAGCTGGATCGCGGCCGAGTTCGGCGAGCTGATGATTATGCAGCACAATCGGTCGGTGGAAGAGGAAGACGAGGACGAGGCGTGGGAGATTTTTCTGATGCAGTTTATGGATGGGGTTCGCATCGACCTGTCCTTCCGCTTCGCGGACAAGGTGTCAGGACTGGACGACAGCTTGACGAAGGTGCTGCTGGACAAAGACGGAAGAATGGGCGAGGTTCCGCCTCCGAGCGATCGCTCCTATGTAACGACGCAGCCTGATCGGCGCGAAATCGAAGAGGCGTTTAACGAGATATGGTGGTGCTCGACGAACGTGGCGAAAGGGCTGAGAAGAGGCGAGCTTTCGTACGCCAAGTTTATGCTCGATGTGGTCGTGCGAGACGCGTTGGTGAAGGTGCTGAGCTGGCACGTCGGCATGAACAACCGGTGGTCGGTGAACGTCGGCAAGGCGGGACGGTGGCTTGCGCGTTTTTTGCCGGAGGAGCTGTGGGCGTCCTACGCCCGTACTTACGCGGATGGCGACTCGGAGCGCATCTGGGATGCGCTGTTCGAGACCGGGCGGCTGACCCGGGCCGTTGGCTTGACTCTGGCGGACAAGCTCGGCTGCTCGTATCCGTTGGAGGAAGACCGGAAGGTAACGGAATATATGCGACGGATGCGGGAGATGGGTCGGATAGCCGGGAGGCCGTTGTTGGAGTCGTCTACCCCGATTGACGGCCCGCTCCCTTGATCCGCCCCGGCTAACGCTGGCGAGAATCGATAGTCGAACGCCTCTTACTTCATGCCGCTCAGGGCAATTCCCCGAATAATCTGCTTCTGGAACACGAGAAACAAAGCGATTAGCGGAAGGATCGAGACGGTCGCTCCGGTCATGATCAGAATCCAACTGCTGGAATCCTTCAGCTCGCTGGAAAAGTACAGAATGCCTACCGGAAGCGTAAACCGCTCCTCCGACTGAAGCACGATAAGGGGCCAGGTAAACTGGTTCCAATTGCTGATGAACGTCAGAATCGTCAAGGCGGCAATGGCCGGCTTGACCAGCGGGACCGCGATTCGGGCCATGATTCTCCATTCGTTCAGACCGTCGATGCGGGCCGCGTCCAGCAGCTCGGACGGCAAGCCCTCCATGAACTGCCGCATCAGGAAGATGCCGAAGGCAGTAATGATGCCGGGAAACAACACTCCCCAGTACGTATCCGACCACCCCAGCTCCGTCGCGATCAGATACCAGGGAATGATGAGCATCTCGGTGGGCACCATTAGCGTGCTAATAATCAGTAGAAAAATAACGCTTTTTCCGACAAAGGAAAATTTCGCGAGCACGTAGCCGACCATCGTGTCGAAGACGAGGACTGTCGTCACCGTAATGAGCGCAAGCAGAACCGTGTTGCCGATCCAGGAGAAAAACGGGGCTTTCTCGAAAATTTCGGCGTAATTGCCGAGCGTCGCCGTCGCCGGAATAAGCCGCAGGCTGTACAAGTCCTGGGGCAGCTTAAACGATGTGGCGACCATCCAAAGAAAAGGAAAAATGACGACAAGCGTGCCCAGCGTCAACAAAACGTAGCTGGCGAGCGAGCCCAGTCGGCTTCCCGACGGACTGCCTCGCGCGGAAATTCGGTGAATGTGCTGCGTGCTCAATTCATCGGCCTCCTTCTTCTTCGAATCGCGATTAGTATTCGACCTTGCGTCCGACAAGCTTGAATTGAAGCAGCGTCAACGCCAGAATCATGACGAACAAAATGACGGTTGCAGCGGCGGCGCTGCCCATCTGAAAGCGCTGGAACGCAAGCGCGTAGACGTGGAGCACGATCGTTCTCGTCGAATTGAGCGGCTCGCCGTTGGTCATGCTCAGCACCTGCCCGAACGTCTGCAAATACGAGATCGCGCCGATGACGACGGAGAAGACGATGACCGGGTTGAGCAGCGGCAGCGTCACGTGGCGGAATCGACGCCAGGCACCGGCGCCGTCGATCGCGGCGGCATCGTAATACATGCGGGGCACGCCTTCCAGGCCGGTAAGAAACACGAGCATTTGGAAGCCGATGCTCTGCCAGATAATCGTCAGGATGACAAGATAGATCGCCTGCCGATGAGACTGCAGGAACAGCTGCGGCTCCAGCCCCAGACTCAGCAGCGTCTGATTCAGCCAGCCGTTGCGCATCAGAATCCAGCGGAACACCCAGCTGACGGCGACCGCGCTCGTTACGTAAGGAATAAAATAGATTGTGCGGAACAAGCCCCGAAAACGCCGAATCCGATGGATGAGCAGCGCCACCGCGAGGCCGACGGCAAGCTGCCCGGGAACGCCGACTCCCACGTAAATCAGCGTATTCACGATCGACTTGCGAAACACCTCATCGCCGAACAGCGCCGCGAAATTGTCGAAGCCCACGTACGGCTTCTCCGGCGAAAGCAGGTCCCACTCCCGAACGCTCACGTTAAAGGCGTAGAGAATCGGCAGCAGCCTGGTCCCCAGAAAATAAAGCAGAGGAAACGCCAGCACCAGATAGATGAAGACGTAACGCTGCGCCCGATATGGCAAACGGAAACCCAGCAGTGCTCGGCTCTTGCGGGCGGTCAGTCGAATAGCCTGCGCGATCATCGCAGATGATCCCTCCGTTGGGCGGAAGCCGGCTCAGGCAGCCTGCCCGGGCCGGCGCTCCCGCGTTATTTTTTATCCTGCTTAGCCCAATAGTCGTCGTAGATTTTCTGGGTTTTGGCTACGAGGTCCTTGAGCGCTTGCTCTTCGGGCACTTTGTTGAGCAGCACCTCGTTTATCGCGTTCACGACCAGCGTGCGCTCCTGATTCTCGTCGATGAAGAAGTGCGCCTTGCTGTTGTCGAGCTGACGGATAAACGGGCCGAGCTTCTCGTCGTTTACGTATTTGTCCTGGGAACCGACCGCTTTCTGGGCCGGCAGCTCGCCGACCCGTTCCACCCATTTCTCCTGCACTTCCTTGCTCGTCAGAAATTTCAGAAACTCCTTGGCCGCCTCCAGCTTGGCGCCCTGGACGTTCTTCGGAATGGCGTTCGCCCAGAAGGAGGCCGGAGCGGATTGATTCTTATAGGACGGAAGCGGCGCGATGCCATAGTTAAGATCGGGAGCGTCTTTCTTAAGCGCACCGAGCCGGAACGATCCGTCGATGTTGATTGCGGCATGCCCCGTCTTGAAGGCGTTGATATCGTCGTTATAGAAGCCGTTGATGCCCGTCTTGTGCGTAATCGCAAAATCGAGCAAGTATTGAAACGCTTCGAGACCGGCGGGGGTTTCGTCCCATAGCACCTTCCTGCGGTCGTCGCTCAGATCCTGCGCGCCCGCCTGCGGCAGCAAGCCGTCGCGGAACCAGTGATGGAGCTGCGCTCCCGGCTCCCAAGCAAAGCCTTCGACGACGAATTGCCCTTTGTCGTCCTTCTCCGTCAGCTTCTTGGCCGCGTCGACAAGCTCCTCCCATGTCGCCGGCGGCACCGCGATCTGCGCTTTGGCGAACAAGTCCTTGTTATAGAACAGCGCCAGCGTGCGCACGGCCGTCGGAATGGCATAATAGGCTCCGTCCAGCTTGGCGGCGCTGACGAGCGGATAGTAGTCGCTCTCGATCTGCGCCGGCGGGAAAGCATCTTCCGGAAGGGGCTGCAGATAACCGGAAGCTACGTATTGCGGCAGCCAGCCGTAGTACAGGTTGATGACGTCCGGTCCTTTGCCGGCCGGAACGAGCGTCGCGACCTTCTGGCTGTATTGGTCGTACGGAAAGTTCGTCTGCTTGACGGTAATGTTCGGATGAAGCGTCTGAAACTCCTGGATGAGCTCGTCGATCAACTCGACTTTGGCCGGAAACTCGTACTGCCAGTATTCGATCGTCACCTTCTCCGCGCTTGCGGAAGAAGGAGCCTCCTCTGCCGATGCCTGCGGCGATGCCGCCGCGTTCGAAGACGCCGGCGAGGCGTCTCCCCCTTTGCCATTGCCTCCTCCGCAAGCCGTCAATACGACCAGAAGGGCGGCAAGAGCCGACGCCAGCTTTATACCGTAACGCGAGGGTTGATTCATTTTTTTGTCCTCTCCTCTTGATCCAAAATGGTCGATGCACTCGGCAGGTTCAGCAGCTTTCTTGCATTGTTGCCGAAGATCGCCTCTATCTCTTCCTCCGCAAAGCGCAGCTCGCGAACGACGCGAACCTGATCCTGCAAATAACGATAGTGATATCCTCTGGGAAACCCCATCGAATCGGTTCCGAAAACAATCCGTTCCGCGCCGACCAGCTCGCGGGTTTTGCGGAACAGAATTTCGAGATTCAACTCGTACGGCATCCACCTTGTCCACTGATTAGAGCCCGACGTGTCTACATACACGTTCGGACAGCTCCAGCACAGATGGAGCAGCTCGCGGAAGTAGCCGCACCCGAAATGCGGGATGACGAACGGAATGTCGGTATACTCCCGCGCGACGTTAAAGATGGCGAGCGGGTTAATATTCCGGTGCTCGACAATGCCGCCGGCGTGCCCCAGCATTCCGAAATGGATCAGCACCGGCAGCCCCCGTTCCGCCAGGAACGCCCAGATCGGGCGAAGCGACGGATCGTCGTACGAGATTGGCGTCAGCGGTCCGAACTGCTTGTAGCCCTTCAGTCCGAGCTCGTCGACTGCCCTTTGCAGCTCGGACAGCGCGTCCGGCCCTTCGATCGGATGCGATGCGAAGCCCGTAAACCGATCGGGAGCTCTTGAGATTTGCTCTGCCAACTCGTCGTTCGTGGGACCGGTCAGAAAATTCATGCCCCCGATGCCGTATTTGTCCAGCTCGTCTTTCCAGCGATCGGCCAGCGGTCGCGCTTGTTCCGCCGGATCCTCCTTGGCGGAGCCGAAATCCCAAGTCAGCCTCATCCGCTCGGCCCGCTCCCTGCCGTACTCCGCAATCTGCTCGTGCGCTTCGTACAGCCTCGGAAAAGGATAGGGCATATGACCGTGAATATCGAATACTTTGAATCCCTCTCTGAACATCGGCCGTTCCTCCTTCCTATCCGCGCGGCCGCAACCAGGCGACCAGTATTTCGTCCAACTCGGCGGCTCTGCTCTTCTGAAGCTCCTGCTCCCGATCAAGCCGCGTCCTCTCGCCGTCCAGCCTCTCCCTCTGCCCGCACAGCGCCCGCTCAACCTCCTTCGGGCTCGGCCCTCCCCGCAGTTGGCGCACGGCGACGAAATGCCCGGGATCGAGCGCTTCCGCCAGTTCGTCCGCGGTTAGGCGAAGCGGTCGGCCCAGAACGGCCTCCGCTGCGGCGTTCAACCGTTCCGGCGTCAGCTCGCGAACGGCCAACCCTTCGGCGTCCGCATCTCGTACCAGCCTCGACACGATGCCGTGGCTAACCCGGAACGCAAGTCCCTCCTTGCGCACCAGCGTATCCGCCAGTTCTGTCGTCGCAGCGAAGCTTGCTTCGGCCCGGGAACGCAGCACGTCCGCATTCACTTCCAAGGTAGCGATGACGCCAGCGAGCAGGCGATAGACCGTCTCGAGCGTACGCAGACATCTCCAAGCGTAAGGCTGAAGATCGTCTTCCGTGTCGACGATATCTCCGAACGGCGTATTGTGGATCATCGTCAATACCGTAGCGGCATCCCCCGCGCAGCTCGACAGCAAGGAGCGCGCGTGCTCGATCGATACGGGATTGCGTTTCTGCGGCATGATCGAGCTGATCTGCACGAACGGATCGGCTACCCGGATCGCTGCGAATTCCTGCGTGCACCAGAGCAGCAGCTCCTGCGCGAATCGTCCCAGATTAACCGCAGCCAGCGACGTCGCGGTCGCCGCCTCGCCGACATAGTCGGCCCCGCTGACCGCGTCGTACGTATTTTCAATGACCTCGCCGAAGCCGAGCAGCTCCGCCGTACGCAATCGATCAATCGCGAAGCCCGAGCCGGTTAGAGCAGCGGCGCCCATGCTGCTGCGGTTGCAATTGGCATAGGCTGCCTTCAACCGGCAGAAGTCGCGGGCGAGCGAATCGGATACGGCCAAGGCGTAATGCGCCATCGTTGTCGGCTGAGCCTGCTGCGTGTGCGTGTATCCAAGCATCAGCGTGTCGACGTGCTTTTCGGCAAACTCGATCAACCGGCTTCTCAGCTCGAGGCCGGCATCCAGCGTTCGCAGCAGCTTCTCCCGAAGCGCGATCCGGTAGACGGCGATGCCCATATCGTTCCGGCTTCTGGCCAGATGCAAACTGCCCGCGGCCTCTCCCGCCGCCTTCGTCAGCTCATGCTCGACCTCGAAGAACAAATCTTCAAATCGTCCCGTATACCGGCTCGTTGCGAGCTTTGCCAGATCGAGGCCGAGCAGCGCCTTCGCGATTGCTTGAGCCTCCTCCTCCCCGATCAGCCCTTGCTCCGCCAGCATAATCAGATGCGCCTTGTTAACGGCGTTCATCGGGGCCAGCAACTGCTCCTGAGCCTGCCGATAGATCGGCTCCAGAATCGCCTTCGCGTAGAACCCGCCGGCGTTCTCCTCCCCTTCTTTCTTTTCCGGCTCTCCCACTTGCTTGCCATCACCTGCTCTCTCTGCCAATCGGATTTACATAAACAAAAAAAGACCAAACCTCTAGCTTGTTTGGTCTCCAGTGGTCTGGTCGATACATATATATTCCGATTGGATTAGTCGTGTTTATAATGTCTTATTCTAGACCTTGACGTTTGTGATGTCAATATGGAATTTGGAAAATAAGGCTCGTTCCGGTAGACTGGAGAAAATACGAGAGTTGCTAGTTTCCCTACCGTCCAAAGTCGTCATGAACACCGAAAGGAAGGTCTCCCGATGGCACATCCTTCTTCTACGGACACGAGCCCAGAGTCCGTTCTAAGCCGTCGACAGCTTAATCGCGCGCTGCTGGAACGTCAGATGCTCATCCGCCGACAAAATCTTTCCGCTTTGGAAACGATAGAACATCTTGTAGGCATGCAGTCGCAGGCTCCCGCTCCGCCTTACTTCGGCTTATGGACCAGGCTCGAAAATTTTCGGCAAGACGAGCTGGCGGAGCTGATTCGATCCCGTCAGGCGGTGCGGATCGCGCTGATGCGCTCGACGATTCATCTCGTCTCCGCCCGCGATGCTTTAGCGCTTCGCCCGCTCATTCAGCCGGCTATGGAAAGAGGGTACAGGTCGAACCATGGCAAACGTCTCGAAGGAGCCGACGAAGCCGAACTAGCAGCGGCAGCTCGCAGACTAGTCGAGGAAAGTCCGATGACTTTTCAGGAAATCGGCGAGCGCTTAGCGGCGGACGAGCGCTGGCAAGGGCGCGACATCGCCGCTTTAGGCGTTGCCGCGCGCACGCTGCTGTCGCTCGTGCAGGTGCCTCCGCGAGGACTGTGGGGCGAAAGCGGCGCGGCCGCTCATACGACGACAGAGGCATGGCTGGGGCTGGATAACGCCCCGCCAAGCTCGCCGGAATGGATGCTTGAGCGCTATTTGGCTGCCTTCGGTCCTGCGACGGTTCAAGATATGCAGGCCTGGTGCGGCCTAACGCGATTGAACGAAGTCGTTCGGAGAATGCGTTCCCGCTTGCGGGTTTTCCGCGACGAGCAGGGGCGCGAGCTGTTTGATATCCCCGACGCTCCGCTCCCCGACGAGAACTTGCCGGTTGCTCCGCGATATGTCGCCGAATTTGACAATGTGCTGCTGTCGCATGCCGATCGGACGCGAATCATCTCCGAGGACGATCGCAAACGCGTCTTCACGATCAACGGAATTATTCGGCCGACGTTTCTGATCGACGGATTCGTCGCCGGAATTTGGAGCATTGTGCGAGAACGCGCGGCTGCGGCACTCGTTATCGAGCCTTTTCGTCCGCTGAGCCGGGAAGATCAAGACAGTCTAATCGCAGAAGGGGAGCATTTGCTGCAATTCGCCGCCCCCGAATGCGAACAAAGAGAAATTCGTTTTATCTAGGGTTAAACCCGCGAATAGCCTTCCGAAAGGGAGCGGTTATGTCGGCCTGATCAGCAGACAAAACCGCTCCTTTACTCATGACAACCACATCATTTGCAGCTTCTGGAAGGAAACTGCCGAAATTCGTCGAACTCACAAATGGCAGAGAACTTTTTACCAGGAATGGAATGAACAGAGAATGGAAGCGCCAATCGTACTCAAACGGCGGATTCGTCCGGAATACGTCATCGTTAGCTTGCTGCTGCTCATCCCGATGGGAGTGGCAATTATCTGCTTTTTGCCGCGTTATGCCACCTTCTCCGCACCTGGCGACATTCCGTCGGTGCAGGAGCTTGGCGTAAACGGAAGCGTTCGTTTCTGTTACGTTCAGGAAGGCGTCGTCCATAATTTGTACGAGCGATGGAGCGTAAAGCAGGCATACCCCGAAGCGGAATTCGTATCTGCCGACAGCTCGGCGATGGAAGAAATGGAAGAAATGATGGAGATCGGAGAAAGTCTGCGAGACGAGACCCTTCTCCATGCGATCACGACCGCCGAAGCAGCGGCAGAGGTAGCGCTCGACGAGGAAGAGAGATCAAGCCGCCTGGAAGAGCTGATCGAGCTGGCGGGCGAATACTACGGCGATTCCTTGGGACTGATGCTTGCGATCGGCCTGTTTGAGGAGTCTCGCAATGAGGACTTCTCCGACGGCGGACGGTACGTTATCGCCGGAACCGGAACGATGGAGGCGGATCATCTAGTAGGCTCGGTAGGCGCGATTCGGGAGAAGCTTCTTACCGCCGAGAAGTTCGGTGCCGACTATTTCTTCGTTCCCGGCGATAGGGACAGGTTTTATTATGAAGGAATCAGCAACGAGGAAGAAGCCCTGCATTGGGCGGACGAGTTGGAGCTGAGTCTTGAGGTCGTACCCGTGGATACGTTGGAAGAGGCTGTCGATTTTCTGCAAAAATTAAAGGAATAAGGAGAGGCTGCGTACGTATGAAAAAGCTGTATTCCGAGGTTTTATCGAATGTATTCAAGATTTTGCTTACGATTCTCGTCTCGCTATCCGCAATTAATTTGCTTAGCACAGTCGTATATTCCGTGAACGAAACGGCCTATTTCGATTATGCCTACGAACTGGACTCGTTCGTTTCTCTCTTCGGAACGGTCCTATTCTATATCGTGCTGGTCGTCTATCTGGTCTGGATTTACCGCATACATATGGATTTGCAAAGCCTGTTCCCGTTCTACTCCCGTTCTCCGGGCATGGCACTGGCCTGCAATATGATTCCAATCTTCAACATATACGGGATCCCTTCGGTATTTCTCCGCATCGGCCGACAATTCGACGGTACGCCCTCCACTTCCAGGCAGGGCCAGTTCATCATTGGCATGGTAGCGCCGCTTATCCTTCTGTACCTTCTGGACAATTCCGTTAGCCGGTATTTGGCCAGACTCGATACCGAACCAAGCGCCACTCTCCTTATCGTGTCCGGCGTATTGACTACGGCGCTGTATACCTGTTACTTGACGCTCTGTGTCCAAATTTCCAGGGCTCTGGCTCGATCGGCTCAACAAGCCGCCTCGCCCGCGCCCGATCTCGACGCAGCTTCCGGTATCGCTCCAGAACGCTCCGCCGTTCCGCAGCACGCTTACCGCTTGAAGTGATCGTATCGGGCCGGCTGCCACTCCTTTGCCAGTGCGATCACTTCCGGCTATTCCGCATTGCGGCCAACACCTTTACCCCCGGCTCGCCTCCGCTGGCGAGTCGGTCGTATTCCGCCGATTCTCTCGGAACCAACGCCAGTCTGCCCTGCGAATCAAAGTGCAGCCCCCAGCCATACTTCTTCGGCAGCATCGACGCGCGCAAACAAGCCATCGACTTGGAGAAAAACGCGCTGCGCAGTTCCTCCTCCCGAGCCTCCAACTCCTCCTGCGGAATCTCCTTGTGCAGGACATACGTCTGAAACAACAGCTCTTCTTGCGTATACTTATACGGATTATCCGCGACAAGGTCGTATTCGATGCCCGGCTTCGACCTGCCGCCCTTCTTCTCCGGCGGAATGATCCCGCGCTCCGCGGGGCAATCCGGAGACGCCGTAATGAACGTATTGTAGTAGTTCCAATCCATAGCTTTAATGCCGCCTCCTTCTTTGTTTCCTCCATTATAGCGGACAATCACTGACAGATCCGGTCAGCAATTGTCCTCCTGCAACAGATTAAGCAGCTCCTGCCAGCCGACGATTCTCGGCATATCCATATGGCGGTTGTAGGCATTATCCTTCACATACGTAACGGCCTTCAGCCCGCTTAACGTCTCGAGCACCTTAGGCTTATCGTCAAAATAATAGTCCAGTTCCAGCTCTCGGATAATGTGGACTTTGTCTAAGTCGTCCATTCCGCAGTAAAAGCGTTCTTCCGCGACCGGGAACCCCGCTTTAATCAGCGCCTCCTTCGTGCGCTCGCAATACTCGGCTTTTCTGGCCGTCACGTAATACACCTCGTGCCCGCGCCGTTCAAGCTCCTGCAGCACCTCGACGGCATCGGCGAACGGGGGAGCCGAATAATAGATTTCGTCCCGGTGGGTATTCCACATCTCCCGTCCTTCATCGGCCGTCAATCCGAACGCCTCGTGAATCGGAATACAGGTCAGAGCATGGAACACTTCGATGTCTACCTGCCGGTTTAATTTCGCGTTGTAAGTCCGGAATGCGTGCTCCCGCAAATTAAGCAAAGTGTCGTCGATGTCGAATCCGAACCTCATAGGCACTGTTCTCCTTTATGTTAGTCCGCAATGAGATTATATCATGATCCCCGGTATGGAAAGCATTCAAACCTCCTGACGCGCCAAAAGAGACTGTTCCATAAGCACTTAAAGCTGCTGTGAATAATAATCGAAGATAAAGGTCCGAGGGGTATGCACCTCCCTCCGATGCAAGACTCCCCACAAAGTGACGTTAAGCTCCGAAGCTTATTCCGGTTATTTTGCGGGGGGCCCAAAAACTCGCTCCTGAAATGGGAATAGGTAAACCCGTTACAAGGTCATTTCAGGAGCGTATGAGGCAGTCTCCAGGCTAATCATAACCCACAACATTTCCAATTGTTTGAAAGTTATCTGGAAAATCGTACAAAGCAACTCAAATAAGATGCAAACGACGGACGCTGTTCGAAAAATCGTACAAAGCAACTCGAATCAGTCTCAAACGACGGAATTTTGTAGGAGAAATCGTACAAATTGATCAAAATCAAGGGTTGTAGGTCACTTCAGCGTCTTCGATGATTATACGGATAGTTACTAGAAATTATCTGGAAGTGTTGTGGGTCATGATTAGGTCTACAGGAGGCACATCCCCCTTTCTCTATCGATCATCTCAAGCAATTCTACTTATGGGACAGCCTCTCTCTTTTTTTAGGCTCCACACTTACCATTCACAACTCATTCCACGCGCGCTCCAAATCCTCCGTCCGCCGCAAAAAAAGCTTGCAGCTCCCGCACCAAATATTTTTCGCAATCTTTGCAATATGCCTCCTGCTCGGGATTCTGGCGGGCATCGCCTGCCGGATAATCCGAACGGTTTACTTCCAGAAAACCGTGTAACGCCTCCGGGTATTCCTTTATTTTTACAGGGACTGCCCGATCTATCAGGCGCTTTGCGTAGGCTATTCCCATTGGCTTTAATTCATCCGGCCCGCACAAAACAAATAGGGCCGGACTCAGTCCCGACAGTTCTTCATCCTTCGCGCGCAATGGCGAAATGTATCTATGTTCGTTTCCGCCGTTCGGAAAGAAAAGGCGCGTGATTACGCTCATCAGATCGTCCGGCTTATCCGGATCTGCCGTTATATCCGTACAAGGATAGACTAACATCTGGCAAGCCAATTTGATGCCATCCTCTTTTAACATCATAGCTGCCCCTGCCGCCAGATGAGCGCCTGCGCTATGTCCCCCAACGGCCATTTTTTCGGGATCTATGCCATACTGATCCGCATGCGCAATAAAGTACTTTACGGTATCCGCCACCTCTTCCGTAGCATAAGGAAAAGGCTCTTCGTCGGCTTTTGTATAATTCACGTTGACTACGAAAGCCGGAATTTCATTCGCAATCATCTGACAGAAGCTCTCCATGAACACAGCATCGCCGCCAACCCACGCACCGCCATGCATATTAAACAGAACAGGCAATTTACCCGGTACCGTATTCGTTAACGGTCGATACAAAATCGTATGTATCCCCTTCTTTTGCGAGCGGGGGACTACAAACCTTTCCCCGATCGTTTTCTGCATCGCATATTCCCTACGCGCTGCCCGAGCGGCTTCGATACTCCGTGCGAATGCATCTTCGAAAGATGATTGCTGCATCTACGTTCCTCCTTAAGATTCTATCCAAAGCTATCCCTGCATTTTCATTTCTATCATAGCGTAGCGACCCGGGGCAAGTACCCGTCTTCGAACATTGCCAAGCTCGTTCAAATAACATACCGATAATGCGCAATAACGCTCGCGGCAAGCACCGCGAGCGTTATTGCGTTTTTCCGTATCATCGATTACTTACGAGACAGTCCCTTGCATTATACGACGATGTTTGCTGCGCACTTCATTCACAGCTCGTTCAACGCGCGCTGCAAATCTTCCATTAGATCGTCGATATCCTCTAACCCGACGGATATGCGAATCGTTCGTTCAAGTCTCGTTTCCCATTCGGTTCGAGTGGTCTGCTCCGGATGGATGCTTAGACCCGGGGAATAAATCAAGCTCTCGAAGCCGCCCCAACTCACGCCGATCTGGAATAGCCGCAGACTGTTCATCAAGCGCTTGACCGCTGCCGCGCCTCCGTGCATTTCGAAGCTGAACAGCCCCGTCATATCGCTGAACTGTCGCACGGCCAGCTCATGCTGTTCATGCTGTTCGAGCAGCGGCAAATTGACACGGGCCACCTGAGGATGCTGGTTTAGCATAAGAGCGATCCGGCCGGCCGATTCGGCATGCTGCTTCATTCGAACGCCGAACGTCTTCAGCCCTCGCGTTAGCAGCCAGGATTCAAGCGGGGCCAAGGAAGCGCCAAGCAGCACGGCGTCGTTTTTCGACAGCTCGTCGATCCATGCTTGGGTCGAAATCACAACGCCGGCGGTTACGTCGCTGTGGCCGGACAAATATTTGGATGCGGAATGAATGACGATATCGATGCCCCACTCGATCGGCCGCAGCGTGGCCGGCGTCGCGCAGGTGTTGTCCATGATTGTCAGCAACCCGTGTTCTTTGGCGATCTCGACGACAGCGGGAATATCGAATACGTCCATAAAAAACGTAGAATAACCCTCGCAGTACAGCAGCTTCGTATTCGGTTTGATGGCGGCGCGAACTTGATCAAGCTGCCTGAAATCGACAAAGTCGGCCGTTATGCCAAACTTGATCAGAAACGTCTGAAACAGCTGGTACGTTCCGTTATAGATCGGGTAGCCGCATACGACATGATCGCCTTGGCGCAAGCAATGCAGCAGCGTGGAGGAAATCGCCGCCATGCCGGAAGCGAACAGCTTCGCCGCTTCGCCTTTCTCCAAAGCGGCGAGCTTCTTCTCCGCGATTTGCTGCGTGGGATTGGATACTCGCGAGTAATAATAAGTCTCGTCCTGAAACTGCGAGCGTTGGAAAGCTTCATAAGATTCGAACGAAAATAACGTATTAATGAACACGGGCGGAACAACCGCGCCATGGAACGATTCGTCCCCGTAATGGGTAAGCATCGTTTGGCTTCCGGCGTCTTTCGTTTCTTTTCTTGATAGTATGCGCATCTTGTTTTCTCCACCTTCTGCCTCTATCTGATCTACCAATACCCGGCCTTACCCTTTTACGGCCCCGTCGGTCAGCCCCTCTACAACGAACCGCTGAACGATGGCAAACATGACTAAGGAAGGAATAAGCGCCATAACCGCGCCCGCCGTCATCACTCCCCAATTGATATCATAGCTTTGCACGAACATGGACAGACCGACGGGAATCGTTTTGAACTCGTCGCTGCTGATAAACATGATCGCGCAGAGGAGCTCGTTCCAGGCCCCGATAAAAGCAAATACGAACGTGGCTACGATGCCGGGAAGCATAATCGGCAAGACGATCCGGAAGAGCGCCCCTAGCTTGCTGCAGCCGTCGATCAACGCCGCTTCCTCCAGGTCGACCGGAATCCGGTCGAAGAAGCTGCGCATCAGAATCAGGCAGAAGGGAATATTCCCCACGATGTAAATAATGATCAAACCGCTCAGACTGTTCATGAGACCGACTTTGCTGAACAAAATCGCCGTCGGAATCATCACCAGAACGCCGGGAATCATTTGCGTAAGCAGCAATCCGTATACTGCGGCTGTTTTCGCCTTGAACTTGTAGCGCGCCAGCGCATAGCCCCCCAGAATCGCAAAGCAAGTCGTGAACAAGCCGGTTCCGATCGACACGAGTACGCTATTCTTCAGGAAAACGTCGAAATTCGAGGCCGACCACAGCACCCTGTAATTGTCCAGCGTGAAATGCTTGGGCCAATATTGAATGTCCGTCGTCAAAATGTCCATGCGCGGTTTGACCGATGTAATAAACAGCCAGTAAAAAGGCAGCAGCACCATGAGCAAGTAAAAAACCAGAATGACAATACGGAGAATCGGCAGAGCGGCGCGTTGGTTTCTTGTCATCAGAAATTACCCGCCTTCTCGAATTTGGTTACCTTCATGAACAAGTAACAGAACAGGATCAGGAGCGCCATGAAAAACAATCCGATTGCCGATGCTTGTCCGTAATCCAAGGTGGCATAAGCCTTCATGAACATATAGGAAGATAGAATATTGGAGGAATTCGCCGGTCCGCCCGCCGTCATAATATAGATAAGATCAGCCGAAGCAAATACCCATATCGTTCTGAGCAATAAAGTCAGGATGATCGTTTGCTTAATATAGCTGAACGTAATATGCCAAAATTTGGACCATATCCCCGCTCCGTCGATATCGGCGGCTTCGTACAAATCCTCCGGTATGGACTGCATGGCCGCCAGAAGCATAATGGCAAAGAAAGGGATGCCGTACCAGGTCATCGTTAAAATAACGGTGAACAAGGCAAGCTGGGGATCGGACAGAAAGTAAATCTTGTCGTCGATAATCCCCCATTTAAGCAGCAGGTCGTTGACCGGACCGTATTCCGCGTTTAATAGCCAACGAAAGGTTAGTCCGACGACGAACGAGGATACCGCCCATGGAAGGAACACGATCGCTTGATACAGGTTTCGTCCCGGAAACGGTTTCCGCAGCGCCAATGCCAGAATGAATCCAAGCACGAATTGGCCCCCGACGGTAACTACGACCCAAATGAAGGAATTGCGTAAAATCATGCCGAAATTGGCATCCGAAAACACGGCTTTGAAATTATCCAATCCATTAAAGCCAATATCGTTCGGCGCAGTCAGTTTATAGCTTTGAAACGCGTACAGGAAAGAGCTGAGCAAGGGGTACAGAAGGAAGATCATCAGCAATAGAAAGCTCGGCGCTAACATGAGGTAAGGCTCTTTCGAGTTCAAACGTTTCATTAAGAGAAATCCTCCTTACCGTTCTTGAATAAGAGCAACAGGGAAAATCGCTTTTCCCTGCTCCTCTCCGATTGAAAGCTCTTATTTCATGTCCGGCTTGATGACGCGAGGCAGCGGCACTTCCGGATGTTCCTTCATATACTTCTGCTGCGCGTTCGTCAGGAAGTCGCCCAATTTCTTCAACGTTTCCTCAGCTGACTGATTGTTCAGCAGGTACTTCTGCACCTCGGCGTCCATAATGCTTTCGCGGAATTCGCCAAGCTCCGGGAAATTGCCCAGGTCGGCCACCAGATAGCTGTCCGGATCGTCCAGCGTATCGATAAAGCCCTGCATTGGCCCTTCCTTCGTCGTCGCGTCCTCAGCCCCGCTCTTGAAGATCGGAATCATCGTCAGCGTATTGGAATATTTCAGGTTGTTATCCGGCGTAGACAGAAACTCGATAAACTTCCAGGCGGCTTCCTTGTGTTTGGAATCGGCCGAGACGCTATAGCCCCAAGTTGCGGAAGCGCCGATGTAACGTTTGCCGTCATCGCCTTTCGGATAAGGAATAACGGTCCAGCTCTCGTCCGGCATGGAAGCTTTGGCTGTGGCGATAACTTCCGTCGTTTGGTTCAAGATGCCGCTGACGCCGGAGGTAAAGCCCTGCACCATCTCTTGATATCCCCAGTTGATCGAATCCTTCGGCGCATAGCCTTTTTTGTACATATCCGTAAATCGAACGAACGCTTCAAGCGCCTCCGGGCGGTGCAATACGGAAGTGCCGTCCTTCTCGTACGTTTCTCCGCCTGTAACCGCCGTAATGTAAGCGAAGATTTGGTCAAAGCCGGCGCGTGCGCCGCGATAAGCCCAGCCGTAGCGGTTTTTGGACGAATCCGTCAGCTTCTCTGCAGAAGCGAACAGCTCATCCCATGTCGTCGGAAGCGGCAGATTGGCTTCCTCGAACCAGTCTTTGCGGACGAACAGAGCGGCCGACATCAGGGCGTCAGGCATATAATAGATGTCGTTGTAGACTTTGCGCTGCTGCTCTTCCATCGTGATTCCGCTTACAAACGAAGTAAGCTTATCTTTGTTCGACCACGCGTCGTAATTGGAGGTGATCGGCTCCAAGTAGCCGGCGGGAACGAAGGTGTTCAACCAAGCCGGATACATATTGACGACGTCCGGCATCGTTTTGCTAGCCCCCTGCATCGCCAGCTTATTGAAGGCCTGATCCCAAGGAACCGTCTCCAATTTCACCTTAATGTTCGGGTTCGCTTGTTCGAATGCCGCTATGACTTCGTTAAAATACTTCGTACGCTCCGGCGAAGGCGAAACGTCGACGAAGCTGATCTCCTCTTTCTTGCCTTCCGGACTACCGCTGGCGTTCTCCTTGTTCGTTCCTTCGGAATTGGACGAGGAGCATGCGCTGCTCACAAGCATTAGTCCGGCCAATAATCCGATTGCCCATTTTTTCGACATACATTTATTCCCCCTTATGAGTTATGGCGAAGCAGTTTGCGGATTGTTTGACTCACCTCCACCAAAAGTTAACTGAAGCGCATAACCCTCTTCCATTTTGGATAGTTGTCTGACCAATTATGTCAGAAGAGGGGCTACCCTCCAATTCTTTTCAGATCCTCTCGCATAATTTCAAAGTGTTTGCTGATCAGCTTGGTCGCTTTCTTGACATCGCCAAGCTTCATCGCTTCGTAGATCAGCCGGTGCAGCGGTTCCGTTTCCCTGCCGAACACGTTCATATCCAGCCCTTCGATAACGCGATCCGCCCACAACGAATCGATTTCCTTGATGGATTTGAATAAGTTGAGCATGAGCCGGTTATCGGAGCCTTCGTACAACGCAAGGTGGAACAGATAGTCTTCTTTGCGCGGGATCTCGCCTTTATTCCGTCTGCGGTCGTACTCGTCGACGATTTCCCCAAGCTTGTCCAGGTACAGCGATTGACCGCTGCCGACGATTTGCTCGATCGCGTGCTTCTCCATCAGCTCCCGCAAGTCGATGACTTCGAGCAACGCTTTCTTCTCCATAGAAAACTTAAGCGTGAAGTTCTCCATCTCCGTCAAAATCGTTTTCTCCGCGCGCAAGTACATCCCGCTGCCCGGTTTGATTTCAATGACGCCGAAGCTTTCGAGCTTCTTCATCGCTTCGCGGAAAGACGGGCGACTGATTTGGAACTGCTCGCAAAAGAAACGCTCCGTAGGCAGTCGGTCCCCTACGGCGTATCCCTTCTGCTCTATAAATTTAAGTACTTCATCCGTTATTGATTCGTGCAGCTTTTGTCTCTTTAACGACTTCAGCATACTCATCTCTCCAAACGATAACTAGTAAGTTGTCTGACCAATTAATCGAATTGTACAATCTACTGAAACCGCTGTCAACACTAAAAAAAGAAAAAAATTAATCGCTTGAAAGTTTCGAAATCAGCCGTTATGATGAGAACCATTGCCTCACAACCCATGCAGTGACAGTCCACATAACGAGGGAAGGCGTGATGAATTTGGGCACTAAATATCTGGATGGCAGACCGGAAGCACGGCTGACGATCCCTGCCGAAGATCAAGGAATCGTATTGCGGAGAGGCGGCTTGGAGCTGGATGGTTACGGCATCCGCGAGCCTCTGGTCTTCGAGTGCGACGGCACTTATTTTATGCATTACGATGCGTCCGACGACAAAACCGGCTGGAGAAATTATCTCGCGACGAGCAAAGATCTCATCCACTGGGAGAAAAAGGGCGTTATTCTCGAATTGGGCAAGGAAGGGGAAGACGATTCCAGCTGTGCGGTATACGGCGTTACCTACTTCGAGGACGGCGTATGGCATATGTTCTACATCGGCTCCGACTACCGTCGCGAGCACCCTTACGATATTCCCGATTTCCCCTATGTCACGATGAAAGCGAAGTCCGATTCTCCATACGGACCTTGGGTTAAACAGAATATCGTTCCGTTCCGGATGAAGGAGAATACGTACTACAGCACCACCGCAAGCTCGGGAGCGATCGTCAAAGACGGGGACGAATATTTGCAATTTTTCAGCGCTTCCGTGTTGGACGAAAACAACATCACGAAGCGTACGTTAGGCATTGCCCGCACGAAGGATTTGGACAAAGAATGGACGGTAGACCCCGAGCCCCTATTCCCTCTCGAGGAGCAGATCGAGAACAGCTCGGTGTTTTACGAGGAAGAGACCGGGACCTGGTTCTTGTTTACCAACCATGTCGGTCTGAACGAAATCAAAGAATACACCGATGCGATCTGGGTATATTGGACGAAGGATATTCAGAAATGGAATGTCGACGATAAAGCGCTCGTGCTCGACGGCAGCATGTGCACCTGGTCGAAATCCGTCATCGGCGCGCCCTGCGTATTCCGCAAAGGGGACAAACTGGCCGTTTACTACGATGGCGTCGAGGGCGACAGCTTCCACCATTTTCACCGCGATATCGGCGTAGCCTGGCTGAATTTGCCGATCGCTATTCCGCACGAGGGCTAATTTTTCTACAGTAGGGGCTGTCCCGTATACCAACCAAGTTACTGTGAAAGATAATCGATATAAGGTGCAAGGGGGGATTTACCTCCTCCCGATGCTATACGCTCCTGAAGTCTGAATTGGGAAATTCGTGATAAGGTGATTTCAGGAGCGTATGCGCAGTCTACAGGCTAATCATGACCCACAACGTTTCCAACTGATTGGAAATTGAACCTTTATGGCAGCTCTATTTGCACACATGAGTTTAACGCGGTAGAAGGTAGTCGAAAAATCGTACAAAGCAACTCGATTCCGACTCAAACGACGAACGTTTATTCGAAATATCGTACAAAGTAACTCAATTCAGGCTCAAACGATGATCGTTTGTAAGAAAAACCGTATAAATAGACCCATATCAAAGGTATCCTCAGACAAACGGGGACGACTCTTATACCTCGCCCCAGTAAACTTCGGTTTCGTAATCGAAATTGACCGTACCGCTCTCCTGATTGCGATCGAACAGCTCGCGAAGCTCGCGCATCATCGGCTCATAGCCGGGATGGCCGGGCTGAGGAGCATAAGAGGAAGATAACAATCGTCCCGCCACTCCATCGAAGTCGAACACCTGGCGGTTGCGGAATCGCGCTTCTTTAAGCCCGCCCGGCTTGAAAAAGTCGACCAACATGTCGCGGGAAATGTTGCGATGGTTGACCTGCCCGTAGTCGGTGCCGAGATTTTGCAGCAGCCGCTCGTACTCTTCGAGAAAAGGCGTTCCCCCTGTAAGCCGGGTGTTCCACACGAGAATCGCTTTACCGCCCGGCCGCAGCACCCTGCCGAACTCGCGCTTGGCCGCCGCCCGATCAAACCAATGAAATGCCTGCGCAGCAACGATAAAATCGTATGAAGCATCCGCAAGGCCCGTCTCCTCCGCCGACCCTGGAACGGCCTTGAAGCGCGGATTGTCCTGCGATGCCGCCAATGCCGCCTCCCTCATTGCCTCGTTCGGCTCTGCCGCCGTTACGCGACTGCCTCTGTCGAGCAGCAATCTAGAGAAGATGCCTGTTCCTGCGCCAACATCCAGCACCTCCGACTCTGCCGTTAATCCAACCGTGTCGTACAAGTAGTCGATCGCTTCCGCCGGATAGCTCGGCCGGTACTTCGTATAGGTATCGACTCGGTTAGAAAACCTCTCTTTGCTATTCATCTCCGCGTTTCCCCCATTCCAGAAATTCGATCCGATTACCGAACGGATCGTTAATGTACGTCCGCCGAACGTTCTCCGCATCCCTAGCATCGTCGGGAATAACCGGCACGCCTCTTTCTTCCAAATGCGCGATCAACTCGTCCAGCCCGCCTACCTCGAACGCCGGATGAGCCTTAGCAGCCGGGACGAAATCCTTCTGCACGCCGATGTGCACTTGATGAACGCCGCATTGAAACCAAGCGCCGCCCCGTGCGCGCAAGCTGTCAGGTTTGGCAATCTCCGGCCAGCCGAGCACTCCGCCAAAGAATGCCCGAGCCTCTGGCTCGCAGCCCTCATACGCGGCCAGCTGCACATGATCCACTCCTCGAAAAACAAACGTCATGCCGCTCGCCCCTCTCGCTAAGTTTCACACAATGAAACTTGGTTTCATTTTATATGAAAATTATATCTCATGAACTGCTGGAAATCCAGACCTAATTCCGCTTATTCCCGTAAGACCTCATCTGAACGCCCAAGGCCTGACTCTGACTCTCATTCTGACTCTGCGTCCTGCGCATTAGCCTGCTCTTGTCCAATAAAACGAGCGAAGCGGCCGCATTTTTGATAAAATGAGAACGCGAATGAGAGAGCGAGGGTTGGAACGTGGATTACATTATTCTCGACATTGAATTTAACGGGCGAAAGTTCGCCAGCGACCTGCCGATGGAGGTTATCGAGATCGGAGCGGTGCGGCTGGACGAGTCGCTGAAGATCGTGAACGAATTTTCGTCGCTGATCAAGCCGGTATACTTCCCCAAGCTGAACAACTTTATCAAGAAAAAAACGGGCATCCCGCAAGATGAGATCGATATCGCGCCGGGATTTCCCCCTGTCATCGCGGAATTCGAGAAGTGGCTCGGCAGTCCGGATTCGTTCCTGCTGTTTACCTGGGGCGGAGAGGATATCAAGCGCATCGTATTCGATACGCGGATGCACAAGCTGAACGAAGCCTACTGGACGGGTCTGCATTACTTCGATCTGCTGAAAGGCTACTTGCGCTACAAAAAGGTCACAAACGATGTCAGCGTCGAAGCGGCGCTGCTCGATCTGGGAATCGCTCCCGAAGGCTCTGCCCACCGCGCCCTCGACGACGCTCGGATGACGGCCGAAGTATTCCGCAAAATCGCCGCCGACCTGGACTTGAGCTTGAAGCAGCAGTACAAAGACCAGTTCTCCAATTCTAAAGAGCGGCGACTGATTAAAAATGCGGTGCGGACAATGATCTCCCAGAAGAAGCCGCAAACCTGGGAAGCTTTCGTCGAGAGCTATCTAGCCGAAAAAATCCCGCTGACCGATCCCAGAAAAGCGGCCGAGCTGCGCGATTATTTCCATTCCGAGCTGGAGAAGAAGCAATGAACAAAGCAAAAGCGCCTTCGGCGTCTCTGGACGCCGAAGCAGCTTTGCGGAGACAATACGGACAATAAGAGCGCGAAACCTGTAAAAACCGGCACCGAAAGCTATCAATCCATTCGGCTCCAACACAACCCCCACTCAGCTTCAAGCTCCGGTTTTAGGGAGCGATCTGCTTAATCTGCGGATCTGTTCTGTTCAGCCTAAATCCGCGCAATGTGCTCAACTCGATTCGCTCAGTCGACAGGTTAGATTAAAGCGGAAAAACCGCTTTAAAATACGCGTCGGCCCCTTTCCAAGCCGAACAAAGCGGGTTTTCCGCTTTAATTCCGAGAATTCGCCCGTTTTTCAAAAATAACGAGAGATTTCCGCTTTAAATCGGCGTTTTTCTCCTCATCTACGAGTTTAACGCGGATTTTCCGCTCAAAATCCTCCGCTCGTTCAACTCCTTAACAAAGGCACCCGGCTCATCCACGGCTATATTCTAATTATACTCGATCCGAAGCCTCGGCAGCGTTGCATATTCGCCAACGACAGCGCGAAAGCCGCCGGAAGATTTCCCGACGGCCCTGTCCATCCAACAGCTCATTATTCCGGCTGAAGCGGCGGACGCCAACCCCGCTGCAATTCCCCGATCGAGTAGCCGAAGTCCATCTGCAGATGCGGATAATCGGGGAACGACTTCCAATCCCCTCCCCACGAAAACCCGAGTTTCTTGGCGATCGACACGACCTCCATCCAATCCGATTTCCCATTGCCGTTGCCGTCGTACTTCAAGTCCCAGATCACATCTCCTCCGGGAATCCGAAGCGCAAAATCGATAGCCAGCCCATAGTTATGATAGGAGCCTCCGCCTTTCACCTGCGTGACAATCGCGCCCTTGTCGCCGCGGCCTTGTCGATAGAGAGCGTTCTGCTCCTCCGTGCTGCGAAAATCGTCGGTAATCACGACGTCGATGCCAAGAGCTTTGCTCTGCGCGACAAGCCGGTCCCGCTTTTCGGCCACCACCGGGTGCAGGCCCGTCACAGGAGCCACCTCGCGAAACCACTCGACCGGCAGCAGCCTCTCTATCATTTTGACCTCTAGCAGCACATAGATACCTACGGCGGCCGCAAGCGCGAGCAGCAGCGTTCGTCCCTTTCTGCTCCGCCCCGCGCCGGCTCTCGATCGGACCCGAACGGTTGCAGCCTCCCGGTTCATTGTATTCATATCGTTTTCTGCTCCCATTTTATTTTTTTCATAGTTTCCCTTACTAGAGTAACCAAACGCGGACGTATTATCCTAAAATTTTTATTAAACTTGCAATTTCTGCGCGAAAAAGATAGAGAGCGATTCGGCGGGTGGCGGTTGCGGAGTTTCCGTTTGCGCGAAAATTCGTTAAAATAGACGTTATGGCAATCGAGCATAGAAGGGAAAACAACGTACAATGATTATCAAACCAAGAACTCGCGGCTTTATATGCACGACCGCGCATCCGCAAGGCTGCGCCGCTCAGGTTCGGCAGCAAATCGACTATGTTCGGAAACAACCGGCGATTCAAGGCCCACGCAACGCGCTCGTGATCGGCGCATCGGCAGGCTACGGCCTTGCCGCGCGTATCGTTGCCGCCTTCGGGGCGAGCGCGAATACGATCGGCGTCTATCGGCCGGGCGAACGCTCCGGAGGAAGAACCGCTTCCGCTGGCTGGTACAACTCCGCAGCCTTCGAAACCGCGGCGCAGGAAGCCGGGTTGAAATCGTTCAGCTTGACGGGAGATGCGTTCACGGACGAGACGAAGGCGAGAGCGGTTGAATTGATCCGCAAGGAGCTGGGGCAGGTCGATCTGGTGATCTATAGCGTCGCCACTGCGCGCCGGACGAATCCGCGCACGGGCGAGACGTCCACTTCGGTGCTTAAGCCGATCGGACAGTCCTATTCGAACAAAACGGTCAACTTCCACGACGGCGAAGTCAGCATGGTTACGCTTGAACCCGCTTCGGAAGAGGAAATTCAAGGTACGGTCGACGTTATGGGCGGAGACGATTGGCAAATGTGGATCGACGCTCTACGGGAGGGCGGCGTATTGGCTCCGAATGCGACGACGATCTCGTATTCCTATATCGGACCGGAGCTGACGCAAGCGATCTATCGTCAAGGTTCGATCGGTCGGGCGAAGGACCATCTCGAAGCGACCGCTAAGCAGCTTCACGAACAGCTGGCGTCTGGCGGCGGACGCGCTTACGTCACGGTCGGCAAAGCGCTCGTCACACAATCCAGCTCGGCCATTCCTGTCGTGCCGCTGTATATCTCCGCTCTGTACAAGGTCATGAAAGAGAAAGGCATTCATGAAGGGTGCATCGAGCAAATGTACCGTTTGTTCGCAGATCGCCTGTATTCTCCAAACGCGAATGAAGTCCCCGTGGACGAAGAAGGCCGCATTCGCATCGACGATTGGGAAATGCGCGAAGACGTTCAACGGGAAGTGGCCGAAATTTGGGACCGGATCGAGACGAGCAACATATACGAGCTGACTGATCTTGAAGGATACCGTCGCGAATTTTTCCAGCTGTTCGGTTTCGAGACCGACGACATCGACTACGAAGCCGACGTCGATCCGAACGTCGAAGTCCCGAATGTAAGTGCTTAATGAAGCAGCGCGTCGGCTCCCTTTTTGCCGGGAGCCGACGCTTTTTTCGTGCATCCGCCCCTCATTGTGAGAAATGTCACAGATAAAAACTGGAAATTGCTGTACTAGATAGGTATGACCTTTTCCTAATAAATGAGGGATGCGCGAATGTGCTTTGAAATTATCGATCAGCAGGATCGAATTGCCGTCATTCTATCCGGAACATTCGGCGTTAAAGAAGCAGCTTCGATTCGCCAGCAGCTTTTCCCGCTTATCCATAACGGAGCCGTCGACGTCGTGTTTCATCTGGGCGCCGTAACGGATATCGACAGCGCGGCTATGGGGCTGCTGCTGGCCGTCAAGAGGATCGCGCTCGACCGCCAGACGAACGCCGCTTTTCTCGATGTCCCGGCCGCGCTGCGCGAACGTCTGCAATTGTCAGGAATCCTGCAAGGATCGGCCTAAGCGGGGCAACCTGCAGAGAGGGGCACTACCATGAATCGACACGTAAACTCCCTTAACCCATACGCTAACTCCGAACACTTGGCGCTTTCCTATGCCAGAATTTTTCGCGATTCGCAAGAAGCTATTATGGTTACCGACCGCGATTCCAAAATCGTAAACGTTAATCCCGCTTTTGTCTCGATCACCGGCTACAGCGAAGAGGAGGTCATCGGACGTACGCCGAGCTTGCTGAAATCGGGCATGCAGGACGCCTTGTTCTACGTGGACATGTGGGCCTCTATTCATCGCGACGGGCGGTGGCAAGGAGAGATCTGGAACCGTAGGAAAAATGGCGAGATCTATCCCGAATGGCTCTCCATCAGCTCGGTCAAGGACGATCAGGGAGAGCTTATCCATTACGTCGCGATGTTCTCGGACATTACGAGCCGCAAAAATACTTTGTCTAAGCTTCGCCTGCACGCACAGGTGTTCAGCAATGCCAATGAAGGCATTATGATCACCGATAATCGGCTTCGTATTCTATCGGTAAATCGAGCCTTCACCGCCGTCACCGGATACTCGGAAGCGGAAGCGATCGGACAATCGCCCCGCATGCTGCAATCGGGAAAACAGGACCCTCTGTTTTATGTGCACATGTGGGAAAGAATCCATGCCACCGGCTATTGGCAGGGCGAAATCTGGAATCGGAGAAAAAACGGCGACGTCTATCCCGAATGGCTCTCGATTTCGACGCTGCGGGACGAAACGGGACGAATCACGAATTATATCGGCATGTTCATCGACATCACGGAAAGAAAACAGTCCGAAGAATCTTTGCGGTATTTGGCGCACTTCGACAAGCTGACCGACCTTCCCAACCGAACGCTGCTGCATAAGCTCGTCAAGAAAGCGAACGCCGGTACGGATGCGGATGCGCCGCTGCAAAAGATGGCCGTCTTCTTTATCGACCTTGATCGTTTCAAAACGATTAACGATTCTTTGGGCCACAGCATCGGGGACAAGCTGCTCCAACTGGTTGCGCAGCGGTTCAACATGTCCGTGAACAAGGAAGACATCATTGCGCGTTTCGGCGGGGACGAGTTCATTCTCGTGCAGCGGAACCCTCGTTCGGCCGACGATGCTCTCGCTTACGCCAATCGACTGATCGCCAATTTGAAGCGGCCGTTCTCCGTTGACGGGCACGAGCTTTACTTAAATGCCAGCATCGGAATCAGCCTTTCCCCCGAGCATGGAGACAGCTTCGAAACGCTCGTCAAACATGCCGATCTGGCCATGTACGAGGCGAAAGTCCAGAAGATCGACTGCCAACTCTTTAACTCGGGCATTAGAGACACGTTCCAACGCAAAATGACGCTCGAGAACGAGCTCCGGCGGGCTATCGATAAAGATCAGCTGCATATCCATTACCAGCCGCAGGTCAACGCATCCACCGGCCAGACGGAAGGGCTGGAAGCTCTGCTGCGATGGTCTCATCCGACGCTCGGCCAGGTGTCTCCCGGGGAGTTCATCCCCATTGCAGAGGAAACCGGCAGCATCATGGACATCGGCAAATGGGTGTTCGCAACCGTCTGCGCCCAACTCAGTCAGTGGCAGGCCGCGGGACTGAAGGTTCCCGTTGTGGCCGTCAACCTGTCTGCGCGGCAATTCATGGCCCCGGATCTCGTCCCGACTATCCGCAGCATCGTCTGCCATGCGCCGTGCTCGCCCGAGCAGCTTGTCCTCGAAATTACCGAAAGCAGCAGCATGCACGATATTGAGTCGGTACTGCCAATTTTACGCGAATTCAAATCGATCGGCTTCCGCATTGCCATCGACGATTTCGGCAAAGGCTACTCGGCGCTTGGATATATGAAGCAATTTCCGATCGACATCCTGAAGATCGATAAGAGCTTCATCCGAGAGCTGACAACCGATACCAAAAGCGCCGTCCTCACGAAAGCGATCATCGATATGGCTCACGGAATGGAGCTTCGCGTAATCGCGGAAGGCGTGGAAACTCCCGAGCAGCTGGCGACGCTGCGCACGATGAATTGCGACATTGTGCAAGGGTTTCTGGTCGATCCGGCCCTGTCTCCGAATGTGCTGGAGTCTCGCTACCTGATCGGAAGCTAAGCGCCGTGCTGAGCGTGCCGATCATGATGATCTATACGGCCAACCGGCTAACCGGCTTAAACTGCGGCGCACTTCGGAAATTCTTAACGGTCAACAAACAGGTCGCCCAGACTCTCTATAGAGATCCGGGCGACCTATTTTGACAGAAACACAACAATCAGCAAGCCGAACAGAGCGGCACAGTGAATCTATACTACGAATAGTTGTCGCGAAGCCATTGCAGCGCGTTCTGCATCTTAACGATGTATGCCGGGTCGTTGCCGGTGCACATCAGCTTGACTTGCCCGCTCTCCCGACCCGACATGACGCCGTAACGGCTAAGCAGCGAAGCCAATCTTCGGATCGTCCCGGCGTTGCCGTCGACGATTTCGATGTGCGGAGGCAGCACCTCGCGAAGAATGTTGCGATAATATGGATAATGAGTACAACCCAGAACGACGATTCCGTAGCGGTCAAGGTCGTATTCCGCCAGCTTCGTGCGGAAGTAGTCCTCCAGAATCCGCTTGTCGAATTGCAAGTCCTCACAGTAAAGGACAAGTTCCGGAAGAGGCAGCGAATCGACGATTCCTTCATCGTCTACTCGGGAGACGAGCGCGTAATACTTAGGCATGCTCAGCGTAAGCGGGGTCGCGAATACGAGAACCCGCTTGCCGGTCGCCCGGTTCATCTCCACCGCCGGCTTCACGGCCGGCTCCATGCCGACGATGGGAATATCGTACCGCTCCCGCAGCTCGGTCACCGCAATGCTTGTCGCCGTGTTGCACGCGACGACGAGCGCCTCGATCCCTTCCCCCATCATCGCCTCTACCGCGTCCAGCACGTAGCCTCTGACTTCCTCCTGAGTCTTCGGACCGTACGGCACGTGCAGCGTATCCGCCATATAGACGTAATCCTGAGCGGGAAGCCGTCTCATAGACTCCTCCAGCACCGTCAGTCCGCCGATTCCCGAATCGAAAAATCCGATAGTCATATGTCATCTCTTATCCTGGTTAGTATAGTTAAAAGAAGTCCCCGGTCGTCCATTCGATAGGACGAATCTTCTTTAAGGATAGCCAGTTTCCGAGCAAAAAACAATCCGGAAGTCGGCCCAAAAGCCAATCTATGATACACTGTTAAAAAAGGACTCGGCAAAGGGGCAGGCACACATGAAATTGGTATCTTGGAACGTTAACGGATTGCGGGCTTGCGTAAACAAAGGCTTCCTCGATTACTTCCGGGAAGTCGACGCCGATATCGTCTGTCTGCAGGAAACCAAGCTCTCGGAAGGCCAACTGACTCTCGCCATCGGGGAAGAGTACGAGCAGTATTGGAATTACGCGGAGAAGAAGGGCTACTCCGGAACTGCCGTCCTTACGAGGATCAAGCCGCTATCCGTACGTTACGGCATCGAAGAAGATTCCGAGCCGGAAGGTCGGATCATTACGCTCGAGTTCGAGGATTTCTTCCTCGTGACCGTCTATACGCCGAACGCCAAACGGGACTTGTCCCGGCTGGATTACAGGATGGAATGGGAGGATCGATTCCTCGCTCACTTGTCCGAGCTGGACAAGCGGAAGCCGGTGATCGCCTGCGGAGATTTGAACGTCGCCCATCAGGAGATCGACATCAAGAACGCCAAGTCGAACCGGGGCAACTCCGGCTTCACCGACGAAGAGCGCGAGAAGATGACCCGGCTGCTCGGCGCCGGATTCATCGACACGTTCCGGCACCTGCACCCGGACCGGACGGACGTCTATTCCTGGTGGTCGAACATGCCGGGCGTCCGAGATCGCAACGTCGGCTGGAGAATCGACTACTTTATCGCCTCCGCCCGACTGGCCCCCGCGATCAAAGATGCCGCTATACACTGCGATATTTTGGGCAGCGACCACTGTCCGGTCGCATTGGATATTTTCTAGAGAGGAGATAGGTTTGACATGGCCGTTCAGTTTCAGAATGATTGGGGAGAGCTGCTAACCCCCGAGATGGAGTTGCCTTATTATCAGGAATTGAGAAACCGTCTGGCAGCGGAGTACAGGGAGAAGGTCGTCTATCCGAATCCTTACGAGATATTCCAAGCGCTGCACTGGACGCCTTACTCGGAAGTGAAGGTGGTCATTCTCGGACAAGATCCATACCATGGGCCGGGACAGGCTCACGGGCTCAGCTTCTCCGTCCAACAGGGGGTGAGGCAGCCGCCGTCGCTCCAAAACATATTTAAAGAATTGAAGGCCGATCTCGGCTGCGAAATTCCGAACCACGGCAATCTGGAGCACTGGGCGAAGCAGGGCGTGCTGCTGCTCAATGCCGTCCTGACCGTGCGGCAGGGCGAAGCCAACTCGCACAAGAGCCTTGGCTGGGAACGGTTCACGGACCGCATTGTCGCGTGTCTGAACGAGCGAGAGAAGCCGATGGCGTTTATTCTTTGGGGTCGCCATGCGCAGCAAAAGGCTTCCTTCATCGACACCAGCCGCCACTGCATTATCCGGTCTGCCCATCCGAGCCCTCTGTCCGCCCACGCAGGCTTCTTCGGAAGCCGGCCTTTCTCGCAGAGCAACGCCTTCCTCCGGGAAGCCGGCCTGGGAGAGATCGACTGGCAAATTCCTTCGGTATAATTGATTATTTTTTACAAAGCTGCTCCTCCCGCCGTTACCGGTGACGGGGAGCAGCTTTTTCTATTGCGCATATGCCGCCGCAACTGCCATGCAGAAATACTTTGCTTGGTGGGTTGAAAGCCGGCTGGGGTGGCGTCAAGGTACTTTTTTGGCCCTCGCTCCGCGGCTGGGGTAGCGTCAGGGCACTTTTTTGGCCCTCGTTCCACGGCTTGGGTAGCGTCAGGGCACTTTTTTGGCCTTCACTCCGCGGCTGGAGTGGCGTAAGGGCACTTTTTTGGCCTTCACTCCACGGCTGGAGTGGCGTAAGGGCACTTTTTTGGCCCTCGTTCCACGGCTTGAGTAGCGTCAGGGCACTTTTTTGGCCTTCACTCCGCGGCTGGAGTGGCGTAAGGGCACTTTTTTGGCCCTCGCTCCACGGCTTGAGTAGCGTCAGGGCACTTTTTTTGGCCCTCGCTCTTACGCCATCCCCCGGCTACTTCGACTATTTTTCTCCCCGCTATTTTTTACAAACTTCCGCAATCTCGTTTATACCGAACTTACATACAAGATCAATAATGGTTGTGTACAAGACGATTCCATTAAATATTATTGGAGGTTTATCCCCTTATGAAAACCGTCAAATTCGTACACCTCACCGACACGCACATGAACGCTCCCGGCAAGGACGGGCTGCTCGCCAAGTTCCAGCTCGCCGACAAAGTCGCTCAAGCGTTCCGCTATATCGAAGAAACCAAAATTGCGCCCGCCTTCGTCCTCATCACCGGAGATCTGACTCACGAGGGAGATGCGGAAGATTACGCTTATATTCGCCAAGTGCTCGACGAAGGCTCCCGCCTGATCGGCGCTCCCGTACACGTCGTACTCGGCAACCACGATCACCGCGGCCCGTTCCGCGAAGGCTACCTCGGCGAACAGCCTTCGGAAGAGCCTTACTACTATTCGCACACGATCGACGGCTTGCGCCTGATCGGCCTCAACTCCCAGGTTCCGGGCAACCACAACGGTACAGTCGACGAGACGCAACTGGCTTGGCTCAAGCAGGAGCTGAGCACCGCTGCCCCGAACGGCACGATCGTTGCCCTGCACCACCCGATGCTCGGCATCGGCGGCATGCTTGGCGATCACATTCTGACTAACCGCCGGGATATCGGCGAAGCGCTCGTCGGAACAGATGTCGTAGGCGTATTCGCAGGCCACGTTCACTCCGACAACGTGGGCTCGTACATGGGCATCGTTAACGTCGCGGCAGCCGGAACCGCCTTTATCGGCAAAGCCGACGCAGAGGAAAACTTCCGCATGATCGACGCTTGCAGCATCAACGTCGTCTCCGTCACTCCGGGAGAAGGCGTGTCCGTTCAGACGCTCACCCTGCCGACTAGCGGAACCGAATATTTCAGATTCCCGATGAAGGCTCTTGCCGCCCAACACTAATCGACAACCGAGGAGCGAACGTTCGATGACCCAACAGCTTATGCCCGCCTGCTTGCTTCCGCTGCAAGGCGCGTTCAACTTCCGCGACATGGGCGGGATCCGCACATCCGACGGACGCATGGTCAAGCAAGGACTCTTGTTCCGCGCCGCCGAGCTGACCGGACTTACCGCCGAAGATATGCGATTTCTGGAGCCGGTCGGTCTGAAAACCGTCTTCGACTATAGAAACCGCGAGGAAGCCGGCCTGAAGCCGGACCCGGCGATCGGCAACGCCAGCTTGATCCGCGTACCCGCCAACGCCGCAGCGGAGGACAAGCCGCATGTGTCTATGGAGCAACTATTCGCCAGCGGCATGCACAAACATTTCACAGCGGATATGCTGCTGAATATGTATGCCGAACTTCCAATCCGCAATGCTTCTTATCAGCACCTGATGGGACTGCTTAAAAGCCCTGAAGCCCATCTTCCTCTTGTGCATCACTGCGCCGGCGGGCGCGACAGAACCGGAATCGGCAGCATGCTCATTCTGCTGACGCTGGGCGTTCCTTATGAGACCGTCATGGAGGATTACCTTCTGTCCAACGTCACGTTGGCCGAGTTCCATCAAGAGCTGTATACTTCCGCCTCCGCCTATCTGGATCCGTCCGAGATGAACGCCTTCCGTTCCGCCATGGAGCTGCAGCGGCGTTATCTAGACGCGTCCATGGCCGCCATCGTACAGCATTACGAATCGTTCGAGCGTTATCTGGAGGCCGAATTCGGCATCGACGCCAAGCTTCGCCGGCATATTCAAGATTATTGCCTCGAATAAGATAACGGCCGGACTTTCATCCGAAAGCCATCGTCGTGAAAATAGAAAAGCCTATCCCCGGAGGGAAAATTCGACCATGACAAAAGCGAAAAAGGGAATTTCCGCGCTGCTGGCACTGACGACCGCCGTCGGCCTCAGCGCATGCGGTTCGGCTGCCGGATCCTCAGGCGAAGCCGAGCAAGGCAAGCTGGACCCGGCCAACCCGACGAAAATCACGTTCTACTCTTACAGCTTGGCAGCGCCGACGATGAAGGCCGGTATGGAGCATCTGATTCAGGAGTTCAACGACACGATCGGCAAAGAAAAAGGCGTTGTCGTCGAAGCTGTCGCCGATCCGACTTACCAGCAGTACAAGGCCGACATCTCCGCCGGCAAGCCGGTCGATATCGTGCAGCATACGTTCAGCACGCTGGACGCGTCCCGATTGAACCTGGGCTTCAAAGCCTACGAAGACGTGTTTCCGAAGGATCAGCTCGAAGAGCATCTGAAGGGCATCGAACCGAATGCGCTTGAGCTGGGCAAAATCGACGGTAAGATGTACGGCCTCGCCTTCACGTTCAGCACGCCGATCGTGTTCATGAACGGCAAGCTGTTCCGCGATGCCGGCCTTGATCCGACGACCCCGCCGAAAACATGGGCCGACATCAAGGAAGCGTCCTTGAAAATCAAGGCAGCCACCGGCAAAGACGGCTTCGGTCTCGCTCCGAACAACGGCTGGACGACGGAAGGCCTGATTCTGAGCAACGGCGGAGAAGTGCTCGCCGACGATCGCAAATCGGTCAAGTTCGCCGAGCCGGCTGCCGTCGAAGCGATCGAGATGTGGCAGGACATGTACAAGAACGGCGCTCATGCGGTAGGCGCGGAGGCCGAGCTTGCGGAGCAATTTATGGCCGGCAACATGGGGATGTATATCACCTCGACGGCGCTGTACAGCGGCATCCGCAAAGCATCCGAAGCCGGCGGCTGGGACGTCTACGGAACAGGCCTGCCGCAATTCGGCGACAAGCCGTCCATACCGGTCAACTCCGGAAGCATGCTGGCAGTGCGCCCGGACAGCCCGACGAAGAACGCCGCCGTCTGGGAGTTCATTAAGTTCGTTACCGGAGACCGCGGATACACAATCATCACGTCCGAGATCGGCTATCTGCCTCTGCGCACGGCACTGGCGGACGATCCGAACGGACTGAAGGATTTTATCGACAAGCATCCGCTTTACCGGACCAATCTCGAACAGCTGCAGCGCATCCACCCTGTCGCGATCTGGCCGGGGGAATACGCTTCGGAGATTACAACGCTGTTCTCCGACGCGATCAGCAAGTCGGTCATCTCGGATAGCAACGTAGCCGAGACGCTGCAGAAGGCCGCGGACGAAATTAACAAGATGATTCAATAAAGAAGGGAATTGCGATGAGCCAAGCACTAGAAACCTCCTATGCTCCCCCCTTGCCGGGGAAGCCGTCGATCGCGCGGAATAGAAGCCTGAACGGAGCGAAGCTCTGGCGCAAGCTAAAGCCTTTTCTATACCTTCTGCCCGCGCTGCTGCTGCTGGGCATCTGGATGTACCGCCCGCTGTTGAACACTTTTTATCTGGCCTTCCACAAGTGGGGCATGGTTCCGGGAACCTCGCCGGAATTCGTCGGGTTCGACAATTTCACAAGACTGATGGAGAACAAGAGCTTTCTTAGCTCGATCGGCAACACTTTGTTCTACACGGCTGGACTGCTGCCCTTCTCCATCCTGATCCCGCTTCTGCTGGCAACCGTGACTCATCAGATGGAAGGCCGTATGAAAAATGTTTACCGCGCGCTTTTCTTCGTGCCGATGATTCTCGCGCCCGTGTCGGTCAGCGCCATCTGGCGCTGGCTGTTCCACCCGTCCAACGGACTGGTCAACGATGTGCTGCTTCGACTCGGAGCGATCAGCCAGCCGATCGCTTACTTCTCGGACCCAAGCTTCGCGAAATGGCTGATCCTGTTCATCACCGGCTGGAAAATGGTCGGCTTCAGCACGATTATGTTCTCCGCGGCGCTCACCGGCATTAACCGGGAATATTACGAAGCGGCGGCGATCGACGGCGCTGGCAGCATGAAACAATTTTTCCGCCTGACGGTTCCGCTTATGTCGCCGATGATCCTGTTCATGCTGACGATGAGCATTCTGTTTTCCAGCCAGTGGACGTTCGCTTATATCGACATTTTGACGACTGGCGGTCCGTACGGAACGTCGACTAACGTCTACTATGAGATGTACAAGTACGCATTTTCCAACCTGAACGCCGGCTTCAGCGCCGCGGCCGCCCTGCTCTTCTTCATCGTGTTCGGGGTGATCTCGCTGACATTGAACCAGCTTTCCAGAAGATATTCCTTTTACGACAACTAGAACAGGAGGAGCGCCCGATGAAGAAAAAATTTTCGGGACTCGCGATCGCGCAGCATACGGTGCTCGCCGCCATGTGCCTGATCGCCCTGTTCCCGATCTATTGGATGGTTAATTCCTCGTTCAAGAACGAATCGGAGATTTTCACGTCCTCTCTGATTCCTCTCAAACCGATCTTCAGCAACTACACGTACGCTTTCGAGCAGATGCCGATCATCCGCATGATGTTCAATTCGTTCGGAGTCGCCAGCTTGCTGACCCTGTCCCAGCTGGCGACCGGTCTGCTGGCTGCGTATGCGCTCGTTCGTTGGAGATTCCGCGGGCAGGGATTTATTTTCGCCCTGCTTAGTTTAACCTGGCTGATCCCGTTTCAAGCGGTCATGATTCCCAACTATGTGCTCGTGAATCAGCTCGGCTTCAACGAATCGCTGATCGGAATCGTGCTGCCGTTCGCCGTCTCCACGTTCGCTATTCTGTCTCTCTACCAGAGCTTCAACTCGTTTCCGCGGGTACTCATCGAAGCGGCCTGCATCGACGGTCAGAGCGATTTCGGCATTTTGACACGTCTCATTCTGCCTAACATCAAATCCACCGTCGCCTCGCTCGGCATCATCCTGTTCATTAACGGCTGGAACGAGTACCTGTGGCCGATGCTGATCACCAAGAAGATGGAAAACGCTCCGCTGCAAATCGGGCTCCGGATGTTCGTCAACTCGGATACGAATATGTGGGGCTCGATGATGGCGGCCACAGCCGTATCGTGCCTGCCGATTCTGTTGATCTACCTCGTTCTGCGCCGACAGATCGTCGATTCGTTCGTTCGCTTCGGCATCAAGTAACGTCCGGCATTCGCTGGCATATGTACCTAGAAATCTCGCTTATACGCGCTGATGCGCTTTGGGCGGGATTTTTTTTATTTTGCGGGTGAAAATGGGAACCTTGCGACAGGCTCGGAAGTCTATATAGCAAAGGAGGGAAAATCTGTTGGAGGATGAGTACCTAAGAGCGGTGACCCAAGCGGATGCCTACGATCTTCGCGGCATGATGGAAAGATACGGCGAGGATGTAGGGAAACAAACGGCGCTAATGGGCGACAAAGCTAAATCGTCCGCATACGAAGGAGACCAGAAGTTGAATTTCCTTCAGAACGGCAAAGTATTCGCTAGCTACACGATTAGCGAATTGTTGAAGGGCCCCTGATTGAGGGGTCCTCCATACTCCGACCCCAGCACCTTCGAGGCACTTTTTTGGCCTCCACACTCCGATCCCAGCACCGTCAAGGCACTTTTTTGGCCTACGCACTCCAATCCCAGCACCGCCAAGGCACTTTTTTGGCCACCGCACTCCCATCACGTCACCTTCGAGGCACCTTTTTGGCCTCTGCGACGAAAGGGCAAAATTTGCTGCTTCATTTTTACACGCATGCTTGGTCCCGCCACGGCTCACTCGTCACCCGCTCTTCGCACCCCCCCGTCTATGAAAATGCTTACAAATTTTCCCCCTCAAGTAGAAGATTTTGGCCTTTTTGAAGAGACAATTCCGTTTACAATTTATGTATCCGAACCAGCAGACGATGCACCTACGAGCCAGAGATCGGCGGGCATTCCATCGTTTTTTGCATTTGCTTCTAAATCAAGGAGGTGGTACGGAGGAGTAAAATTCTATCTCTTGTAAGCGTTTTCCAAGAGAATCTATTATCCAGAGGAGGAGAATTAATGTACGCCATTTTTAATCGCTCGTTAACGCTTGGGTTCCGGGTTACGCTCGTTTTAGCATTGGCCTTGGCCGGACTGCTTCAAAGCGCCAATATCAATCGTGCGGAAGCAGCCGTTCCCAACAACAAAATCATCGTCGGCTATTGGCACAACTTCGACAACGGTTCGACCAATATCCGGCTCCGCGACATTTCGCCGGATTTCGACGTCATTCAAGTCGCTTTCGCCGAGCCAAGCGGAGGCCCGTCCAGCGGCAACATGGCTTTCACTCCTTATAACGCTACCGTCGCCGATTTTCAATCGGATATTGCTTACCTGCAGAGTCAGGGCAAAAAAGTGCTGATCTCCATCGGAGGAGCCAACGGCACGGTTGAGCTGTCCTCCGCCCAGTCCAAACAAACCTTCGTTACAACAATGAAAAATCTCATCAACACCTACGGATTCAACGGCATTGACATCGATCTGGAAGGCAGCTCCCTTAGCCTGAACGGCGGGGATACGAATTTCCGCAGTCCGACGACTCCCAAAATCGTCAATCTGATCGCGGCGATTCAAGAGATCCTCGGCAGCTACGGCAGCGATTTTCTGTTGACCATGGCGCCTGAGACAGCCTATGTGCAAGGGGGCTCTATTTCTTACGGCGGACCTTGGGGCGCTTATTTGCCGGTCATTTACGCGCTGCGCAACGACCTGGATTACCTGCACGTCCAGCATTACAATTCCGGCCCAATGACGGGTCTGGACGGCAAATCGTACAGTCAAGGCACAGCGGACTTCCAAGTAGCGATGGCTGAAATGCTCCTTGCCGGTTTCCCGGTCGGAGGCAATACAAGCAATCTGTTCCCTGCATTGCGGGAAGACCAGGTGCTGATCGGACTGCCTGCGTCCCCTCAAGCTGCCGGAGGCGGCTACACTACCCCGGCCAACGTGCAAAAAGCGCTTGATTACTTGATCAAAGGCCAGTCATACGGCGGCACGTATGTGCTGCGCAACGCTTCCGGATATCCAGGCCTGAAAGGGCTGATGACCTGGTCGATCAACTGGGACAAATACACCAACTTCGGGTTCTCCAGCCCTCATCGCACTTATCTGAATCAATTCAACGGACCTGTGGAAAACGTGCCTCCATCCGTACCAAGCAATCTGCACGCCACTGGCGTAACGTCCAACAGCGTCAGCCTTGCTTGGAACGCTTCCACCGATAATGTAGGCGTAACGGGCTACATCGTCACCTACGGTTCGACGAATGTCAATGTAACAGGCACAAGCGCGACGATTAACGGACTTGCTTCCAGCACGCCTTATACGTTTACCGTGAAGGCCCGGGATGCCGCCGGCAACATATCGGGCGCAAGCAGTCCGATTACCGTCACAACAGCTGCACCGCCAACCGATCCGATCAAGCCGACCGCGCCGACCAACCTTACCGTAACTTCCACGACATCTTCGGAGATCGGCCTGTCTTGGACAGCCTCAACCGATAACGTGGGCGTCACCGGATATACGGTTTCTTACGGATCGTCGAACGTCCAAGTCGCCGGCACGAGCGCAACAATCACGGGCCTCGCGGCAGGCACGACCTACACCTTCACGGTTACGGCGAAAGACGCGGCAGGCAACGTCTCCGACGGAACGACGATTCAAGCGACGACAGCAACGACCGGAACTCCTGCCTGGGCGCCGAACACGAGCTACAAGGCCAACGACCGAGTCGTCTACCAAGGCAAGACCTACTACTGCATCCAGGCCCACACGTCACTTACCGGTTGGGAGCCGTCGAACGTTCCTGCCCTGTGGGGATTACAGTAATAGGACTGTCTTCCAAGGTTCGCATTGAAATAGGAAATCCCCTCGACCAACGAAAGGACCTCAGATTCCGTCTTGCAGCGGAGTTTGAGGTTCTTTTTCTCGATAAACCCATTATGCAGCACCTTCCTTTAGCCGATAAGAACGGACAATCCACAGTCCATTCCGCAACCTCGCCGTTCCACAAATATTCGGAATTTTTCCTACTTAATTCTTTTCCTGTCGTTAACTATCCACGGGTATAGTAAAATCGAAATAGTTGTAAAATCAGAAAGTTACATATGCGAAACGAGGCCGCAGCCTAGATGGAACAACCCAAACCTCATCCAACCAAAAAATCAATCGCCAAACGAAACGTCTTGAAATACGTCGGCCTCACGGTCGTCATATTCGGGATACTGCTCTGCCTGCGGTGGGCATGGTTGCAAGCGTTCTATACGTCCGAGGCTCCGAGCCCTGTGGATGGCGTTGTAGATATGCGCGGCGTTGATTTGGCGAGCTCGCCTTCCTTTTTTCTGAATGGCCAGTGGCTCTTTTACCCTAATCAACTTTTGTCGTACGAGGACCTACGGTCGGAGGACAAGGCGTTCAGCGCCGTCAAGGTTCCGGGAGATTGGAGAAAAGGGTTCGGTCCAGACTCCGACACGTCCTACGGGTACGGCACCTATCGGCTGCGTATTCTCATCGATCCTCTTCAGCAACCCGTTGCGCTTTGGATTAAAGGTATTCAAGCCGCCTCCTCCGTCGAAATCAACGGTTATTCCGAAGGGGATATCGGCAAGCCCGCGTCTGACGTCCAAGATTACACGGCGCGGAATATATCCTACACTGCCTCCTACACTGTAGCAGGAACGACTGAGCTGGACGTACTGATTCGAGTGGCTAATTACGACGAGCCGTTCCACGGCGGAATTACTCGCTCCATTCGCTTCGGATCGCAGGCTGCGATCGATACGATCCGGTTGTTTTCCATCGGCTCTCAGTTGGTTACAATTGTCATTCTGCTGCTTCACGGACTTTATGCTTTTATTCTTTACTTGTTTAACCGCCAGGAGCGAGGATTGTTTACGATGGCTCTGTTGACGCTGTCCGTTGCGCTCGCTTTAATGGCAGGTCAAGATAACATCCTGCAGATATTGGTACCGATTACTTATGCATGGCAGATCCGGATCAGACTGATCGCTTTACTATGGCAAAATCTGTTCATCCTCTTTCTATTTCGTAGATTGGCTTCGGCGGCTCCTCGCCGCGATTTGTGGCTGCGCAGCTACACCGCTTTACTAGTCGTTCTGACGGGAATCCTGATGGCGGCTCCCGCTTCCTGGGCTAACGCATTCGTCGATTTTTACGGCTTTATCGGCATCTATCTCATTCCGTTTATTTGGCTGTTCTTTGTCTTGGGCAAGATGATTGCCAACGAACGGAGCGACAGAGACGTTGCGTTTTTGCTGCTGACCGCGGCTGGAATCATTTCCAACTTGATCTGGAGTCTATTCGAATCAGACTTTGACGTGACTACCGTATACTATCCGCTCGATTTGATGATTACGATGATTGGCTTCTCCGCTTACTGGTTCAAAAAATATTTTCGCCAGGCTCACGAGAACAGTATACTGAACAACCAGTTACAAAGAGCGGATAAGCTGAAGGACCAATTTCTTGCCAATACGTCGCACGAGCTGAGGACGCCGCTGCACGGCATCATGAATATTGCGCAGAACGTAGTAGCCAAGGAAAAAGCCTCGCTGGACGAAGGCAGTCTGAAAAATATGGAGCTGCTGATCACGATAAGTCGTCGCATGTCCCATATGTTAGGTGATCTGCTTGACGTTGCGCGGCTGCAAGAGCATCGCGTCTCGCTGCGTCAGGAGCCGTTGCAGGTGCGCGCGCTCGTACCCGGAATCGTCGGCATGCTGCAATTCATGTTCCAGGGCAAGCCCGTAAAACTAAATATCGATATTCCTGAATCGATGCCGCCGGTGTTCGCGGACGAGCAGCGACTCGTGCAAATTATGTACAATCTTATTCACAATGCTTTGAAATACACCGAGGAAGGAACGATTACCGTCGTCGCTGAGGTGAGAAAAGGACGAGCCGTCATTCAGGTGGTCGATACGGGAGTCGGCATGAATCGAGAGACTCAGGCGCGCATATTTCTCCCCTACGAGCAAGGGGCGCACGGCGTGAGCGACGGAAGAGGCATCGGACTAGGGCTGAGCATCTGCAAGCAATTGGTGGATTTGCACGGAGGGACTTTGACCGTCCAGTCAGCCCCAGGGGAAGGCTCGATGTTCAGCTTCGATCTGCCGGTGGCGAATTCAACGAATATCCCGCAGGCACCCGTGGAATTGCCGCTGCAGCGAGCATTCGACGAGACGGAAGAGCGTTTCTTCGGACTAGCCGCCCCGGACATCGCGGCGGAGGAGATCGCAGCGTCCATGCTTGTCCCGCCGCTGTTAAGCGATACAGTGCTGCATATTCTGGCCGTGGACGACGATCCTGTCAATCTGAACGTGCTCGCCGGCATGCTGGAGCTGGAGCCCTACCGGATCACAACGGTGCAATCCGCTCGCGAAGCGCTTGAATTGCTTAGTACAAGGCCGTGGGATCTGCTGATTGCGGACGTGATGATGCCGCAGATGTCCGGCTACGAGTTGACGCAGCGAGTCCGAGAGCGCTACTCCCTGTCCGAGCTTCCGGTGCTGCTGCTCACTGCTCGCAGTCAACCCGCCGACATCTACACCGGTTTTCTGTCAGGCGCAAGCGACTACGTAACGAAGCCGGTGGATGCGCTGGAATTGAAATATCGCATTCGAGCGTTAACTTCGCTTAAACAGTCCATTAACGAGCGTCTGCGAATGGAGGCCGCTTATTTGCAGGCGCAGATTCACCCCCACTTTCTGTTTAATACGCTGAATTCCATTCTGGCGCTAAGCGAGATCGATACCGAGCAGATGCGCCTGCTTGGCAATGCCTTCGCTTCCTATTTGCGGATAAGTTTTGATTTTCTGAACACGGGGGAACTGGTGGAGCTGGCCCACGAGCTGGATCTCGTTCAAGCTTATCTGCAGATCGAAAAGGCTCGTTTCGGGGACCGGTTGAAGATCGAATGGGAGATGGCGCCCGGCCTTGATCTGCTCGTCCCCCCGCTGTCCATCCAGCCGCTCGTGGAAAATGCCGTAAAACACGGCGCACTTGGCCGAAATGTCGGCGGCACCGTTCGACTGCGAATCGTTCGCAAGGATGGAGCGACAACGATCGAAGTGAGCGACGATGGCCGAGGCATGAGCCAGAAGCAGATCGATACGCTATTGGACGCTTCCCTGCAGGGCAAAGGAGGCATCGGGATCGCCAACACGAATCGGCGCCTGCTTCAACTGTACGGTCAAGGCCTATCCATTTTCAGCCGTCCTCTGCAAGGAACAGTCGTCTCGTTCGTCATTCCTGACGCTCGCGGCGGGGCCTCCTTGCCCACAGAACAACGGGAATAAGCAGCAAGGACATCGCACCGCCGATCAGCGAAAGAGCGGCATAGCTGGAACCGGCGACGACCATGCCGGACAATGCGCCTCCCGAAGCTCCGGTCAACGCGATTAGCACGTCGATCGTCCCCTGCGTCTTGGCGCGGGTCGCCGGCGTCGTCGCGTCGACAATCTGGGCCGTGCCGCTAATTAGGCCGAAGTTCCAGCCAAGCCCGAGCAAAGCTAACGCTGCAATCAGCAGCGGCAGCGAATCGGCGGGGGCTGCTGCGGCAAGACCGCCGGCCAGCAGCAGCGTAATCCCGGCCACGCATGACATCGCATAGCGGCCAATCCGATCTACGAGCACGCCAGTCACCAAGGACGGGAGATACATGGCGCCGACATGAATGCCGATGACCAGCCCGACGTCCCCTAGTCCATGACCGTGATGCTGCATATGGACGGGCGTCATCGTCATAATCGCGACCATCACGATCTGCGTCAGTACCATTACGGTCGTTCCGACGACAAGTCCGCGATTGCGGAACGGAGCCGAAGGCTTGCCGGCGGAGGTCTGGGCTCTTCCCGCCTCCTGCCCTGCGGCGATCGCCTTGGCCGCGATGTAGGGATCGGGTCGGAGAAAAGCAAACAAGATCAGCCCGGCCAGAGCAAATGCTGCAGCCGACAACAGAAACGGGCCTGTCAGTGCGGGAAGGCCGAAGGAGACGGCGATATCGCCCATCGGCCGAACCAGATTCGGCCCCGCCACCGCGCCCAAGGTAGTGGACACCATCGACAGGCTGACCGCCTTCGCCCGCTGCTCCGGCTTGGCCAGATCGGTTCCGGCGTAACGGGCCTGCAGGTTCGTTGACGTTCCCGCCCCATAGATCAGCAAGGAAGCAAGCAGAAGGGAGAGCTGATTTGTCGCGCCGGCCAGTACGATGCCGACCGCTCCCGCGCTGCCGGCCAGAAAACCCGTCGACAGGCCGGCCCGCCGTCCGTAACGATGCGTCAGCCGCCCCACGAGATAAGCCGATACCGCGGAGCCGAGCGTGATTAGTGCAACCGGAACCCCCGCATAGCTGTCCGCTCCCAGCATTTCCTGAGCCATCAGCGCCCCGACGGTTACCCCTGCGGCTAGTCCCATTCCTCCGAATATTTGCGAAATGATAATAATGATCAATGTCCTGGAATAAAGCCGTTTTACTTCATTTTCCGTCATGGGATCAGCTCCCCTCCTGTTCGTTCGGGTAATTATAGCACCGGTCTGTAAGCTTATCTATTGGCGCTTTACAAGAAAGCCCCGTAATGATAGAATTTCAGCGTTTAATTGTTAACCTCGAATCCGGATTATGGTTAACATTTGAACACTAATTCGATTTCATATGGAGGCGGTTGATGATGAACACTGTCGCAGTCGATATCTGGCAGTCGCTTGCGCGGAAAGCGCTGAACGGACAATGCCTGACCCCCGAGGAAGGACTTGCCGTCCTCCGCGCCGACAATGACGAGGTGCTGCCGCTGCTGCAGGCTTCCTTTGCGGTGAGAAAGCACCACTTCGGCAAAAAAGTGAAGCTGAATATGATCATCAACGCCAAAAGCGGTCTCTGCCCGGAAGACTGCGGCTACTGCTCGCAATCGATCGTATCGACGGCCCCCGTCAAGAAATATTCACTGCTCGACAAGGATACACTGCTGGCCGGAGCGCGCGAAGCGTTGGCCCGTCAGGCGGGTACCTACTGCATTGTAGCGTCCGGAAGAGGCCCGACCGCCAAGGAGCTGGACCAGGTCGTCGAAGCGGTACAGGAGATTCGCGCGACGATGCCGCTCAAAATTTGCGCCTGCCTCGGCATTCTGAAAGACGATCAAGCCGAACGGCTCGCGGAAGCCGGCGTGCACCGGTATAATCACAATTTGAACACGAGCCGAGACAACTACCCTTCCATTACAACGACACATACTTACGATCAGCGCGTCTCGACGGTCAACCAAGCGAAGGCTTCCGGCATGTCGCCCTGCTCCGGCGTCATCATCGGCATGGGCGAGTCTGACCCGGAAATCGTCGAGATGGCCTATGCGCTTAGAGAGCTGGATGCCGATTCGATTCCGGTCAACTTCCTTAACGCCATTCCGGGAACCCCTCTGGAGAAGGCCGGCCGCACACCGCCGATGAAGGCACTCAAAGTGCTGGCCCTGTTCCGGTTCATCTGCCCGGCGAAGGAAATTCGCGTCGCCGGAGGGCGCGAGATCAACCTGCGTACGCTGCAGCCGCTTGCGCTGTATGCGGCCAATTCGATTTTCGTGGGGGATTACTTAACGACGGAGGGACAGGCCGTTACAGCCGATCACGAGCTGATCGAAGACTTGGGCTTCGAGATTGAACTGAACGCCCTATGAGCGGACTTCCGCCTCCAGCTTCTCTTGGTTAAGCCGACCCATCTTCTGCCAATTCAGCAGTTGCTCGATGGAGAACACGCCTGCCGGCATTGCTGCGAGGTAGACGGCTTCGGCGGCATCAAGCGCGCATCGGGCCGTCAGTTCGGATTGCTGGCGACCTTGAAGCCGATATACGGCTGTGGCCGCTTGGCCGTCTTTCTCGCCGATCGCTTCGATCTGAACGGCAAAGCGCTCCGAGCCGAGATGCACGCGGCCGAAACAGGCGACCGCGGCCGCGCGCAGCGGCTTCAGCTTGAGCAGACGATGCAGGCCGAGCTTGCGAAATCCCGCGAGAAATGCCGTTATGAAAGCCGGGTCGAGGCATAATCTCGTCGATACGTCGGGAACGCCAAGCGTGCTCGGCAAGGAACGTTGATCCGAGAACGGAAACCGGTAAGCCGATCTGCGGCCGATAGCGCCCCGAAAATCCGCCAATCTTGCGTCCGTAAAGCTGCCGACCGTCTCTGAGCGACCCTTCTTGATTATTTCGAAACGCGTTCCTAGATTGTCCACCGTCCATTCAAGCGCAGCTTTCCCATGCCTATCGCCCAGCCCGAGCAGGATCGTAATTTCTATAGCTTCGGTACGATCGAGACGACGACAGGCTTCCAGCGCCAGCAGATTCGTGACCCCCGGCGCCAGCCCGACATTCATAACCGCCGTCGCTCCTCCGCGCTCCGCTTCCTTCTGAAGAGCCTCCACCTGAGCCTGGAACGAAATATTTGCCGATACGTCGATATAATGCGCGCCGCTCAGAAGACAGGTACGAACGAAGGAAACATCCTTCTGATCCAAGCACATGACGACCAGCTTGACGCCCTCCAGCAGCTTGGGATCGACCGGCCGGCTAATGTCCAACTGCATGGGCAAAACCCGCCCCTCCGTCTCTCTGCTGAGCTGTTCCGCTCGTTCCAAGCTTCTGCCCGCCGCATACACTTTGCCAGGGAACCTGTGACCGAGCTCCCGACATATGATGCTGCCAACCGCCCCATAACCTCCTACGACAACGATCCGGTCTTTGTCCATGTTGCTCTTGCCAGCTCCCTTGCTTATTCTAGATGTAATCAGTTTATTCTCACTCTAGACGAATAAGGAGCTGCGGCGCCATCCCAGAAAGGTGGGATTCTTCCGCAGAAGACGATATGAACAACATCAAGCAACGGATCGAACGGCTGGCCGAGCAAGCCGTCTCCTCGAAGGAGTTCAGGTTGGCGCTTCTGGCGCATCTACGCGAAGCCTTCCCATTCGAAGGGGCATGCTGCACCGTCGTAGACCCGCGGACGCTGCTTTCTGCGGGAGCCGTTACCGAAGACGGCGTAGAGGCGATTCATCATCGTCTGTTCGAATTCGAATACGGACATCGGGATTTTAATCGGTTTGAGGATTTAGCCGAAGCGGACCGTCCTGCTGCCGCTCTGGGGCTGGCGACGAACGGCGATCCTGAGCGCAGCCCTCGCTTCCGCGAAGTGCTGCAGCCCGCCGGCTTCGGGGACGAGATGAGGGCGGCTCTGGTAAGCGGGGGAAAATGCTGGGGCTTCCTTACTCTGCTTCGAGGGAAGGATCAGCCATTGTTTGCGGCGGAAGAACTGGCGCTTCTAACGTCGCTCGTTCCGGCGATCGGCGGCGCCTTGCGGCGAACAAGCCTGGACCTTGCAGACGAATCCGCCGAGGAAACGGGGTTAGAGTCCGGCGTGTTAATCGTGGAGGCGGACGGCGTCCTGCTGTCCGAGCTGACGGCGACCGATGCGGCCGTGCATTGGCTGACCGCTATCCGCGAGGCAGAGGGCATCGGCGACGAAGTGCTGCCCCGTCCGATCAGGGCGGTATGCATCCGCGCGCTGACCGGGGAGACGGGGACGGGCAAAGAGCTGGCGCACGGCAAAGCCGCCCGTACCTGCGTTAGGCTTTCGGGCGGCTCCTATGTGACGATTCGGGCCGACAGGCTGCTTAGTAAGGCTTCGCGCGCGCAGCTTGCCGTTATTTTCGAACAGGCCCAGCCGGCCGACAGGCTGCCGCTGATCGCCGAAGCCTACGGACTGTCGGAGCGCGAGAAGCAGCTGCTCGTCGCTGTCGTCCGCGGACTATCGACCCATGAAATCTCACGGGAACTCCACATCTCGGTCTATACCGTGCAGGACCATCTCAAGTCGATTTTCGCCAAGACCGGAGTATCCAGCCGCAGAGAGCTGATCTGGCAGCTGTTCTCTCGTTACGCTTCCCCGATAAGCACCACGGAACGCCCGGCAGGGGAATCCTGACGACGAGGTGGCGCGAAGTTAGCAGCTTGACCCGAGAGAGCGTGTTCCCTCTGGTCAAGCTGCTTTTTTAATCCAGATGGAATACTTCCTCCATGCTTGCCCACCATTCGCCTTCCGCCCGGGTTTCAAGGGGTTGCTGGCAAGGCTTGCAGACGTCCCACCATTGTTGAGTGATCGGATCGGCTGCCATTCTGGCCGAATCCGCTTCGAAATCGGTTCCGGTATACTCGAAATAACTGAACAAGAAACCGTCTTTGTAATAAATCGAATAATTCTTGATATGGCATTCCTTGATCATCCTAAGCACATCCGGCCATACCTTGGCATGCAGTCTTTTGTATTCCTCAAGCCTGTCTTCTTTTACGCGAATTAAGCTTCCGTAGCGCTGCGCTGGCATGCTCGCTTCCCCTCCCCTCGAAAAATTAGCCGATCTCTTCGAGCGCGACGATACGGCCCAATTCCATGGAACGATACGCCGCGAACACCGTTTGCATCGTAATCAGGTTGTCCTCCACGCTGTTTTCCGGCTCTCGCTCTTCCTCGATCGCCCTCATCAGCTCGCCCATCGTCCCCATGAATGCATGAGGGAACCAGCGTCCCTCTAGCTTAGGCGCATACCAGCCGTGCGGTTGCAGATTTTTCGAATAAAGCGCGACGGTATCCTCCTGCCCCACCGGATAATTGTACAAGGCCCCGTTCGTGCCTTTGACGACGCCCTCGGTACCGTCGAAACGGAAGGTCGCGAACCAGTCGCTCTGCTCTATGAAGTTCGTATGATTATCATAGACGAGCCCGCGCGTGTCGTCTTCGTACAGCATTTGGATGGTCGTTCGGGTTTCACCCCGGACGGCAGTCGCTCCCGGATAGCTTGCGCCGTCGGCGAATATCGCTTTGGGCGAACTGCCCAGCACGTAGCGGATCGCATCGAGGTAATGAATGCTATGATACATAACTTCCAATCTGTCTGCCTGAGCCAGCCACTCCCACGTTTCCCATGGGGTGTTCACATGCACTTGTATCGCGCCCTGATAGGGCGCGCCGATCCATCCTCGCTTCACGGCAGTGCGGCTCGCCTGAATGCCGGGCGCCCAGCGCATTTGCTGGTTGACGGCGGCCTTGACGCCCGCTCGGCTGCACATCGCCGCAATGTCCAGTGCGTCCGAGTAGCATTCCGCAAGCGGCTTCTGGCAAAGAATATGCAGCCGATAAGGCACAAGCTGGCTGATGACCTCCGCCTGAAAAGCTGCCGGTACGGCAACGTCCGCGATCGCAATCTCGGAGTGGGAGGCCAGCCGCTCCAACGAATCGAAGACGTTCTCAATGCCGAAGTCTCGCGCCAGCGCCTCCGATTTGGCTCTATCGCGGTCGTACACCCCGACGATCCGGAAGCCGGCCATTCGATAAGCGGGCAGATGGCAGCTGCGGACGATATCCCCCGCACCGACGATTCCGATACCCATATCCCGTTTTCTCGGCAGCCGAGGTTGATACGCCCAATCCATATTCCCCAGAGTCGATTCAAGAGCCCGTTGGTCGGAGTGCTCCGTGCGGCTCATGCTTCGGCCCCTCCCCGTTTTCTGACCATTAACAGATGCTCGCAGGCAAGCACGACTTCATCCCGTTGATTCAGAATAGCCAAGCTTTCGCTGACGATACCGAAATCCGGCCGTTTCGCATGGTCTCTCTTCCCGCCGATCGCCACCTGCGCGCGGATCGTGTCTCCGATATGCACAGGCTTGATGAAGCGAAGCTTCTCGTAGCCGTACGAGAACGCTTCGGGATTGATCTCCCCGGCAGTCATCCCGACGCCAATGCTGAAAATAAGCGTACCGTGGGCGATCCGCCGTCCGAAGTCCTGCGTCTTGCACCATTCCTCGTCCATGTGATGGGGATAGAAATCGCCCGTTTGTCCCGCATGCAAAACAATATCCGCCTCGGTAACCGTACGTCCCCAGGTGTCGCGGGAATCTCCAATCCGATAATCCTCGAAGAAAATCGACCTCATTCTCGATCAGCTCCTTTCCGAAGGGACTCCCGGTATAGGCGATTCATTTCCGCTAGTGCCGCTTGCGGCGACATCTCTCTCTTCAGACAGGCTTGAACCGGGTAACCGGCACCGTCTTGAAAATGAAGATAGCCGTTATATCTCGGGCGCACATAGGCCCGGTCCAACGCGGGAAGCGTTCGGGAGAAATAAGCGCCGCTTGCCGCATTCAGGCTTTCGCTGAGCCAAGCGGAACGATGCCCCGGTTGGCCGCCGCACTCGGCGTAAAGCGTTCTTTGCGTCTCCGGAGACGCGGCATAAGCGGCATAAGCGACCGCAATGTCCCGATGCGGGCTGACCGAAGAGACCGCAATTCCGGTTCCGCCGAGCGTAGTGCGCAGCCGTTCTCCGCCGGTTCCGAACTTGGGTGCGTCGCCGAAAATCAACGTCCGCTGTCCGTACCCGGGTTTCGCGTAGTTAGAATATCCGTATGCGAACGGGCAGTACGCCAAGTCGTCCCGCTGCGTCATCGCTTCGTACATCCGAATCGGATTCCAGCCAAAAACGGCCGGATCGCACAGAGATGCCAATTCGCGCAGCGCCTCAAGCGCAGCGTAAGCCGTATCCGCTCCGACGACCTCACCTTCGCTCAAGAAAGGCGTTTCTCCGAGCGCGATGCAGAACGTATAGAAGTTCATCAGACTATCGATCGGAATACCGGGGACGGCCACCAATCCCTTGCGAGCCAATGCCAGAACTTCTTGCCATGTCTCCGGCGCCTGTGCGTCATTCCGCTCCAGCACGTCCTCCCGCCAGGAAGCTACCGGAGTCGCGGCATCGATTGCAAGCGCCGTCTGTTTGCCGTTGAAGGAGTAGCTTCTGTGAGACGCTCCGACCGTATGCTCGGCCTGATCGTTCATATAGTCCCGGGGAAGAGCTTCGTTAAAATCGACGAGCGTGCCGCTTGCAGCCGCATACCCCGCCCACGGGTGATCGATGACCAGCAGATCGTAATGCTCCACGAGCTTTTGAATCGGCGCATCGGCGAATTCCTGCAAGGAACGTTTATCCCAGTTAATCGTCACTCCTTCATGTAGTTCTTCGAACCGCTGGGAAGTCGCAACCATCGGAACGAATCCCCTGGAGTGGTTCCATGTCATTCCTTTTAACTGTACCATGCTCGCTTCTTCCTCTCTAGATGCGGTAGAAAGCGGCTGCGGTTCCGCCCAGGATGGCTTCCCGATCCCGTTGCGCGTACCCCGACAGCGCCTTCTTCGTTTCTTCCCATACCGCATCGTAATCGCCATTCAGATTCGCGACCGGCCAATCGCTGCCGTACATTAGCCGACTCGCTCCGAAACAGTCGATTGCAAAATCGATATAACGCTGCAGCTCCGAAGACGACCAATCGGGGGAGGCCGCCGTATTAAGCCCGGACAGCTTCGCGTACACGTTAGGACACGCCGCGGCTGCCGCCAGTTGAGACGCCCATGGCTCCCACCCATTGTCCTTGATCGGCGGCTTCGCAAGATGATCGATGACCATGCGCAGATCGGGCACTTGTTCGGCCAGGAAAGGAACATGCTTCAGGTGGTTCGGAAACACAGCAACGACGTCGAAGGTCAAATCGCGTTCAGCGAGCAGCCTTAAGCTTTCGATGACAGCCGGCTGTACGACCCAGTCCGGATCCTTCTCCTCGTGTATCAGATGCCTGACTCCCTTGAAATAACGGTTTTTGGCATAGCGCTCCAGCTTGAGGTCCGCTTCGGCCGGCCGATTCAGCGGCACCCATCCGACTACCGCCCCCACCCAATCGTGCGATGCTGCGGTATCCAGCATATAATCGGTGTCTTCGTAGGAGTCCATCGCCTGGACGATGACCGTTTTGTCTATGTCTGCCTTGCGCAGCAAAGGTTCTAGATCGTGCGCTTCGAACGTGCGATAGATCGGTCCGTGCTCAGGCCCAAGCCATGGATAAGCCACTTTCGTCAAGTTCCAGAAATGCTGGTGCGCATCCACTTTCATCCTCTGCCAGCCCCCTCACATCTCCATCAATTGTTCTTGCGGTTCTTCTCCCATTTTCCGCCAAATATCCTCGGTATGCTCGCCGATTTTGGGCGATCCGACGGGAGAGAGCAGCAGTTCTCCGTCGATTCGAATCGGACATCGAGTCGTCTCCAGCTTTGCGCCCCCCGCGCGAGCAACCTCCTGCGTCATGGACAGGGAGCGGAACGCTTCGTGCTCCAGCAGCCGCGGCCATGTCAGGACGTCCGCGCACCAAATATCTGCGGGCTCCAAAATGCCAAGCCAGTGAGCGGTTGAGCGCTGCGATAGATGGCCCGCCAGCAACCGCTTGATCTCGTCTCGTCTCGTAAACCAGGTTTTAGCGTCCGAGTATGCGGCAAGCGGCGCGCAGTCCAGCAATTCGCCCAATTGTGAAACCGGAGTCATCGCGATGGCAAGATAGCCGTCGGATGTCTTATAGATGCCGTAAGGCGCAGCCAGGTAGGCATGCGCATTGTTGATTCCGCTTCGCTGCGGAGCCTTCCCTCCGTCATTGAGGAAGGTGGTTAGAACCTCGAATTGGACGTCGAGCAGCGATTCAAGCAGACTGACTTCGACTAGCCCGCCTTCACCGGTTACTCCTCTTCGAACGAGGCAAGCCAAAATGCCTTGCACCAAATGCGCCCCGGCAAACATGTCGGCGACGGCCAGCCCCATTGGAACGGGACCTTGCTCTTGGTCGCCCGACAACCAGGTGATCCCGGAAAGCGATTGTACCAGCAAGTCCTGGCCGGGTTTATTTTTCCAAGGCCCGGTTTTCCCGTATCCCGTAATCTCTCCGTATACGATGCGAGGGTTGATTTTTTTCACCGCCTCGTAGTGAAGGCCGAGCTTCTCCATAACTCCGGGACGGAAATTCTGAATGAGGACATCCGCGCTCTCGATCAGTCGGATGACCTTGGAGAGATCGTCCGGGTCCTTCAAATTGGCCGCGAAGCTCATTTTGTTGCGGTTGATGGAATGGAACAGCGTACTGTCGCCGTCCAGCTCCAGGTTTGAAATATATAGCCGCCGGCACAGATCGCCTCCGTCGGGACGCTCCACCTTGATCACGCGAGCGCCCAAGTCAGCTAGTCTGAGCGAAGCCGAAGGCCCAGACAGGAACTGACTGAAGTCGAGCACGGTGAGTCCTTGAAGAGGTTTCATCGATTTCCTCCTATTATGGATTACTGGTACTACCACAAATATAAAGTACCACATACCTGCCGAAGGTGACAATAGAATTGAATTCGGTTTATGATAGAACAGTGGTAGTACCGCGAAATGGAAATCGATCAAAGGGGATTGTTCGGATGGCCAAGTTTGAATCGATCAAAAAAATTACCGTTACCGAGCAGATCATGGAGCAGATCGCTTCTCTAATCACATCGGGTAATTTGCAGCCTGGAGAGCAATTGCCCCCCGAACGCGACCTCGCGGTCGAGCTCGGCGTTACCCGGGGACGCATTCGAGAGGCGCTGCGTGCGCTGTCGCTAGTCGGACTGGTGACAATCAAGGCAGGGGAAGGAACTTTCGTATCGCTCAAGGAAATGCCCATTCCGGGAGAAACGATTGCCTGGATGTTCCATAAGGAGATCGATAATCTCGATGAGGTGTATGCCGCGCGCAAGCTGATCGAATCGGCAATCTATATGAGCGCCGTCGATCATATGGAAGAGAGCGAGTACGCGCCCCTTGAGAGTATGCTCGACGAGCTTGTCACGCTCGCCGATACCGGTACGCCCGAGAAGTTGGCCGGTCTGCTCGATCATATCGACATCTACGTCGGGGACAGATGCGGCAATCAGATATACGCCAAGCTCATGCAGACGATCATCCACCTTCGTCGGCAAACAAGCCTGAAGCTGCTATCCGTGCCGGGCGCCGCCAAGACCGGAGCCGAAAACAGACAACGCATCGTCGAGCAGATGAAAGCCGGAAACAGGAGCGCCGTATCGCAAGCGCTCTCGGCCTTTTTTTCTCAATCGCACCGCTTTTACCGCAAAATAGGGGAATAGCGCCTATGAGAGGCTGGCCCATTCCGGATCAACCAGACGTTATCCGTCTCTGCGTTAAGTACCGCAGAACGTTCGATAGGGGAGCCCTGACGGATCGGGAAGCGTGCAGTACGGCGCTTGCTCGGCGGTATGCGCATAAGGCTGCGCGAGGACGGCAAGCAGCCTCTCCATGACGCTGTAGTCCCCGCGTTCGGCAGCAGCCTCCAGCGCTTCTTCCACTCGATGGTTGCGCGGAATGACGGTTGGATTGCTGCTCCGCATCATCTGCCGCGCTTCCTCCCGGCTTGCTACTTGCCGATCGAGCCTCGCCTGCCATCGCTCCTGCCAACGTTGAAATTCCTCGATCTCGTAGAGCGACGTCTTCTCCGGCTCGTCTTCGGCCAGCGCGCGGAAAGTATTCGTGTAGTCGGCGCGGTGCTTCTGCATCAGGACGAGAAGGTCTTGGACGAGTTCCTCATCCTGCTCCTCTGCATTGGAAATCCCCAGCTTTGCGCGCATGCCTCTCAACCAATGTTCGTGGTACTGAACTCCGAACTCTCCAAGGGCTTGTTCGGCAATGGAGATCGCCCTTTCCTCCTCGTCATCCAGCAAGGGCAGCAGCGTCTCCGCAAATCTCGACAGATTCCACAGAGCAATCTGCGGCTGGTTCCCATAAGCGTACCGGCCGTTCGAATCAATCGAACTGAACACTGTCGCCGGGTCATAGACGTCCATGAAAGCACAAGGACCGTAGTCGATCGTTTCGCCGCTAAGCGCCATGTTATCAGTATTCATCACCCCATGGATAAAACCGACAAGCTGCCATTGAGCGATCAGCTTGGCTTGACGGCGGATCACCTCGTTCAGAAGCAGAAGGGAGCTTCCTCTCGCGCTGTCTTTCCCCTCCCCGCCGACTTCGCCGTTCGCGGCAGCCTCCGGAAAATGCCGAAGCAGCGTATAGTCGGTCAGCTTCCGCAGTTCCTCTGCGCCTCCCCACGCCGCCGCGTATTGAAAAGTTCCGACGCGAATATGACTGGCCGCTACACGCGTCAGTATGGCGCCAGGCAGCTCCTTCTCGCGCTGGATAGGCTCGCCGGTCGTCACGACCGCAAGACTCCGCGTCGTGGGAATGCCTAGAGCGTGCATCGCTTCGCTGATGATATATTCGCGCAGCATCGGCCCGAGCGCAGCCCTTCCGTCTCCTCCGCGAGAGTAAGGCGTTCTGCCGGAGCCTTTGAGCTGGATATCGAAGCGCTCGCCTGAAGGTGTAATTTGCTCGCCAATCAGCAAGGCCCTTCCGTCTCCAAGCCGGTTGAAATGCCCGAATTGGTGCCCCGCATAGGCCTGAGCGAGAGGCTCGGCGCCTTCGGGAATTCGGTTACCCGCAAATACGTCCGCCGCATCGTCGCTCCGCAGTGCCTCCGCGTTCAGTCCAAGCGACTCCGCCAGCCGTTCGTTCAGAACGACCAGCTTCGGTGCGCGTACCGGCTTCGGGCTCATTTTCGTATACAACATATCGGGCAGCGCTGCATAGCTGTTATCGAAATTCCATCCCGCGCTCAGCGGTTCGTTGTTTATATCCATCGTCTCTTGTCCCCTTGGTTTTTTGATCAGCTATCCCCATCGTGTCACAGTTAATTATATTTTACAACAAGTGCCATTCCGATCTCGGTATTCCTTTGTTTTTCCCGGAAACTGCCGGTTAAACTCAATGTATTATTTCCGGTGAGTCATCCGAAGCGATTACCTATGCGGCTACCTAAGCGGTGAAATTCCTCCGCGGGAGGAACGAATTTCAAAAAACTACGGCTGACCACTTGGCCTCCATACTCACATCCAGCCACCGTCAAGGCACCTTTTTGGCCTCCATACTCACATCCCGCCATCGTCAAGGCACCTTTTTGACCTCCACACTCCTGTCCCTCCACCGTCTAGGCACTTTTTTGGCCTCCACATTCCTGTCCCGCCACCGTCTAGGCACTTTTTTGGCCTCCGCACTCCTGGCCCGCCACCGTCTAGGCACTTTTTTGGCCTCCATACTCCCATCCCTCCGCCGTCTAGGCACTTTTTTGGCCTCCGCACTCCCATCCCGCCACCGTCAAGGCACTTTTTTGGCCTTCATACTCACATCCCGCCGCCGTCTAGGCACTTTTTTGGCCTCCACACTCCTGTCCCTCCACCGTCAATGCACTGTAGGGGTGGTCAGTTCGAGCGATGTTTCATGATTTCCTCAAGTTTATGGATTCGAATTGGTCGACCTGCAGAAAAAAATCTTCTCGATCGATAAGTTTATATTGTCTTTTTAGCTCCTTTTTGGTTCAATTTGTAATAACAATTACACCAATCACCTTGGATAATAACAACAATTTTCAACAAAATTATTCCATTTTATTAAGATTTTCAACTTTAATAAAGAGTGGGATGCAGCTAGAAGTCTACGATGTTATGAAATATTTCTTGTTTACAACAAAATAAATTCATTGACAATTTGTTATAAACATAAAATAATAAATACGAAATGTTACTACAATTTGAACCAATCAGTAAGGGGAGGGTGACTCAGTACTGCAACCGCTTTCGGATGGTTGGACAGATTCGGCGCAAAACAAACTGGGGTTACCCGGTATAAAGCCAAAGGAGGAACGAATGTGAGAACAAAATTGCAAAAAGGGATCGCCATCGCTACCATGGCGTCGACCCTAGTATTCGCTGCCGGGCAATGGACGAGCGCATCCGCAACGAAGGAGCCGATTCCGGCTTGGGCTTCGGCGGAACTGGCTTATTGGGTGGAGGCCGGTTTATTGAAGGGGGACAGCAACGGGCTGCTTCGCCCGCAGCAAACGGTCAATAGGGCCGAGTTTCTGACCTTCGTTAACCGCGTGTTCAATTTTCAGGCTTTGAGCGATAAGAAGTTCGGGGACGTAGACGCTTCGGCCTGGTACGCCGCGGAGATCGCCAAGGCACATGCCGCAGGCATTCTGCAGGGAGACTCCCGGGGCAACGCCCAACCCCTGTCCGCGCTGACCCGGGAAGAGGCGGCGTTGATTTTAAGCCGAGTGTTCGATGTAGTTTCCGCGAATGCCCCGTCTGGAACGTTTTCTGATGATGCAGTAATCTCCTCGTGGGCGGCATCTGCAGTATATGCGCTGAAAGAAGCCGGTTACGCGCAAGGGGCGGGAGGAGCATTCCAGCCGAAAAAGGGCATGTCCCGCGCTGAAGCTGTCAAAATGATCAGCAATATCATGGGCAGCCTGATCTCCGATTCCTCCGTACACGAGAATGTGAACGGACGCAACGTGGTGGTCAACACCGCTGGAGGAGTCCTGAAGGGCGCGAAAATCTCCGGCGATCTGTATCTCGCTCCAGGAATCGGAAATGGCGGCTTCACCCTTGAGGACTGCGTCGTCGAAGGTACGATCTACGTGCTCGGGGGCGGAACTCAGGGCATTGTTTTGAAAAATACGACGGCCGGCACGATCAAGATTAATAACCCGCAAGGCCAACCTAAGCTGACCTTGAGCGGAAGCTCTTCCGTGAAAAACGGGATCGAAGCGCTGACCGGCGCCGCGATCGTTAACGATTCGACCGCTCCGATCGGCAGCCTGAACGTTCGAGCAGGGGCATCGGCATCGATCTCCGTTAGCGGAGATGTCACACTCCTAACGGTAGATTCTGCAGCAGCCGTGAGCATGGGAACCTCGAAGATCGGAACGTTGTCTTTCACTAAGCAAGCCGGCGGCGCGAAAGCCAAGCTGGACGGGAAAGCGCAAGTCGGCAAGGTGATCGCGGATGCAAGCGTATCGTTGACCGGCTCCGGAGACATCGGCGAAGCCGTCGTTAACGCGGAAGGCGTCGCTTTCGAGAAAGCGCCGGGCAAATGGACGTTAAACGCGAAGAGCGCGACTATCGCCGGCAAATCCGTCACACAAAGCTCCTCCGGCAGCGGCGGTGCGGGCGGCGGCGGAACCAGCAGTAGCGGAAGCGTGGACCTGAGCACGAAAATCTACAGTTACGACCAGGTGCTTAGCGGATTCTCGGAGACGGGAGCCTATGGGGACGTGAAGCAGTATGTACGCTTTCTGACCGACCGGACCTACGATCCGGATAAGGCTAACGTCGTCTTGGGAGCGACGATGCCGAACTTAACTAACTCCCGCACGTTCGTTAACGCAGAGTATGATGTAAAACCGTCCATTTTCGCCGCCCTTCGCGGCGTTAACACCTCCGTGCTGGACGCCGGACGCGAGAACCTGTGGGTTGGCACGGACAACGGCGTCATGAAGATCAATTTGGCTACAAACGCCATAACGGAATATACAAAGGAAAACAAACAGCTTGCGGACAACAAAACGCTGCTTCTGATCTCGGATGGCAGCTCAGGCGTCTTCGCAATTACAGAGAACGGCGTATCGTACATCCGAAAATAAGGAAAGGGGACTAAATCCATGTTCATTACGACCAAACGGACCAAGCTGGCTGCGGGCGCGCTGGCGGCGGCCATGCTCTTCTCGCTTCCCGTCGGCCAGGCGTTCGGAGCGGCCGGCAAGCCTGCAGGAGCGCAGTATCAGGCCTATCAATTGGAAGCAACGCCGACGAAGCACGTTTCCTACTATAAAGCGGGGGTGACTCTGCCCGAAACAATCGCTTGGGTGACTACGAAGGAAGATTTGACGTTCCTGCCTGCCGCAGTAACCGGAGACGTAACGAGCGCGATCAAGGATGCCGACGGCGTCTATTGGATCGGTACGACGAACGGCCTGCAGCGCGTCAACTTTAAGGAGAAGGATGCCCGGGACATCGTCCAGTACATGGCCGGACCGCGATACATGTATGGCGGAGACGACGTCGTCACCGGCCTGGCCAGCGACGGCAAGGGCGGCGTATGGGTGCGTACGGCCAGCGGTGTCACGCATATCGAACTGCGGGTCAAAACGATTTACGAGAAAACACACGTCTACGAAAAGTTGAACGATTCCGTACAGGATCGTCGCGGCATGGTAACGGGAACGGAATATACGTTTACGCCGGATTCGGGTCAGACGGGCATTGATTTCGACATGGGTTCGTTTACGTCCAATCCGAAGACGGACGATAACGACGGCTTGTGGACGTCCATGTATGCGATCGGAGAAATTTTCCGCTATCAGACGCTCAAGGCGGAGGGCGCAAATCAGAGCGAGATTGATGCGGCCAAGGCGGATGCGGTTCGGGCCACGAAGGCGGTACTGCTGCTGGACTATGTCTCGGGGCGGGGCAACGGCTTCCCGGCGCGCTCCTACATGCTGACGTCCGAGAACGCGGCGCAGACAACGACGGGCGACGACTATGGGTATCAGAGCCAGAACGGATTCTGGTTCCATCATCGCGTAAGCGTGACGGATGCCGTGTATGCGGCCTCCAATCCGATCATTCCGACGATGCAGCGGAGCGACGGCGCGCAGCCGATCGGTTATTCCATCGTTCGAGTGACGAAGGACGCGATAACCAAAAAAGGCGATACGTTGTTCCCATCAGGTGGCACGAACGTGCTGAACTACAACGGGCTTGGTTTAAGCCAAGAGGCGATCGACGAGTTGAACACGACGCGTCCGGTTGGACAGAAGCTGGGCACCGATATTAAAACAAAAGTGGATACAGTCGACGGAGTCGATGTGTACCAGGTCATGCCCGTCATTACGGCTATGACGAACAATAATAAAGCTGCCGAAGACAAGACGACCAGCGCTAGCAATCCTCCGCTGTTCCAACTGACCGTGCCGGTGTACGAACAGATTCCGACCTTCTTTAACGAGCTGTTCCCACCAAGCGTTATCGGCTCCGACGGCTACATCGACATGAACCAGATCGTTTATAAAGCGGACACTTCCTCCGACGAAGTGGCAGGCCACTCCGCGCTGTTCTTCACGGCGTATAGATACTTATGCGACGATCTGTCCGACCCGCAGCTCGCAGAGTTGAAGAATTACGTAGTGGAAGCGACTCACCGAATGGCCGATCTGATTCTCAAAAACGATAACTACTATATCGAAGACGCTACCGGCAAATCCACGCAATGGTCGCGCTGGCTGGCCAAATATTTCAACGACGGCACAGGCGTTATGCAAAGTCAGCCTCAATGGTCTTCCAAGGTCGGCGTGGATGCCAACGGGGACGATGCTCTGTCGTACGGCTTTGAGGACGGCCCGCTTAATGCGCTGCAACTGATGGCGTTCTTGAAAACGGCGTCTACCGTGACGGCAGAAGCATATCCGCTCGATTCAGCCAGATACCAAGCGGCATACGACATGGCTTTTGACGGAGAATACAGCAAAGCCGAGCCTTACGTCAACGGCAAAGGCTACATCCATCTGGCACAGGAATATATCGAACGCCGCCTGATTCGCCAAGCGACGAATGCCTACAATCATATGGGCAACGAGATTGTTACTCGCGACAACTATCTTTATACCGGCAACCAACAGAAGGATAGCAACATCAACTCCACCCTGCATAACGACTGGACGCAATACATCAATTATTCCGACGAAGAGCTGGGTTGGTTCCCGGTTTATCAGCTGATTTTGCAGGAGCAAGACCCATCGAAACGCACCGAGATCGTTGCCGCCTTTGATCAATGGTATGAGAACGAGGTTCGCGAGGAGAATCCATTCTACACGTTCCTCTATCAATTGGCGCACCCCGAGGATACGACCGTAGACATCGCGTCTGCTGTTCGCTACATGTACCGCATGCCGGAATACTTAATTTCCTTACCGACTCAGTATAAGCGTCAGGACGTCTTCTTCCTTGAGAGCGCGGACAGAGACAAACAAGACATGCAGATGAATTATGCACTGCCAACGGACGAACGCCGGGTCATGAAAAACAACGGCAATCCGTTCCGTACCGAGAACGGCCAGTACAGCGCCGACCCGAACTTCAACTATACGTACAAGACGATGGAGAGCGGAACGATCGTTACGCTGCCTTACTGGCTGGGCCGCTACTTCGGAATCATCGAGGAAGCGCAATAATGAAAAACACCCCCAATGTTAGCAATAAGTTAACGCTGGGGGTGTTTTTTCTTAACCGATTATTTGTCCCGTTCTCGCGCTTCCTGGCTTCCCTCGTCTCCGTACCACAGTCTGCGGAAAGACTCGCTGCGTTCCAGTAGCTGCTCCGCCGTTCCCTCCGCCTCGATTCGACCGTCCTTCATAACCAGAATGTGGTCGGCGCGAGCAAGCGCCGCTTTACGGTGAGACACGACCAGGCAGGTCGCTTCTCCTCTGTCGCTGAACAGCCGCTCCCATAGCTTCTGCTCGGTTTCGACATCGAGCGCGCTTGACAAATCGTCGAATACATACAGCTCCGCGTTCCGCACGAGCATTCTCGCCGCTGCCGTCCGCTGAGCCTGACCTCCGGATAGCTTCACCCCTCGCGGTCCGATGACTGTCTCCAACCCTTCGCGAAAATGTCGCAAATCCTCCTCCATCACCGCCGTATGCAGCGCTCTGTCCAACTGCCCGCCTCGGTCTTCAAGACCGAGCAAAATGTTTTCGCGCAGCGAGTCGCTGTACAGCCTCGGAACCTGAGCCGAATAGGCGCTGCGCGGCGGGATAAAGAAATTGCCCGCGTCGTCCACCTCGCGCCCGTTCCAGAGAACCGTCCCGGCGTCCTGCGGCAGCAGGCCGAGCAAAGTGCGAACGAGCGTCGTTTTGCCGGAGCCGACCGGTCCCGTAACAACGGTAAAAGTACCCCGCCGCAGATGCAGCCCGATGTCTTCAACGCCCCTTCCCGTCTCCGGATACCGATAGGTTAACCCGCTGACATTGAGCTGCTCCAACCGTCCTTCCGCGCTCAGTCCCGTCTCCGCAGCCCTTGTCCCCCGTTCCTTCTCGCCAAGCGTGTTCGCCTCCGTCAACACTTGGGCCGACGCGCCTTGAAGAAGGCCCGTCAGCCGCTCCAAAGCGACCGACATTTGCTTGAAATAGGTCAGAAACTTGCCGAAGTTGGAGATAAACTGGGTCACGAACGTCAAATAATAGACGAACAGCGAGAAATCGCCGACCGTGAACTCGCCTCCGCGCATTTTGTGTCCGGCCAGCAGGAGAATCAGTCCCGTTCCCAGGTTTACCGTATTGGAGAACACGGAGTCCAACGCTTCGGACATCAGCTTATCCTTGAGCATCGACTTGCGGCGGTCGTCATTGAGCTTTCTGAACCGTTCCGTCACGCGATGCTCGGCGCCGGCCACCTGAATGGCTTGCACGCTGCCGAACATTTCGCTGATCGCTTCCGTCACCTTCGCTGTCGATTCCCGGCTTGCCGCTCGATACTTCTGCAGCCTTGTCGTGGCGAGTTGCGCTGCGATAATTACGATGACGAGAGGTAAAAACACGAGCGTCGTCATTTCGGCGTCTATGCGCAGAAGAATGAAGCACGATACAACGGCGAAGCAGGTCATGCCGAAGACGTCTACCGACCAGCTGACCGCCTCCTCCGATTGATCGACGTCGTCGCGAAAGTGGCTGATTGCCTCCCCCGGTGAGCCGGGAATCGCCCGCGCACCCGGACGCTTCAAAATGTGCTCGAGCACGTTGCGACGCAGAAGCATCCCCGCTCGGAAGCGGAAATTGACGTCCGTAATGAATCCCAGATACACGATTGCACTCCTGGCCAATGCGAACCCTACCAGTAGCGCAACCAGAGCCCATATACTGAGTCCAGTTGCCGCATGGCCTGTCAACGAGTCGAAAAACTCCTTCGTGACAAGACCCGGCACTACCGGCATCAGATAAATCGCAGTCCAGACAAGCGCATTAAAAATATACCAACCCGGACGGTAGCGAATCATCCGCCACATATACGAGAATGTACTCATGCCAATACCTCCTCGAGGCCGGCAGCCAACATGCGGCTGAAGCGCGAATTAGAGTCAGCTGCCAACGCCTTTCTCGGTCCGCTCTCAATGATGCGCCCCTGCTCCAGAACGACGATTTTATCCGCACGTTCAACCGTTGCCAAACGGTGCGCGATCATGATGCAGCTCCGATCTTGCAGCAGCTTGTCGACGGCACGCTCCAGCCGATGCTCCGTTAGCGGATCAAGCCGCGACGATGCTTCATCCAGAATAACCAGCCCCGGATCGGTCAGGAACACCCGAGCGAAGGCCAGCAATTGTCCTTCCCCTGCGGATAGACTGCCGCCGCCCGAAGCCAACGACGTATCCAGACCGGCAGGCAGAGAATCGTACCAATCGCCCAGTCCCAGCTCGCGAAGCACGCCGATCATCCGCTCGTCGGGTACGCTTTCGTCATAGAACGTCAGATTGTCGCGAACGCTCCCTTGGATGATTTCGATGTTTTGCGTCACGAATGCGACCTTCGTACGAAGCTCGCCAAGCTTGCACTCGCGAATGTCCACGCCTCCGAGCCGAACGCTTCCCTCGCGGGGATCGTAGAAACGGAGAAGCAAACGCGCAAGCGTCGATTTACCGCTGCCGGTCCGACCGAGCAGCCCAAGCACTTCGCCGGGGGCAAGCCGCAGCTCAATGTCGGCCAGGGTCGGCTCGTCATCGTACCCGAACGTCACGCCGTCGAATACGACCTCCAACGGACCCGAAGGCAGCTCCGCTCCCGGACCGTCCTCGATTTTCGAACGCGTCCCCAACAGCTCGCGAATGCGCACAAGGCTGGCGTCCGCCTTCTGCAAATCTTCGATCTGGGTGCGGATCTTCTCGATCGGCTTGGCAAGCAGCTCCGTATAATAGAAAATCAAGTATACTGTCCCGATCGTAATGCTGCCCTGCTTCCAGAGGTAGGCACTGACCGCAAACGCCATCGCGTTGCCCAAGGCAAACACGATAATCGTCGTGACCCACATCGAGGCGAACCCGAGGAACGCTTTCGTGCGCAGTGGCAGCATCCGGCGCAGCAAGCCGTAAAAACGTCTCATAACAAAACCGGTCGCTCCGTTAGCCCGAGTATCCTCCGTTCCCTCCAAATGCTCGCCGATAAAGCCGTAAAACTCGGCATTAATCTGCCGCCACTTCGTCCAGACCGGCAGCGCAAACTTGCGAATCCACTGGATGACGAACACTGCCCCGATCACGAAGAGAAGCATTCCCGCTCCAATCAGCGGATTTTCACGGAAGAGGAGGATGATGATCCCCGTCATTAACAGCAGGTTGCCAGCCAAATGAATGATAAAGCTGGAGAAGAAATTGGCAAGCGCGTTGACATCGCCGTCCACCCGTTCGATAATCGAGCCTGTCGTATTCGACTTATGGAACGACATATCGAGCTTCAGACCGTGCTCGGCCAGATCGCCCCTTAGCTGATTGGTCGTGCGCCAAGCCAAATTCTCGCTCACATAAGTCGCCACGACTGAGACGACCTGCTGGAACAACGAAAAGCCGATAAATAGCAGCGCGGCGTAATAAAGCGGTTCTAGCGAACGATCCGATTGCGCCGTATCGATAAAATAGCGAATGATTTGCGGATTGACCAGTTGCAAACCGATCGAAGCGAACAGCAGCGCCGCCAACCCAATAAGCGTTTTTCGCTGCGGCAGCAGATATCGGCTCAGCATCTCGTAGTAATGGCCGATGGATCTGGTTTTTGCGGTCTTTTCTTTATTTTCCATGCCTAACCCCCTTGCGCCTCAAACGTAACAAAAGCGATAACCGGCCCTGTTACAGGGGTTATCGCCGATTATTTGACTGTATCCGAATCCTCTTCGGCCGTCAATCCGCCCAATGGCAGGTTGGTCCGTGTCGGATGATGCGCCTTTTCTCAGCCTAGAAAGCCTTATCAGCTTGATCTGAATCCCGCACGCAGCCCATCAATCCCGAAGGCCACCGCACAGCCAACTAAATAACGAATCAAATCCACCGCCAAGAAGCCATGACCTAAAATCAAAGCCCCCAACGTCGTCGCACGAATGCCGTTGATCCAGTCCGATTGATACAGTTGGCTGAACTCGATCGCAAAGCTGAAGCTCAGCGCCGCCAAGAAGGCCATCAGTCTGCTTCTTTTTATTAATAGCGCCCGGAAGCCGCAGTAGACCATCGCTGCCCACAATGCGTCTCCGGCGTGAGCCGAAATCAATGACGGCAACTCCGAAGAATACTTTCTGACGCCGAGTCCCAGAACGATAAGCATCGCTGCGGCCGCCAGATAAAGCATGCGATGTTTTATTGTGTCATTCACAGTTTCTTGCCCAATACATGGTTCAAAGGAACCGCCCCGATCGATCGGCTGTCGTCGCTATGATTGCGGTTGTCGCCCATCACAAACACATGTCCAGCCGGAATCTCCCACTTCCCCTGAGAAAATGCGTTCATCGTCTCTTTAATATACGGCTCGTCGAGCTTTTCGCCGTTGCGATATAGCTCTCCATCGTTGATCTCCAGCACGTCTCCCGGCTTGCCAACTACTCTCTTCACGAAGTAAATACGATCTTCGTCCCTAGTCAGCAATTGTATCAGCGGATTCTCCATCACGTCGTCCATAAAGCTGCGATCTCGGCTAATCCGGCTGTCAATAATGACGATATCCCCATACTCGGGCATGTAAGAAAAAGTGTGAGACAGCTTGGATACGAATAACCGTTGATTATCGCGCAGCGTCGGGTCCATAGAGTGTCCGTCCACTCGATAGGGTTGAAGAAAAAAGATGCCGATTAGCAGCGACAAAACATAGGCAATCGCCAGCGAGCCTATCCAACTACGTACTCTCCTGAACAACTTCACGCGGACACTCCTTTTTTTACTTTTTATACTATTCTAGCACGATCGCCAATCGAAATCACATTTTCGCCGGTGTAAAAAGAAGAGCAGGCGCCCTGCTCAAGTCGACTCGCTATTTTCATGCGAGTCGGGTTGGGGGCGCCTGCTTTTTGTTTTAGCTTATAGGAACGCTAGTTTTCCCAGACGTTAAGGCGTTACCGGCGGCGTCTGTTCTCCTTGAGGCGTCACAGGCGCTTAAGGTGCCGGAGTCGATCCAGCCTGTGTGAGATTGACAGTTGCGGTTGATGCTGAAAGTTTGTGTACGTTAGCGTTGGCTTGATCTGCCACAGACAGTACGTAGACGGTATAAGTCACTCCGCTTATTAATGAAGCACCATCCGTACTCTTACTCCCAAGATTAAATATTGCTTGCCCCTGAGTTTGTCCTGGGACTTTTTCAACCGCCGTATAGACCAGGGAATTATTAGTATAACCGGTCATCGCATCGTTCTCAGTAAAGAGAGTAGACGACTCCCTTACCAAAAATACAGCATACCGAGAGACACCAACCTCACCTGTCGGGACTGTGTACTTCACCGTAACATTCCCGTTACCGTCATGCTCAGCAAGGACATTCGTCACTGTAGGCGCAGGAGTCGATGCTGCTGCAAGCGTCAACGAATTAGATACTGGAGACAATGCATTCGCTCCACTGTTAGCCACCGATAGCACAAATGCGCTATAACTAACACCATTCTTGATTTGCTCACCGTTCACATCGACTGCGTTGGAGGCAAGTCTGAACGAATATTGAGAACTTCCACTTTTAGTTACAACCGTGTAAAGTCCCTGAGTCGTTGTCGCATTAGCTGTAGACAATGGGAAATTGGACGCATAAGCAGTCTTGACGATAAAAACACGATAATGATTCAGATTTGTCTCATCTGACGCTTTGGAGAATGTAACTTGCATGTCTGCTCCACTGCCCGTAGTGCTCGTATCGCCGACATCTTCAATTTTCACTTCAGATGCTGCTGGTACGACGTTATTGGTCAAAGTCACTGCCGGAGAAGCAACGGACAGAGCATTCACACCGTTAGAAACACCGATACCGACCGACAGGACAAAAATTCGGTAAGGCACACCTGTTTTGATAAGTTGACCGTTAGTATCCACTGCGCCACTAGCTAAAGTTAGGCTCGTCGCGGCGCCAGGATTGACCACCGTGTATCCCGTGGTCGAGTTCGCTTTGCTCAAGTTGAACTGACTAGCCCAGCCCTCGGGTACAACGAAAATTCTGTATTGCCCGATGTTCGTTTCCACCGAAGCTTTCGTGAACGATACTTGCAGATCTTGACCGTTGCCGTAGTCGGCAACATCAGTTCCCACGACATTCGTAACAGCTGTCACTGTACCCTTGTTCTCCAACTGAATCGTCGCTGAAGCAGCGGACAGCGCGTTGCCATAAGCATTCGTTGTACCTACCGACAGAATAAACACCTTATACTTGATTCCGTTCTGAATCAGCGCGCCGCTGATATCACGTGAATCGGCATTTAGCTCCTTACTGATATTAGCTCCTGTCTTGTAGATAATCGTATAGTTTTGTGCAGCGTTAGCCCAATTCAAATCAAAGGAAGGAGCAATATTTTCATTCACAACATAGGCCCGATAGTGAGCGATATTGTTCTCGTTCGCAGCTTTCGTAAACGATACACGCAAATCCTGACCGTTGTTGTAATCGGCGACATCGCTAACAGCGACGTTCGTTACTGCCGTGACATTATTGTTGTTAAGGATGATCGAAGCGGATGAAGATGACAATGCATTGCTGCCGCTTGTAGTGCCTACCGACATAACGAATACCCGATAGGCGACTCCGTTCTGAATGGTCGCCCCGTCCACGTCGCGCGCGCCCGCTGCCAACGCCTGAACGATGTTCGAGTTCTTTTTAGCGATCGTAGTATAGTTGCTTGAATTCGTGACTGCATTTGCAGTAGCCAAGCCGAAGCTGCCGGCGTTCCACTCCTTGACGACGAAAACGCGATAATTCTGAATCAACGATTCGTTGGCAACTTTTGTGAACGATACTTGCAGGTCGCGGCCGTTGTTATAATCTGCAATATCGCTGACCGAGAGATTGGTTACCGCCTGGACTCCAGAATACTTGAGCGTAATACTTGCGGAAGCCACCGAGAGCGCATTAGCATAATTGCTGTTGTTAGACACGCCCATGACGAACACACGATAAGCGACGCCGTTCGTCAGCCTGTTGCCCTTCGTATCTCTCATATTCGAAGTAAGAGTAATGTTGTAGTTGCTGCCCGTTCTGTATTGATCGTAATAATTGCCGGAAGCTACGCGATTCGCTTCCGTCAGGTTAAAGCTGGAGTAGTCGGCCTCTCTAACGACGAAAATACGGTACGAGCCGATTCTGGATTCGTCGTTAGGCTTGTTGAATATCACTTGCAGGTCGCGGCCATCCCCATTGTCGTCCACATCCGCCACTCCCGTAATGACCGGAGTCTGAGCGGAAGTTCCGAGCGTCGTCGACGCGGATCCGGTCGACAGCGAGTGCGACCAGTTAGCCGTATTCGAGCTGACTGCCATAACAAAAGCCGTATAAGCGACTCCATTACGGATTGAATCGCCGGAAGTGTCCCGAGCGCTCGAATTAAGCGTTACGTTAATCGCGCCGGACCCCGATGTTTTGGCAACAGTCGTATAGTACGAGCTGGACATGCCGTTAGCCTGGGATAGATTAAAGCTGGAGGCATTGGACGTTTTAACGATCATCACTCTGTAGCCCGTAATGTTGCTTTCGTTAGAGGCTTTAGAGAACGAAACCCGCAGATCGCGGCCGTCGGCATAATCGCTGATATCCTCGATCTTAACGTTCGTCGCTTGACCGACGGAAGGATTCGATTTCAACGTAATCGAGATCGAAGAGTCGGAGAGAGCGTTCGAATCCGTCCCTAACGTCAGGACAAATACTTTGTAAGCTTGATTCGCGCGAAGCAGCGCTCCGTCAACGTCTCTGCTCTGCGCAGTTAGCGTTACGCGCTGATAAGAGCCGGACTTGGATACCGATGTATAATTAGCCGCACCGACGGACAAAGCCTTGGCCAGATTAAAGGAAGAGACGTTATCCGCCTTCACGACCAGAATCCGATAGCCATTGACATTCGCTTGGTCGGACGGCGTCGAGAAGCTGACCTGCAAATCGCGGCCGTCGCCGTTTTGGGAAACTTCCGTTACTCCAAGCTGCGTAACTTTGCCAACTTGCTGGATCGCCTTAGTCGTAATGATGACGCTTTGCGACAGTTTATCCCAGCGTACGTCGTCGCCCAGCGCTTCGCTGACGAAACGCACCGGAACCATCGTGCTTCCTTGCAGCACGCGAGCCGGAGAATCCAGCGTTACCGTCTGATCGTTGATCGTGGCCGTTCTGGCGCCGATCGTCAGCACGATTGTCGTGTCCCGTTTCTTGGCCGTAACCGTCTTGGCCTTCTGGTTCCAGATCACCTGCGCGTTCAGCGCCTCGAAAATACTGCGCAGCGGCACCATCGTATATCCGCCGATCAGTAATGGAGGTTGGGTCGTTTGAAGAACTTGGCCGTCGATGAAAACACGGATTGGAGTGGCGGCTTTGGCTTGTTGCGGTTGATTAAAGAATGAAAATACGATAGCGAAAGCGGCTAACAAGGAAAGAAATTTGCGCACTTGACTCATCCTCTCTGAGTAAAAAAATAAATTTCGTATGTCTGCAAGCGGCTTATTCCAACATTCGGCGTACGGAGAGTTCTCGGTTCCGCACCGAATATCTCCGATCTAAACGTCGCTTCCCGTCTACAGGACGGCACAAGCCGTTTATGCTGATGATCCTGCTACTTTAACGCAAAGACGGCAGCGAAAGTTTCAGCAAATCTTCAGCAAACATATAGACGTTGAAAGATATGGAAAGTTACTCTTTTCCCCGTCTCTCAAGAAAAAATATTGTAGAATGCCATAAACCTCTATACAATTCTCTATATACCGCATGTTACATTTCCTAACACACACAACAAAGAAGGGCCGCTATGAGCGAAATAACAGATAACCGTAAATGGTCCACAATCTACCCGCAAGGCCAACTGCTGACTTATTATCAGCCGATCGTCGCATTGGAGTCGCGTGCAATTGTCGGCTATGAAGCGCTGGGCAGAGAGCGGGTCGATGGCGAGGTACACAGCTTGGGCTCCTTCTTCGCAAACCTCGAAGTTCCCGTCCAAGAACACCTGCGGATTGATCGCCAGCTTCGCGAGCAAGCGATCGCCAAATTAAGCGGACTGGCCATCCCTCCAATGCTGTTTATCAACCTTAAGCCCTCGTGGATTTACCAATCTTACAAGCAAGCAGGGGAACTGCACACGCTGCGGCTTCTGGACCGATACAGGGTAGATCCTCGCAACGTCTGTATAGAGATTACGGAGGATGAATTCGGAGATTCCATGGGCGAGCTTACCCGAATCGTAAAACTCTATCGGGCGGAGGGCTGTCAGATAGCCATCGATGACATAGGGAGAGGCTTCAGCAATTTCGACCGTATCGCCCGCATACGTCCGAATTTTCTCAAAGTCGATGTTCATCTCCTGAAAAACAGCGCTGTTCACGACGGCTACTTGGGCGTTCTTCGCTCGTTCTCCCATCTTGCGGAACAGGTCGGAGCCTCCCTGCTGCTCGAAGGCGTGGAAACCGCACAAGATCTCAGAAGGGCGATTCGGGCAGGAGCGCGTTACGTGCAAGGCTATCTATTTTCTCCGGCTCAAGCGGACTTTCAAGATAAACACGCTTTTACACCGCTAGTCGAGACAGAATTAAGTGCGAACCGGCAAATCCTCGGCAAAACTTTACGACTGTGGGAGGAGGTGGGCCAGCGGCTCGCCGGTAAAGTTCGCGAATCTGGCATACGCGAGCTGCTGGAAGCTCGTTCCTCCAACAATGCCGACACGACGGCGGAAGCGGAATTCGCCGACCAAGCTATTCATCGACTGTTGCCCGAACTGGAGGCTTGCTGCATACGTGTATATTTGTGCCGAACCTCGGGCATTCAGTTGTCCGCCAATCATTCGCGCAGCGAGCCCGAAGGCTGGAAAATAAATCTCGATTACCGGTTTGCGGATTGGAGCTGGAGACCTTACTTCCTCCCGCATCTGTCTCATGGAACGACGGAAACGAAAATATCGGATATGTATGCCGATCTGGACTCGCGAGCTTGGATCCGAACAGTCTCGATTCCGATTAATTCCGAGTTAGTTCTATTAACCGATGTTATCGACTCGTTTGAGTAGCGGCGCTCAGCCCCATCGTCTAACCGACAATTGTCGCTTACTTCAAAGCTCCGGGAGAAGCGGAGCAAGCCGTCGACAGGATGCAGGCGCTGCGATTGACCAATCATTCCATCGAACGTAACGGCGGCGGCTATCCCGATGTACGGTTCACCTAAAGAAGAATAAAACCTGTCAAAAGAGGCAATGGCGATGCTCAGGATGTTTCTCCTGGCATCGCCATTTCTTGTTTTTTGTCCATTGCCGCTTTCTTGAGCAGATTATGATTACCTCAAGGCTTACTTTTTGCAGGCCTCGAAGCAGAAAACGACGGAATCCCCGTTGTTTTTAAATGCGGATTGAGGCAACGCGTATCTGTCGGGCGTTGATGCAGGCTGTAGCCGATGATAAATTGGTTTTCCGTTCCGATCTGCACGTTGTAACCGGGCTTGAACTGGCCATTTCGCATATGATCTTCTTTCATCCGCATGAAGGTGGCCTCGGAACGAAAGCGATTAATGCTTCGGAAATCCGCTGGGTGTATGCATAGGTTATGATTTTCGTGAGCATTTTGGGACAGCCTCTCCTGCGATTCAAGCGTTCCAAATCGCGGTTATGGCCTGTGCGTATAAGCGGGAAAGAAAATCGTTCGGATGATTAATATGATTCCCCGTCATATCCGCATAACGTTTGTGCCGCAAAAGGTAGGCATGCAAGGACGTGACATTCACGAACGCTCGACCGGGCCCCGACAATTGCTGAAGCACGGCGACGTATGCAGCCTGATTACCGGCAAAGAAAGTTGCAGGATTGGCTAGCATGGGGGAGACCAAAACAAACTCGGCATCTTTCTTCTTGGCACGGATCGTATCCATGATCGATTCGATGTTCGCTTTGAAGTCCGTAGCAGACCGTCCATGCGTACCGTCATTCATACCAAAGGCGATAATCGTCAGATCGGGGCGAAGCTCCGCTACGTCTCCCGCGTTAGCCCGCCCCCAATCCGACTGCATGCCCCCTTTAGCCATGTTCGTCAGATGAACCTCGGCCGGATACTTGCCGTTCAAATCCTGCGCGACCAATTGCGGCCAAGCTGGCATGTATGGCGGCGCGCCTACCGCGCCGCTCGCGTTCGCCCCTTCGGTAATGCTATCTCCGTAGACGGAGAGCTTAAACTTCTCCCCACTAGCTAGCTTTCTAGCCGTATGGGGGAGAAGACGGGATTGATTCGCAGGAACGGGACCTTGCCACCCTGTCCTCGAGTGCATATAGGTTACTGCGATCTGGCGATCATGAAAGTAGCTTCCTTCATGAAACAAGACATAGCCGCCTTCTCTCCCGGGCATCGACTCTCCCGGCGCCTCTTCCTCCATAATAAGCTCGCGTCGAGAAACGACCGGAACGCCGGATCCATGAGGAAAAATCAGCCTGCCATCCTTTAACGCATAGTCCCTTCCTTCCTCGTACTGCACATCCATCCGGGAATGATGCACGGTTACGATGTTCTCCGGCTCGAACAATAACGGAACATACGGTTCAGACCCATCATTGTCGGATATGACCATACAAGATTCGTACCACATCGTATCCCCGTGCCATAGCGGTTCCAACCACCGCTCTGTCTGGCGTTTTTCATCAACTCCATCATGGATCAAGCCCAAACGAACATCCCCCCCTTCCCTTGCCCTGAGATTGATTATGTCCGCAAGCACCGGCGGAGCCTCTGACGTAATTAAGAACCGGCAAGACCGTTTCAGCGCTCCGCTCCCCGATACGGTTAGCGCCCGTAACCAAATACCGCCAAGCCCCCTCCCCCTCGAAATGGAGCTTGATCGCGAACGCCGTCTCCCCGCTGCCCAGCTGCCGTTCTCCAACGAACGTATCTTCATCGTCTAACCAGCCGTTTCCATTACGGTCAAGCCAGATTTGCACCTGCGATCCTGCGGCGGAAGTTCCGGTAATGGTAAAATTCCGACTGTTCGTTTGCACTTCCTGCTGCGGCTGATTGATTATCGGAACGGGCATGACGGGCTCTCTTAATCGCAAGCCGACATAGCGATAAGGTGTATTCGCTTCCTTTAAGGCGAATTGAGACAATCTCTCCAAGGCAGTCCATCGATAGGGATCAGCCGCTTGTCCCGTTGTCAGCCCATTCGGTCTGACTTCGACGATCATCTCTGCGCGAACCGAGCCCATATTCGCACGAACGATCGCAACGCCAGGCTTCAATCCGGTTGCCCGTCCGTTCTCGACGGCTACAACATCCGGCTGATCCGATTGCCAGACGACCGGCAACGACGGAGCTTGGAAAACGCCGTTATCCGTAAGCTCCGTTACGGTCAAACCGGTCTCGTCGCCTATGCCAAGCATGGAGTACGGCTTAGTCGCGAGCAGCCCGACCGCTTCGGATTGCGCAGGCTGCTTCACGCGGAAGCCTAACTCTACCAACCCAACCTCTAGCGCGGTGCCATCCGCTTTCAGCATGAAGATATCCGTGTTCTCCAACGTCTGGCCCCGGAACTTCGATACATCGATATCGAAGGTGCCAAGCCGCCCGTCGTACGTCACGGGATAGGAGTTGTAGAACGGCTGTTTCGCATCCCACGAGCGCATGTAGAAGATTGCCTCGCGTCCTTCATATTCAGGATTGTGCAAGAAGCCGAATTTGCCGGTCAAATGCACTTCCCCCTCATCGGGAACCTGCATGGCGATTCTTCCGTTGATTCCCGTTCCCGATGCGCTGCCGGCAAACAAGATCGGATTCGTATACGTTTGCCCATCCTCCATCGTAACGGACGCCGGTCTGGACGCTCCGCCGTAAGCCGTAGAAGAACCGAACGGGAACGCCGCGTATGTCGGCTCGACCGTCCAAGTCCCTTCATCCGCGTACACGGACAATAAATCCGTATACGTAAAATCGTCTCCGATGACGTGAACGTAGCTTCTGGCTACGAATTCATTCGTAACCAAGGTGATTTCCGCCGTTCCTCTGGCTAAGGCCGTGACTTCGCCTTGCGGCGATACGGCAACCAGATCGGGACGGCTGCTGTGGAAGGCAGCGCCCGTTGTTGATGTCCACGCTTCTTTGCTGCCGTCGCTATAGATCATCTGAACGGCTAGCGCTTCCGTCGAACCCGCTTGCAGTGTCTTATTCTTCTCGGCGAACGCCAGGCTCTGAAGCTTCTTCTGCGGCGCTTCGTCCTCATAGACCAGCTTAAGCTCCGTCAGATCGACTTTACCGTAAGTAATCGCCGTAACGGATTTATTCCTTACGTTCACGTCTATTCTGATCTTCTGTCCCGCGAACGCGGACAGATCCGCTTCCATCGTCGTTCCCGCTCCCGTAACGGACAGATCCTTCTGGAGCACGAACAGGCTTCCGGCGCCGCCTTCCTTGTACCCTTCGAGGATCAGGGAATTGTACGTCCCTTCCGGCGTTCCTTGCGGATAGCGGAACGTCGCCACGGCTTTGACGCCGTTCTTGTTCGGGATCTGCAGCGAATCCAACGACCCGCTAACCTGCTCGCCTGACTGCAGCGGTTCGTAACGATAGACGCCGGAATAGGTTTGGCCGTTCTCGGATACGACATTCGCCATTGCTTTCGCCGTTCCGTAACTGTTGCCAGTCCCGAAAGTAAACGGATGCCAGCCGTTCGTCATCGACCATGTGCTCCAAGTCGCATTCTCCAGCAGCGGAAGGAGCGATTGTTCGGAAGGCTGCTTCACTTTGACGACGAGCGAGCCGCTAATTCCCCCTAAAGTAGCCGTAATGACGGTTTGGCCTTGGGCATGGACGGACAATTGACCCGACGTCGTAATCGACGCGACGCTCTCGTCGCTGCTCGTCCAACTCGGAGCTCCCGCCATTTCGTCCCGATAGAAGTAGTAGCCGTCGGGCGTTATTCCGGTAACGTCGAGACTCAGCAGCGAGCCGGCTATTACCTCCAACGTTCGCGGCTGGTTCGCCTCCAATTGCTGATGCTCCAGCGTCTCGCCGGACACGCGAACAACAAGCTTCGCAAGCGTCGTGGCATATGCGTGATCTCCTTTTAGATGAAGATCGCTTTTCTTGCCGTTATAAAAGACCAATGTTTGCGGACCTGCCGTCGTAACCGACAGCTTCCCGTCCGGATCGGGGTGCACCGTCCGGTCGTTCATGATATCGTACTTCGGCTTGGCATCCGCGAAATAGATCGTATCGGTTCCAGCCGCAGGAAGCGTCACGGCTGTGAACGATTCGTTCGCGTTCACCTGAAGACCCGTTCGGGAGTACAGGTGAACACCCGCTGCGTCGGCCAGGTTGCGGTACAACTGCACCGAGGAAATGGAAGGCGAACCGATCCATACCTCCATTCCGCCCCCGCTATTTGTTCGATAAGCGGCGGTAACCTGCGCATCAGTTCGGCCTAGCACTCGAACGCCGCTCGAATCCTCGGCCGAGAACATCGGGATCGGCGTAACGGAGCCGCCCAATTCCTCGCCCTGGGCGATACCGGCAAGCAAGGGCTCGGCAGGGTCCCCTATGGCCTCAATTCGGTACGAACGGGGAGCCGACTCCCCCGTCGCGAATCCCGTCACTTCCTCGATCTGATCGGCGGAACGGCGGTCGGCGCCTAACGTGTTTCTTTTCCAATATCCCGAAGCGTACAGCCACACAATCGTTTTTCCCGACCTGTCCCATTGATTCAAGGCGATCCTCTGATTGCCGTCCAGCGCGTAAGCGTTGGCGAACAGATACAGCTTGTACGAATCCGCCTTGCCCGCCAACACATCGGACAGCAGAACGATATCGTAAGGGGCCCCTGCCTTAGACAACTCCTCACGTATGAGCCTTAATCTCTCGTTCACGGACGAATCGGAGACGGATTGAACCATCTGCGAGAACTCGTCCACGACCAATGCGATCTCCGCCCCCGATTTGCGAGGAAGGTTCACGGAGGCATCGGCCAATTGCTTCATCTTGCGGATTTCATTCGCCATGCGGGCATTGTTGAAGCCACCGTATCCCGCATCGTCGTACCAATGGATACCGTAGGATTTCGTCAGAGCAAAAGCGAAGTTACGCCAAAGCAGGGCAACGGAGCCGTCGACGCCGTCGGACAGCGGAGGAGCCCCATGCGTGTCCGTCCCGATATGCGTGGCGTAATCGTCCTCCCCAACGTAGAGCTTGCCATGCAGCCTGGCCGAATCCATCGCACCGTGAACGCTCGTGAATCCGTCCGCGAGGCTGCGATGTGTATAATCGAGCGGAGAATAGAGCAGATCGATGTCCGGGCTGTTCAGCAACGTTTCCAAGTCCAGTTCTCCGGAGAGCGGGCCGTATTGTCCGAATGCCAGCGTATAGCCGCTATATACGGCCATGAGCTTGTCCCGTGCCGTTTCCTCCTTGACGACGCCGGCCAGCTCGGCGACGAACTTCGACAATTGACCGTTTTGATACTGCACATAATCGATTACGCTGCGGTTCGTTGCGGGATTCAGGAAGGGATCGCCGCTGGCCTTGGACGGAATGGAAGCGGATTCAAACGTAACCGCGGAATCGCCCCAAGCCTGTCTAAGCTTGCCGATATCCGACTGATAAGCGATCTTCAGCCATTCGCGGAACGACGCCGTATTTCCGAGACTCCGATCAAAATCGCGATTCGCCCACGTATCGACGTTGAACCATTCGCCGGTGCTTCCTCCGCTAAGCATGTAACCGAGTATCCGATCTTTCATCGGACTGGCTTCATAACGGCGAATCTGCTCGCGCAGGAACAGCTCGGCCCGATTCCGCCACTCCTTGGAGCCGTAAGAATTCGCTCCCCAAGAAGCGCCCGTATCCACATTCGTCTCGGCGGTATTTTCCCGGTCGAAGCCGAAGGAAAAATCCGTTCCCAGCCACAGGATCGGGAGGAAATACGCATTGGGGTCCTCCGCCGCGATTCGCTCCATCTCGGGCAGCCACACTTCCAGCGTAGGGAAGCCCGTTGTATGCCTAGGTTGATAGATACGTATGCCCGCATAAGAAGCCGTCTGCGTCATATTCGGATACCAGTCCCATTGGAACCAGCCCACGAGAGGCTGGGGTTTGCCGTTTACGTGAAGCGTAGGATTCCCGTTCAGCGTTTCGACCGTCGCGGTCTTGACAGGCTGGAAGCGCATGGGGTGTCCCCCCGCGCCTCCTTTCGCGTGCGCCTGATTGGAGCCCGGAAGAGCTACGGAGCTTGCAACCCATAAGGAAAAGCAAATTACGAACGCGATTATCCGTTTCATTTTCCATTCCTCCTCAAGTTGATGTTGCTTGCGTCATCCGACCGGCGTCCCGGATAAATGCATATCGATCGCGATCTCGAAAGGGTTCGCCTCCGATACCGTCAGCGTTTGGCCGTTCGGCAGCTCTACGGTTACCGGAACATCCTTAGGCCCCCGCACAAGCAGGCGGAATCGGCCTTCGCCGTCCAATTCCCATTTGACGTACACCTGCCCGGCCGCGGTCGCCACCGTACCCTCCGCCCACGACAGATGACCTAGCCGAGGCGACACTCTAATACGTTTGAATCCCGGCTCGTCCGGTTTGACGCCCAATATCTCCGCTGGAAACTCGTAGAGGGGAGTCGCTCCCCAGCCATGGCAGTCGCTTCTCTGGGAGACGGGATCCTCGACCCAAGTCGTCAGGTTCAGATCCGCCAGACGTCTCCAAATGTCCCATAAAGCAAACGATTGCTCGTACAACCCTGTCTCCGACAACGCTCGGAATAGGAAGAACGCCATTGCGTACGAGACGAAGGGCAACGACTTATCCTGCATCGTCGCTTCCATGAGCTCGCGCGCTTCCGCTCCGCGCACTGTACCGGACAATACCGACCAGATTTGGGCGTGCTGTGAATATTCCTCCGAATCAGGCCCGTCTTTGAACATCCGTTTATTCTCCGACCAACAATGCAAGCGGATTGCGGCGTTGACGCTATTCGACCTTTGTCTATATTCTTCCGCCGTAGCCGTTCTGCCCGCATATGAGTTCAGTTCCGCGGCTGCCTGCAGAGCCGCCGAGTATAACATGCTGATGACAGTAATCGGCCCCTTCCGACCAGCGGTGGGTACACCTGCGGTGTCTCGCCATTGCTCGACCCAATCAACGAAGGACCAATACTGCGGGGGCATGCGACTGACGATCCTCCGTTCATCCAGATGCCGTTCGAACCATCCTAGCACCGCGTCCATCGTAGGCAAATACTGACGCACCAGCTCCAGATCGGCAAAATAACGGTAATGGTCGTGAACCATCATGATCCAATAAGCTGCAAACCCAGGAATCACCTGCGGATAAAGCGAGGGATATCGGCTTTGCAGCATGCCGTTCGGAAGCAAGGAGCTGTGAAAATCGAACATTGCTTTGCGGGCAAGACGATCGTCTGCGCTTAAATGATAGGTAAACAAGACTTGAAGTCTCGTATCCATCGCATACTGCATCTGTTCGTAAAAAGGGCAATCCTCGTACGTCTCGTGCATGCAGCGTTTTAACGTATTGATGCTGATATCCCACAATCGGCGGAACGACTCGTCCGAGCTGCGGAAATCCGCCTTGATCTCAAGCGGATAACCGGTCTCGCGATATAAGAATCGTTCAATGACGATCGGCTCCTCGCCCGCCTCGACCTGAAGCCGCACGAACCGGAACGTCCGAAACCAGAAGGGCTCGTAAATCTCGCAACGATTCTTCGCGAGTTCCCCATATCCGGCGACGACGTAAATATCCTCCTCTCCGAGCAAAATGCCCTTCGAAGCGTCGTCCCGCACCCCTTTATTGCGGCGTATCGTGGATTCCGAGGCATCCTCGTAGCATTCCGCGCACAGGATGCGGATTCGGCTTCCCCTTCCGCCGGTTAAGGCCAAGCGCAAATAACCCGTCGTTAGCTCGCCCGCATCCAATTCGATCGTGAATCGTTCGCCCGCCGCCACTTGGAAGCTTTGCTGCCCCTCATCTTTCGCCAAGCGATAGAAGACAGGCTCCGATTCTTGGGCGCCCTCCATTTTCGCTATTGAGCGGAAACCGCGTTCTTCTTCAAACAAGGAAGGAATGGGACGCGGAGTTAGCGGCCATGGCGTAAGCTGTCCGTACGTATCGTCATAAGCTGCGGCGATTTCCATCGCATTGTGCCAATGTCGATCGTCATATCGCGTTTCTTCCCAACCGTGCGGCAACGCCGCCCCATCCACTCGCTCGACGCCGCCGACATACAGCGTTTCCAACTCGCCGGGATGGAACGACAGCGCTCGGTCCTCTAGATAAAGCCACTCCGCTCCGCTGTCGAGCGACATGATAACGCAACCATTATGATCAACGAGATCCCCCTCCAAGAAAAAAGCCCCCGTATTGGAACGCCAAATGGATGCAGGTCCGCCTACGCCCAATGCGAAGGGCTCCGAAACGGAGAAATGCAGCACCTTGGCCGCGAGCGCATTCATTCCCGGCCGCAAGCGATCGGTCAGGTCGACCGTCTCGTAATGATGGGTGTTGCGGTCCCCTTTGCATGGCCCGACCGACACCGATTCGCCGTTCAGATACAAGCGGTAACGGCTGTCGGCGGATACCTGCACGACCAGCCTGGCACCGTCCGCGGGAACCGCGAAGCTTCTGCGAAAATAGACGAGCTCGTGGTTCCCCTCCGTCGATGCGAAATCCGTTCTTTTCTTCCATATCCATTTGGCCTTCCATGCCTTATACTGCTCCATTTTAACCTCCTGCGCTTAACTAATGACTACTGGATGATCAACTAAGTATGAAATTCTTGTTCCGTCGATGGCTATAACTTAACGGCGCCGCTGGTCATGCCCGTAATGAATTGCCGGGAAGCTACGATGAAAAATAGCAGCAACGGCAGACTGGTAATGATATATCCGGCAAACAGCGGGCCGACTTGCTCGTTGTATTGCGAAGTAAATGTTAAGAGACCAACCGCCACGGTCTTCTTGGCATCGTCGGTCAATACGATGGAAGGCAAAATAATATCATTCCAAGTATTGAGAATGTTCAAAATCACGAGCGTCGTAATGATCGGACGGCTAAGCGGAACTGCGATTCTCATAAACGATTGAAAGATGGATGCCCCGTCGATATACGCAGCCTCGAACAACTCTCCCGGAAGCTTCTCCATGAAACCTCGCATTAAGAAGATACCGAACGGAACGCCACCCGCGATATAAGGACCGATTAGCCCCCAACTGGAATCGATCAACCGCAGGTCTCGGATCAGGATGAACAGCGGAATTAAAGACAGAATACCGGGAATCATCATTAGTGAAATGATAATATAGAAGATCGTCTCCCTAAGCGGAAACTTAAAGCGTGCAAGAACGAATCCGCTGATCGATGACAAGATCACGATGCCTAACGTCGCCGCTGCGGTAACGATCACCGTATTCAGCATAAAGGGGCGAACCGTTTCCCAGGCGAGCGTGTAATTTTCAAAGTGAAAAGGAAGAGTGATTCCCCATGGATTATGGGTATCCTGATTGAAGTTTTTGAAGCTCTTGAATATCATCGAGATAAACGGGTACACCGTCAGCAATAGTAAAATCCATAATACAAGATGCAAGCCAAGTTGACCTGCCGGGAACCGCCTGGATAATCCCTTCATAAATATCGTTCCTCCGAATCTATTGATCCGCTTTGATAAATTTCATGTTAATAAACGTGATAGCAAGAATAACGATGAAAATAACGAAACCGATCATCGATGCGTACCCGAAATTGCTGTAAGAGAAAGCCTGTTCGTACATGAGCCAGCCCGGCACTGCCGTTGCCGAACCCGGACCGCCTTTCGTCAATACGAGCTGAACGCCAAAGCCTTGCAAGCCTCCGATGATGCCCAACACGATCATCAGCTTGATCTGGCCGGTTACGAGGGGCAAATCGATTCGCAAGAAACGACTGACTCCGACCGCTCCTTCTACCTTCGCAGCCTCGATGACCTCTTGGGAGATGCTTTGAAATCCCGCTAAGTAAATGAGAAATCCCAGTCCCGCTACCCATGGAAAACCGATTAGCACGATGGAGGAGAGTGCCATAGCGGGATCTCCCAGCCATCCGTATTCATGGGGCAGGCCTAGAGAAGCGAGCACTGTGTTGAACAAGCCGGTCAACGGATCCATTAAGCTTTTCCACAGCAGTAACACGACGACTCCGGGAACTACCATCGGCAAGATAAACATATAACGGAAAAATGCGGACATGCCGCTATTTTTCAAATTGAATACGAACGCCGCCCCGAGCAGACTCATCGCATTGCCGGTGATCAAACCTGCGATCAGCAGGAAAAGCATATTCCAGACCGAATCTATCAAGAAGGAATCTTCCAGCATATACTTGAAATTCTGTAACCCGATCCATTCGGCCGTCGCTCCATTCCAGTTCGTAAAAGCATGGTAGAGCGCGGACAACGGAGGGTAAAATCCGAAGATAAGCAGAATCGCCAGCGTCGGTAATAGAAATAAATAATAGAGCCTCGCCTGGTATAACCGCTTAATGTACCCCATACGATCTTCTCCTGTCCAAAGACGATATTCGATGACAGCGGCGAAGCGCATTGCATCCCTGCGCTTCGCCGCTGTCATTACTGCCTTACCACTTCGATTCGTCGTATTTATGCTGCTGAACGATGCCATCGACGCTTTTCTTCATTGATTTCTCAAGCTCGACGAGCAGTTTGTCCAAACTGATCGAACCTAGCAAATAGTCGACGGAAAGCTTTTCATACGCTTGCCCGTACTCGGAACCACCCAGTACCGCGGCATAGAAGGCCCCCCAAGTCAAATATCCGTCTTTATAATCCTGCTGAAATTGGTCGTACATCGGTTTGAACATCTCCACTGCTTCGGCGCCGTTCGCAGCCGGGATGGCCGCTTGCAGATTGTTGACCAGGCGTGCGTTATTTTTCGGCGTAGTTAGGTACATCAGGAAGTCGGCCGCCAAATCGGCCGTTCCTTTCTTTGCAGCCGAGTTGGTCAACTGCCATGCCGTTGCATACCCTGCCGTGCCGCGAATCGTATTGGCTCCGCCATAAGCAGACTCTTCCTGCAACAGAATCGGGAACGGCATTGTGCCGTATTCAAACTTGCGCTCTTTATCGTCCTGGACGTTGCGCATATGAATGCCTACCGCTTCGATCATGGCTACTTTCCCGGTCACGAACGCTTTGTAGGCATCAATGCTGTTCCAACCGTTCGGATATCCGTCCGCCTTCTCTTTCTTCAGCTTATAATACTCGCGGTTTTCGGGAGAATCGACTTGGTATAAGCCCTTCTTGTAGGCGCGGACGAATTCTTCCTGATCGACGATGCCGTTCGGCGTAAGCACGTCCCACTCCTTGATCTTGTTGGCGAAAACGGCCGTTTCGAGCGTAATGTCTGACCAACGATAAATCGGCATATAGGAAGCGATGCCGATCCCCTTCAACTTCTGCTGAGCATCGAAAAATTCCGTATACGTGACGGGTGGCTTGTCGATGCCGGCTTTCGCGAACAATTCTTTATTGTAGATAATGCCGATTGGAACCGCATCGATCGGAATATAATACACCTGACCGTCGCCGGACCTGTTCAGCCAAGACTCGTTATAGAGATCTTTCCATTTCGCATTGCCTTCCGCATAAGGATTAGGCATATCCAAGTACTTATCAAAAGGCAGCACCCAGCCCTTAGGATAATCCTCGTCCTTGAACGTTCCGATTTGATAAATAATATCTGCGGCCGTTCCCGCGGCCAACTGTGCGACCGCCACTTTACGATCTTTGGACTTCGTCGGGGACAGAATTTCGATTTTCGCTTCCGGATGAAGCTTCTCCCATTCGTCCGCCAGTACCCGAATCTCGTTGTAAGGATGCGGATTGGCGTCGGACTTCTCCATGCTCGTCGTCGGAGCATAGTCGGTAAAATCTCCACCTGGATCGACGACGATTACTTTTTTCTCAGTAGGCGCCTTGCTTGAACTGTCGACATTCGTAGACTCGCTTGCACCGGCGCTCGGCTTCGATTCGTTGCCCCCGGAACCTGAGCTGCATGCGGATAACACCAAGGTTGTCGACAAGGCGACAGCTAACGATTGATGCCACTTTTTAGACCAGAACATTGAATGACCCCCATATTTTCGATATTATGGTAACGCAACCATTTCACTTGATAGAGAGGCTCTCCCGCCTTAGCGTTCGAGCGGAGTTCCTTCCAATACGCGTACGCCATAGGCGTCCAATTGTAACGACCATCCTTCGATCATGTCAGCGTCGCTCAACATGCGCAGAGATTCCGTCGGGTTCATCAAATCGTTCACTTCCCACTTCATCGAATCCGTTTGAATGAAATGAGTATGTTTACTTCTGCTTAACCGCATCTCAACGCTCTTCTCGGCGCCGTCCGAATTGGCAACGTAGAGCAGCCAACGCTGTCCGTTTGTCCATAGAATCGCAATAACTCGAGAATCGTCGGCGATCATTCCAGTGTAACTGCAATCGCCGAATGCGACCGTTTTGTGATGCCGAAGCGGCAATAGGCGACGATAGAACGCTTCGTTGCCTAACTCGGCGCCATAGAAGGACATGAATCCGCCCTTCATGAAGGCAGCCATTCCGACAAACACGCGATGAACGTCTAACCCGAACGCTTCCCGGTTGAATTGACCTTGATGAAACCCCGCCCATTCGTGGGAATCGTGCGAGTCGGTATGATGCACGACTTCGATGCCATCGGGGATCGCCGCTTCGGCTTCCTCCAGCCACTCTGCCAGGTCGCTCCATACGAGCGTGTTCTCCGAAGCTTTTCTCCAGAACTTGTCGGACATCCCGCGCGGATCTATAACGGTGGCCATCGCCGGATAGATCCAATGATAATCGTAGTTGTAGCGGTAAGGATGGTACCGGGCGACCAACGGCCCGCAGCCCTCCGTATACATAATTTTGTGAGGATACTGTACGGCTACCTTAGCTCCGATCTCTTCGATCATACGATAACCCGCGTATAATGCCGCATAAGGCGGCCTGTCGATCGTCGGATCCCAGTTAGGGAAGAAATTCCACGTCTGGGCATCGAGCCGAAAGCCGTCGACGTTAAGCACCCGGATCAGATGGATCATTGCGTCGGCGATATGTTGCTGCAGTTCCGGATTGGACAGATCGAACGATCGCGTGTATGTGCGGGCGAAGTCGCCGTTCTCATGACGCGAGAACCATTCCGGATGTCCTTCCAGATAAGGCGAATCAAAGCGATAACTTCCCTCCGGCATGCACCAGTCCTTCGGTTCCTCTTCGAGCGGACCATGAAACACGATATCGATGATTACCTTGATTCCGACCTTATGCGCGGCCTTTACCAGTTCGATTAACCCGGCTTGATCTCCGAATGTCGTCTCAATATCGAAGAAGTCGTAGACCGAATAGGAGGGAAACGGAAATCTCGGCATAATCTCCAACGCATTGAAACCCAATTCACGGATATCTTCCAACCTCTGGATCACATCATGATAGCTCTCGAATACGGTACGCGCCATTTTCTCTCCGACCTGAATCTCGCAGATGCTTAATCCGCGACGGTCTTGAATCGGCTCTCCAGCGTACCGGTAAGGAGCAAAGGAGCTTGCCGCTTGCTTGACGGCATCGACCCTGTCGCCGGCAAATCTACCGAAGTAAAACGTGCCGATTTCCACCGACTCTTCCGGCGCGAGTCGACAAGGACAATATACTGTGCTCTCTCTCGTGACTTGATCGTCGATCCGCAGAAGCCGCGACTTCATCGGGAAAGTGTCGCTTACCCACCAAGTCAGCAGAGCGACGCCTTCCTTAGCGTCATAGATGCCCATAATACCTGAACGATTACCTGGTTCATCCGCCCCATAAGGCGTCGCCCCTTCTGTTGCAAACTGCATCGGATTCGGATACTCGTCCAGCGGGCGGCGCGGTAAGTAGGGTAGCTCCACCTCGGGCGCGTACCCGGGCATTAAAATCTCGCAATCTCTGAGCCGATTGCGTCCCATTCCTCCTAGCGTCCATTTGAGGGAGCGGACCACCAGGTCTGTCGTCCCCTTGTTCCTAAGCGCGACCCGCAATGCCACGTCGGATCTCCCTATCCGGAAAGTAAGAGACATCTCCCATTCCCTGTCGATGGTCCGATTCAACGTCAATACGGCGTCCTCGTCCGCTTCGCCCGGCGTGAAAAATGCAGATAGGAGACATCCATCCACAGCACCGATGCGGTTCGTTCCCTGAACGCGAACCATCTGTCCGTCATTATTCGGACCGCTTTCGCCGTCCGTATCGAACTGAATAAGCGGCAGAGAAAACGTTAGCTCCTGACGTCCATTCCATCCCATTGATTTGAGCTCGCCCGTCGAAGCGTCATACCCGATGCGAATGCCTTGATGTTCGACATAGCTGATCATTTATTTTCCTACTTCCCGGAATGTCTCCGCGTATGCGGGCGGATCGTTTTTCTACACCATTCCTCAATGATATCGCTATCATAAAGTAATGACTTCCAAGCTGATTCTCATGGGATCAGATCTTCAACATTAGCTCAATAACAGGAATCACACAAAATGATTGCGCAACCATTTGTTTCATCATATCGAGGCCAATTCGCTTTGTCAATAGTCAAATCGGCATAACTCATTATCCATTATTAGATCTGTGTATGGGCTGTACTTTCTCTAATGAGCAGCGCTGGTTTAAGCGTAATATTGCTGTTATCCTCATCGCCATTGATTTTTTTTACAAGTAATTGGACGGCAGCCTCCCCGACCTTGTACTGCGGGTGGGATACTGTCGTAAGCCGCGGGTAGATCTGATCTCCGATACTGATCCCGTCAACGCCGATTACCGAAAGTTCTTCAGGGATTTTGACGCCTAAGCGGTGAGCGGCGTGAATCGCTCCGACTGCCAGCAGATCGTTGCCGGCGAAGATCGCGGTCGGACGGGGTTCCATACGCAGCAAACGGGAAGCCGCTTCCTCCGCTAGCTTGACACTTTCGAACCGAATCAGCTCAATTCTCGCGGAATCGAATGGCAGATCATATTTATGATGGGCGTCTTTATAGGCCCGCAGGCGTTCAATCCATACGTTGGCATCCCGCTCTAAGGAAATATGGGCGATTCTCCGATGCCCGAGCTCGCACAAATGACTCATCGCGATACGTCCGGCCAAGTAATTATCGACTTCTATGCACGACAAAATCGTCGATCGCGGATTGGGATCCATAAGGACGATCGGAATGTTTTTTTGCTTTAATTGTGATAGTTCCTCTAGATGAGCATGGAATTTCTCTTGCAGCTTCAATGAATCGAATTCGATCGACGTGACAACGATCCCGTCCACTCGTTTCTCCAGCAGCAGCTCCAGATTCTGTGTCGCCGTATCGTAGTCTTGCGCATTACAAATGATGACGTTCTTGCCAAGAGAGCGTGCCATCGTCTCGAGACCGAGTATGAATTCGGGATAGTACGGATTGGCGACGTTCGATAGCAAAAGACCGATCGTATCTGTTCGATTGGTCACTAGGCTCCTCGCTATGCTATTCGGCTTAAAATTCAATTCTTCGATCGCTCTCGTAACCTTCGCCCGTGTGGCAGGTTTTACTTGCTCAGGAGAACTGATTACCCGAGATACGGTAATGGGGGACACTCCGGCGAGTTTTGCGACATCCTTCATAGTAATCATAAGGCTCTCCATCCTGCTCTTGCAACAATAATGGTTGCGTTATCATTCTTATGATAATTTGATTTTAATCGGGTGTCAAATCCCCTGCTCCCGTCGAGCGATAGGGTTTGGCATCCGCAACAACCTCGACGCATATTTCTCCGTCCCCCCGCCCCATACTACAAGGAAAAAATCTCCTTGCAGATATGGAGGGCAACTTCAATGGCAGAACGGACAATTGTCGCTTACTTCAAAACTCCGGGGGAAGCGGAACAAGCGGTCGACAGGATGCAGGCGCTGCGATTGACCAATCATTCCATCGAACGTAACGGAGGCGGCTATCCCGATGGCGGCGCTCCGCAGGCGGGCAATCTTGAGTTTTCGCTGTTTGCAGGTTTCCCCGGGGCAAGCTACCTGGCACTCGGGAGCAACTTTATTCCCTCCGCCGGAATGCTGGCCGCCGCCAACATCAGTGCTGGCGGTTTCAGTTCGGACGGTTACACAAACGGCCGGGATCTTGTGCTGACCGCAACTGTAGATGAGGAAGACTACGAGCAGGCGCTGCAAATCGTGGAGGAATCCGGCGGCAGCAGATAAGTCAAAAACAAAACGAAGCCCGATCTGTGCATGACACGCAGAGCGGGCTTTCGTTGTTATTATTCCTGCTCGACGGGGATAGCCCCGTTGGCGTTCTGGCGATACTCTGAAGGGGTCAGGCCGCTCTTCTTGCGAAAAATTTGCGAGAAATGGCGCATATCCGGGTAGCCGACGCGCTCGGAGATGTCCGCGATCTTCAGCTCGGATTCCCGCAGCAGCTCCATCGCCCGCTCCAAACGCAGTTGCGTGATGTAATCTTTAAATCCATTGCCGGTTTTCTGCTTAAACAGCTGGCTGAAATAAATCGGGTTCAAATAGACAATCGAGGCTACCTTCTCCAGAGAGAGATCGGCTGCATAATGCCCAGCAATATATTGAAGCGCGACTTCAATCGCCTGGTCTCCACCGCTGGCGTAATGGTCGTACACTTGAGTGGCTGCGGCCTTCCTCATCCGCTGCATCTCCGCGGGAACCTGTCTGAAGTCGGAAAGCCGATCAGTATGCTGAACTTGGAACGGCGCTTTGAGATACCGTTTAAGATGGCTTCTCAGTTGATCGACAATCCGATGCGGAGAGCCTTCCTCACGCAGCGTCACGAGCCCGAGCAAGCTCTTGGCGTCGATGCTGGCGACAAATCCGCTCCCTTCCGATTCGATCAACTCGGCAAGTACATTTTCTACAATAAAATGCTCCAGCTTCATGTCACGCTCGCTCTCCATGCGAACCATGACGAGATGGAAGCTGGGATGATTTTCGATAAACGGCTTTAGGTCGATGCCCCCCAGATCCAGTCCCGAAGCCCAGCGTGCGAATACGGCTTCCCTCAACAGACGCAGATTGCTCTTCAGCAAATGGGTCTCTTGGTTACGCGCGTTCTCCTCGGCAATCTCCTCGCCCAGCTTAGCGATCAGTTGGATCAAGCTGTCCTTGCCGATCGGCTTGAGCAAATAATCTTTGGCCCCCAGCCGAACCGCTTCGCGAGCGTAGGCAAACTCGGAATAGGCCGAGATGACGACCCATTTCACATGAGCATGGCTCTTGCGGGAAATTTCCATCAGCTCAAGACCGGTCATTCCGGGCATCAAAACGTCGGTAAGCACAAGATCGATCGTCTCGGTCTTCAGCAGATCGACGGCTCCCTCCGGACTTCCGGCCAAGAATACGCCATGCTCAGGAAACTGGTTGCGAATCGTGCGTTCAATTCCGCTGCGGATGACGCTTTCGTCGTCAACGACAAGAATATTCACGAAGCTACCCCCTTTCGGGCGGAATGGGAATCGTTACGATAACCTTGGTTCCTTCATTTAGACGGCTCGCAATCCCGATGCCGTAGTTTTCCCCGAACATGAGACGAATGCGCAGATGCACGTTTTGCAAGCCGATTCCTCGCCGTCCGGTCCCGCCATGTTCTCCGCTTTCCAGCTCCCGCCGCGAAGAGCCGCTCTCTTCAAGAGTACGCGAAATATGTTCAAGTGCCGTCTCTTCCATGCCGACGCCGTTATCTTCAACTATAATTTCCAGGTTGCCGTCGCGTTCCTGAGACGAAATGCGCAGCAGGCCCGGGCGATCGAGCGGCTCAAGACCGTACTTGACGGCGTTCTCGACAATCGGCTGAAGGAACATCTTCGGAACCTCTAGCTCGAGCCAGCGATCTTCTATCGCAAACTCGGTGTGCACCCGGCCCCCAAGCCGAGTCTGGATAATGGTTAAATAATGACGAAGCTGCTCCAGCTCCCTCCGCAACGGAGCACGAGAGGCTTCCTCCCACTCGCTGCCATAGCGAAAAATTTGCGACAACGCCAAGATCACCTTGCCAAGACGATCGTTCTCGCGTTCGTCCAGCATCCAGTAGATCATATCCAGCGTATTAAATAGAAAATGAGGATTCACCTGAGACTGGAGCGCCTGTAGCTGGGCGTTTTTCTCGCTGATCGAGGCTAATTTGATCCGTTCGATCAATTCGTCCATCTGGTTCACCATTCGGTTAAAAGAGCTGACGAGCACGTTCAACTCCTGATACGACTGTACGCGCACCTGCCCTTTGAAATTGCCCAGCTCGACCTGCTTCATCTGCTGAATCAATCTCTTGAACGGAGAAGAGAAGGAACGCGACACGAAGGTCGCCAGTAAGGTAGCCGCAAAAACAAGCACGATGACGACGGACAGCAGAAACCGCTGCGTCTCCCTCAGTTCCAGCTGCAGGTCCCGCTTAGGCGTAATTCCGATGACCGTCCAGTCCGCCATGTCGATGCCGGCCGCCGTGATCATCGCTTCCTTCTGTTCCGTAAGCAGCACTTCCCCCGGCTTAAGCGGTCCGGGCCACCCGAGCGGAATTCGGTCCATATCGCTCTGAACAGGGTTCGTCCGAATAATCTCCACGCCGTCGGCGGCTTGAATGACAACGTTGCTGCCAGGTCCCAGACTGGCGTTCCTGAGTGCGGAAGCAATAGCGTCGGCATCGGTCTCGATCAGCACGATCCCCACCGACTTAAGCGCGCTCAGCTCGAACAGTTGGCGACCGAACGCAAAGACCGGCTTGTCGATTCCTCCGCTCATAAGCGAATGAGGATAGACGCCCAACCAGATCATCTCTCCGGTAGATCGCTGCAGCCGAGTGTACCATTCCTGCTCGGAGTGGTCCCTTACGGTCGCTCCGACCGAACGATCGAAGCTGTATACTTTTCCACGGTTAGTGACAATATGAATCCCGACAATGTCGTTGCGGGAATAAAAGATGGCGCCGAGAATATCGGTTATTCTGCGCTCTAGATTGACGCCTTCTACCGTTTGCTCGGAGGAGCGATCGCGGAGCAGCCGCATCAGTTCGTTGTTGGAGTTAAGCGATTTGGTAACGCTGTCGTACCCTTTAAGCATCAAGTCGAATAAGCCGACCGTCTGCGAAATATTTTTCTCGGCCACGACGCTCATCTTGTCGCGAATTTGCTCGGTTGCTCGCTGATAGTAGACAAAGCTGACGATCAGAAGCAGACCCAGCATGCTGAAAAGGAATATTAGAAAAAGTCGTCCGTGAATAGATCGGAAGTTTATCATCCTTCCATGTTACCCCTTTACCGCGCCGGCTACCATCCCCTTCGTTATTTTCTCCGCCAGCAGGAAGTAAATGACGAGGACCGGCAAAGCGCCCAGGACAAGGAACGCGCCAATGGCGCCGTAGTTAACCGAATATTGGCTGACGAAGCTGTACACGCCGAACGGCAGCGTCTTGAGCTTCTCCGAGGAAATAAACGTAGCCGCCAAAATATACTCGTTCCAAACATTGATGAACGCCAGAATACAGACGGTCATCACCGGAGGAATGGAGACGGGCAGCACGATGGAGCCGAAAATTCGGAACACTCCCGCGCCGTCCACAATCGCCGACTCCTCGATCTCCGTCGGAATCGTCCTCATAAATCCGCTCAGAATAAATACGGCGATCGGCGTCTGGAAGGCGATATAGGGTAGAATCAGCGACAGGTGCGTATTCAGAATGTTGATATTTTTGAAAATAAGCATCAGCGGCAGCAGCGTCGATTGCAGCGGAATCATCATCCCTAGCAAGAAGATCAGCAGAACGACTTGACCGTATTTCCAGCGAAAACGGGTAATCGCGAACGCCGTCAACGAAGCGAGCAAAATGATGCACAGCATCGTCACGATCGTAACGAACCCGCTGTTGTACAGATACTTCCAATAGTTCCCGCTGTCGATCGCGGCGGAATAGTTGCTCCACTGCCAGACGGCAGGCAAGGAAAAAAAGCTGCCCGATAGAATCTCCTCATTCGTCTTAAGCGAGTAGATAAGCAGCCAGACTAGCGGATACAGCTGCGTGACGAGCAGAATACCGAAAAGCGCGAATACGGCCATTTTGCCGACGGATAATCGACGTTTGTTCCGGGCCACGACGACAGGCGCGTCCTTCTTCAGACTTAACGTTTGATTCATGCGGAGCGCCTCCTTTTTACGAGAATCGTTTGTCCAGCCGGTTGAACAGCAGGTTGATGACTACGGTTGCCGCCAGGCAGACGACGACCAGGAATGAAGCGATCGCGCTTCCATAGCCGTACTTCATGGAGAGAAAGCTCATATTGTACATATAGCTGGCCAGAACGTTGGTCGCGTTCGCAGGACCGCCGCCCGTCATGACCATGATCAGATCGAACGACTGCAGCGAGCCGATAAACGAGAGCACAACGGAGATTTTGAAAATCGGGACGATTAGGGGCAGTGTAATGTATCGATCGGCTTTGAAGCCGGAAGCGCCGTCGATTTTCGCCGCCTCGTAAATATCGGACGGGATGTTCTGGATTCCGGTGAATTGAATGAGAATGTGATAACCGAGATACTGCCACAATGCGACGACGATAATCGCGTAGATCGCAAGCTTCGGCTCGGTCAGCCAGGAATGCGTCCAAGAATCCAGTCCGAGCTTAATTAAGATTTGGTTGATCATGCCCCCCATGGGAGCCGGGTTGTAGATCGTTTTCCAAAGTTGGCCGATGACGGCTACCGATAGGATGACGGGCAGAAAGTAGCTCGATACAAGAAAGCCTGTGCGACGCACGAAACGACTGATCAGAATCGCCACGAACAAAGCGATCGGCAGTTGAATAAGCATGGAAAATCCCGCAAGCAGAAACGTTCTGCCTACCGCAGGCCATAGTAGGGAATCGTTCGTGAACATTTTTTGGAAATTAGCCAAACCGACAAACTTCGCTTCGCCGATTCCGTTCCAGTCGAGCATCCCGTTGTATACGGAGACGAGGATCGGAGCGAACACCAGACATACGTACAACAGCAGACACGGCAGCACGAACGCCGCGATCGTCCACCAGGATACTCTTAACACCTTCAAGGCTCCCGCCCCCTTCAAGCGATACATCGATGACGAAAGGGGGGCGCGAACGCGCCCCCTCCGTTCTTGGTCGACGGATGTTATTCCTTGTTCTCCTCATAGCCCTTCTGATGATCCTTGGCCACTTCGGCCGAATCCTTCTGAGCTACGAACAGGTTTTGGATGCTGGACAGGTGAACCTGCGCCGTTCCCGGGTTCATCGTATTGTCGAACGCGAGGTCTCCGCCTTTCACGTCCTTGAACATGCCCAGAACTTCCATCGCCATATCGGAATATCCGGCCGCCTTGAAGTCTTCTTCGATGTTTTGCGCGACGCCGACGGCGCCTTTGACCGCAAATGCTTCTTTCGGATAGTTCAGCATGAAGTAGTTCAGGAAATCGAGCGTCTCTTCGAGATGTTTGCTGTTTTTGGATACCGCGAACGCGCTTCCCGGCGCCAGCATGAATTCGTCCGGATTGCCCTTGCCGCCGACCGTCGGGAACTTGAAGACGCCGACTTCGCCGTTCTCGCCTACCGTGGAAGTCTCGATGCCGCCCGTTGCCCAGCTTCCCATGAAGTACATGGCCGCTTTGCCCGTTTTGAACAAGTTCTCTCCTGCGTTATAGTCGAAGGAAGTCGCGCCTTCTTGGAACGCTCCGGCTTGAACGAGATTTTGGAATGCGTCTACGGCTTCTGTGAACGCCGGGTCTTCGAATGTCTTCTTGCCGTCCAGCACGTCCTGCAGGAAGCCCGGTCCGCCGTTCGTGCGAAGTAAGACATTCATGAACAGGAACGATCCGGTCCAGGAGTCCTTCTCGCCGATCGCGATCGGAGTCATTTTTTTGGACTTGAGCAGCTTTACGGTGTCGACCAGCTCTTCGAACGTAGTCGGAACTTTCGCTCCCGCTTCCTCGAACATTTTTTTGTTGTAATAGATCAGCGCGATATTGTTGCCATCCGGCAGAGCGTAAAGGTTGCCGTTAAACGAATAGTAATCCAGGATTCCTTCTTGGAACGTACCCTTCAGCCCGTTCTTCTCGACCATCTCGTTCAGCGGGGCGAACAGATCGGCATCCACGAACGGCTTCATCTGCGCAGCCGGGTTGACGATCGTAATGTCCGGCACTTCCTTGGAAGCCGCTTGCGTCTTCAGCTTCAGCTTCTGCTGGTCGGTGTTGAGGGAGTCCAGCTCGATTTTTATGTTAGGGTGATCGGCTTCGTATTGTTTAACGATCTTCTGCAGCATGTTGTATTTCGGGTCGGTCGGGTCCGGGTAGATGTTCTGGAACGTAATCGTTACGTTTTCTTTGCTGCCGCCGGACTCGCTCGCCTTAGGCGATTCGGATGCGGACGGGCTGGCTGCCGGGGAGCTTGCTTCATTGTTTTTGTTGCCGGATGATCCGCAAGCGGCCAAGCTGACCGCAAGCGCGCCCGCCATAGCGGAGGCTAACACCTTTTTATTCAGAACGTTCATCGTATATCCCCCTTGTGTGTTGTGGTAGCCTCATTATCCATCGAAGCCGCCGGACGAACAATAAACTTACTTAAGGGTTGATGTTTGTTTTTTTAAGGTGCCCTGTTGGGCGAGGTATATTGAGGTATGGGATGGTTGGGGTGGACGCGGTGTGGGTGGATTCGAGTGTTTGGCTGCTTCTTACGGTCTGCGAGGCCGTTGCGCGGGCGGATTCGAGTGTTTGGCTGCTTCTTACGGTCTGCGAGGCCGTTACGCGGGCGGATTCGAGTGTTTGGCTGCTTCTTACGGTCTGCGAGGCCGTTACGCGGGCGGATTCGAGTGTTTGGCTGCTTCTTACGGTCTGCGAGGCCGTTACGCGGGCGGATTCG